>PVBE011839728.1_pt1 | contig 13599 bp, 13 predicted proteins | sample 1631181 | NCBI WGS metagenome assembly PVBE01 (sample SAMN08397723, study PRJNA350692) | Marine metagenome, whole genome shotgun sequencing project. | isolation source: water | place: Pacific Ocean | collected 2012-04 | reverse complement strand
TCTATCGACTATGCCATCATGGAAAAGTACGATAATGTGCTGGTGGTAGAGGCTCCTTTTCAATGGAACGATGTCGGCAACTGGCAATCGTTAGCTACGATGCATACACCGGATTCCCAGGGTAACGTGATCCTGGGAAAACATCTGGGAATCGAATCCAGCAACTCGATTATCCGTTCCGAAAAAGATCACCTGGTCGTCACGGTTGGCCTGGATGACGTGATCGTCGTCCATACCGAAGATGCCACGTTAATCGTGAATAAGCAACAAGAAGAATCCGTACGCCAGGTCGTAGAACGACTCAAGGAAGAAGGATGGGATCAGTACCTTTAACGGTCTGATTTCGAATACGTTTATCATGTCAACAGAGTGGCTAACTCTTACGACAAGTTACCGGAGATAACCATGCATTATGCCTCGAACCGCTCGGTATCATGGACAGCGGCAGTGGTATGCCTGCTCGTCCTGATTATCCTGGCAGCACCCATCCTGCACGCCGCGCCACCGACCGTCGGTTCCACGATCAAGTTTCGCACACTGGGTGGAACACAATTCTGGAGTGATCAATTACTTTTTCGTGGTTGGCGAATTCAGCGTAATGCACTGACCCATCACCACCGCCTACTGGACAGCAAGAATTACCGTCATTCCTGGGGGAGCCTCGAACAGTGTGAAAAGACATTGGCGCAGTTAAAATCACAACTAAAACTTCAGCCCATCAAGGGGAAAGTCGTACTCGTTCTGCATGGACTCGGCCGCACCCGCAACTCCATGCACAGCCTAAGCCAGTACCTGGGAAAACAAAGCGACTACACCGTCCTGACGATGTCCTACGCAAGCACGCGGGCCCCGGTGGCCGACCACGCTAAATCATTGCACCAGGTCATTCGTGGACTACCCCAGGCAACAGAAATCAGCTTCGTCGCGCATAGCCTGGGAAACCTGGTCATTCGACACTACCTGGCAGACATCCAGAAAAAAAAGATCGTACACCCTCCCTGGGGTTCCATCGTCATGCTGGCCCCACCCAACCAGGGTTCCAGCATGGCGGAACAAATCAGCAACAACAAGGCGGTTCGTGCGGTGTGGGGTCCCAGTGGTAACGAGATCGGCTCCTACTGGTCTCGGTTATCGAGTCAACTGGCAACTCCGAAATGCCGTTTCGGAATTATTGCTGGTAAATCGGAGCGCACGATCCTGAACAATCCGTTGATTAATGGGCATGATGACCTCGTGGTCACGGTCGCAGAAACACGTTTGGCAGGAGCACATGATTTTCTCGTTGCCCCGGCGATCCATACCTACCTTATGGATCATCCACAGGTCCAGGCGGCCACCTTGCGTTTCCTGCATCATGGTTACTTTCAATCTGAAGAACTTCGCAAACCAATCAAGGCACTTCCCGGGAAACCATGACAGAACCTTTACCTGCAACAGGCCGACTGATCGGCATTGATTTTGGCACGGTCCGCATCGGCATTGCCATCACGGATACGGAACGACGTCTGGCAAGTCCCTACGAGAACTACACGCGCCAGGACCTCGCGGCTGACACCCGATTTTTCAAACAGCTGGTAACCCAGGAAACCGTGGCTGGATTCGTGATTGGTTTACCGGTCTATAGTGACGGCGAAGAAAGCGCCAAGTCACGAGAAGCTCGTGCCTTCGGACAGTGGTTGCTGGAAGTCACGGGCATCCCCGTAACTTTTTACGATGAGCGTTATACCACCGCCCAGGCTGAACAACTGCTGATCACGGCGGAACTGACTCGCAAGCGAAAAAAGAAACGATTAGACATGATCGCAGCCCAGATCATTCTTGCCAGTTACCTGGAATCCTCCGGCCAGGGAACCGAGGCACCTGGGGCACTGGATCACCGGGGTGACGATCCTGGATAAACGCGACAATCATCCCGCTTGTTCATGGCGTGGAAGTATCTGCTTTTTTCCCCTTGTCCCGCTCGGCTTCCTGCTTCATGGTCTTGATCAAGGGAACGATCACGGAACTGGGTAAGGCATACGTTGAGATTCTCCCGGCACGGGCAATGTTAATACCAACAGCTTTGCCGTGAAGACCAATCAGGGGACCACCACACTGGGCCGGTTGCAGGACGGTATCATGCTGTAAGACAGTAGGAAATCCGCTGCGACGCTTGCTCAGGGGCCCGCCCAGTTTGTCCTGGGGAACGGCCTGCCGCGTTGGACTCAAATCTCCGATTCTTCCCAGGGTTGCCTTGATGGAAAGAGTTTCCTCGCCACGTTTAATTTCCAACGTGACCTGTTCACCTGGCAGATGTTGTCGCACGGTGTCAACGACCATCGGCAGGTTTTGCATCTGCTTACTGTTTACCTTGACGATCACATCGCCCCGACGCAGCCCGGCCCGTTGTCCACCACCGTCTGGCATAACGCGCTGGATACCAACCCCGTCTTCCCGTTCTTCCAGGATAACACCCAGGACGCCGCCCTTGACCGACAAGGGTGCCTCCAGGCTCAGCACGCCAATAGCGATCGGCTCGGGAAGATGGCCGGGTACTGCCAACCAACTGCCCAGGGACAACTTGCTTTCGGTTTCCCATTGAATCGCTGGCAAGTCTTTCCGATCTACTTTAAGCAGTGCCAGGTCATGTCGCACCTGGGTATTAACCACGCTGGCCGGAATGCGTTTACCCTCGAAAAGCTGGCATTCCACTTTTCCTGACAGTTGGCTGGCCTTTGTCAAGATGTAGCCATCACGGTCCACGATGACTCCCAGTGCCACGACGCGATCTCCGGAAAATATTTTCACCGTACTCTTGGTCGCTGCTGCCACCACGGTCTTGAAACTCTTTCGAATCGAAGCATGGTTTCGTTGGTTCACGCTGACTGGCCGCAACAATGCAATTTGTTGCCACATGCCGAGGTAAGTCGCTCCAGTCGCGGTTTGTCGAATCGTTGGCGAACGATCAACCGGGGGTGAGGAAATTCTCGTGTGAGGAGCTGGCCTGGCTGCTGAACCTTCTTCGACGCTCCCTACGGTCACCGTAACGACAACTGGTTTCTTGCGGCGCATCAGGGTTACTTCAACTTTTTCTCCTGGACGTCGAAACCCAACCAGGGCAATCAGTGAATCAAAATCTCCAACCTCGTCATCACCGAACTTGGTAATCACGTCGCCTACCTGGATTCCTGCCTGTTCCGCCGGCCCATTCTTGACGACCCCACTAACCTGTGTCCGTGGGATATCGTTCCGTCCGCGCACTCCGATGTAAGGAGACGCGGGCATTTCTCCCCAGATCTCGCTCTTCAGCAGGCGTTCCCAGTTATCCTGGTAAAGATGCACAGGAACGTGAACGTTGTGTCGCAATTCATGTCCGATGCGACTGTGAATTCCAACAACCTTGCCTTCCAGGTTGAAGAGGGGGCCCCCGGAATCACCACTGATCAACGTACAGTCCGTCGTTAACACATCCTTGTACTTGTGAACCAATCTGCCCACGCGGACGACCGGTTTACGATCTGGCTGAAAACCACCAGGATGGCCCGTTGCCACACACCATTGGCCAAGTTCCATCTTCTTGGAGTCACCCATTTCCACGAAGGGCCAGTTCGCTTGCGCATCCTCCTCATCATTAGGCGAACCCAGCTTGATCAACCCTGCATCAGCAGAGCGAAAGGCACCAAGCGTGTAACCCTGGGCAACACGACCATTGGGAAAGATGACAGCAACACGGCGGTTCGGCCGACCGGCCACATGCGCGGCCGTTAAGACGTAACCATCCGCACTAACAATCACGCCACTGCCCTGGGTGCGTCCCACGGCAATCGCCACAGTCACCTCCAGGGCTTTTTCCGCCAGGCCCTGGATGTGTTCCTGCATCACCCGGAGGTCCTCGGCATCCCGCGGCAGTTCATTTTTCAGTATCCGCTGCAGCCGTTTTGAATCCTGGCTCGACGCCTTCGTGGATTCTTCTGTCGGCTGTTTATCATCTGCCAGTAATGTGTTATTGACCAGGAAGAGGACGAGAATCGGGAAAATCACGCGACCTGTCCAGCGACCGACCGAGCTCGGAAACCTGTCAAATTGCCATCGCATCGAAGCCGACGGTTGCCGGGAATTAAGATTTTTTATCATGGGCACTCATTGCTCGCCAACACAAACCGGAACTGCGTTTCGTCAGTTTACTATGATAGGGCAAATCCGATTTCAGTTCTCGACTTTCTCCCGGATTCAGTTAATATTTCACGGTCATTCGGATTAGAATGATCGTAGTGTCATATTTCCAGCAGCCGCATCAGCGCGGCTCATTTCCTACCTGCCATCCCGGTGATTGTTCGAACTGGCCTGGCTTTTTACGGAAAGATCGTGACCGGTGCATAAACTCATTATTGGTTGTGGCTATCTGGGGCATCGCGTTGCACGACAATGGCAACAGGCAGGTGATCATGTCAGTGTTCTAACACGTTCCGTCCAGCGTGCTGACCAGCTGGCAAAGGAAGGACTGCATCCCCTGGTCGGTGACTTGACGGACGTGAACTCACTTCCCGAATTTCCTGCCTGTGACACGATTCTCTATGCCGTTGGCTACGATCGTTCATCCGGCGCATCGATTCAACAAGTTTACGTCGAGGGACTAAAACACTGCCTGGATGCGCTCCCAGCGACGAGCGGGCAAATCATCTACATCAGTTCCACAGGTGTGTACGGCCAGGATGATGGCAACTGGGTGGATGAATCTTCTCCCTGTCACCCCACGCGGCCAGGAGGAGTCGCCTGCCTGGATGCTGAAACACTCCTGGCAAGTCATCCACGTGGTGTCGGAAGCCTGGTCCTGCGACTGGCCGGTATCTACGGACCGAATCGACTTCCTCGACGCGCTGCCATTGAGGCTGGTGAATCGTTAGCAACGCCGGCGGACGGCTACCTGAACCTGATTCATGTCGAGGATGGCGTCCAGGCAATCCTGGCAGCAGAATCACGTGAAAACCTGCCGTCATTGCTACTGGTTTCCGATGGACAGCCTGTTTTACGAGGTGCCTATTTTAAAGAGATGGCCAGGCTGCTAGATGCACCGAGTCCTGTTTTTGAGCCACCGGATCCTGCTAGTCCAGCCGCCCAGCGTGCCACTGGCAACAAACGTATTTCGAATCAACGGTTGCTCAAAGAACTGGAAATTTCGCTAAAATATCCTTCCTTTCAAGAAGGCCTGGGCAGTCTGCTGGCTGACCCGGATACCACCGGCTAACCACTGTGCCAATAAATAGGAGCAAGGTCGCAACTTGCCAACCTGCTCAAAGACTTTTACAATCGAATCTCTATCTTTTCAGAACTTTTAACTCATAAAGAGCAAGACTATGCTCGAACGTAAGCCAATTTTTCCGCATGTCATCGAGATGAATTTCCAGGCTGGACATTTACTCGGTTGCAACGTGTACTTGATTTACGACCAGGACAGCTGGGTGCTGATCGATATCGGCTATGATGATCGTGTCGAGGAAATCGTCGAACTGATTCGCCAGATGGATTTCCCTCTTTCGCAGTGCCAAACCCTGATCGCAACACATGCCGACGTGGATCATATCCAGGGAATTGCCCAGGCCAAGCAATTGTTACGCACAACGGTCTCGGCGCATCCTGAAGCTGCAGAACTCCTGGGACGTGGTGACAAGCTGCAGACATTTGCGGAGATTGATGCCCAGGGTATTCACGAGGAATTACCCCCTGTTAACGCAGAAAACCTGATCGACGATGGAGACATCATTACGATTGGCAACCTGAAACTGGAAGTCTGGCGAACCCCGGGGCACACGAGCAACCAGTTGGCTTTCCGGATGGGAAATTTGCTGTTCAGTGGAGACAACATCTTTCGTGATGGTTGCGTAGGGGCTATCGACGCGCATCACGGTAGTGACCTGGTTGACTTTATTCGTTCCTTGCGACGTATTCGTTCCAGCGACGTGGAATGGCTGTTACCCAGTCACGGACCTATCTTCCGCAAGGACAATGATTTACTGGACCGTACCATCCAGCGTCTGGAAGGCTATCTGCACATGGCGGACTTTGGTACCTGTGCCATTGACTGGCCTTTAATGGACGAGTGGGAACGAGAAATCGCCGAAGGCCGGCTACCAACCGCCTGACCGAACATTTCTCCCAGATCACCTATCTTTCGAAACCCGCTCCACAGACGGGTACCTCTTATACAGGTTTTAAGGAATATTCTTTCAATCAGAGCAGGTCATCACGCCGATGGGTACTTTTAGATGCCAAGGTGATGGTGTACCGCGAGACGTGGTGCAGACCTTGGAATCGTTCTGCAAAACTACGTTTTAGATGGGGGGAAGCCGATGATCCGTCATTTGCTCGGGTTATTGTTAGCGATTTGTTTGCTCAGCCAGTGCGGTCCGACCGTGGAGGCACAGAATCCCTACCGAGCTTACGGCCGGGTCTGGGGTGGACCACAAAGCAACCAAAACTGGGAACGCTTCTACCACTATCCGTATGTCTATTACCCACAGAACTTCTGGGGAAATGAATACTACCGATCAGGACCCAACATGTATCATCGCTATGTGCCGGAGATGCGAATTCCGGTCTACAACAAGCAATGGCACAACGCCTACCCTGAAGGCCGCCGTTACCACTACGGTCACCATTTCCTGCTCGACGTATTCTAAACCGGCCCGGAGGGATCGCTAGTCGCTCCAGCCACGTCGACCGAACTGGTAGTAGATTTCCGTTGCTGCTTCGAGTTGATCAATAGCGATCCATTCATCGATCGTATGGGCCTGATCAATAGATCCGGGGCCGCAAACAACCGTTGGAATACCACGTTGTGCGAAGGCTGGTGCGTCCGTCCCGTAGGGAACGCCGGCCAGGTTTCCAGGACCACCACACTGTTGGATCGTTTCCTGCAAGGCGGTCGCCAGGCGACCATTATGCTGATCGGCCAACCCGGCCTTGGCAAGGAACGGCGGGTCATGCTGCAGCCACTGCGTGGCAGCCTCCTCTCCACATGTTCCTGTAATTTTATCTGCCACGTAATCGACCAGGTGCTGCCAGGCGGCAACCGGATCTTCTGCTGGCAAAACACGTCGGTCAATCTCAATCGTGCACCGATCGGGAACCGTGTTGATACTGATCCCACCAGTAATTCTTCCCACACTGACCGTTGGTCGTCCCACCAGTGGATGCTCCCCCAGGGTTCCCACCGTATCCCGGGCATACTCCTCGATAGCCGACAGGACGTGAGCCATTCGATAGATCGCGTTTTCCCCTTTTTCCGGCTTGGCACTGTGACCGGCGCGCCCAGTCGTATGACAGCATCCACGTGCCACACCCTTGTGGGCCACGACAACATCCAGCAAGGTAGGCTCTGCCACGATCACGGCATCCGGTGGCGCAGGCAACCATCGTTCATCGCCGTCATTCCACAACCGATTCATATCCTCGGCCCCGGTAAAACCAAATTCTTCATTCACTGAACAGGCCATGATGATAGTGGGCATATTCGCTGGCCGCTCTTTTGCGAGGCGGGCAAAGGCCATTAGCATGCAGGCCATTCCTCCCTTGATATCACAGGATCCGCGGCCCAGCACACGACCGTTTTCGATGACGGGATCCCACGGATCGATGACCATGCCATCGACCGGAACCGTATCCTGGTGAGCTTCGAACATGATGGTAGGACCACCTTCTTCCGGTGTACGTTCACCGTCCAGTCGCGCCAGGATATTCGCTCGTCGGGGCTCCAATTGCTGTCGTCGGTAGGGGACACCCAGGTCCTGGAACCACTGCTCCAGGTACGCAGTCATCTGGTATTCCAAGTATTCGTCACCCTGGACATCGCGCCCCATGGGATTAACGCTGGGAATGCGAACAAGCTCTTGCAGCGTTTGAACAACATCTAGTTTCATGTTCAACGAGACCTCATCTTTACCAAGCCCTATCTTGTCCAATCATGGATGTACGATTCCTGAGTTTTATCGAGCCATCGGGCTGCTGGGAACCACCCTGGGACCAGCTGTGCCGGGAGCCTGCACGCCCCAGAAAGCGGATCTCACGGTGCTTGACCGACGCGGCTGACGGGATTAGGATACGGCCTCATTAAATAGGTCCCCGCCCCTGGCTGGCTGGGTTTTTTTTGTAGCTTAGTTTGTGCAAATTTTCACAAAGTATCCTGGCCACGATAATCCTTGCTGAGTTGAATAGTTACGTCGATGAAAATGGTCTCACCTGACAGCCTCCTGCCGTTGATTCTGTTCGCCCTGGCGACGGCATCGGTAGGTATTGGCATGCTCCTGCTCGGTTCCTGGCTGGGTCCACGTCGCCAGGGTGCGGTCAAGCAGATGCCTTACGAGAGCGGCATGGATCCGATTCATAGTGCCCGTCGTCGTTTCGACATCCGTTTTCACCTGATTGCTATTGTTTTTCTGTTGTTTGATGTGGAGTTGTTATTTCTCTACCCCTGGGCGGTCACCCGCAACCATGATGCGGGTTTGGGCGGGCCACCGATCGAGGGGGTTAACCGACTTTTGATTTTCAGCGAGGTGATGGTTTTCCTGGCCCTGCTGACACTGGGGTTAGTTTACGTATGGCGCAAGGGGGTCTTCCGATGGCGATAGAGTTACCAGACAACGTCATTACTACCAAGCTTGATGAGCTCGCTAGTTGGTGTCGCAAGAACAGCCTTTGGCCCATGCCATTTGCCACTGCCTGCTGTGGCATCGAGCTGATGGCAACGGGGGCCAGTCGCCATGATCTTTCTCGTTTTGGAGCTGAAGTTTTCCGATTCAGTCCACGTCAATGTGACCTGATGATTGTCGCCGGGCGCGTGGTCATGAAAATGTTACCCGTACTTCAGCGTATCTGGCAGCAAATGCACGAACCCAAGTGGTGCATCTCGATGGGCGCCTGTGCATCCACGGGCGGCGTATTCGACACCTATTGCGTCGTCCAGGGAATCGATCGATTTATCCCGGTGGACATGTACATCCCCGGTTGTCCTCCGCGTCCCGAGCAGCTTATCCAGGCCATCATCGACTTGCAGGACAAGATCCAGCGAGAGGGCACGCTCGGCGGTCGGGAGTTCTGCACTGCCAGCCGACAGGAACCACCACGTCCCCTGATAGAATTACCTGTCCTGGGATCACTCCCTTTATCCCGGACCACAGGCCCGGGCCGTGAAATACAACCATGATCGCAGGTCAATCCAACAACCAGGAGCAGTCCACTGGCTAGTTGCCGAGGGATTCAACATGACAACTCTTGACGAAATTACCACTGCGGTGACATCCCGGTTTAGCGAGGTGCAGGGAAGCCAGTTCCATGGACAATCTCGCCTGGTGGTGCCGGCCGACCAGTTGCTGGAAACGGCCCGTTACCTCAAGCAGGAACAGTCCTTTGACATGCTGATCGACATCACGTGCGTGGACTACCTCCATTACCGGGGCGCCACGGATCGATTCGGCCTGGTTGTCCTGCTGGCAAGCACGACCGAATCCTTGCGATTAACACTACGCGTCATGCTCAATGAGCCTCAGCCCACGGTAAGTTCTTTGACTTCCTTGTGGCAGAGCGCCAACTGGCTGGAACGCGAGGTCTGGGACATGTTCGGGATTCACTTTGAAGGCCATCCTGATTTACGTCGTATCCTGTTGCCCGAGGCCTTTACCACCCACCCACTGCGAAAGGATTATCCACTGCAAGGACACGGCGAACGACATAACTTCCCCGTCATTCGACGCGCCGATGCTTAGGACACCTGCCACCACGAACCCACGAACGTCATGCCATTAACTGCAACCACTCCCCGAACCGAGGCCAACGATCCACAGGAATACCTGTGGACCTTGAACTTTGGGCCCCAGCATCCGGCAACGCATACCACGTTGCGTTTGATCCTGGAGCTGGATGGTGAGCGTGTTGTCCAGGCCACACCCGACCTTGGGTATCTTCATTCGGGTTTTGAAAAAATCGGTGAGCACCTGGACTACAACCAGTATGTCACCGTGACCGATCGCATGAACTACATTTCGCCGATGGCCAACAACGTGGCCTGGCACCAGTCGGTCGAACAGTTGCTGGATATCGAGATAACTCCACGCTGCCAATATATCCGCGTGCTGGTTGCTGAATTAGCTCGCATCAGTGATCATTTGCTCTGCACGGGTGCCATGGGACTGGATGTGGGAGCCTTCACATTCTTCCTGTATGCTTTTTACCAGCGTGAACGGATCTACGATATTTTCGAGACGCTCTGTGGTGCCCGCTTCACGAATAGTTACACCCGCACGGGTGGCTTGAGCCAGGACATTACTCCCCTGGTCACTGAAAAGGTCCATGAATTCCTGCGGACCTTCCCACGCACACTGGATGACATGGAACGGTTGCTGAACCGCAACCGGATCTTTGTTGATCGCACCCAGGGAGTTGGAGTCCTCAGCCGCGAAGATGCCTTGAACGGCAGTGCATCGGGTCCCATCGCGCGTGCCAGTGGAGTCACCCGGGACCTGCGCAAAGACGAACCCTACCTGTGCTACGCCGATTTTGACTTTCGCGTCTGCTGTGCGCATTCGGGTGACAGTTACGCTCGCTACCTGGTACGGATGGCAGAAATGCGTGAAAGCTTGAAGATCATCGAACAATTAATTGACAACATTCCGGCAGGACCGATCAATGTTGGTATCGATGAACGAACCACCCTGCCCACCAAGGAACAGGTTTACCAGACCATTGAAGGCACGATTACTCACTTCGAATTAATCATGAGCAATCGCGGCTTTACCGTCCCCTGCGAGGAATCCTATGCAGCGATTGAAGCACCCAACGGTGAGCTGGGATTCTACATCGTCGGGGACGAAAGCAACGTTGCCTACCGGGCTCGTTGTCGCCCTCCCTCGTTCATTCATTTCTCGCTGTTCCCGGACTTGATTCGTGGTCATACGCTCAGCGATATCGTGGCTGTACTGGGAAGCCTGAACATTATTGCTGCTGAACTGGATCGTTAACACTCGAGATTTTATTCACCATGTCATCATCTGAACCTGGCACCGCAGTCCCTGGAAGCAACGGTCCCGATCGTGTGCTGACGGCTGAAATGGTCGCGGAGATTGAATCGCATTTCGATCGTTATCCTTCGCGCCAGGCGGTCACGTTACCTGCGTTACATATTGTCCAGGAACGTTTGCGGCATGTTCCCTTGCAGGCCGTGGTGGAGATTGCGGAGCTCCTGGATTTAAAGCCGGCAGACATCCAGGACACACTCACTTTCTACGGCTTCTTCAAGCAGGATCAACCGCACGGTGAGACGCGGGCCTGGGTATGTCGAAGTATTAGCTGTGCGTTACTGGGTGCCGATCAGATCCGGGAACACCTTTCGGAACGAACCGGTTTAAAGCCGGGAGAAACGACTGCCGATGGCAAGCTGACAATCGAAGCCGCTGAATGCCTGGGAGCCTGTGAATTCGCCCCCTGCATGCTGGCCGGAACAACACTCTACAAGCGCCTGACCACGGAACAGGTTGACGAATTCCTTGAATCCCTGGAGCAACCGCACGGTGCCTGATTTCGAACCTGTACTACTGGCTGGGATCGCGAATCCTGACAATCATGCCATCGATGCCTACGAGGCAACGGGTGGATACCAGACCTTGCGCCGGATCGTACAACAGTCGACCCCGACGGAGGTCGTGGAGATCGTCAAGGCGAGTCATTTGCGAGGCCGCGGCGGAGCCGGTTTCCCAACAGGTCTCAAGTGGACCTTCCTGCCGGATGACCACCCAGGCCCCATCTATTTCTGCCTGAACGCTGACGAAAGTGAACCGGGTACCTTCAATAACCGCATCCTGATGGAGCAGGATCCCCACCAGGTACTGGAAGGCCTGATTCTCAGTTGTTTTGCGACCCAGTCTCGCACCGCTTACTGTTACCTGCGTTATGAATATCCACTGGCCCTGGAGCGGTTGCAGCGTGCCGTGGATGACTGTTACGAACGAGGTTACCTGGGTCAAAACATCCTGGGCAGCGACTATTCCCTGGACGTGGTGATGCACCGGGGAGCGGCAGCCTACATCTGTGGTGAAGAAACCGGCTTGATTGAAAGCCTGGAGGGCAAACGGGCCTGGCCTCGCATCAAGCCTCCCTTTCCTGCGGTATCGGGTGTCTTTGGTAAGCCCACGGTCGTCAATAACATCGAGACGGTTGCCTGTGTGAAACACATCTGTGAACGGGGACCGGACTGGTTCAAATCAATGGGCGTCGATCCGGATCCAGGCAATCCACGCGACCTCGGCAGTCACGGCCCCAAGTTGTACTGTCTCAGTGGTCACGTAGAGCGACCAGGGTGCTACGAGGCACCGCTAGGAATCACGGTCAACGAGTTGATTGAGGAGCACGGTGGTGGTATTGCCGGCGGGCGACAGCCGAAGGCAGCGATCCCGGGTGGTATCAGCATGGGCCTGCTGCGTGCAGATGAGTTCGACTGTCCGCTGGACTTTGCGGGCCCCGGGACCTACCAGTGCCTGGGGCTGGGAACAGCCGCCGTGGTGGTCATGGATGAAACGGTCTCGATGGTTGATTTCCTGCACAATAGCTGCCAGTTTTTTGCTCACGAGAGTTGTGGTCAGTGTACGCCTTGCCGGGAGGGAACTTCCTGGGCGCTGCGTATGGTCGAGCGCATCCGGGCGGGCAAGGGACGACTGCATGACCTGGAACTGTTACTTGAAATCGGCAACTCGATCGGGATCATGCCGGGCACCACCATTTGCGGATTAGCCGATGGAGCTGCCTGGCCTATCAAGAACGCCATCACGAAATTCCGTGATGAATTTGAAACATATATCCGGGAAACCAATCCCACGGGTTTCGACACCCGGGATCCGGTACCCGCACTGGAAACGATTCAACTGCATTAAAGAGGCCACGACAACAACACGTTTTTACTAAGAGACCGGTCGTTACGACCGGCTGCATTACCCTGATCAGCGAGTATTAGCGAATCACTTATGCCTACCGTCATTGTCAACGACGTGGAAATTGAAATCGGCCCGGATGAACAGATCAACGGGATCCAGGCCGCCAAGCGCGCCGGCGTGGAAATCCCCCATTACTGTTGGCATCCCGGCCTGTCGGTGGTCGCCAGTTGTCGTATGTGCCTGGTGGAAACAGGCCGGAAGGACCCGGAGAGTGGAGACGTGAGCTTGGTCCCGAAGCTGGTACCAGCCTGCCAAACGCCAGCCACGGACGGTACGGTTTTTGTTACGGATAGCCAGAAGGTCATGGATGCCCGTGCCATGGTCGAGGAAGATCTGCTGATTCGTCATCCCATCGACTGCCCCATCTGCGACAAGGCGGGTGAATGCACGTTACAGGATTACCACTTCCAACATGGCCGTGAGGAGCGTCGCGCGGACATCAATCCGTTTACCAGTCGCCGTCGCAGCCTGGGCGATACCGTCACACTATTCGTCGATCGTTGCGTCATGTGCACACGCTGCGTACGCTTTTGCCGCGAGGTCACGGAAACCAGCGAACTGATGGTAACCAATCGGGGAACGGACGAAGAGATCGACGTCTTTCCCGGTTTTCCGCTGGACAACAAGATGTCCGGCAACGTGGTTG
>PVBE010747668.1_pt1 | contig 13599 bp, 12 predicted proteins | sample 1631181 | NCBI WGS metagenome assembly PVBE01 (sample SAMN08397723, study PRJNA350692) | Marine metagenome, whole genome shotgun sequencing project. | isolation source: water | place: Pacific Ocean | collected 2012-04 | reverse complement strand
GCGCATCGCCGCATGCGGCGGCGGCGGGGAGGATCTCGCGGTAGAGATCCAGTGCCTCTTCGATCTCGCCATCGCAGAGTAGTTGCTGCGCGATCCAGATCTGCGGCCGCCAGGCGCCGGGCAAGGCGGCGATTTCGCGCAGGCCACCGAGATAGGCCTCTGGTCCACCGATTTCGCTACACAGGGCACCCCACCAATCGAGACCGTTGTTCTGGTTGGGGTCGAGGTCGAGAGCCTCGCGTAGCAGGCGCTCGGCGCCTGCTACGTCGCCCTTTTCGTAGCGGACCCTGGCCAGGTTGCTCAAGACGATGGCGCTGCGTCCGTGGCGGGCAACGAAGCTCTGTAGGGCCTCTTCGGCTCCCTCGAGGTCGTTGGCGTGCATCAGCACGACGGCGTCGGTGACCGCGCATCGTTCCGCGTCATTATCGATCCTTGTCAGGCGCTGTGCCGCTTCGACCAGGGAAGGGGCGAAGCCTTGCTCGACGCCACGCACGATGTGCTCGTACAGCTCGTCGGCGTTGTCCCAGGCTTCCTCGAGCAGTTGCGGCAGGAGTTGGTCTTGCCAGTCGCTGCGATCGATCTCGACGGGCCTGCCCAGGTCGTCGTATTCGGTGATCGTATCCTCGTTCATCGGCGGCCTACCCCAGCGAGAGAACTCCCTTGCTATCGGGTGTTTGCGGCTCCGCCTTGAAGGTCCCCACGGCGCCCGATCGAGCCCGTGGTCGCGTGTGCAAGCCGCCGGCGCGGTGGCCTACTTGTCTTCGCCTGTCCGGGGCCGCTTCTCAGGGGCCTTGGTCCTCGCCCAGCGGCCCCAGACGCGGAGGTACTCGGGGATGACTAGCGTTCCGTTGCCGTCGGTGTCCAAGGCCTTGAAGACCTGTCTGGCCAGGTCCTCGTCTGCCAGCATGCCGCTGTCGAGCATCTCGTCGAGGGTCAGTCGACGATCGCTGCCCGTGTTCATGTCGTCGAAGATCTCCTTGGCTTCGTCGGTGATGATCCGGTTGTTCACGTACTCCACCCGGGAGACGAACCCGTCCTTGTCGACGTCGGCCGCCCGGAAGATCCCCTGGCGCGCCTGCCGGGTCATGTAGCGGCCCTCGTCGATGTATTCCCTCTTCGAGTGCCGCCCGTCACGGTTGGTGTCGCCGAAGCCGAAGACGCGACGGTAGCTGGCCACCTGGCGATCGCTGACCCCCTCGCGCAGCCGTGCGCCGAACATGGCAACAATCTGCCGGGGCGTATATCCCGCGATCCGCTCCCCTGTCGCTGGAGGGGGGAGAGAGGCCTTCCTCTCGAGTGGGGCGGCCGCCTCTTGCGGCTGTTGCGGGGACGACGTCCCGCAACCCCATAACCAGGCGACCGCGAGGACTGCGAGGAGGGTGAGTTTCAGGGGCATTTCGGGCTGGTCCTCTCCCCCTGTGAAGGGCGGGTCAAGCACTCTAGCGCCCCGCCTGTGGGGCCTCCTACCTCGCGGACCCAGCAGGGCTCGATCGGCGGCACAGAGCGAGGATCCATGACGGGAGGGGAGCCTCAGCCGGGATTTCAAGATCTTCTGGCCACAGAATGGCACGATTCGAGGAAGGAGGGGCCCGGATTTAGGGTAAGCGCATGGAAGGGCCCGGATACCCACAGGTAAAATGTTCCGCTAGGGCCCGGGAGCCTGTAGGCCGCGGGCGGTGGTCTTTTCATCAGGAGGGATACGATGAACGCTAACGAAGCAATGGGTTCTGTACAGGGTTGGGCGCGTGCGGCCACGGGATTAGGGGTCAGCTTGGTCGGGGCTCTGGTGGTTGTGCAGGTATTGTTCCCGGGGGCCGGGATAGACATCATCGGGAACATCAAGGGCCTGGTGGCGATGTTCAGCGGTCTGAGCGGGCTCATCACTCTGTTGGTCCTGGTGGCCATCATGAGCCCAGGCCGGTCTGGAACCTGAGGGCGGGTGCGGAGGTGATCACCTAGGTCACTTCCGCGCATGTATCGGGACTGAAATCGCACGCCGCCAGGTTCACTGGCGGCGTGCCTGAGCCGCTGGAGCTGGAATGAGCCAACTCGTCCGGACGGTGCAGCGCTGGCTCGATGATCTGGGGGGCCTTGGCGCCTCTGTGGTGCTCGTCCTCGCCCTGGTCGACATCCTCTTCCCGGGTTCCACCGGGATTGTCGCCAACGTCGCCGGCCTGCTGGCCGGGCTTAATGCCGAGGGGCAGTACAGCCTGGCGGCGATCTTCCTCTTCCTCCTCGTTCACCATTGCTGGCGCAGCACGCGCTCACGGTGGTCTGAGCAGGGTTGAGTCCTCGCAGCCCGCGTGCGCTTGCTCGCGAGTCTTGCCGGGGGGCTTGGGGTCTTGATCATGGAAACACTTGCGTTGGCGCCATGGACTAGCGGAACTCCCCGCCGGCATGACATCCCAAGAAGCTTTGCCAGTAGCGGCTAACGAGGTCAAAGGCCTCGAGGCGCGTCTCGACCTCCGGGCCGTGATCGCGATCAGCGTCAGTGCGATGCTGGGCAGTGGGGTTTTCGTGCTGCCAGGCCTTGCGGCCGGCATGGCCGGGCCGTCGGTCTGGATCGCATACCTGCTGGCCGGGTTGTGTGTCCTGCCGGCCGGCCTGTCGAAGGCTGAGCTGGCCACAGCGATGCCCGCGTCCGGGGGGACCTACGTCTACATCGACCGGACCTTTGGTCCGCTGGCGGGGACGATCGTCGGCCTCGGGCTGTGGCTGAGCCTGCTGCTCAAGAGTGCCTTCGCCCTGGATGGGTTAGAGGCCTACCTCGAAGCGGTCGTCGATGTGCCGGCCAAGCTCGTCGGCCTCCTGATGCTCGGGGGCATCGTCGGTCTCAACGTGCTCGGCGTGCGCAAGGTCGGCAAGGTGCAGACCCTGGTTGTGTTCACTGCGCTGGTGGGGTTGATCGTCCTGGCTAGTAGCGGCGCAAGGACTGTTCAAAGCGAGAACCTGACGCCGTTGTTGCCGCATGGCTTCGCGGGGCTCGCGATGGCGACGGCGTTCGTGTTCGTCTCGTATGCCGGCGTCACGAACGTCGCCGCAGTCGCCGAGGAGGTGCGCAACCCGACACGCAACCTGCCGCTGGGCATGCTGCTGTCGCTGCTCATCGCGATGAGCATGTACGGGTTTGTTGTCTTCGTGCTGGTGGGGAACGTGCCGTGGCAGGAGTTGGCAGGAGACCTCCGGCCTGTGCACACCTTGGCGGGAGTCGTCGGCGGACCGGCGCTCGCCGTCGCAGCGGCAATGCTCGGCGTCGTGACGATGTCGGCGATGGCGAATGCGGGCTTGCTGTCAGCGTCGAGATTCCCGTTCGCGATGAGTCGTGCCGGACTGCTGCCGCAGGCGCTGTGCCACCTGCACACGAACTTCTTGACACCGGTGCGATGCATCCTGCTGACCGGGTTCGTCATGGGGATCGTGATGGTGAGTCTGGACGTGATCAGCATCGCCAAGTTGGCCAGCGCGTTCATTCTGATGATCTTCATGGTCGAGAACCTGGCAGTCATCGTCCTGCGCGAAACGGGAGTGCAGTGGTACAAGCCCAGCTATCGCTTGCCGCTCTATCCGCTGGTGCCGCTGGCAGGCATTCTCAGCACATTGGCCTTGCTGTGGATCATGGGCCTTTATGCGGTGGTCGCCGGAGTGGGGATCGCAGTCCCGGGTGCGTTGGTCTTCTTCCTCTACAGTCGTCGACGCACCGAGCGGCTCGGCGTGCTGAGGAAGCTGGGTAAGCGCCAGAACTTCGCCGTGCCGAGCGAGCGTGCGACCGCCAAGCAGGCGGCGGTCGGTCGGGTCGAGTCACTCGTCGTCCTGCTCGGCCACGAGCGCTCTCCGGAGACCCTGGTCGAGGTCGGCGCCAGCCTCGCCGATGGTGAGCCAGTGCGAACGCTGCACGTGACCGAGGTGCCGCATCAGACCCTGCCAGAAGCCGTGCGCGAGGACGACGCGCCGACGCGGTCGTTGCGCCGGCGCGTGCAGGCCATGTCCGAGGACAAGCAGTACCGGCTGGAGTTCGAGGCCATGGCGTCGCGTGACGTGGTCAGGACCGTGCACGAACGCACCCAGGCCTCCGGGTGCTCGTGGCTCGTGATGGGGTGGCGGGCTCGTAGTCGCGGCTCGTTGATGGCGACGCTGCCGCTCGGCTGGCTCACCCAGCGCCTCGGTTGCAACATCGCGGTCTTTCACGACGCCGGAGTGCGCTACATCCGCGAGGTTGTCGCTCTGGTCGCGCCGGGGCCTCACGATGCCCTGGTCGCGACGACTGCCGATCACCTTGCCGCCACGCACGGCGCGCACCTGACCTTGGCGCGGTTCGTGCCCGAGCGGACCGAGTTGCCGTACGCGCAGGCGCAGACCGACTATCTCGATCAGCTGCGTGGGCTCATGACGGTCAAGACTTCGTGCCGGCTCTTGCGGGGGACCGCGGAGGCGGAGACCGTGCTCGAAGAGAGCGCCTCGTACGACTTGCTCGTGATCGGGGCCGCGCCGGAGAAGCGGTTGCTGTCATCGCTTCGACGCACCGTGACCGACAGGATCAACGAGGATGCAGCCTGCTCGGTGCTCGAGGTGCGTACGCCGCGGCAGCGGCACCGCGACGACAGCGTCGTTCGCCAGCGTGTCGAACTCCAGGAGGGATTCGACTTGCTCGACTACGTCGAGGAACGCTTCCTCGCGACTCGGCTGCGGATCGCCAAGAAGGACGCGCTGTTCGACCGCTTCGCGACGACGTTTGCCGAGGCGCTGGGTGTTGCCCCGCGTGCGGTTGTGAGCGCCTTGTGGGAGCGGGAGCGCACGCAGAACACCTCGGTCGGCGATGGCGTGGCCATGCCGCACGCAACACTGCAGGAGGCGGATCGGCTGCACCTCGGCGTATTCTCGCTGTTCGAGCCGATGGAATACGACGCGATCGACGGTCGACCAGTGGACGTGTTCTTCGTCACGATCGGTCCACCGAGCGAGCGGCAGACACACTTGCGTGTGTTGGGCGCGGTCGCCGGCTTGGTCCTGAAGACCCGCCTGTTGGACCGTTTGCGGGCTGCCGATGAAGCGCCCGGGATGGTGCGGGCGATCGAGGTGTCGAGGGACGAGGCGTAAGCCCGTCCGGCGCAGCTTCGGATCGCTCCGTGCCGACACTGGGGCCAGGCCTGGGATAGTCTTCCGGCGTTGGACACCTGAGCCACATAGCTGTGCCCATGCCAAGAGTGCGTTTGCATACCGCGATCGACGTAGACGGCGTTGAGGTCCTCGGATCGCTCGATTCCCGCTACGACGAGATTCTGACTGCTGAGGCGTTGGCGTTCATCGCCACGCTCGAGCGGCGCTTCCGCCACCAACGGAACTTCCTGCTCATGCTCCGGCAGGAAACCGATGACCGTCTGCAACACGGCTTCCAACTCGATTTCCTCCCCGAGACCAAACCGATCCGCGACGGCGCCTGGTCGGTAGACCCGGTGCCCGACGACTTGCAGGAAAGGCGGGTGGAGATCACCGGGCCGGTCGATGCCAAGATGGTCATCAACGCCCTGAACTCCGGTGCCAACGTGTTCATGGCGGACTTCGAGGATGCAACGACGCCGTCGTGGCGGAACCTCGTCGAGGGACAAGTGCACCTGGCTGACGCCGTGCGAGGCACGCTGACCTGGCAGAGCCCGGCCGGTAAGACCTATCGGCTCGGTGACAAGGTGGCGACGCTGATGGTGCGGCCGCGTGGCTGGCACATGGACGAGCGCCACCTGAGCGTCGACGGCGTGCCGATGTCGGCATCCTTGTTCGATTTCGGTCTCTTTCTGTTTCACAACGCGCAGGCCCTGATGGCCCGCGGTAGCGGCCCGTATTTCTACCTGCCCAAGCTCGAGAGCCTCCTCGAGGCACGGCTCTGGAACAGCGTCTTCGTCGAGGCACAAGGCCTGCTCGGTATCCCGCGCGGCACGATCAAGGCCACTGTGTTGATCGAGACCATCGTCGCGGCGTTCGAGATGGACGAGATCCTGTATCAGCTGCGCGAGCACTCCGCAGGGCTCAACTGCGGGCGGTGGGACTACATCTTCAGCTTCATCAAGAAGCTGCAGGCGAACCCCGGCTGCGTGTTGCCGGACCGGTCGCTCGTGACGATGGAGCAGCACTTCCTGCACTCCTATTCGGATCTCCTGGTCAAGACCTGTCATCGCCGTGGGGTGCACGCGATCGGCGGCATGGCGGCGCAGATTCCGGACAAGCGCGACGCGGCCAAGAACGAGGCTGCCTTGCAGCGCGTTCGCGCTGACAAGCGACGCGAGGCGAGCGCGGGTTACGACGGCACATGGGTCGCACACCCGGGTCTCATCCCCGTTGCGCGCGAGGAGTTCGACGCGGTCATGCCCTCGCCGAATCAAATCGAGCGCCGCCGCGACGACGTGCGAGTCGACGCGCACGACCTGTTGGCCGTTCCGGACGGCCTGAAGACCCTCGTCGGGTTCAAGCAGAACCTGCGTGTCGGCATCCTCTACCTGGCCTCATGGCTGGGTGGCACCGGCTGTGTGCCGATCGATGGGCTCATGGAGGACGCCGCGACGGCCGAGATCTCGCGCACGCAGATCTGGCACTGGCTGCGCCATGGCGTGCTCCTGGACGAGGGCATCCTGGTGACGGCCGAGTTGGTCGAAGAACTCGTCTCCGACCTGCTCGAAACGCTGCGCGCATCCGTGGGCAGCGACGACTTCGATGCCGGCAGGTTCGCGGGTGCTGCGCAGATATTCACTGCCTCGGTTCTGGCCAAGGAGTTACCTGACTTCCTGACGCTCGAGGCCTACCCCTACATCCTTGACACGCCGCAACGGTGACACTCATGTCGAACGCCTTCCTGCCAGACTCCGCCAGCAGCGCTCCTGAGCGCTGGAGCGGGATCCAACGCGACTACTCACCAGGCGACGTCGATAAACTGCGCGGCACCGTGCAAGTGCGCCACACGTTGGCCGAAGTCGGCGCTGCTCGCTTGTGGACGCTCCTGCAGGAACGCGACTATGTGCACGCGCTCGGCGCGCTGACCGGAAACCAGGCCATGCAGATGGTCAAGGCGGGACTCGAAGCCATCTACCTGAGCGGTTGGCAGGTCGCGGCGGATGCGAACGTCGCAGGCCAGATGTACCCGGATCAGAGCTTGTACCCCGCAGACAGCGTTCCGGCGGTGGTGCGCCGCATCAACCGGACGCTCATGCGTTGCGACCAGATCGACCGCCTCGAGGGCAAGACTGGCAGGCACTGGTTCGCGCCGATCATCGCCGACGCCGAAGCCGGCTTCGGTGGGCCGCTGAATGCCTTCGAGCTCATGAAGGGCATGGTCGAGGCTGGCGCCGCTGGCGTGCACTTCGAGGACCAGCTCGCTTCCGAAAAGAAGTGTGGGCACCTGGGTGGCAAGGTCCTCGTGCCGACGCAGACCTTCGTGCGCACCCTCAACGCGGCCCGTTTGGCTGCCGACGTCATGGGTGTCCCCACCGTGCTCGTGGCCCGCACCGATGCACAGGCGGCCAAGCTCGTCACGAGCGATATCGACGAGCGCGACCAGCCCTTCCTGACCGGGGAACGCACGCCGGAGGGTTTCTTCCACGTGCGGTCCGGGCTCGACCAAGCCATCGCGCGCGGCCTCGCCTACGCTCCGTATGCCGACCTCCTCTGGTGCGAAACATCCGAGCCGAGTCTCGTCGAGGCGAAGCGCTTCGCCGAGGCGGTGCGCGCCGACTTCCCGGGTAAGATGCTGGCCTACAACTGCTCGCCCTCGTTCAACTGGAAGAGGAAGCTCGACGACGAGACGATCGTCAAGTTCCAGCGCGAGCTCGGCGCGATGGGCTACAAGTTCCAGTTCGTCACGCTTGCTGGCTTCCACTCGCTCAACCACTCGATGTTCGAGCTGGCGAGCGGCTACCGGGAGTCCGGTATGGCCGCCTACGCTGACCTGCAAACGCGCGAGTTCATGAGCGAGCAGGATGGTTACACGGCGACGCGGCACCAGCGCGAAGTCGGCACGGGCTACTTCGACGCAGTGTCGAAGGCGGTGTCCGGTGGTGAGTCGTCGACCTTCGCACTCGAGGGATCGACGGAAGCCGAGCAGTTCTGCGGCGAAGGCGCCGCTAGTCGTCGATCTGTGCCGTCAGGTACTGGACGCTGAACCAGGTCTGCGGATCGGTCCAGACCTTGTCGACCTGGAAGCTGCCACGCGCCGCGAGGCGCGCGAACTGATCCAGCTCGTACTTGTGTGAGAACTCGGTCAGGATCGCCTCGCCTTCCGCGATCACGATCTCGACGTTGCCGATGTGGACACGCTGCGCACTGTTTGCGACCAGGTGCATCTCGATGCGATGCTGTTCTTCCTCGTAGCGTGCGAGGTGGGTGTAGCTCTCGAGGTCGAAGTCGGTACCGACGACCTCGTTGGCATGGTTCAGGATGTTGCGATTGAACGCCGCGGTGATCCCGGCGCCGTCGTTGTAGGCGCGGGCGAGCACGGCAGGGTCCTTGACCATGTCGATGCCGATCAGCAGGCCGGCGCCGTCGCCGCACAGGTGCGCAGTGCCTTCCAGGAAGGCGGCAGCCAGGTCCGGCGTGAAGTTGCCGATGGTGGACCCGGGGAACTAGGCCACTCGCCGCGCCGGCGGGACACCGTCGGGCAGTTGCACCGCCTTCGTGAAGTCGGCGCAGAGCGGCAGCACGCGCAGCCGCGGATAGTCGTGGGCGATCTTCGCTGCCGAGGTCGTCAGTTGCTCGCCAGCGATGTCGATCGGGACGTAGGCCGCGGCATCGAGGCTGTCCAGCAACAGACGGGTCTTTTGGCTACTGCCACTGCCGAACTCGATCAGGACGATGCCCGGGCCGCAGGCTGCCGCCATGTCGGCAGCACTCTCCTGCATGATCGAGAGCTCGGTTCTGGTCGGGTAGTACTCCTCCGTCTCGCAGATGCGCTCGAAGAGCAGCGAGCCGACCTTGTCATAGAAGTACCTGGGGGGAATGCACTTTTGCGGCTCGTGCAGCCCCGCCAGTAGATCCCTGCGGAACTCGCGGGCGTGGGCTTTCTCGACGCGTGTGGCCAAGTCATCGAGACCTTCAAACATCTGCGGCGGGCTTGCAAGGATTCGGTGACTGATAGCAGCGGACGAGACCTGGGGTGGCCTAATCTCCTATCACATGTCGCGACCGCAGCACAGGCGCCCGGAGGACGAAGATCACGCCTACCTGCGGGACTTGCTCGGAGGCGATGGGCTGCGCGGGCCCGGCGACGATGCCGCCCTCGTGGAGCTTGGCGGTCGGGTCCTGGCCACGATTGATCCGGTGGTCGAGGGGCAGCACTTTCTCGCTGGCACGTCACCCGCGCGCATTGGCCGCAAGCTCGTCAACCGGAGCTTTTCCGACCTGGCTGCGATGGGCGCGCGCCCCAAGACCGTGCTCGTTTCCTTCTGCTTCGGGAGTGGGTGGCTACGACGCCAGCGGCGCGCGCTCTACCGTGCGACACTGGCGGCGGTCGAGCGCTTCGACGCGCGTTGGGTGGGCGGCGACCTGGCTTCGACACCGGGTGCATCGGTGTTCTCGTGCTGCGCCCTCGGTTTGGCGCGACGCGTGGTTGGCCGTGCTGCCCTGCGGCGCGGTGATCTACTGTGCGTTACCGGTCCCCTCGGTGGCAGCTTGCGCAGTGGGCACCACCTGGACTTCGTGCCGCGTGTCGCGTTCGGGGAGCGACTGGCGAACGCTCACCGCGTGCGCGCCATGATCGACGTATCCGACGGGTTGGCCCTGGACCTCGCGCGGATGCTGACTGCCAGCGGCGGGGTCGGCGCCGAACTGGATGCCGACGCTGTGCCCCGACGGCGCGGCGTGTCCCTCGAGGCCGCGCTCGGCGATGGCGAGGACTACGAACTGCTGTTCGCCGTGCCGCCGCGGCGGCTCACAGCGCTGCGCGCTGACCGGGGGCTACCAGCGATCGCGCGCCGACCGATCGGCCGCGTCACGAAGGAAGCCGGAGTCTGGCTGTGCCGACCCGGCGCTGAACGTCAGCGTGTCGAGCCCGCAGGGTGGCAGCATGACCTCGCCTGAAGTCCTCTGGCGAACCACGACGGCCAGCGCCGCCGACACCGAGCGCCTCGGCGCCGAGGTCGGGCGCCTGCTGGGGCCGGGCGATGGGGTGGCCCTCAAGGGTGAACTCGGGGCCGGCAAGACCGTCTTCGTGCGCGGCCTTGGACGTGGCCTCGGCATCGACGATCCCGAGGACATTCGCAGCCCCACCTACCTGCTGATGATCGAGCATCCGGGCCCGACTCCGCTCCTGCACATGGACGCCTACTTCGCCGAGCGCAGCCAGGACCTCCTGGCCGATGGTGGCGAGGCCTACCTCGTCGAGGGTGGCGTTCTGGCGGTCGAATGGGCTGACCGTCTGCGCATGACCCTCCCCGAGGCCTTTCTCCAGGTCGAACTCGCTCATCTGCCCGAGGGCGGCCGGACCGTGCGGTTTCGGGGCGATCCGGGGATCTGGGGCCCCAAAGTGACGAAGTTACTGCGACAATCCTGAACCGTTTGGCCGGAATGACGTTACGCCCACGAAGCTAGTCGGTAGACCACGGTAGACCACGATCAGTCCTTTGGCCTGGGTCGCACATGGAAGAACCTCAGCAGGATGCGCTCGGCTCGCAGGCGAGACCACGCTCGCTGGACCTGGATAGCCATGTAGCCGCGGAGGAAGTCAGCGAGGACCTGCTGCTCAGCTTCCAGCTTGGTGACCGGGCGGCCTTCGACGCCATCGTCGGCCGCTACCAAGGGCCCCTGACCCGCTTCTTCTACCGGCTCTGCTGGGATCAGGATCGGGCCGAGGACTTCGTCCAGGACGTCTTCCTCAAGGTCGTGCGCGGCGCCGCCACCTATGAGCCACGCGGCAAGCTGTCGACCTTCCTGTTCCGCATCGCGACCAACCGGTGGATTGACCACTATCGCAGCCTCAGGGCGCCGCCGCGGCTCTACTCGATCGATCGAGGCGATCTCGACGATGAGACCCCGCTGCGCGATCGGCTTCCGGCGGACGAGGTCGACGTCGGCGGCCAGCTGGATGCGGAGTTGGAGAAGCGTCGCCTGCGCGAAGCCCTGCAGAGCCTGTCGCTGCCGCACCGATTGGTGTTCGAGCTGGCCGTCTATCAGAACCTGCCGTACCAGCAGATCAGTGACCTGCTCGCGATTCCGGAAGGCACCGTGAAATCACGGATGCACAACGCAGCAAAGGTATTGAAGCGCTTGCTGTGTCAGGACGAGCAGCAGGCGGCGGACCACGAGGAGAACGAGGAAGAGAGTCCGCGCAAGCGCGACGGACGACCACCGCCCAAGCGGAAGCGAGGCGGAGGCAGCCTGCCCGAGAGGTTCTCGGCCTGACCGATCATGACCCAGCCCCCAAGACACAGCGGTAGCGACACCGACAGCGCAGCTTGGACGGACGACCCGTTCGCGGCGCTGGGTGGATTGCTCGAGGGCCTGCGCGGGCTTGAGGCGCCGGTGCCGAGCGATCGTCCGGCTGCGGTGCTGCGGGCCCGGCTCGTCCACCGCATGCGCTATCGCGAGTCGCTGCGACCGTGGAACCTGGCCGAGGGGCTCGTCCTCTTGTCCGTCCGCTTCAAGTATCTGCTGCGCCACTCACGGCCGGTCCGTGTCTTTGCAGCGCTCAGTGTGCTCGCATTGTTGCTGCTGATCAGTTTGCCCTTGCTGCGCCGGGCACTGGCGCGGGCAAACGTGCCTGCGGTCGTGGTGGTGGCCAACGACTCGAACGACTCCTTGGAGCGGCGTGTCGCTTTCTTGCCCTTGCCGGATGTGCCGGTGAGTTCGCCCCTGTTGGCGCGGCCCGATCGCGCCGAACGACTGGCCGTGCTCGCATCGGAGAACGACCTGCAACGCTTGCGCGTGCTCTACGACGAGCGCGGCAAGGTGGCGTTGCGACGTCGATTGCTGCGCATCGGCGGTGCCGATGACCGCACGCGCCGGCGTATCGAGGGGCTGGCTGTCGTTGTGGCGGAGGACCTGGAGAAGGCGTCGGTCACCACCGACTACGCGAGTGTCGAAGCCTTGTCGCTCGGGTTGAGGGCGCTGCTTGCGTCCGGTTCGACGACGGTGCGGGGCCGTCATAGCCGGGCGGTCCGATTGGCTCTCCGCAGGCTTGAGGGCATCCTGCCGCGCCTGGAAGGCGCGGAGCTCACGACTGCGCTGGCGGCATATCTCGAGGTGGCCAACGTCACCGGTGGCGGACGCTTGGAGCGGCTGTCGGCCGAGCTGACCCGTCTGGTCGAGTCACAGGCGCACCTGCTCGTGACGACGGCGGTGCTGGCCCCGCGCGCGATCGAGGCCAGCGTCATCAACCATCCCGAGCCGGTGCATGTGTGGGCGAGGCGGCGCGAGGCGGCGCTGCCGATGAACCGTTGGGCGTGTCCGTTGGGTGCCCTCGCTGATGCCGGTCTGCTGCTGCGGGTCGCTCCTGCGCTGGGTGTATCGGCCCGTGAGGCGGCTCTGGTGCGCAACGCGATCTACGACCACCTGCACGAAGTGCGGTCCAAGGAGCCAGGGTCGCGCGGCGTGGCGGCCGATGCAGCGATGCTGTTCTCGTTCTCGGACCTCGCCGACCGCGACGCGTTGCGCGCGAACTTGCATGGGCACGCACTGCAGCCGGATCTGTTCGGTCGCGACATTCGCGCCGTCCACTTCCTGGCCTGGAGTATCTTCCCCGGGGCCGGCTGGGCGCGGTTCAACCAGGGCCTGCGCTACTTCGCCGCCAACTACCGGGATCAGACGCCGGCCGAGCGCGCCGGCTTGCTGCTCGTGCAGTTGCTCTACACAGCTCCTGGGCTCTAGCAGGCCTTTGGGGGCAAGGTCGGGCGACGATCTGGAAGAACCGCGGGCGCAAGTTCGTATCAGGACGAGTCACCCCTATCCTGCTCGGCCCCTTCCTCAGGGACCCCTTGGAGGTGTTCTTGCTCGCTGTTCGTCTCGCTCTGAGTTGCGCCGCCCTTGCCGTCCTTCCCAGGGCGCAGGATCGGGCTACGCCGACTCCTGAGGCGGGTCGCAAGGCGCCGGCGGCGCAGGCCCGGCCAAAGATCCCGACCGACCGACGCGATGGTGACAAGCTCCGTTTGGGGCTGGCGGACTGTCTCCTGCTCGGAGACACGGCGAACGTCGACCTGCGGCTGAGTCGACTGCAGGTGCTGCAGGCGGCCCAAGACGTCAACGTAGCGGATGCGATCTTCGAACCTGAGCTGTTCGCTGAAGCTGAGTGGGCCCGTGCGGAGTCGCCGCCGCGGAACACCTTTCAGCCGAGCGTGACGTCGACCATCTACCGCGGCTCGATTGGGTTGCGCAAGAGAGTGGTCACCGGCGGCACCCTCGAGTTGGCGTTCAACCCGCGTTACACGGACCAGAAGGTCAACAGTACGTTCGCCTTCCCTACCAAGTTCTACTCGGGCGCCGTGTCCTTCACGTTGAGCCAGCCGCTCTTACGCGGCGCGTGGACCGATTACACGCTGGCGGACTTGCGCGCCGCCAAGCACGAGAAACGGGCGCGGAGATGCGACAAACTGCGCACGCGGCAGAGGGTGATCAAATAAGAGGTCAGCGTAT
>PVBE010269648.1_pt1 | contig 13599 bp, 11 predicted proteins | sample 1631181 | NCBI WGS metagenome assembly PVBE01 (sample SAMN08397723, study PRJNA350692) | Marine metagenome, whole genome shotgun sequencing project. | isolation source: water | place: Pacific Ocean | collected 2012-04 | reverse complement strand
TTGATCACGCCTTCGCTCGAGGAGATGGTCCACGTCGCCTCGGAGATGAAGCGGGAAGGGTTCGATATCCCGCTCCTCATCGGCGGGGCGACGACGAGCCGGAAACACACCTCGGTGAAGGTCGCGCCTCCCTACGACGGCCCCACCCTTCACGTCGTGGACGCCTCCCGCGCGGTGGACGTGGCGGGGCGGTTGACCAGCGACCAGATGCGTCCCGAATTCCTGGAAAAGAACCGGGCCCTCCAGGAGAAGGACCGGGAGGTCTTCGCGCGCCGGGCGAAGGCGGACCTTCTTCCCCACGCCACCGCGATCGAACGGAAATTCCAGGCGACGGGCGGGGCGTTCCCGGTTCCCTTCACGGGGGCACGTTCCGTCGAAAAGGTCTCCCTCGGGGAGCTCGTTCCGTACATCGACTGGACCCCGTTCTTCCAGGTGTGGGAAATGAAGGGGCGGTACCCGGAAATCCTGGAAGACGCGCGCATGGGCGACGTCGCGAGGGAGTTGTACGAAAATGGCCGGCAACTCCTCGACGAACTCGTGTCGGAAGATCTTCTTCGGCCGAAGGGCGTGTACGGGTTCTTCCCGGCGGCGCCGGACGGGGATGACGTGGTCCTGGCCGGAGAGGGAATCCGGTTCCATTTTCTCCGCCAGCAGTTTGACAAGGGCGCGAACGGGACGCAGTTCTGCCTCTCCGACTTTCTTCTCCCGGAAAAGGATCATCTCGGCCTCTTCGCCGTCACCGCGGGGCATGGCGTCGAGGAACGGGTAGAGAAGTACGACCGGGACCACGACGATTACAATTCCATCATGGTAAAGGCCCTCGCGGACCGGTGCGCCGAGGCCTTCGCGGAGATGTTACACGAGCGGGTGCGGCAGGAGTGGGAATGCGAGAAGCCGGACGCCTGGTCGAAGAAAGAACTGATCCGGGAAGCGTACCGGGGGATCCGGCCCGCGCCGGGATACCCCGCCTGTCCGGATCACACGGCGAAGGGGACGATTTTCAAACTGTTGGAGGCGGAGAAGGTGGCGGGGATGCGTTTGACGGAATCGTTCGCCATGACCCCCGCGGCCTCCGTATCAGGGTTCTACTTCGCCCATCCCGGGGCGAAATATTTCCACGTCGGGAAAATCGGACGGGACCAGGCCGGGGACCAGGCCCGGCGGAAGGGCGTGGCGCTGGACGTCGTGGAGAAATGGCTCGCGCCCAACCTGGATTACGATCCGGTCAGGCCCCGGTAAATCCTCTTCTGCAGGGCGGTCGGATTCTTCTTTTTTCGGATATCCTGGAAGAGGGTCGGCCGTTTCTTCAGGACGAGGGTCGTCGTTTTGAGGAATCCCCTCCGGAAGAAGACGATTTCGAACGCCGTTCCGGGCCCGCCATCCTCGATCCGGTCCCTCCAGTCGGCGGGGGTGATCCGGGCTCCGTTCATCGCGACGATCTCGTCGTTCGGGGATAGTCCCGCCCTCTCCGCGGGGGATCCCGCCAGGACGGACTTGAGAAAAAGCCTTTCTCCCCGGGGGGCCGGAATGATCCCGGTCCACACCTGCGTCGCCCAGTCGTTCTCCTCTTTCCCCTTCGGCGGCCGTTCTTTCAAGGCGAGACCTGCGTGGCCGAGGAACTGGTTCCAGGGGATCTCCCTTGTGCCTTGAACGTAATTGCGAAAGAATCCCGCAAGGCTTCCCCCGGCGATCCGTTCGCAGGTGGCGCGGAATTCCGGTTCGGGGAAACCGACTCCGCGCTCCCTGTAATCCCGGTAGAGGGTGCGCATCACGTCGTCGAGCGATTTCCGGTTCTTCGTCTTTCGGCGGATTTCCAGGTCGAGCATGAGGGCGACGAGTTGTCCTTTTTCGTAGTAATTCACCTGGCTGTTGATCGCGTTGTTGGAAGGCTGGTAGAGCTTGATCCACGCGTCGAAACTCGATTCGTGCAGGCTTTGATGATGCCGGCCCGGGAGGGAGAGATGACGGGAGATCCGTCGGGAAAGGAGTTCCAGGTACGTCTCCGGGGAATAGAGCTTCGCCCGGGTCGGGATCAGGATATCGTAGTGGCGGGTCACGCCTTCCAGGACCCAGAGAAGGGTGGTGTAGACTTCCTTCTCGTAGTCGAAGGGGCCGAGTTGTTCCGGACGGATCCGCTTTCCGTTCCAGACGTGGAAATACTCGTGCGCCAGGAGGGCGAGAAAACGGTCGTAGGTTTCCTTCTCCCGGAAGGCGAAATCGGGGAATTGAAGGGAGCTCGAGTTCCGGTGTTCCAGCCCTCCGCGAAGGTTGGGGAGGGTGTGGAGCAGGAAGGTGTAGTCACGGTAGGGCATGTCGCCCATCATTTTCGAAGTCGTTTCGATGATCTTTTGCGCGTCGCGCACGATGCGCGTTTCGTCGTAATTTCCCCCGCCGTCGATCACGATGCGGTGCCGTTTCCCGCGCGACCGGAAGGTGGATTCCCGGAATCGTCCGATCTCCATCGGGGAGTCCACCAGCGTGTCGTAGTCGGGGGCGATGTACCGGTGTTTCGATTTTTCTTCCAGGCCGGTCGCCACGCGCCAACCCCGGGGGGGGACGACCCGGACGGAGAGCGGGAATTCCTTCGCTCCGTCGAGATGGAGAAAAATGGTTCCCCCGTTCAGGTACCCGTGTTCTTCGTCGAGATGGCTGGTGCGAACGGTCAGGTCGTGCGCCCATACGCGGTACCGGATCCGGAGTTGCCGTTTCCCCCCGGTACGGACGCGCCAGCGGCTCTTGTCGATTTTTTCCCATCGCCGACCGCCCGCGGAGAATTCCTGCAGGTGCCGGGCGTAATCGCGGATCTTGTAGGAGCCGGGCATCCAGGCGGGCAGAACCAGGTCGACGGAATCGGTTGAGAGTCCCCCCAGGCGCATTTCGACATGGAAATAATGTGTTTCGGGGCGGGGCATGCGGAGCGTGTATTCGATTTTCGGCGTGGCGCGTGGCGGGAGGGGGTTACTTTTCAATTTCCCTGATCAGGTAGTACGTGGCGACCGCGCCTCCGATGCTGACCGCCGCGGGGATCAGGGCGCTCAGGAGGTTCGTGGCAAAGCCGACCACCTGGCAACCGCCGAGGCAGAGCGGGGCGAGCAGGATCAACGCGAACAGGCTTTTTCTATGGTTGTTCATCATGAATCAGACGTCGGATTGTATCGATCCCGTTCAAATAATGTCAAGGAAGGGGGGGGAGCGGCTACTTCTTCCGGTGGCGGAGGACGCGCCACTTGAGGTAGTCCCGGTCGAAGACGCCGAACGCGATCGCCTTCCCGTCGGGCCGGAAGACGCAGGGCCATACCCAGTTGTATCCGTAGCTTCTCTGTTTCCCCATGATCATGAACCACTCGTCCCCCTCGCGGGCGGGGTAGGCGTGGAGGGAGCCGTCGCCGTTGAAAACGGGGGCGCCCACTTCGGTGAAGGGTTCGTCCTCTTCAAACTCCCCGATTTTCCTGTCGCCCATGACGAGAAACCCCTTCCCGCCGGAGCGCGCCGCGTAGGCGACCGTCTTGTTGTCGGGACTCCAGACAGGGGGGCCCGCGCCGTCGAATTCCTCCTGCTGTTTCTTTCCGATGACGACGAATTCCATGCTGTCCTGGCTCGCCCAGTAGGCGACCTGCTTGCTGTCCGGGGAAAAAACGGGCGCGCCCACCTTCTCGAAGAGCGGGCCCTTTTCCTTTCCCACGATCATCTGCCACCGGAAACCGTCGCGCGCGGGGTAGGCGACGACCTCCTCGTTCGGACTCAAAACGGGTTGCCCGACTTCGTCGAACCCGGGGCCGGGGGTGGAATCGAAACGGACCGTCCATCGAAATCCTTCCATGGCCGCGAAGACCCGAAGGCTCCCGTTCGGGTCCAGCACGGGAAAGTCGACCCGGGTATGCTTGGTCCCCCGCATCGTGCCGTAGACGATGTACCCGGCGTCGGAATCCAGGACCGGGTAGGCGAGAACCTCTCCGTGCCGGCTCCAGATGGGGCGTCCCACCCTTTCGTGCGGACCCCGCTCCTCCCCGTTCACGACGAGGAAGGCTTTCGTCCCCCGGATCGCCGGGTGGACGATCGTTTTGCTGTCGGGGGAGAAGACGGGAGGGCTGACCCGGTCGTACTGTCGCCCCGCTTTTCCGTCGACCACGATCATCTGCTTGCGGCGGGTCCATGCTTCGTATGCCACCCGTTTTCCGTCGGGGCTGAAGACGATGTTTCCGATGTTGGGATAAGCCTCCCCCTTTTTCTCTCCCACGTAGACGAAGCGGTTTTTCCCTTCCTGTCCGACGTAGGCAACGTTGTTTCCGACCGGGCTGAAGGTGACGTGCGTTGTCTTCACTTCGTCGGGATCGGGGATCCTGGCGAGAACGGTGCTGCGGAAGGAGACCTCGTCATCCTGGTTCGGGGCCGCGGCGAGGGGGATCCCCCCCAGGAGAAGGCCGGCCAGGAAAATTCGTCCTCTTTGATTCATCCCCGGAGAGTGTACCACCTTGGCCCCGGTTTTGGGATTTTCCTTGGATTTGGGATTACCTCTGGTAGATTTTGGACGTGGAAGAAAAGATCCTGTGTCACTGTTTCCATGTTCCCGAGGCGGAGGTCCGGGAGGCGGTGAAGTCGAAGGAACTTCGCCGGGTTTCGGAGGTCACCGAGTGCACGGGGGCGGGCGGGGGATGCTTCTCCTGCTGGCCGGAAATCGAGACCATTTTGCGGGGCGATTCGGGCGCGCCCGTGCCGGAAGAGGGCGATCCGGAAAGTCGCCGGCGGTTCCGAAAGCTCGTCGAGGAACTCCTGGAGCGGGAACTCGATCCGCTCTTCTCGTTGAACGGCATTCGGGCCACCATTCTGGACGTGGAGGAAGCCCGCATCCTGGTGCAGTTTGAAGGTTCCTGGACCGGGAAACCGCCCGACTCGTTCGAGGTGCTCCGCGCCCATTTCCGGGAGAAGGCCTCCCTTATCGCCGGGCGGGAGGTGGATCTCTGCGAGGGACGGATCGGCCGGGACGAGGAAACGGGCCTGCCGACTCTTTGATCCAACTCTGACGGCCTTCGCCCCCCCCATAAATGGTCCCAGGCACCTTTTTATTTTTGCCGTGTACCTGGTCGTTTGGAGGGTGAATTCCGGTCCGGAGAGCCCATTTTCGGAAAAGGTGCCAGGCACCTTTTATTTGATCCGGCTCGTCCCGGAAAAGGGGGCGAACTTTTCTAGACTTTGGTCGTCTCATGTAGTAGAGCGAAATCATGAATGGCGAGACTGAAGTCAGCAAGGTGATCGAGCGCGTGCGTCGCTCCCTGGAGCGGGGGAAGTTCGACCGGGCGCTGAGCGACCTTCTTCACCTGAGCGAGAAATATCCCGATGCGGGCGAAATCCGTCCGGAAATCGCCGAGGTCTTCCTTCGTCGCGGCCAGTCCCGCGTGAAGAAAGGGAAGATGAAGGAAGCCCACCAGGACTTCGAACGGTCGCTCCACTGGGCGGAGTTTCCCGACACCCACGTCCAACTCGGACGCGCCGCGATCGAGGCTCGCGACTTCGAGGCCGCCCACAAGCACCTCAACCAGGCGATCGAAATCGACGACCGGTTCGGCCCCGCCCACGAGGCGCTCGGCTACCTCTTCCTCCAATGGGACGACTCGGCCGAGGCGGCCCGGGCGTTCGAGGAAGCGCTCAGTTGCGGACACTCCACCGTCGATCTCTACCGCGGGGTCTGGAACGCCTACATGGCGGTCGAGAAACTGGAACGGGCCCATGAATTGATCATCGACGGGGTGGAGGCGTATCCGGAGAACGACCGGTTGCAACTGGCGGCCGGAAATTCGTTCGTCTACGCCCGGGGAGATTCCGGGGAAGCGGAACCCTACTGGCGCAGGGCGGTCGAACTCAATCCAAAAAACATCGACGCCCTCTTCCAGCTTTCCGCGCTGAACGCGTCGCGGGGAGCCCGGGACGAGGCGTTCGCCCTGCTTTCCCGTTGCGCCGAGGCCGATTTCGACGGGGCGCGAAAATTGTGGAAGGAAGACAGGGATCTCCCCTTCCACCGGTTCGCGCAGTTCGAGAACGATCCCGACTTCGTGGAACTGCTCGGTCGATGATCGACATTCCCGACGCGGTGAACCAGGCGCGCGCTCTGATCGAGGAAAAACGATTCGACGAGGCGATCGTTCTCCTGCGGGAGTGCCGGGAGGCGTGCCCGGAGGACGAGTTCCTCGCGGCCGAACTTGCGGAGGCCTGCACCTCCCGCGGTTTTTCCGCGCTCCGGAACGGCGACGGCGCTTCGGCCCGGAAAGATTTCCAGGAGGCGCTGAATTATTCGCCCCTGCCGGAAGCGCGCCTGGGACTCGCCCGGTTCGATATCGAAGAGGGGAACCTCAATCGCGCGGACGACCTGATCACCGAAATCCTGTCGGACCAGCCCGACTTCTATCCCGCCCGGGAATTGCGCGCCCGGCTTCGCGCAAGCCTGGGAGACGACGACGGCGCCGAGGAGGAGTACAGGGCCATCCTCGAAGAAGTCGCCGTTCCCCGGGTCTGTATCGCGTTGGCGGATTTGCTTCGGAAACGGAATTGCCCGGCGGACGCTCATGAGATCCTCCTCCGGGGACTTTCCGAATCGCCCGACGACGCCGACCTCGTGCTGGCCGCCGCGCGGCAGGTCACGCCGGAAGAAGGGTGGCGCCTTCTCAATCGGGCGCTCGCGGTCCATTTCCGCTCCTTCCCTCTCTGGTTCGAACGGGCCCGGGTCGCCTGTCTCCAGAACGATCCGGAAGAGGCGGCGGTCTCCCTGAATCGTTGCCTCGAACTTGACGAGGAGCGGACGAAATCCGTCTGGAAGGAAGAGGTGGCGCGGGAAGAGTCCCCCTGCGCGCCCCACGCGGAGCATCCCTACCTGCGGGACTTCTGACCCTCCGCCTCCACCGCGTAGAGAACCCGGCCCGTCCCCGGAATGGCCGCGCGTTCGAGGATGCGATGGGATTTCTTCAATTCCGATTCAAACCCCTCCGCCGTGTAGTCGTCGAAGATGTCCTCCCTCCATTGGAGCAACCGGCGGGCCATCCGATCCTCTTTCGGGACGAACTCGAGGATCGCCTTCTCCGCCCGTTTCGCCATCCACGGGAGGGATTCGCGGAGGGGAATGCCCGCCGCGATACGCAAGTGGTGGAAGAGCGCCAGCGCGAGAAGGAGACCGGGTTTTCCCCGGTCGGTGAACGCTTCCCGTTCCCGCCCCGCCCATCCGCGGGCGGGGGAGGGGTCCGCGAGATCCATCACGAGACATTGGACGGTCCGGTTTCCCTCCCCGCGCAGGTCAAGGAAGAGTTCGTCGATCGTTTCCGATGACGCGTCCACCGCCAGGACATGGTCCGCGTGCCGGGCGGCGATCCGGCTGTACCGTCCCGTGTTGCATCCAAGGTCCCAAACGGTCGAGGGCGCGAACGATCCGCACCACCGGTCGACGAAGGCGTCCTTGAACTCCGCCCCTTCCGCCGAATAAATCTTTTCGTCCTCGTACCGGCTCCACCCCCGCCCGGGATTCGGTCGACGCAGGCGGTGTATGATCCGTCGCAACCGTCGTCCCGTACGCGCCAGGCTTTCTCTCCGGACGGGAGCCTCCTTCTTCAATCGCGACAGCGAAGAATCGCTCCGGCTGAAACTCCGTTGCGCCCATGCCTGCAGGGTGACGTCGAGGAAAATTCCCCGGCGATACCAGGGGAGAAGTTTTCGCGTTTCCCCCGGGGAGATGCCCCCGAGCGATCCCCGCAGGCGGGAGGTGAAAGGGATTCCGGTCGACGCCGACAGGAGGAGCGGGTTGAGGAACAGGTGGCAGAACTGTCCGTAAGCGAGCCACGGGGAACCCTCCTCCCGGCACGCGAAGGAGGTGACGTCGATGTGGACCGGATCGGTTCCGCGAAACTGGACGTTGTACGGCGTGGCGTCCTTCAGAAGAAAATCTTTTTCGAGCGCCTCCAGGAAGAGATCGAGTTCCAGCAGGGCCGCCGCCCGGAGCATTTCGAACGACCATTCGTAGCACCAGGAAAGAAAGGGGATCCGGGGGTGTTCCAACAGGAGAGGTGCTCCCGGCGCGAACCGTTCCCGCTCCTCGTCGGAAAGCGGGGTGGAGGGGAGGAGCGATCCCCCGGCGGTCCACTTTTCCGGAAGGCCGGAAGCGGAAAATTCGTCGTACCGTTTCTTTCCCGCGTTTTGAAACGCGCGCAGGACGCGGTCGCCATGATGGAAAACCGAGGCGTCCGGGTCCCGGAAGGAGGCGGGGTTGCGGCAAAACCGGGTCAACGCGATTTCCTGCGGAAGAATCCGGCGATGCGACTCCATTGCAGTTTGATCACCACCGCCAGGCCGGCGAGGCCGCCGAAGATGATCTGCAGGAGAAGTCCCCCCGCTCCCGGATCGACGTAGGCGGTCAGAAAAATTCCCCCTTCCATACCGGAAAGTGTAATGGGCCTCCCCATTCCTGGCAACGGATCAGTTCCGTTCGAGAATCCACAACCCTTCATCCCAATCGTACCGGTACCGGGATTCCCGGCTCCAGGCACAGGTCTTCTCCCTCCGGTCCTGCCGGGGTTCTGACAGGGCCTGCCCGTCGAATTCTTTGGGGGAATAGGGCACGTCCAGGATCTCGAGAAGCGAGGGGAGGAAGTCGATGTGCTGGTAGGGGGTGGATAAGACCCCGGGGACGAGGGACGGGGCTCGCACCATCAGGGGCACCCGTGGCCCGAGGTCGCCGCTCTTCTTCGGGAATCCCTCCGGCTCCAGGAACCCCTGGGTCCGCAACCCGTGGTCGCTTGTCACGACGAGGATCGAGTCGGGCCAGAGTCCCGTCTCCTTCAGGCGCTCCAGGAATCGACCGAGGAGACGGTCCACCCGTTGAAGTTGCCGAACGTAGTTTCGGAGCACCTGCGTGACGTCCCTTCCCGGGAAAAATGCAGTGTCGGGGTTTCCGTGCAGTTTTCCCGAGGAATCGTACACGTACGGGTAGTGGGGAAGAGAAGCGTGGAAGTAGACGAACCGGCCCGGGGACTCGCCCGGATCGACGCTCCGAAGAAGTTCTTCGAATTCTTCCCGGTGCCGGCTGTGCAGGGTATGGGAGTCCCCGAAGAAACCCGTCACCTTCCGTGCGATCGGAGTGGGAAGAAATGCCGACTCGGCCAGGCCGACCAGGAGGAAGCGTGCGACTGCGAGGGGGCGACGGGAGAGATGCCGGTTTCGTCCCCGGTAGTCGACGTCCTTCCTTCCCGTGGATCGCATCCAGTCTTCCACCGAGGGAATCGCCGTGATGACCCGGAAGCGATACCGGTCGCCGAGGTGATCGAAGAGGGTGCGCGCCCCATCCTTCGGCCAGCGCTTGCCGGTGAAAATTGTCCTGACGGAGGCGTCGGTATGGAGATGGTTCGTGGTTGCCTCCGTGAACCAGGAACTCTCCCCCGCCAGTTCCGCGAAGTGGGGGAACCGCTCCCCGTCCGGCGTTCCGTCCGGAGCGAGGATCGGGAAGGAGATTTCGTCGAAGACGAGGAGGAAAACGGGCGGGGCGGTCGTCTCGACTTTTCGGCCTTCGGGTTCGGACGGGGCGAACCCCGAGAGCGGAGCCCGGAAGGGGAGCAGGATCGTGAGCACGAGGGCGAACGCGCCGAGGAAGGAGAAGTAGAGGTCGAGCTTCCGGCGCGCTTTCCAACAGAGCAGGAAGAGCAGGCAGACGAGGATCAATCCGCCCGCGAAGCGAACGGAGTACGATCCGGGAAACATCGTGTGCAGGTAACTGATCTGCAGTTGGCGGAGGAAGGAGAGGATGACAAGGACGTAAAGCGCGGCCCGCCAGGCGTGGACCCCCTTCCGTTCGCGGAGGAGGGAATCGAGTCCGAAGACCAGGAGAAAGGGAAGCGCCTGGAACCAGGTCATCGCCCAGAAAAGAAATCCGGCCGTGGTGGGATACGATACCGGGTGGTCCAGGATCCGCCCGTAAACCGGCTGGCTGATGCCATAGGTGACCACGGCGAAAACCAGCCCCATCCGGCCCCAGGGAAGTTTTCCGATCCCCCCGAACAATTTTCGGGGCAATGTGACCTGTTCTGTCACAACCGTATGCGAAGGTTAGTGTAGCTCAAGAAAACAACCCTCTCTCATGGGCCGGGTCGTCCCCTCGATCCGGCCCAACTCCTTTTTTGCCTCAGGTCCGGACCGATTTCCATGTCGGGGGAGGGGGCGTCTTTCCGCCGAGTTTTCCGGAAAATTCCTCCGGGGTCATTCCCAGCAGTTCCGCCGCAAGGCCGGGGTTTCCCTTCATTTTTTGGAGCGCCTTCTCGAGGCATTTGCGCTCGAGATTCTCGAGGTATTCGGCGAGCGACTCTCTTCCGCTCCAGACTTCCGCGAAAGGATCGTCGGGATCGTTCGGATCGACCTCGATCGGGGCGGGGTGGGGAGGAGAGGGGGCGATCGGTTCCGGCCGGGGCGATCGTTCGCGGTTCCGCGCGAGGAGGTTGCCGACGAAGATGGCGAGCATCATGCAGAAGCGCAAATCGCGGGGGCGGAAGATGGTTTTGTCGGCCGGTCCGTCGAGGTAGAGAAATCCGAGGTAGCGGTCCCCGGAGACGAGGGGGACGCAGAGGATATGCTGGATTTTTCCCGCGAGGGGACCGTATCGTCCGATGTCGCTCCCGAGGAGACCTTCCCGTTTTCGGGAGACGCGATGGTGGAAGATGTTGGAGACGTGGAATTCCCCCGTCTCCGCCGGCGCGCGCTTGGCGGAGGGGGCGAGTTTCCCCCCCTCGCCCGTGAGCATCACGAATCCCCTCGTCGCGGAGATCCGCGCGAGCACCTGGTCAAGAAAGGCCTTCATGGATGTGTCCTGGTCGTGGATGGTGTAGACGATCCGGATGGTTTCCAGGATGGCCCGGAGGCGGTCCCGTTCCGGGCCGGGTTCCGCATCGTCGGTCGAGGCGGTGAAGGGGTCCTGCAGGGTATCCTGGATCGTCGCGGTCATGCGGGGTCGCTTCTCGGGGATGCCTCCGGCGAAGTCGAAGGTGGGATCGAAAACGAGGATGAATTCGCCCACCTCAAGTTCGTCGTCCGGTTGAAGCGGGTAATCGGTCACCTTCTTCCCGTTCACGAAGATCCCGTTGCGGCTTTCCGCGTCCGAAACGTGAAGACTCTCCCCTTTCCGTTCGATTTTGGCGTGGACGCGGGAGATGTGGCGGCCCAGGAGGCGGACTTCGCACGAACGGCTTCTCCCGATCTTGGCCGAGTCCTCGAGGGAAAATATCTCTCCACGGCCGGGTCCTTCCACCAGCAGGAGTCTGCTCATTCGCAACTACTATACCCGGTTCAAGAAGCGGGAACGATGGAAAACCAGTCGGTGGAAAGCCGGCCCCACTTTTCCAGTTGGTCGACGAAAGCGGTCATGGTGGGGTATCGATGCGCCGGATTTTTGTCCATGGCCGTTTCGATGATCGAAACGAGTTCCATCGGAAGCCTGGGTGCGATGGAGATCAGGGCGGGCGGCGGCTCGTTCCGGACTTTTTCGAGGATTTCGGCCACGCTCTTTCCCGAGAAGGGAGCGCGTCCGGAAAGCGCCTCGTAGAGGACCACGCCAAGCGAATAGATGTCGGTTCTTCCGTCCTGCAATTCGAGGTTTCCCCCGGCCTGTTCGGGGCTCATGTAGATGGGCGTTCCGGCGGTCACGCCCTGGTTTTCTGGCGAAGGTCCTCTCCGGAGTATGGCGGTGCCGAAGTCGACCAGCTTGGGGGCGCCGTCCGACCGGAGAAGTATGTTTCGCGGTGTGATGTCGCGGTGAATGATGCCCACCCCGTGCGCATGTTCGAGGGCGTGGCCGACCTGGACGATGATTCCGACCACGGCGCCGATGGAGAAGGCTTCGTGGGAGACCGCCCGGGAGAGGGAGGGTCCCTCGACGTGTTCCATCACGATGCAATAGGTTCCCGCGTCCGAGATGGTGTCGATCAACCGGACGATGTTGGGATGTTCGAGCTTCCGGATCAGCGCCGCTTCGTTGAGGAACTGTTTCACGATTTCCGGGTTCCGCGCCCAGGAGGGGGAAAGAACCTTGATGGCGACGAACCGTCCCTCTTTGTCCCGGGCCTTGTAGACCGTTCCCATCGCGCCGCGTCCGAGAGCGGAAAGGAGACTGTATCCGGGAATGGTCAGGACCGTCTCGAAGAGGGCCATGAGCGCCCCCCGTTGCGCTTCCGTGAGAGCCCCGGAAGAGACGAGGTGATCCGCGAGGGGAAGCCCCCGCGGGCGCGTCGATATCGCCGTGGAGAGTCGCTCCTCGCCGATCCAGCCCCGTTCCAGCGCCGTATTCCCGAAAATCCGGTCAAAGCCGGTCGTTGCCGCCATGGTGGGCGAGTATACCATGATGCACCCACGCGGAGCCTCTTCCCGACGTATAAATATTGGGGACAATCCTCGTTTTCAATTGCTACACTCGGAACGATTCATTGGGAGAATGGCATGGAATTCCTGCTTTCGCTCGGGTTGATCTTTTCCCTGGTCCAGGATCCCGAGTCGATGAACCCGGTCGAGCTCGAAAAGGCGATCGACAAGGCGATCACCGACGGGGCGGAGTGGCTGAAGAAACAGCAGAAGGAGGACGGTTCCTTCGGTGATTCAAGCGGCCCGACTTACGGTGGCGGTGGAAACGCCTACCACAACCGTCCCGGCATCGCGGCGCTCTCCCTGATGGCCCTGCTGAAAAGCGAGATTCCCCCGAATGACCCGGTGATCACGAAGGGATTCAATTTTATTTACAAGTACACCTCGAACACCGGGAACATGATCTCCAACTACGACATGGGCGTGATCCTGATGGCGATCGAGACCCTCTACGAAAGCGCCGTGAAGTGGAGACTCAAGAAGAAGGGAAAGAAGATCAAGGAACGCCCGGGAGATTTCAAGGAGCCGAAATACAAGCTCGCCGGAAGGGACCGGAAGCTGGTCGGCAATCTCTTGAAGAAGCTCTACGCCTCCCAGACGAAGCAGGGGGGGTGGCGCTACGGTGCGGGGTTCTCGATCGTCGGAAGCGACGAGGACATCTCCGCGACGCAGATCATGATGCTCGGTTTCAAATCCGCCGTCCGTATGCGGGTGGGGGTCGACCTGCGCTCCGTGAAACGGGCGATCGATTTTGTCGTGCGGTCCCAGGAGAAGGACGGGCCGAAAATGAAGCGTCCCAACGACGCGATCCCGGGCGACCGGACCACGTATGTCTCCCTCGGAGAGGATCGCGCCCGCGGGTGGGCGTACGAGAAGAAGAGCGCCAATCCGGAGGAGTTGAGGACGAGCGGATCGATGACCTCCGCCGGGATTACGAGTCTCCTGATCGGCAAGTCGATCCTGGGAAAGAGGATCGGGAAGAAGGAACGGGCGAAGATCGACCAGTGCGTCTGGGACGGTTTCGCGTGGCTCGTCTCCCACTGGACGATGAACGCCAACCCGGAAGTCGACCGGAGCCACTATTACTACCTGTACGGCGTCGAACGGGTGGCCGCTCTCGGGATGTACGAGAAGATCGGGAAGCATTACTGGTACAAGGAGGGGGCGGTGGTGCTTTTGAGACAACAGGCCGGCGACGGTCACTGGGACACGAGAAAAGAGGTCGCG
>PVBE012866987.1_pt1 | contig 13600 bp, 11 predicted proteins | sample 1631181 | NCBI WGS metagenome assembly PVBE01 (sample SAMN08397723, study PRJNA350692) | Marine metagenome, whole genome shotgun sequencing project. | isolation source: water | place: Pacific Ocean | collected 2012-04 | reverse complement strand
TTCATTCCAATTTTGTTCGAAGCGAGGAAAAGTTTAGAAAATTTTTAGAGCTTTGCCAAAAAGCAAACGTGACTGCGTTGAATGTAGGTCTGGAGTCTGGTTCTCAACGAGTGCGCCGTCAGATTCTTAAGCGGCCCAGAAATACCAATGAGGAGTTGATCGGCTTTTGCAGGACTGCCCGGGAGTTTGGAGTAGCGACTTCCCTTTTGGTTCTTATGGGTGTGCCTGGAGAAACTTTTGAAGACTATCTTGAAACGGTGAGGGTTGTACGTGATCTTCAGCCAGAAGATGTTCAACTATCCATCTTTTATCCATACCTGGGAACAGATCTCTACAATGTTGCAGTTGAGCAGGGCGTGATTCCTGCGGGGGGAACGGAAACCAGTAACGAAAGGCACCGGGCGACTTTGGACTTGCCCGATTTTCCGAGGTGGCGGATTCAATTTGAATTCATTTATTTCTGGTACCGCTCATTCAAGGGCCACTGGCCGATGGACAAAATTTCTCTGAAAATGTTGCGGGCATTTTTATTGCGATTCACAAATCTCTCGGCGATTGCCCGGTACCTTGTTGTGAACAATCGTTTTTGTAGTTATATATTCAAAAAATATATGGAAGGTCCAAAAAAAGTTACTGGCGCGAAGGAGAACTCGATAGGGTCGTTGGCTTCATATCATGCCGGAGAGTTGTGACTATCAAGTTATGAGGTCAAACTGAGTTAAGATCTAATCAAGGCTGGGATGTCTGTTTGTGCTTACCAGTCGGGCAGTTATTTTCGCGGTTATCATATTAACCAGCCGGTATAACGTAAATACTAAACCGAGAACCCCGTTTTTTTGCACAACCGGCCACCACCTCCAGTATCGAGAATAAACACTGACAAATCCTTCGTTCTGTAGGCGCGTTAAATCGTCAGGCGTTAGCCCATTTACTTTAGTGACGGCATTTCCATATCTTTTATATTCAGAAAAATCATCTGATATCAGTTCCACACCGTTCTCACCCGAAACAGACATTCTATGAAACTCCGTACCCGGATACGGAACTGCAATAGCAAAGTTTGCTTGTTTCACATCTTTTGAATCACGAAGAAACGCCAGAGTTTTTCTTACATTTTGTACTGACTCTCCAGGAAGGCCGATCATGACGGAATTAAGAGCTTCAATATCATATTTATTCAGCAACGCATTTGCCTCGCGATAAGCGTCCAACGGTACTTTTTTATTCATCGTTATTCGCATGTCCTCATCGACGGTTTCCAGTCCGAATGATAATCTGATCAAACCCGCTTTTGCCATCAGGGCAACCAAATCATCGTCAAGGAGGTTTGCTCTCGTGCTTCCCTCAAATGTTATGCCAAGCTTTCTCTCAAGGATGGCTTCGCAAAACTCAACCGTGCGTGTTCTTTGCAGAGTCAGCACATCGTCAACAATCATAAAATGTTTTGTTCCATATGTATTAACCAGGAATTCAATTTCATCCATGACAGACTTTATGGATCGCTTGGATATTTTGGTTGTTTCCAGTTTGTCTGAGGCGCAGAAAATACATTGCCACGGGCACCCTCTAACCGTTTGGATGGAGGCGAATTTGAGTCTCCCCCTGAGTGTCCCGAGAGCATATTTATGCATATTCAACAGGTGGTATGCAGGTCTTGGGTAAACGTCCAGATTGTTATTAGAGCTCATTTTTTCATTTTTTAAAACTTGCTCTCCAGACCTGCGCAATAACCCTGGAACGGAGTCTAATGATTCGTCCTTTGAGATGGCACTGAGAAACTTATCCCACGATTCCTCACCATCGCCAATGAATCCATAGTCAAATGCTTTATCAAAGGCCTGCTCCTCCATAATGGTTATATGAGGGCCTCCGATACAGATACTTGCCTCTTCCCCTTTGTCCTTTAACGATGTCGCAATGTCTTTTGAAATGTGAAAAAAAGGACTCATCCCTGTGAAAACGATTAGATCGGCACCTCGTTTGAGCACCGTATTTATGAGGTCGTCTTGCTGGATACGCTCTACTTCCGCATCGATAATCTCAGCCTGGTGACCCTGCTTTTCTGCTATCGCCGCAAGTAATGCCAGGTTCAAAGGTGGGTATGTCCCGCCTGATTTTCGGGCGAAATATTTGGCGATTCCAGTGTAAGAACCTGTCCACATTGGGTATACAAATAAGATTTTCATGGTAATCTTTGTACCATTTTTGAATCGAAGGTGCTATATTTTTGCAATGTTTTTCTGTCGTTCGATAGTGAAGAGAAAGCCCAAGAGAGCATCAATCCGTAGCTTAGACTTTCCCGTGCAAACAATACCAATGGGTATTTTTATATGAAAAGAGAGAAAAACCGATATATTTTACTTCGCATTAAAATCCTCTTGACCATACTGGTGAAGGGGAAGATTTCCATAAAAAAAATCATGAGCATCGCTGTGTCATGGTTAGCTCATAAGCGGAGGCGTTCCCGAACATCCAAATATCCTTTTATGATCAATTTTGAGCTATGGAACGAATGCAACGCGCAGTGCACGTTTTGTCGTACGCTGGATGGAGATATCTACGATCAAAATCCATCAAACTCTGGAACGGTTCCAGTTCCAAAAGGCAAAATGTCTTTGGAGCTTTATAAGGATGTGATCGACCAGGCGAAGGATCATCTACTGATAGCGGTGCTCTATGTTAACGGAGAACCGTTAATGTACAATGGACTTTATGACGCGATCCGATATGCCAGTGATCGAAATGTGGCTACCGTAATATCCTCCAATGGGGAACTCATGACAGAATCCAACTCCAGAAAACTATTGGAATCGGATCTTGATTTTCTCAAAGTGGCTATCAGTGGATTCAGTGACGAGACTGTCCTAGTTCAGCATCGAACATGCCACATCGAAAAAATCAAAGAAAATTTAAAGCGATTTGCCCAGCTTATCTGGGAAGGAAACTATCGTACTTTGGTAATGGTTGATTATGTCGATTATCAGTATAACTCCCACGAAAAGGAGGCGGCTAGACAATTTTGTGCCGACAACGGATTCGTGTTTAATGCGCGGCCGGGCAACTTATTTCATCTGGAGGATGATCATCCTGATTTACTCGCGAAAGAAAAACCTCCGCATAGTGTAGATTTACCATTGAATGACTTATGCGAATGGCCCTGGAAGGTAATGACGATCAACTGGAACGGAGACGTGTTTCCCTGTTGTGATTATGTCGTGTGGAACGATGTCGAACCTTTAGCCAGGCTTGAGGCAGGGAAGACCGATCTCGCCGCAGTCTTTAATGGAGAGTCTGCCGCGAAAAATCGTTTCGTCCACGCAACTCAGGGTAGAAAGGCAATTGACATCTGTGCCCTCTGCCCGAGAACGGATACTGCATTTAAATATTAGTCACTATGAATCGAAATATATTTCCAGTTGATCTCGATGCTTACAACAAACCATAACTCCCACTTATGAATACTAAAGAATCTGTGACCTTCCCCATCGCCAAAAAAAATAGTTTAACTCTTTCGCTTGTTTTTTCGTTTCGCAACGAAGAGGAAAACATTCCCGAACTGGTTCGCCGGATTCGTTTGGTTCTTCAAGGTGAGATTGAAAAAAATATCATCTCAGGTTTCGAGATGATTTTTGTCAATGATGACTCCACTGACCGATCTAGGGAATTACTAATTGAATTGGCGGAAGGAAAGAATGACATCAAGGTCGTTAACATGTCGCGCAACTTCGGAGTTTATCCCTGTGTTTTTGCAGGCTTAAAATATACTAAGGGAGACGCGGTTATCTATATGGATTCTGACCTGCAGGACCCACCTGAATTGATTCCAGAAATGTTACAAGCGTGGAAAGGTAAGGAAGAAGTAGCCGACGTTGTGCACACTCAGCGGACCAAACGCCTGGGTGAATCAAAATTCAGACTACTTTTAACTCTGGCAGGTTACCGTCTGCTCAAAAAGATTTCTCATATTGACTTACCCATTGAGGTGGGTGATTACAAGCTACTCTCAAGACGCGCTGTTAACCACTTGCTACGATTCAAAGAGAAAAATCCCTATACGAGAGGATTGGTTTGCTGGATAGGATTCAAACAAACTACCATTCAGTACCAGCGCGAAGCGAGGTTTTCAGGAGAGACCAAATTCCCTACATACACCTCCTTTTTTCCTAACTTTATGAACTCAGCGCTGATTTCTTTTTCAGCGGTCCCGCTACAAATTGCTTCAATGATGGGTATTCTTGGTTTTCTCGCGAGTGTCCCCGTATTAGCCCATGTAGTAATAGAAAGATTATCAGGGCAGGCTGTTCCTGGCTGGAGTGCCATCATGGTAACGGTTTTATTCCTTGGCAGTACCCAACTGCTCGCATTGGGTGTCCTAGGTTTGTACATCCACGCGATATACCTGGAAGTCAAAGGACGGCCCAATTACATTGTTGAAAGTGTTGATGGGTTTGAAACCGATTCCTCTGAAGATGGAATGGTAGATCAGGGTCTTTCGCAACAAAACCAGAAAACCTGACTCACTTGAAAAGTTTATTTTTTTCTGGCGATATTTTCAATATACCAGTTCCAGGTTAACTGAAGTCCCTCATCCAAAGAAGTCTGCGCTTTCCATCCAGTCACAGAAAATTTTCCAGCATCCAGTAAGCGGCGGGGATTACCATCGGGATATTTTTGGTCGAAAACCAGCCCCCCTTTAAAACCGCTTATCTTTTTTATTTTGCGGGCCAGTTGCGCGATTGAAGTTTCGAGTCCAATGCCGACATTGACCACATCGGGGCAGTCGGCTTTCTTTAGCAGTAATATGCAAGCTTCTGCCAAGTCATCAACATAAAAAAACTCACGCTTAGGATTACCGGTACCCCATATGACAACTTTTTTAGAATTGTTCACACATGCCTGATGAAATTTGCTGATCAAAGCCGCGAGAACGTGACCATTCTCATTGAAGTGATCATTGACTCCATATACATTTGCCGGGATAACGGAAATAAACTTTGTCCCGTATTGTCGGTTGTATGCTTGGCACATTTTAATACCCGATAATTTGGCAATGGCGTAAGGCTCGTTGGTAGGCTCCAGCGGTCCTGTTAAAAGAGACTCTTCGCGCATAGGTTGCGGGCACTTCTTGGGGTAAACGCATGAACTGACCAAAAATAACAATTTCTTCACCTGATACTTCCAAGCCAGATCAATTACATTATTTTGTATGGATAAATTCTGAAAAATGAATTCAGCAGGATAGGTGTTGTTGGCTTTAATACCTCCTACTCTGGCGGCGGAGAGAATTATGTATTCAGGGCGCTCTTTTGAAAAAAAACGATCCACCTTTTTTCTATCCGTTAAATCCAGGGCTCTGTGGGTCTGGGTTGAAATGTTGGCGTGGTTCCGTGCCTTTAGCTTTCGCACAATTGCAGAGCCGATCAGCCCGGTGTGCCCTGCTATATAAATTCTTGACTTTTTATTCACGCTAAAAAGAATGTAATGGGAAAAGAGAATAAAACTGTTCAGGGTTAACCAGAGCTAGTTTATTTTATTGAGGATATCGCACAGAGCCTTTATTTTATCTTCCGGCAAGTCAGGATAGTTTCCTATGTAAAACCCAAAAAAATGGATATGCTCAACCACAGGAAAATCAAGATGTGCCTTTTCCTCAACTATGCCACGCAAATAGGGTTGCCGTAATTGGTTTCCGCCTCCAGCACTGCCTCGGCGAAACTCAACGCCATGTTCTTCCAACGTAGCTATCACTTTCTGGCAAAGGGTGTGATCCGGATTTTCTAAAATTAGATTGAAGGCATAATTGCAACTTCCCTCAAGAGCAAAGTCGGTTTGGTATTTCGCCGGGTCCAGGCCTTCCAAAAACAGTTTAAAATTCTTTTGGCGTTTATCATTGTTATCATCAAGGCGGGGAAGTTGATTTCTCCCCAAAACTGCACCAATCTCCGTGTTTCTCATATTGTACGCTGGAAACGCAAAAATAAAATTAGGGTGAAGGTCTGTGTTGTTATCTATGTAGGATTGCCTCAATTCGTTATTGGTTGATTCCCTGATCATTCCATGCGAACGGAGCATGAGACAAGTCTGATAGACCTCTTCAATATCTGTGCAAATCATTCCCCCTTCAATGGTGCTCATGTGATGGGCGAAATAAAATGAGGAATTGGATGCCCAACCAAAACCACCCAACTTTTTTCCATTAAACTGGGCGCCATGGGATTCACAAACATCCTCTATAAGGTAAATGTTCTTTTCTTTTAACGTGCTTAGCAGTTTGTCCGTTAAGCCATTGAATCCTTGTGCGTGTGTGAGAAAAACGGCGCGGGTTTTGTTTGTCAGTTTATCGATAACCTGTTCTTCATCCATACTTAGGGTCTTTGGGTTAACATCCACAAATACGGGGTCAAAGCCACAGAAGATAACGGATGAAATATCAGAAACCCAGGTTAGTGCTGGAACAATAATCTCACCACCAGAACCGGCCAATTGTTTTAACGCAGTCAGTGAAATTAAATTTGCCGATGAGCCAGAATTTACAAACACGCTGTACTTAACGCCTAACCATTTAGACCACTCTTTTTCAAATCCGCGAACATTCGTAGATTGCGTAAGAATTGGGTCTCCGTTCAAAAATTTGATGAGGGCATCAAGATCTTCGCGGGTAATATTATTGTCCATTAAAGGCCAATTTAATTTCATCTTTTTAACCTATTATCTTAAGTGGTTTCGTAGCAACTCCAGTTTCTTTGGAGTGCCGATGTCATACAGGTTTTGTTCAGTCACAAACCCAAATATTCCTTGTCCAATCATAAATGGAAGGACTTCGTGTTCAAGTGAAACTTTTCGCTGAACCGCAAGTTTAGACAGGAGTTTTTTTTCGAACAAATAAACACCCGCATTTACCAGTCCAGGAGTAATAGTTTGCGTGGATTTCTCTTTAAACCCGTTAACCTCCTGCTTATTGTTGATAGTTACCGCCCCGTATTCCTTCATATCATTAATCTCAGTTAATGTTAAAGAAAATGAGGCATTTCTTGATTCATGAAATTCAACGAATTCTTTTAAATTAACGCGACAAATCGAATCTCCATTTAAAACCATAAAGGGAGAACCTAATATAAAAGGTTCTGCATTTTTAATTCCCCCTCCAGTGCCGAGTGCTTCTGGTTCTTTGGAGATGATATAAGTGTTGCCATCATTTTTGTTGTGGAAATATTCCTCAACGACTTCACTTTTAAAGCCGGTGCATAGAATAAATCGGCGAAAACCAAAGGACGATACATATTGGATAAGAATGTCTAAAAAAGGGCGGCCATGAATTTCGACCATGGGTTTAGGGCCGTCTTTATATGCCTCTTTTAACCGTGTTCCAAAGCCACCACAAAGAATGAGGATGTCGAGGCTGGCTATGCGCTTTTGTTCCATGGTTCTATTGTGGTGGGAGCATCATGCATATTGAATAAAACAATCTGGCTCCCTGTGTGCTCAAACTCAAAGGGAACGTAAAGAAGGTTGCTCAGGCGTTTTCTTATTGCTGGCTGGTCTTCAGGCTTTGCGAATAGAATCATAAAACCGCCACCGCCTGCGCCTAAAATTTTCCCACCGATGGCACCTGCGGATCGTCCCGCTTCATAGATTTCATCAATGTGGGGGTTGGTAATATTGTCGCTTAGCTCCCGTTTTAACCGCCAGGATTCATCCAGAAGCTGTCCAAACTTATCAATGGAGATTTTGTCGGAGTTCAATATTGAAATAGCCTCATCGACCATGTGGTACATCGTGGTCAACTGCTTTTTTCTGTTTGGAATATTTTCTATTTTTTTCTTTGCGATCTCCGACGCATATCTGGAAATTCCTGTGTAGAAAAACATCAAATGACTGTTCAATTCCTGAGCACGCAGGGGGTTGATCGTAATTGGAGATGCCCTGTAAGTCGTATCATTATTGAATTCTATTTTGTTAAAACCACCAATTGCTGCGAGGACCTGATCCTGACACCCTACGTTTTCCTGAAGAATATTTCTTTCAAGGTGAATTGCGTCAAGAGCCAGTTTCTGCCGAGTCGGCATGATTCCCTTCAAAGCATAGAGGGCATGGAGCATGCCCACGGAAAATGACGAGCTGGAGCCGAGGCCCGTTCTGGCAGGAAGATCTCCATCATGATGGATCTCTAGTCCTTCCTTAACACCCATTAAATCGATAGCGGCGCGGATTACTGGATGCAGTATTTTACTTTTTTCTTTTACGGTTTCAACCTTGGAATAAACTATTCTGTACTTGTGGTCGAAAAATGGGGGTAAATAGCGGCAACTGATATAACAGTATTTGTTAATTGTTGTTGCCAGAACGGCTCCGGGGTTTTCAGAGTACCAGGCAGGATAGTCTGTTCCACCTCCAAAAAAAGATATTCGAAATGGTGTTTTGCTAATGATCACTTGTAATCTGTTCCTTTAGCAGCATGCGATATTATTTTCTTATTTGCGATCATCAGATATTACCATACCCGCTTTTTCTGATAATCTGAAAACCCTTAACTAATTCCTGGATTCCGTAAGAAAGAGAATGCTCTGTTTTAAATCCTGCATTTTCTATTTTTTCGTTACTGACTATATAATCTCTCTTGTCCACATCTTCTCCGATTTCAGCTTCTGAAAAATAGAAATTAGGGATATGCGTTTTGATCACCTCGCAAAGTTCAGCTTTGCTTATGTTGGCATCGCTGAGCCCCACATTGTAGGCTTCACCTTTCATGCGGTCAAAGTTTTCTAATCCATACACGAATGCCCGGGCGGCATCACGCACATGGAGATAGTTTCTTTTAAAGTGCGCCTCAAATAAAACGATGAAGCGGTCATAGTATGCTCTGTAGGTAAAGTCATTGACCAGGAGGTCTAGTCTCATTCTTGGACTGACCCCAAATACAGTTGCAAACCGAAAGGTCATACTATTGCCAGATTCCAAGATGATTTTTTCAATTTCAACTTTTAGTTTCCCGTAAAGTGAAACGGGTCGTAAGGGAGTGTCCTCGGTGCAATGGATACCTTTTTCACCAACCCCATACCCACTGTTGGTCGTTGGAAAGATAATAACCTGACTCGGGCTTCTTTTTTCGAGAATTGTTTTTATAGCTTCAAAATTAACCGATTTTGCTGTGATGGGGTCTTTGTCGCATAACGGGGCCCCGGTAAGACAAGCCAGCGGTATAATTGCATCTACAGTTTTCAGGTTTGTCTCTAGTAACGCAGTATTTCTCACATCCCCATTGATCAATGTGAGATTTTTATAATGACAGCATTCCAAAAGGGAGGTTTGTTTGTACATGAAGTTATCAATAGCAATAATTTCATGACCATTTTTTAAAAGAATAGGGACCAATACCGATCCGATGTATCCTGCCGCTCCTGTAACTAAAATTTTCATAAGCCCTTTTTTGTTAAATAAAATTAAAAATTACTTCCATAGGAAGTGCTGGATTATACGCAAAGACACCTGTTATTTCTTGATTAAATATGAAAACTGAAATTAGAGGGAATTCGTATTTTCGACCATCTCCCTGATCAATCGGGAAATGTTCTTTTCATCAGGGTAATAGTATTGCTCAAGCGCAAACCCAGCTGGGGATGGAGTGTCGGGGAGGCCTAGCCGACGCACGGGACCTTTGAGAAACGAGAAGCCTTTTTCAGCAACCATGCATCCGATCTCAGCGCAAACGCCTCCCATTTCCCAGCCCGTATCGACAATCAAAATGCGTCCCGTTTTTTGAAGAGACTCCAGGATGATTTCTTCATCCAGTGGTTTTAAAGTTCGTAAATCAATTACATCGGCGGAAATACTATCTTTCTTCAAATTATCCACTGCTTGAATTGCCAATTCCAAGGTGTGGGACGTCCCAACAATTGTGAGGTTTCTCCCTGTTCGTCGATAGATTCCTTTTCCAATAGGAACCTTATAAACACCTTCAGGAACCACTCCTTTGTTTCGCATTGACCAGCGATGTTCAAAAATCAAAACGGGATTGTTATCTGCAATAGCAGTAAGCATCAACCCCTTCGCATCGTAGGGAGTGCTTGGCATGATTATTTTCAAACCAGGAACGCCTAAGAGCAAGCCTTGTATTGCCTGAGAATGTTGGGCACCCGACCCCCAGCCTCGGCCAATAGCCGCCCAAATGACTAAGGGGGCGCAAGTTTCTCCTACATCCATGTAACAAGTTTTACTGGCATGGTTAACGATTTGATTAAAAGCCAGCAACAGGAAGTCGGGCCGATTGTGCATATAGACGGGGCGCAATCCATTCATGCTTGCGCCGGTGCAAATACCCGTCAATCCCTCTTCAGAAAGAGGAGTGTCGAACACTCGACCCGTTCCAAACTTTTTATGCAATCCGGTGGTGACTCCAAACATGCCTCTTGGATCATTAACACCTTGACCCAAAACAAGCACATTGGGATCAATCTCTAAAGCGAGGGTGAGAGCTTCGTTAAGCGCATCCACATAGGAAAGCACTCTACCTTCTTCAGGTACCTGGGAATTATGTGAATCAGATGCTAGTAGTTTTTCTGCCCAGGGCATAATTAGTTATTTCGAAAGTTTATGGATGATAAACATGAGTATAAAGATCTGCCTCTTCAGGTTCAGGGCTGGATATTGCGTGGTCGAATGCTTTACGGATTTCATCCAGAATCTGATGTTCATCTTGCTTCTTGTCAGTTTCGCTATACAAGTTGTTTTTTGCGAGAAATTCATAATAGGTTTTTATCGGACAATATTGCTCCCAGTATTTGACCTCTTGAGGATCTCTATATCCTGAAGCACTATCATCCCCGGCGCCTCCATGACCGCGCCATCGGTAAGCGACCGCCTCGATGAATGTAGGGCCTTCACCCTTGTGAGCACGATTAACGGCTTCTCTGGTAACTTCAAAGACGTCTAGAACATTGGTGCCATCAACCTGAAAGCTAGGCAAACCAAACGCCCGGGCCTTCTCGAAAATTTGTACATTGGGTGGCTGACGAACCTCTAAAGAAGAACACACCGAAAAAAAATTGTTTTCACAAAAGAAAATAACAGAAAGTTTTTTTAATGCGGCGAAGTTAATGGATTCCCAGAAGGCACCCTCCTCGGTAGCCGCATCACCAAGAAATGCGATGCAAGCTTTGTCCTGCTTTAAGACTTGGAAACTGAGGGCGGCGCCAGTCGCGATAGGAATTATTCCTGCCACGATAGCAGACGAACCAGCCATCCCAGCGCTCTTGTCGAACAAGTGCATAGATCCCCCTCGAGACCCAGCGCATCCGTTTAGTCGGCAATACAATTCAGACATCATCTTTTTAAGACTTCCCCCCTTGGCCAGATAATGACCATGAGTACGATGCCCGCAATAAGCTAAATCTTGCTGGCGAAGGGCGGCGCAGGCTCCAACGGAATTAGCCTCTTGCCCGATAACGAGATGAATAGGGGATTTCATTTCATCTTCACAGTATCGACGCTCGATCTCTTCTTCGATTCTTCGGATTCGCAACATGTCCCGATACAAAGAGGTCAGGAGTGCTTTGTCATAATGCTTCTCTGTTAAAGAGTAGCGATCAAATTTGTTGCCTGAATATTTATATTTTATTGTCAAGGCAATAGCATCCTGTGAGTTTTATAAAGTAGTAAGCGTGATAAGTAATATTTGGTGACCTTTTTCCTAGGGAGTTGCCAATGGATCTCGGTGTTTCCTTTTAAGTTTTATCTTAAGCATGGATTGAATATGCTCAATGACCTTAGAGCCGAATACACTTTCTGTCATATTCAAAAACTTAGGATCAGAAAAGTGTTTTTCAAATGCGTAGTCTCTAAAATCGAGAACCTCATGGCTCGTTAAACTGTTAGTTGGCAATGGAAGGGATTCATATCCATGCTGAGAGTACCCGATCCAGCCGGGGCCTCCCGGGTCATTAGGCAGAGGCCATCCCTCTTCCTGCGCCTGATTATACAATGGAGAACCCGGGTAGGCCATCGTACAATAAAAATTAGCCCATTCTGCGTTGATTTCGAGTGCTAAATCCAAGGTTTCCTGCATGCTTTCCTGAGTGTCATCGGGAAGCCCAAAGATGTAATTGGCAATAATATAAATACCGTGTTTCTTGATTTTATTTGCAGTTTGTAAAATATCTTTCTCATCGAAAGAACCTTTTTCCATGCCATCGCGAACAAACTTACTTCCAGACTCGACACCTAACGCCAGCCAGTTAAAGCCAGCTCGCTTCAATTTCTCAAGATACTTGTCTTTTACGGTGTCAATTCTGGCATAGGCCCAGATATTAAGATCGTACCCTCTGTCAATGAGAAGGTCGCATATACCCACAACATGCTGTTCGTTCAAGACGAACATTTCATCAGGAATTTTTATGTTCTTAACACCATACTCTTTTACCAGATAATCAATCTGATCCACCACTGACTGAGGCGACCAAAACCGGACCCCCGGACGGCCAAAGGGAGCATTGATGCAACAAAACGAGCATTTATAGGGGCATCCCAAACTCGTCTGAATCGAGGCATAAGGTTGTCTTTCGTCAATATGATCGAAGCAGTGCCAGTTGTGTGCACGGTATCGGGACATATCAAGAAGGTTCCACGCCTGGCCCGGAATTTCAGCATTGAGATCCGCAATATTAGGAGCTGGATCATTAGAAAAAACTTTCTCCCCAACTCGGTACCACAACCCAGGTATTGATTTAAGTTTGTCCGTACCAGACTTCAGCATTTCGACAAGCGCAAGAACGGTATAAGGACCTTCGCCTTGGCAAACAAAGGAATAAGGTTCCTCGGTGACGGTAACTCTGGGCAATGCAGATGCATGAGTCCCCATTACAAGCGTTTTCAGGTGAGGTGCAATGGAACGAGCTCTTTGCGCGACTTTTCTCCCCGCAGGCATACAATGTGTGGAGGCAGACGGTTGATGCCCATAGATCACGAAAACTGTCAAAAGAGCATCGGTTTCTACAATACGCTGTGCGGTTTGGTCAAACCCAATCGACTCCGCCTCAGCATCTAAAATCTGGACACCCAGGCCCTTTCGACCTAAAAAGGTGGCCATCAATGTGGACCACACAGGAGGCTCTATTCCAGAAAATTCTCGCCCCAACTCCTGAAAGACGTGGTCTTTACTGGGAGGTGTGACTAAAAGTAAATCAAGTTTTCGGCTCATTTTATTCTAAGTGGATAGCTTGAATTTTCGTGTTTTTCTCGCAAATAGTACTCTGTTTTCAAGAGGGCTCCAATGGCAATCGTCAACACGGACTTCTCAGGCAACTACTGATTATGGAGTATCCGTTTCACGTTTTAAAGCAAAGCTGACAATGGTAAAAACAAAAAAAACAAAATAAGCTACATTAAAAACGATGAGGGCATTTAGAACACTATTAGAGAAGTAAAATTCCACTTCGGTTTTACCCTCATTCAACTCAATTCCTTTATAAGAGTTGAAGACCTTTAATACCGGGACCGAGCTTCCATTAACCTTGGCGTGCCAACCTTCATCCCAAGTGTCCGTATACAGCAATAGACCGGGCTTATCAGTCTCAAGAACTATCTTTATACCATTGGCGTTAAACTC
>PVBE010460110.1_pt1 | contig 13600 bp, 8 predicted proteins | sample 1631181 | NCBI WGS metagenome assembly PVBE01 (sample SAMN08397723, study PRJNA350692) | Marine metagenome, whole genome shotgun sequencing project. | isolation source: water | place: Pacific Ocean | collected 2012-04 | reverse complement strand
GTGTCGACGTTGCTGCGCCCTGGGGGGCCCCCGGTCAGCATGCCGACTCGGCTCAGCTGGCGCCTCAACTGGCGGCTGGCGCCCCGCGTGGGGTTGCCGCTGCCGGTGGTGCCCGCGACGAGCAGGTGGGGCATCTTCGCGAGGTCGACGACGACGGGCTGGCCGAAGATGTCCTTGCCCAGCGACAGCGGCAGGAGCTTCTTGCGATCCGAGAAGCCGTCGTCCGCCACGACCTCCTTGAGGAACACGGTCTCGCGCCGGGCGCTGGGCACCTCGATGCCGACCACGTCCTTGCCCGGGATGGGGGCCACGATGCGCACGGCCTTGGCCGACAGCTCCATGGCGAGCTCGGCGTAGCGGCCGGCGATGCTCGACAGCTTGGTGCCCGCGGCCGGCTTGAACTCGAACATCGTGACGACGGGACCCGGATGGGCTTGCCGCACCTCGCCCTGCACCTTGTAGTTGGCCAGGGCCTGCTTGAGCTTCCCACCCAGTGTCTGCAAGGCCGAGCGGTCCACGGGCACGCGGTCGGGGTCGTCGTAGTCGAGCAGGGACAGCGGCGGAAGCTCGAAGTCCTCCGGGCTGTCGCCCAGGTCGAGGCGTCGCTGGATCGGTCGCTCCTTGGGGCGCTTGCGGCTCTCGTGCTCGACGATGACCAGGTCCTCGACGGCGGGCGCGGACTTCTGGGTGCGCCGGCGCAGCGGCGCGGGGGTCGGCGCGACCGGATCCAAGGACGGTGACCGAGCCGCCACATCGAGGTCGATCAGCGAGTCCTCGGGCGTGTCCCAGCCGGCGTCGATCTCTTCGGAGACGATGAATCCGCTTGGGTCGTCGAGCGACAGCGGCACGTGGTCCACGTCGAGCTCCCGCTCGAACGACCATGCGATCGACGGGGCGTCCGGGTCGGCCATGCCGGCGTCCTCGCCGAAGGTCCAGGCCAGCTCGGTGTCCGGGGGCGTCGTCTCCGCCTCGACCTCGAGGACCTGCCGTCGCGCTTCGGCCACCCGCTTGCGCTGGGCCATGGTCTCGCGGCGCTGCTCCAAGATTGCGGCCGCTTCGGTGTGCACCCTTCGGCCCGCCGCCCCAGCGCCGCGCCGGGTCAGGCTGGCGACGTTGCGGATGAGGTCGCCGATCGACAGATCGGCCACGAGCACCAGCGACAGACAGAAGGTGGCGAAGACCAGGACGTAGGCGCCCACGGTGGACATCAGGCTGCGCAGCACCTCGCCGGCGATCTCCCCGACCGCGCCGCCGGGGGCATGGGCGAGCAGCGGGTGGTGCACCGCCAGCTGCAGGAAGGCAGACAACGTCAGGACGATCAGCACAAAGCCGAGCGCGGCGCGGGCCCGCACGGGGAAGCTGCGTCGCAGCAGGAAGGCGCCGCCCGCCAGCGCCAGGCCGCAGGCCAGGATGAACGACGCCCCGCCAAACGCGTGGAGCGCCAGGTCGGCCAGGTGGGCCCCCACGGGCCCCGCCAGGTTCAGGGTGCGACCGCTCCTGGCCGCGAGCCCGGACGCCTGCACGTCCGACGGGTCGTACGAGGCGAGGCAGAGGAAGAAGACGGTGGCGACGGCGAGCAGGGCGATGCCGTACGCCTCCATCCACACGTCGACGCCGCGACCGGCGCCGTCACGGCGTGCCGAGGCGGGGCCTGAAGACGCGCCGCCTGCCGACACGGCGCCTACCGACGCGTTTGCGGTTGCTTGAGTCGCTTGTCCGGACAACGGGGCTCCAGCGCGAGAGGGGACGTGTCGCACCTTGTAGCATATGTCGTACATGTAGGCAACAGTGCGAACGCGGCTTACCCGTCGCGGCGAGCGCCCGTCAGCCGTCCTCGCAGGCCGTCAGGCCCGGGACGCCCGCGTCCTGGGCGGGCACCAGCTCGATTCGGAAGGGGAAGACGAAACCGTTGCAGCGGGGGTCGTCCTCCTGGCAGGGGGCCAGGTGTCCTTCCGGGCATCCGGGGGGCTTGCTGGCGCAGCCGATCAAGTCGAACAGCTCGCACAGCGACAGCCGTGGCGCGCCGACGAACTCCGCTTCGGCCTCCAGCGGACGGGGCGGGCTCCCCGCCGTCCACAGGTCGAGGTCCTCCTCGCTGGCCAGCCCCAGGATGCTGCCTTCGATGCCCACGGCGGTCCGCTCGGCCTCGATGAAGGCGGCGGACAGACGCATCGTGCGGGCCAGCTCCGGCAGGTACAGGTCGAAGGGGGACCAGTCGCACACGGCCCGGACGTCCAGCGAGTCCCGCTCGGAGCGGAAGGTCAGCGAGCTGAGCGCCGCAGGCGTGCACCCGTCGCCCGCGACGAGGCCTGCGAACGACAGACCGCCGGCCGGGCCGACGATGCCGGGCCCCAGCCTCCCGGACAGCTCGCCGTCGACCTCACCAACGTCCGCGGGCACCTCGAGCACCCCGATGGTGTCGCCTCCCAGAGGCGCGAGCGAGGTGCGGAGCAGGCTGTCTATGTTCCCCTCGAGGCTGCCCACGCCCAGGTCCTCCTCGTCCACCCCCAGCGCCTCGAGGAGGACGCGGGGCACGAACTCGAGGATCGCCGTGCCGTCGGGGACCATCCTGCGCGTGAGGTACGCGGGGCACGCCGCGGCCTCGGGGCCGGCGCAGTAATCGTTGCGCGGGTCGGGGCAGGAGGCTGCGTAGTTCGGCCCTCCCTCGTCGCAGTACCGCAGGTCGGTCTCCGCCGGATCGCCAAACGCCGGCGCCGGGCAGGCGAGGTCGGGCGCGGCCGCGGGGAGGCACTGCGCCGGGGTCTCGGGCACCTCGGGGGCGCACGACGCCTCTTCATCGGTGAGCGACCGGGCGCAGCGGAAGCCCTGGGTCGGCGTGCGCGTCGCGGTCTCCCCGCTGCGGTGGTACAGGCTGCCCAGGAGCAGGCGCGGGTCGGCAAAGGACGCCCCTCGGAGGGCCTTGACGTCCTGGCTGCTGGAGCTGCAGGCCTGGCCCACCGGGTCGAGGCGGCTGTCGGTGCGGGTGTAGTCGTGGCCCCATGTGTGCCAGTCGTACACCCACTCGGTCACGTTGCCGTCGAGGTTCTTGATGCCCAGCGGCGTCGCCCCGTCCTCGTTGCCCCAGACGGGCGTCGTCGAGCGCAGGCACTCGGGGCAGGTGTCATCCAGGTCGCGGTCCGCGCAGGCGGCCCCGGCGCCGTAGTTGGACAGACAGCGCCCCCGGGTCTCGTCCGGGAGGTCCGTCTGGCAGATGGGGATCTCCGCGCGGTCCGGATCGCACCCGGGCGGCGGGGCGCCTTCCACCCGGAACTCGGGCGCTCGGCAGCAGTCCAGCTCCGGGCAGGACGCCGGCTCGCTCTCGCCCCAGCCGTACTTGCGCCGCGCGCCCAGCCCCATGGCCGCCCGCTCCCACTCGTACTCGGTGGGCAGGCGCTTTCCGGCCCAGGCGCAGTAGGCCCGCGCCTGGCACCACGACACGCTGCTCACGGGCAGGTCGACCACCAGCGGATCGTCGGCGGCGATCACCCCCTCGGGCAGCCCCGCCGCCTCCGGATCGACCCCGAGCGGGGCGATGGCCGGCGGAGGCATGCACCGCTCGGGCGCCGCGGGGCGTGGCGCGGGCTCCACGCCTTGCGGAAGCGTGGAGTCGACCATGCGCCAGAGGCGACCTGTCGGCGGGGCGCAGCAGCCTGCATGGACGCACTGTCGGTAGGCGCGCATCGACACCTCCTCACGGTCCAGCGCATAGGCGTACGTCAGCTCCACCATGAAGGGGCAGTCGTAGCCAAGGCACTGGGCGTTCGTTGACAGCCGGCCCAGCCGGTCGCGGTCTTCGCAGGCCTCCTCCCCCGGCGTCTCGCACCAGCCGAACTGGTGCGCCGAGCCTCGGGTGTCGACGGTTGCGGCGCACGGATCATCGCCCTCGAGCGTGCCGTCGATGAGCCCATCTGCGTCGTCGTCCAACCCGTTGTTGCAGATCTCGTCGTTGGGCACGCACCGCCCGAGCTCAAGCCGTGCGCCGGGGCCGCAGGCGAGCGCCTCGCAGACCGGCCCTTCCTCACCTCCCGCGCAGCTCCAGCGTAGGGTGGCCCGCGTGGGTCGGTCCGGACACTGCGCCATGCAGCCCGCCAGCTCCTCCGTCGGACCCACGCGGCAGGCCGCCATGCAGTCCGGCGGCAGGCAGGCGTGCACGGCCAGGCAACCGACCTGCCGTGACTCCCCCTCACACTCCTCGTCCGGCGTCGGCAGGCCGTCCCGGCGCTCGGGTGCCTGGCCGCACGCGTCGATCGCGGCTTGGATCAGCCCCTCAGCCCCTCAGCCGCCGGCGCCTCCTCCCCCGCCTCATCGAACACCCCATCGCAGTCATTGTCGAGCAGATCGCAGTCCACCGCGGCGGCTCGGCTGGGATGGGGCGCGCAGACCTCCTCGCCGGCAATGCACAGCCGCACCCCGTGGCGGCAGGCGCCCAGCCCGTCCGGGGGCGCGCACGCCTCGCAGAAGCCGACGACCTCCTCATCGGTCTGCCCGTCACAGTCCTCGTCCGTCCCATCACACGTCTCGGTCCCGGGCGGCGTCCCACCCTCGCAGACGAGCCCCCCCTGCCGGCACTCCTGGATCCCCGCCTCGCACTGCCCCTCGTCCTCCCCACACGCCACCCCTGCCACCCCCGCCGCGGCGAGGTCGGCCCGCTCGTCGATCTCGCCGTCACAGTCCTCGTCCGTCCCGTCGCAGGTCTCCGGCGAAGGCCCCTCCTCGCCCTCACAGACCAGCACCCCATCCCGGCACGCAGCGACGCCGGTGTCGCAGGGGCCCTCGGACGTGCCGCAGGGCACCCCCACCGAGCCGCTCTCCGCCAGATCGCCGATCTCGTCGGTGTCGCCGTCGCAGTCGTTGTCGAGCCCGTCGCAGACCTCGACCACCGGCTGGCAGTCGCTCCCCTCCTCCGGGAAGTCGACGAGGCTCTCCTCCGTCGTGGGCCCGCAGCCGAGTGCCAGGACGGCGACCCAGAAGGCACCTGCGGGGAGTGAGCGCATGGAGGCCGACCTTACCGCCTGTCGAGGTTGACTGGCGGGCTCGTTGACGCGATCCGGGAAGCGCCGCGTGTCGCGGCGGGGGGTGGGGATGCGTCGCACCAGGCGGATTGTCGCGGTTGGGTCGCTGGTTGCGGCCGCCACCGTCATCGGGTCTCCGGTATCCGCCGACAGCCAGCAGGACGACGCGGAGCGGTCGTCGCAACGGTTACTGTGGCGGGATGAGGCAGGTTGCGATCCTGAGGTGAGCGCGCGGGTCTACGAGGGACGGTGCGCCAGATGTGGCGACCTGCACGGATTGCCGAGGAGCGAGGAGGCGCTGGAGGCGGCCAGGGGCCTGATGGTGGAGTTGGGGGGGGAGAAGGGGCGGGAAAGCGGCCGGGGAAGCGGGCGGCAGGGGCGCGAGGGGTCGGGGGGATCGGGGCCCGGGAAGATGTACGGGGTGCTGGTGGGCGTCGACGCCTCCGATCCAGGGCAGGGGGAGGTGACGCTGCGGGCGTTTTCGGGTCGGCTCGATGGTGCGCTGCGGGTGTCGGGGTGGGCGCCGCCGGTGCCCGACGCTGACATACAAGACGAGGAGAACCGGGCCTTCGCCGAGATCGTGGCGATCCAGCAGCGGCTGATGGAGATCGCCCGGGACCCGGTCTACACCGAGGTCCGGAGGATACAGCTGCGCCACGAGGCGGACATCAAGGCCCACAATGGGCAGGCGGCTCGGGTGCGCTCGCAGCGGGGGCGGTGCTGGGCCGGCGATCCGGCGCAGGGGAGGCGGGATCTGCGCGCCGGGCTTCGGCGGGCGCTCGAGCCCTGGCGGCGCCAGCACGACGCGCTCTTGCGGGAGGTGGCGGACTGCAAGCGTCGGCGGCGGGCGATCTCGCACGCGCTCCACGAGCAGATCCGGGCCTCCTACCTGCTGCCCAACCTCGCCGGGGACACCGCGCCCGTGGAGGACTCCTTCAGCGGGCTGTCGCCCGGAGGCGCGGGAGACTGCTGCGCGCCCAAGCTCCTGGTGCAGAGCGCGCGGCTGGGGATCCGTCCCCTGGGCATGGCGGAGTTCTGGTGGGGGCCCACGAGCCCCGATGGCAGCAAGGTGGCGGGGGAGTTCTACGGCCCGTGCGCCGAGCGCTGCCAGCCGCTGTTGGGGCACCTGCTCTGCGACGGTGGGTTGACCGTGATCTACCGGGACGAGCACCTGATGGTGGTCGACAAGCCGTCCGGGCTCGGCTCGGCGCCCGGACCCACCCGGGCGACCCATGACTCGGTCCAGGCGCGGGTCCGGCTACGGGTCCCCGGCGCCCGGGTGGCCCATCGGCTGGACGTCGACACGTCGGGGCTGCTGCTCGTGGCCCTCGACGACGCCACGCTGGCCGGCCTGCACGCCGCGTTCAGGCAGGGGCGGGTCGAGAAGCGATACGTCGCGCTCCTCGAAGGTCCACCCCAGGCCCCGTCCGGGCTGGTCGAGCTACGCGCGGCGCCCGACCCGGATGCGCTGCCCCGCCATCGCCCCGATCCGTCGGGCAAGCTCGGCCGAACCCGGTACCGCGCCCTCGACGGTGGGCGCGTCGAGTTCGAGCCGCTCACCGGCCGGACCCATCAGATCCGGCTGGCCGCCAGCGCCGGCCTGCAGCGACCCATCCTCGGCGACCGCTTGTACGGCGGCGCGCCGGGCGAGCGGCTCATGCTCCACGCCGCGGGCTTGAAGCTGCGCCACCCGGTCACCGGGGGGGAGCTCGAGGTCACGTCGCCGTCGCCGTTCTGACCTACCCGTCTCGGCCCTCGCCCGCCTGCCCGAGTCGAAGACAGCCCGCCCGGAGCATCGCGACCATACGCAGCCGGGCGTCGACCGCCGCGGCGGAGTAGTCGATCTTGAAGTCGAGGCGACGGTCGGGGTCGAGGTCGGCGAGGCGGGACATGGTCCGCAGGCGCGCATCGACCGCAGCGCGGGTCATGTCGGGGGCGCTCATCGATCGGCCTCGGTCAGACGTTGGGCGTCGTCGAGATCACGGGGTCGGCCGGCCGCGACCTTCATCCGGATGAGCGCCTCTCTCGAGACGACGCAAAGCGCCCCCCAATCGGTTGGGACGCTGGTCCGCGACTCCCACGCGTCTCGGAGGTTGTCGTCGACGTGCATGAGGTCGACGGTCAGGTGCATGCCGTCCTCAACCCGCGTCCGACGCCAGAGGACCGTGCCGTCGTCGAACCGGACGGGGCCCCCGGGCAGCGGGTAGCCCAGCGCCTCGATGACCGAGGCGGCCGCCGCGGCGTCCTCTGGCCGGATGAGGAGGTCGATGTCCGCCGTGGCCCTCGGCGCGCCGTGGACGGCGACGGCGATCCCGCCGGCGACCGCATAGGCGAGGCCTGCGTTGTCGAGCGCCTGCGTGACGCGCCGGAGCTCCTCGTACAGGTCGAGCGCCATGCAGGTCAGGGTAGCACTGGGTCGGGGACCCTGCGGGGCGCCCGTCTCCGGGGTTGGGCGACCCCAACAGCGCGGGACCTGGCGGTCACAGCCTGCCGGGGCGAGGGGCCAGGATCCGCCTAGTTGCTGGGTGGTCGGGCCGGGCCGGGTCCGGCACGGGGCATGCTACGTTTCGCCCGCGTGGAAAAGCACCAAGCCGTTCGCCTCTCCGCCCAGCTCGTGCTGGCGCTGTCCGTCGTGGCCGTCGTGGCCGTCGGGTGTGTCGCTCCCGAGCATGGCGGGGACCACAGCCCCTCGACCCGAGTGTGGGAAGGGGCCCAGCTCCATGAGTCGTTTGGCGCGGACGGGGTCGGGCCGACGCTGACCTACGCCCACACCTTTGATCGCCTGGGCTTGCAGTGGGACGTCGCGCCCGGCGGCGAGCCGCGGCTGCAGGTCCGGACCTCCGCCGATGGGCGGGTCTGGGGCGACTGGCAGGGGCTGGACGCGCACTGGGCCGAGGACACGGCGCGCAACGGGCACCACGACGTCGACGGCGGCCGTCACACCGCAGCCCAGCTGCGGGTCCGGGGGGATGGGCCTGAGGCGGTCCGGTTCCTCGTCGTGACCCCGATCAGCGAGGTCGGGCCCGGGCCGGCGGCAGCGGCTCAGGCTCACGGGGACGCGACGGAGGACGCCGCCGGGGGCATCGAGACCCAGACCTTCAACCTCGCCCCGGGCAACCTGGTCCGGCCGCGCAACGCGTGGGGCGCCCGGGCGCCCGCCTGCCAGTCCAACATGGGCCAGCAGCGCGTGTACATCCACCACACGGTCACGCCGTACAACGACAACCTCGCCCCCGAGGCGCGCATGCGGGGGCTGCAGAACTTCCACATGGACAGCCGCGGCTGGTGCGACATCGGCTACCACTACGTCGTCAGCCGGGACGGGCGCATCTGGCAGGGCCGGCCCGAGAATCGCCTGGGCGCCCACGTCGCCAACCGCAACTCGGGCAGCGTCGGCATCTCCTTCATGGGCAACTTCCAGGAGGACCGCCCCAACGACAACATGCTCAACAGCACCGGCGCCCTCGTGCGCTGGCTGCGCGACACCTACAACGTGCAGCGCAACCTGCTCGGGCACCGCGACGGCGGGGCGACCGCGTGCCCGGGCAACCACCTGTACGCCCGCCTCGACGACATCGAGCGCATCGCCGATCAGGGCGGCGGCGGCAACGACGGCGGCGGCAACGACGGCGGCGGCAACGACGGCGGCGACGCCAACCAGGGCGCGACCGGCGTGTACCGAGGCGTCGTCTACATCGATCCCAACTCCGATCGCCGCATCGCCGGCGCCCGCGTCTGGGTGCAGGGCCGGGAGGGGCAGGCCATCCGCGTGGGCGACAACGGCCACTTCTCGTTCGATCTGCCCGCCGGGCAGCATTCGGTCCTCGCCGAGGCCGACGGCTACCGCCGCGGCTCCACGAGCCGGCAGGTGACGGTCGGCCAGGACATCTGGGGCTCCATCGGGCTGGCCCGGGCACCCGATCCGGAGCCCGAACCGGAGCCGGAGCCGGAGCCCGAGCCGGAGCCGGAACCGGAACCGGAACCGGAGCCGGAGCCGGAGCCGGAACCGGAACCCGAGCCTGTCGATGACCAAGCCCCCACCATCGTGCTCGAGGCCCCCTCCCAGGGCGCCGTCGTCCACGCCCGCAAGGTCCACGTCACGGGCCGCGTGTTCGACGACGTCGACGAGCTCATCCCCGAGGTCGAGGTCGCCGGCATCGGCGTCGACACCGAGGCCAACGGCCGCTTCGCCGTCGACATCATGCTTCAGGAGGGCGACAACGTCCTGCGGATCTTCGCCGCCGACAGCGCCGGCAACGTCGCCCGCGCAGAGGTGACCGTCACCCGGCCCGCCGCCGACGCCCCCGATCCCGGCCCGGAGGCCGGCGACGGCCCGCTCCTGGTCTTCGAGCACCCCGTCGACGCCCAGCAGTTCGCCGATCCCATCGTCCGCGTCCAGGCCCGGGTCCACGACGACCGCATCGGCATCGTCTCGCTCAACGGCGTGGCGCTGGCGGTCGAGGACGGCCTGATCCGCACCTCCGTCGAGCTGATGCCCGGCCTCAACCGGTTGACCCTCGAGGCCACGACCCCGGACGGCGACCTGGCCCGCGAGGTCATCCACGTCCGCCTGAACGCGCCCGGCGAGGGCGACGCCAACGTCGGCGGCGACGGCGTGGACAACGACAACGACCCAGGCGGATCCGACCCCATCGTCGATCTCGACGACGGCGACGACCCCTTCGTCGCGGGCAGCGGCGGCGACGCTCCGACCCAGATCACGGGCGGCTCCAAGGCGTCCGGCAGCGTCGGCTGCGCCCAGTCCGGCGCCGCCTTCAACTGGAAGGCGCTCCTCCGGCGCTGACCAGGCGCGGCCGACCGGTCAGGGGGATCGGTCAGGGAACGTCCTGCCACCCCTTGGCGTCGTACGGGTCCCGATTCACCAGCGCCACCTCCTTTTCGATGACGAGCGAGGTCGGACCCTGGCGGTTGAAACGCCAGGGTGTGCGGGCGACGTAAAAGGGCGCGTCGCGCCCATGGGCCTCGATCGTCTTGTCGCCGCGGAAGGGGTTCACGCAGCCACCGATCTGCTCACAGGCGATGCGCGGGACCTCGGCGTTGGGCATGAACTCCTCCGACGTGGTCATGGCGCCTCGTCGCCCCTCGTCCTTGACGAGCAGGACGGACCGCGATCGGACGAAGTCGCCCTCGGAGGTGCCCCCCTTCAGCGCGCGCGACGAGCGGTCCCGCACGGGACCCACGATCCCGTGGTCGGACACGATGATGATCTTCGTGTTGTCGTACACGCCTTCGGCCTTCAGGAAGTCGAAGTAGTCGGCCACGAGGAGCAGGCTGCACCGGGTCGCCACCGCGTGCTGCAGCCCGAACAGGCTCTTGTACTTGCGGGCGCTGACCTCTTCGTCGGACAGGGTCAGCCGCTTGGTGCCAGGGAGGCAGTCCTCGCCCATGAAGTAGGGCTCATGGGGGAGCACGTTCATGATGATGCTCAGGTTGCTGTCCGGCGAGTCGGTGGCCGTGAGCGCGGGCAACGACTTGAGCTCGGCCCACTCGCGAAAAGTCGAGCCCGCCGAGTGGTCCACCACCGGCTGCCAGTTCCCCCGGTGGTACAGGGCGTTCTTCAGGGCATAAGGCGCAGTCCGCATCCCCCCCAGCAGCACGAGCAGGTCGGCGTAGCTCGAGGCGGGCAGCTTGTCGTTGTTGACCTCCATGCCCATCTGCTCGGCCAACCGCTCGGTCACCCCCGGGGACACGTGCAGGCAGCGGACCCCCTTCATCACCAGGTAGTCGCAGTCCCCCACCATGCTGAAACCCAGGCCCTTGGGGTTGACGAAGTTCACCTGGTAACCGGCGCGGCTGAAGTTGTGCGGGAGGATCAGGTAGGACTCGGCGGCGACGTCCAGCAGCCGCTCGCCACGGGCATTGATCTCTCGGGGGGTGTAGTCGTAGCCACCGAAGATCGGGTGCACGCCAGCGATCGAGTTCTCCCCGGCGGCCAGGCTCTTGGGGTACCAGGCGAACCCGTCCAAGCGGGTCTCGAGCCCAGGCGTCTCCTCGACGATCTGCTCGACGAAGCCCCCCATGAAGCGATCGATGAAGATGATGAGGACGTTCGGCTTGTCCTTGGACAGCACGATGGGCGCGTCCTGGTCGGCGGCGGCGGTGGCAGCGGCAGCGCTGGCCGCGGCCGCCCGGGCCCCCACGTCGTCGTGGCCGGAGGTGTTGATGACGGAGCTCACGATCAACGAGACGTTGGCGATGGCCAGCCCGACGATGAGCTTCTTGCCGCCCCACCGGATCAACGCCCGATAGGTCATCACGGCCGCCGCGGTGACGACGAACACGTCTGCGACCGAGCGCAGCACGAGATCGCCGGTCGGGATCGGGATCCTCTCGAAGGCGAGCCCGTTCATCATCGGATAGCCGAACGGCAGGACGTAGGCGTACACGGCTGCGACCACGGCCACGCACAGCGCCAGCAGGGCGAGCGCCGACTTCATCCTGGGCGAGACGACCAGGACGTAGACGAGGGCTGACGCGTACCCAAACGCGATGGAGGTGCGCAGCTGGCGGGTCGTCAGGAAGCGGAGATCGAGGCCGAACTCCTCGGGCGACGACAGGTAGGTGGTGATCGGCAGGTGCACGTACAGGAGCCCGCACACGAGCGCGATCGACAGCGCGAACAGGCCGAAGCGCCACCTGCCGAGCGCCGCCGTCACGGTCTGCGCGTTCGCCGCCGGCACCCGGGTCGCCGCCAAGGCAAAGACTGCGGCCCAACAGGCGATGGCGTGGAGGTGGGGGTCGATCCACAGGATCACGCACGCGTCCACCCCCGCGAGCGCGGCGACCGCCGCGGCGCGGGCCGTATCACCGACCTTCAGGCGCGGCGAGTAGATCCCTCGGCCGACCACCCACGGGATGAGCGCGGCGTTGGCGAGATGGAAGAGCAGGACGAGCGGCCACACCCGATCAGACCTGGGTGGCGAGCCGAGACAGCCCGCGCCGCCAATGGCTCGGGACCCTCGGGACCATCTTCAGGCCCACGACGTTGCGGACCCACGAGAAGACGTTGCTGGTCGTCCAATACAGCACGAGCCCCGAGGGGCTGGTGTACAGCAGCGCCAAGAAGAGGGCGGCGAGGCCGAGGCCTTGGCGTCTCTTGCCCGGCTCATCCACGTACGCGAGCACCGAGGCGACGTTCGCCGCCGTCATCAACAGCGGCAGCAGGTGGACGCCCCAGAGCAGGCTATCGGGGCGGCTGAGGTCGGCGATGCCGAGGAAGGACACGCCCTCGAGCTGCTCGAGGGCGACGAGGTACCGGTACACCGTCGAGAAGACGATGATCTGCAGGAACAGGTCGGACGACGTGAACAGGGCCTTGATGGGGTGGTGGCCGTACTGTCGATGCAGCGTGCGGATGTAGAAGTACCGCTCCCGCCCCTGGTAGTTGGCCTTGTAGCGCTGCTCCTCCTTCTCCATGGCCGCGCGCCTTTCGCGCGCCGCCCGGCCGCTCTGTTCCATCTGGAAGTACAGAGGCAGGAGCAGCAGGTTCACCACGACGCCCATGGCGATCAGCGCCAGGCCCGGGCTGACCCCCTCCCGGATGGTCAGGAAGAGCGCCTCCCACAACAGCATCAAGGGCTGCATCAGCACGTTGTCGAGGAGGTCGACTAGGGACACTGCAGGATCCCCATGATCTGGTCCGCGGCCACCGCGCCGGCACCCGGGTAGTTGAACACCGTCTGCCCGCGCACATCGACGATCCGATCTCTGCGGTGCCCGTCCAACGCATCGCTGACCGCCTCGGCGATCCCGTCGACCTCTGCGGGGGGGATCGGGATGATGAACTCGCGGCACCGGTCCTTGAGCTCGCTGTCGCCCCCGAGCAGGTGGCCCTCGAGGCCTCCGAGGCTGGTCCCGTGGTCGATGATGAGCACGGGCTTTTCGTGGATGAACGCGAACTCGTGGACGATCCCGGAGATGTCGCTCACCAGGATGTCGGCGCGGGCCATCACGTCGCCGGGGGTCCGGCTCGTGTCGACCTCGACGCCGTCCAGTCCGAGGACCCTGGCGTACAGGTCGGGCTGCGAGAGCTTCATCTGCGGGTGCGGACGCACGACCACGTCGAAGTCGGCGGCGAGGCGCTCGACGATCTCCGTCCCGAACGCCTCGAAGATGCTCAGCGGCCCCCAGCTCGGCGCGACGAGGACGAGCGGCGACGGCCGCGGGGGGCGACCGGGCTCGGCGTCCTTCATCAGCTCGTCGTAGTGCGGGACACCGGTCTCCAAGAGCTGCTTGGCGGGCAGCTGCCTGATCTCCTCAATGCGGCGGATGTTGTCCCGGAGGATCTCGCCGCAGCACAGCACCGAGTCGAAGAAGTCGTAGGCGTACGGCCGGGCGTACCTCGACTCGCTCAGGGCGTGCTGCAGGTTGGCGTAGTGGGACACCTTCTTGGAGCGCCTGAACATCATCACGTCGAGCTGAGGCGTGGTCGTGACCAGGACCTTGGCCTCCAGGTGGTTCAGACGGGCGTACCCGACCATGCCCGGCGCGATCGCCTGGTGGGTCACGCCCGGTGGCAGCGGCTCGTAGGAGTCGTCGCGCTCGTACATGGTGAAGTACGTCAGCTC
>PVBE010198605.1_pt1 | contig 13600 bp, 14 predicted proteins | sample 1631181 | NCBI WGS metagenome assembly PVBE01 (sample SAMN08397723, study PRJNA350692) | Marine metagenome, whole genome shotgun sequencing project. | isolation source: water | place: Pacific Ocean | collected 2012-04 | reverse complement strand
CGTAGAGCATGAGCGCAGGCTGCAGCGCGGCCATGAGCGCGACCGCCATGCGTGCAGCTCTGTCGTAGCGGCGCTGCCAGGCCGCGGCTGTCGGCAGCAGGTTCAACAACACGCTCGCGATCAGGGCATGAAAAGCCTGCGTGCCCATTGCCGGGATAAGTGCGGCAAGGCTCAGCGAGGCAGCCCAGCCTGCGATCGCAATTCCTATCACGCCTTTGGTGCGCAGCGCATTGATTTCGTTATGTTCCACTGATTGCTCCGGTGCAGCCGCCCTGCGGGACGGCGAGAACGAGGATGCCGTGCTCGAAGAGAAGCTCGAAAAGCGGCGGACGCGCACCCTGCATGACATAACCACCGCTCAGCGCGGTGCGGGCGACAGCGCGCCGCCCGTCCTGAAACACGATTCCGGGCAAGGCCCGGTCCGCCGCAGGAGATATGGGGTAGAATGCCAATTGGCCGAAAGCCGGCGGCGCCAGCAGCAGGCCGCCGACCGCGCCGATCGCGATTACGGCCTGGGACAATCCCAGCAATCGGCGCGGCTTCGGCTTGGATTCGGGCTTCGCGATATACATCGCGATGGCTGGTGGCAGCAAATCCTCCCCAAGCCGTTAACCTTGATGCCGCGGTTTTCCCAAGGGCCTATCTGAACGGCGGCTCGTTGAACGCGCGCAGCTTGCGGCTGTGGAGGCGGGGGCCTTCTTCGCGCAGCCGCTTGCAGGCATTGACCCCGATCTGGAGATGCGCGGCAATCGCTTCTTCGTAGAAGGCATTGGCCTGTCCGGGCAGCTTGATCTCGCCATGCAGGGGCTTGTCCGAAACGCACAGCAAGGTGCCGTAGGGGACGCGGAAGCGATAACCCTGGCCGGCGATGGTGGCGCTTTCCATGTCCACGCCGACCGCGCGGCTCAGGCTCATGCGCTTGGCCGACTGCGTGAAGCGCAGTTCCCAATTGCGATCGTCGGTCGTGACCACCGTACCGGTGCGCATCCGCTTCTTGAGATCGGCACCATGTTCGCCCGAAACCGCTTCGGCCGCACCCGCCAGCGCCTGCTGCACTTCGGCGATCGCGGGGAGCGGGATTTCCGGCGGCAGCACCGGGTCGAGCACGTGGTCGTCGCGCAGATAGGCATGCGCCAGGACGTAGTCGCCGATCTTCTGGCTGGGGCGCAGACCGCCGCAGTGCCCGATCATCAGCCATGCTTCGGGCCGCAGCACCGCAAGGTGATCGCAGATCGTCTTGGCGTTGGACGGGCCGACGCCGATATTGACCAGCGTGATCCCTTCGCGATTGGGGCCGACGAGGTGGTAGGCGGGCATCTGGTGCCGGCGCCATGCGGTGTCAGACAGCTGCGCGCGCGCATTATCGGTCTGTTCGGTAAGCATCATGCCCCCGGCACCGGCCAGTGCGGTGTAGCCGTTGGAGCCCAGCTGCGCGCCCGCCCAGTCCACGAATTCATCAACATAGCGATGATAATTGGTGAACAGGATGAAGCGCTGGAAGTGGTCGGTGCTGGTCCCGGTGTAATGCGCCAGCCGGGCCAGGCTGAAATCGGTCCGCAACCCGTCGAACAGCGACAGCGGGATCGGGTCGTCATCGTTTTCGAGCACGATGCCATCGGCCAGCTCGTCGCCGATATCGGCCAGTTCGGTCGAGGGGAAATGCCGCGCGATCAGGTTGGGATCGACGCCTGCCAGCTCGGCCCCGGCGCTCCCGTCGAGGACATAGGGGAAGGGGATCTCCTGTTTCGAGGAACCGACTTCGAGTTCGACCTCGTAATTCTCGCTGATCAGTTCGAGCTGCTCGCGCAGATAGTCGCGAAACAGCTCCGGGCGGGTGACCGTGGTGGTGTACAGCCCGGGCGCATTGAGGCGGCCGAACGCGCGGTTGCGGTCGGCAGGCTGGTCGCCGCCGCGAAAGCGCAGGCGCAGTTCGGGATAGGCATAGCTGCCGTCGTGGCGCCGTTCGGGCGCGGGAAGCTCGCGTTCGCGGCCGAAGGCGATCACGTCCTCGCGGAGCCGCTCCACGGCAGCGTCGTAGATTTTCTCGAGCCGGTCTAGCGTCTGTTCGATGGATTCCATGGGCGTTGCTCCTGCCTCTTGTTGTTTTAGGATTTGTGTCGCCCACCCACATAGGGTGCGCAGGCGGTTCTTACAAAAAGGGCGCGGAGACCGAAGCCGCCGCGCCCTGATTGTTGATCGCACGAAGCGACGAAGCTTACTCGCCTTCGGGCGCGGTCGCTTCGATCTTGGCTTCGGTCTCGCTCATGCCTTCGGGCGTGCTGATGCCGTCTTCGAGCATGTCGGCGGGGATTTCACCCGGTTCGAGCGTCGGGTCGGTCCGGTTCGCTTCGGCCTGTTCTTCGATCTCGCGCTGTTCGTCTTCGAACATCTGCGCCATCACGTCGACACCCTGGCTCTGCAGCTCGGCTTCGTCGTCCGAACGGGCGACATTGGCCTTGATGTTAACCGACACCTCGGGGTGGAGGTCGATGCGGACTTCATGCATGCCGATCGCCTTGATCGGGTCACCCATGATGACCTGCTTCTTGTCGATCTCATGGCCCTTTTCAGCCAGCGACGCGGCGATGTCGCGCACGTTGACCGAACCATAAAGCTGGCCAGTGTTCGACGCGGCACGGATCAGGACGATTTCTACGCCCTGGACCTTCTCGCCGGACTTTTCGGCTTCGCTGCGACGTTCCGCGTTTTCCTTTTCCAGGCGGTCGCGGTTCGCTTCGAAGACCTTCTTGTTGGCTTCGTTGGCGCGCAGGGCCTTCTTCTGCGGGAGTAGGAAGTTGCGGGCATAGCCGTCCTTCACGGTGACGACGTCACCGATCGAGCCGAGCTTTTCGATCCTCTGAAGGAGAATGATATCCATGATTATTCCCCTTACTTCACGATGTACGGCAGCAGGCCGATATGACGGGCGCGCTTGATGGCCTTGGCCAGTTCACGCTGCTTCTTCGCGCTGACGGCGGTGATGCGGCTGGGGACGATCTTGCCACGTTCGGACATGAAGCCCTGCAGCAGGCGGACGTCCTTGTAGTCGATCGTCGGGGCGTTCTTGCCCGAGAAGGGGCAGGACTTGCGGCGGCGGAAAAACGGGCGGGCCATCAGTTACGCTCCTCGCGGTCGCGGCGCTTCTTCGCATCGCGCTCGTTCTTGCGCATCATCACGCTCGGACCTTCTTCGTGCTCTTCGACACGGATGGTCATGTAGCGGATGACGTCTTCATTGATGCGGGTCTGGCGCTCGAGCTCTTCCACGACGGCACCGGGGCCCTCGATGTTGAGCATCACAAAATGCGCCTTGCGGTTGCGGTCGATCTTGTAGGCGAGGTTCTTGAGGCCCCAGGTCTCCGTCTTGGTGACCTTGCCTTCGTTCTTCTCGACAATCTCGGTAGCGGTGGCGGCGAGCTGGTCGACCTGAGCCTGGCTCAGGTCCTGTCGCGCCAGGAAAACATGCTCGTATAGAGCCATGCCCTTGTCCTTTCACATGTGGCCGATCGCTGGCTTGTCCGCGGGATTGCGGGGCCCCTCCGGCTTTCTTCGAATCCCCGCCCACAGGCAGGGGATGCGCGCACATAACGGGATTGGCGACGAATGCAAGCCAATCTCGGGGCTTGGCAGGGTGGAACCGGGCGGGCAGGGCGGCATTGGTTGGAAAACGAAGGAGTAGTGCGTGCCCGGTGGACTTGTAGCCCTGCTAGACGACGTGTCGATCATCGCCCGCGCGGCGGCGGCCTCGGTCGACGATATTACGGTTGCGGCGGGCAGGGCGGGCTCGAAGACCGCCGGCGTCGTGATCGACGATGCGGCGGTCACGCCGAGTTACGTCACGGGCCTCAGCCCCGCGCGCGAACTGCCGATCATCTGGAACATCACCAAGGGCAGCCTGAAGAACAAGCTCATCATCCTGCTGCCCGGCGCGCTGCTGCTCAGCTGGCTGCTTCCCAGCGCGATCGTCTTCATCCTGATCCTGGGCGGTTGCTACCTGTCCTATGAAGGGGCGGAAAAGGTGATGGAAAAGCTGGGCGGCCAGAAACACGGCGTCACCGTGGAGGATGAGATCACCGACCCGGCGGCGTTCGAGAAACAGCGGGTGAACGGTGCGATCCGCACCGATCTGATCCTCTCGGCCGAAATCATGGCGATCACGCTGAACGAGGTGGCCGCGGAAGACTTCATCGTACGCGCCGGCGTGCTGGCGATCGTCGGTATCGGCGTGACACTGGTGGTCTATGGATCGGTCGCGCTGATCGTGAAGCTGGACGATATCGGATTGCACCTGCGCGAGAAGACTTCGGCCGCCGCACAGGCCTTCGGGCAGTTTCTGGTGACCTCGGTACCCTATCTGCTGACCACGCTGTCCTTCATCGGCACGATCGCGATGCTATGGGTCGGCGGCGGCATCATCCTGCACAGCCTGCACGAGCTGGGCATCCATGGTCCCTCCGATTGGGCGCACGGCCTGCAGCACACGGTGGAAGCGGTGACCGGCGGACTTTCGGGCATCCTCGGCTGGGGAACCTATGCGGCGCTGTCCGCCCTGACGGGGCTCGCGCTCGGCTTCGTGCTGGCGATCCTCATCCACAAGGTCTTCAAGATCGGCATTACCCATGGCGACCACTGAGCCGCCGGTCCTTTACACCTGCGCGGGTTCGCGCGGCCTGCGGGCGACCTGGGCGGCGGAAGAGGCGGGAGTCGCTATCGATCTACAGCTGTTGCCGTTCCCGCCCCGCTTCAAGGCGCCCGACTACCTGGAGGTCAATCCGCTGGGTACGGTACCCATGCTGGTCGATGGCGCGGCGCACATGACCGAGAGCTGTGCGATCGCGCATTACCTTGCCACCAAGGGCGCGGACCAGTCGCTGGTCGTGGCGCCGGACGAGGTGGATTATCCCGCCTATCTCGATTTCACCTACCACGCGGATGCGACGATCACTTTCCCGCAAACCGTCTATATGCGCTTCGCCCTGTTCGAGAAGGATAAGGGCTGGGGCGAGGCGGGCGAGGCCTATGCCAAGTGGTTCTGGAAGCGCCTCGTCAAGCTCGAGCAGCGCCTCGAAACGCGCGACTACTTGTGCGCGGATCGCTTTACCGTGGCCGATATCTGCTGCGGTTACGCGCTGATCCTGGCGGGCCGGGTGGGCTTGGACGAGGGCGTGCCGCAATCGCTCAGGGACTACCGCGACCGGCTGACCGCACGCGAGGGATATCGCCGGGCCGTGGCGCGTGAGGCCGCAGGCCCCGCCGCGATCTAGGCCAACCGGTCGAACAGGTCGCGTGCAAATCCGCTCAGCGTGTCATCGCGCGCGCCCATGATGACAATCCGGTCGCCTGGCTGCGCGAGTTCGGCGAGCCTGTCGCCCACCGCCGTGCGCTCGGGAATGTGTTCGGCTTTGCCGCCCGCCTGCTCGATCAACCGCACAATCCGCTCGCTGCCTTCGCTGCGATCGACGCTGCCGCCGAAATAGACCGGGTCGCACAGGATCACGCGGTCCTCGTCACCCAGTTCATGCGCGAAGGTCTGGGCCAGCTCCTCGCCCATCTGGCGCAGGGGCCCGTAGCCGTGCGGCTGGAAGAAGGCGAGCACGCGGCCCGGGTGCGCTTTGAGCGTGCGCAGCGTGGCGGCGCATTTTTCCGGATTGTGGCCGAAATCGTCGATCACGGTGATGGCGGACGGGCTGGTGCCGACGATGTCGAACCGCCGCGCGAGACCTTCGAAACCGGCGAGCGCGGCGACCGCATTGGCGACCGGTATGCCCGCTGCCGCTGCCGCTGCGATTGCCGCCAGCGCGTTGGCCAGATTGTGCCGCCCGGGCAGGTTGAACATCAACGGATGTTCGCTGCCGTCGTGCCGGTCGACGACCAGCGCGGCCTGCCGCATCGGGCCTTCCGCGACCGAGCCGGGGACCACGCCGATCTGCGCCTTTTCCTGCTCGATCCCGAAGGTGACGACTTCCTTCGCATGCGGCAGCAGCGCCAGCGCTTCGGGATCGTCGGCATTGATCACCGAAATGCGGCTGCGCGAAAGGTAGTCGCCGAACAGCTGGCGCAGCTCTTCCATGCTCTTGTGGTCGAGACTGACATTGAGCAGCACGCCGACAGCCGGACGATAGAGCGCGATCGACCCGTCGCTTTCGTCGACCTCGCTGACATAGAGGCTCTGACCGCCGACCACCGCGCTGGCATAGGGGCGTTCGGGCGAGACGAAGTTCTTCATCACTGCGCCGTTCATGATCGTCGGCTCGCGTCCGCAGGCGTGGAGAATCCAGCCGAGCATGCCGGTGACAGTCGACTTGCCGCTGGTCCCGGCAACCGCCAGCCCCGCACCGCTGGTGTTGAAGAGGATCGAATTGAGCTCGGCGCGGGTCAGCCGCAGGCACTCCAGTTCCTTGGCGCGCTTGGCATCGGGTACGGTATCTTCCACCGCGGCGCTGGCGACGAGGATCTGCTTGGCCGAGACGATCCCGCTGCCGTCCTGCGGATGCATCGTGAAACCCTGTTGTTCGAGCGCGGCGAACTTGTCGGGCGTGCGGGCCTGATCGTGGCTGCGGTCCGATCCCTCGACCGTGCAGCCGCGACCTTTCAGGATCTGCGCCAGCGGCAGCATCCCCGATCCGCCGATCCCGCAGAAGAAAAAGGGGCGGGCGAACAATTCATCTGGAGTGGGCATATCGCTCATGCGCGTGCAGCTATTGAGTTGTGCCGCGCGATACAAGCACGCTAGCAGGGCGCATGGTCAGAATTGCGATCTGCGCCCCCGGAAAGCGGTTGAAGCGCGAACGCGCCGCGGCGGTCGAAACGCTGGTGGCGGGGCGCAGCGACGTGTCGTTGCACTTTCACGATCAATGCTTTGCCGAAGACGGGCATTTCGCCGGCAGCGACGACGTGCGGCTCGCCGCCTTGCTCGATTGCGCGAACGACCCCGGTTTCGATGCGGTGTGGTTCGCGATGGGCGGCTATGGTTCGAACCGCATCGCCCCGCAGGCGGTCGCGCAAATGAACGCGGCAGCGCGGGACAAGTCCTATCTCGGCTATTCCGACACCGGCTTCCTGCTCGCCGCACTGTACAGGCATGGCATCGGGCGCGTCGCGCATGGGCCGCTGGCGGGCGACGTCCGGCGCGAGGGCGGCGCCGCTGCGATCGAGCGCGCGCTGGACTGGTTCAAGGGCGGGGAGGATGGTCTCGAACCCGGCCTCGATACGCGCCCCGCGGTGGCTTTCAACCTTGCCACGCTGGCGATGCTGGTCGGCACCGAGCTTGCCCCCGATCTGTCGGGTCATGTCGTCATGGTCGAGGAAGTTGCCGAGCATCTCTATGCGATTGACCGGCTGCTGTTTCATGTGACGCAGCACCTCGGCGGCATCGCGGGCCTGCGTCTGGGCCGCATCAGCGATGTCCCCGTCAACGACCGCCCCTTCGGCACCGACGAAGTGGCCATCGCGCAGGACTGGTGCCGGCGCAGCGGCATACCCTACCTCGGCCGGGCGGATATCGGCCACGATGCTGCCAACAAGATTGTCCCCTTCGGACTTGAGACGCGGGGCGCTCGCGCCTAGTCGCGCGGTCGAGGAGATTTTATGACTGCATTCATCTTTCCCGGCCAGGGCAGCCAGAAGGTCGGCATGGGCGCCGATCTCGCCGAAGCCAGCGCGCATGCGCGCGAAGTGTTCCAGGAAGTCGACGAAGCGCTCAAGCAGAAGCTTTCCGCGCTGATGAAGGACGGCCCCGAAAGCGAACTGACGATGACTGCCAATGCGCAGCCGGCGATCATGGCCAATTCGGTGGCCACTGCCCGGGTCCTCGAAAAGGAATTCGGCGTGACGCTGGCCGACACGGCCGATTGCGTCGCGGGCCATTCGCTCGGCGAATACAGCGCGCTGTGCGCCGCCGGGGCATTCTCGCTGACCGACACGGCCAAGCTGCTGCGCCTGCGCGGCATCGCAATGCAGGATGCGGTTCCGATCGGCGTCGGCGCGATGGCCGCGCTGCTCGGTGCCGATATCGAAAAGGCCACCGAGCTGGCCGAGGCAGCGGCCCAGGGGCAGGTCTGCGAAGTCGCCAATGACAATGATCCGACGCAGGTGGTGATCTCCGGCCATGCCGAGGCGATCGACCGCGCGATCGAAATGGCCAAGGATCACGGGATCAAGCGCGGCATCAAGCTGCCCGTTTCGGCGCCGTTCCACTGTTCGCTGATGGGCCCTGCTGCGCTGCGCATGAAGAACGCGCTCGAAACGACGCCCCCTCAGGCCTTTGCAGTGCCGCTGTTCGCCAATGTCACTGCCGCACGCGTCACCGATCCGGCGGAAGAACAGGCGCTGCTGGTCGATCAGATCACCGGCCGCGTCCGCTGGCGCGAAAGCGTGCTGGCGATGCGCGAGGCAGGGATCGAACGGTTTGTCGAAGTGGGCGGCAAGGTGCTCGCCCCGATGGTGGGCCGCATCGACAAGGAGGCGACCACGGTCAGCCTCGTCACCATGGAAGACCTCGAAAACTTCGCCAAGGAGAACGCATGATGTTCAGCCTCGAAGGAAAGACCGCGCTCGTGACCGGTGCCAGCGGGGGGATCGGTTCGTCGATCGCCTACGCGCTGGCGAAGCAGGGTGCGCGCCTCGCGCTGTCCGGCTCCAACGGCGACAAGCTGCGCGCCTTCCGCGAACAGCTCAACGACGAATTCGGCCATGACCATGTCGAGATCACCTGCGACCTTTCCAATCCGACGCAGGTCGAGGAACTGATCCCGGCCACCGTCGATACGCTGGGTTCGATGAACATCCTCGTCAACAATGCCGGCATCACCCGTGACAATCTGGCCATGCGGATGAAGGACGACGAGTGGGACCAGGTGATCCGCATCAATCTCGAGGCGAGCTTCCGCCTGATGCGCGCCAGCGCACGGCCGATGATGAAGGCCAAGGGCGGGCGGATCATCTCGATCACCAGCGTGGTCGGGCACACCGGCAATCCCGGCCAGATGAACTATGTCGCCGCCAAGGCGGGCCTGACCGGCATGTCCAAAAGCCTCGCGCAGGAACTGGCGAGCCGGAACATCACCGTGAACTGCGTGGCCCCCGGCTTCATCCGCACAGCGATGACCGACGCGTTGAACGACGAGCAGAAAGCGGCGATCAACGGGCGCATTCCGATGGGCCGCATGGGCGAAGGCGACGAGATCGGCGCTGCGGTTGCCTACCTTGCGAGCGACGAGGCCGCCTATGTCACTGGCCAGACGCTGCACGTGAACGGCGGCATGGCGATGATGGGCTGATTTCACCCACTTTTCCCCAAGGAATTGCGGCGCCGCGGCGTCCGGCCTTGCCCCCCAAGCCCGCCCCGCTAGGGTGACTATCCGTATTCCGGCGCTGGTGGGGCGATTCCGGCCTGCCAGGCGCCCAAGAGGGACGAAAGTAGGACCATGAAGGCCACCATCGAACGCGCGACGCTGCTGCGTTGTCTCAGCCACGTCCAGTCGGTCGTGGAGCGCCGCAATACCATCCCGATCCTCTCCAACGTGCTGATCGAAGCCGAAGGCGATAATTCGCTCAGGGTCATGGCAACCGACCTCGATCTGCAGGTGATCGAGCATATGGAAGCCAATGTCGACAGTGCAGGGGCAATCACCGTTTCGGCGCACCTGCTGTTCGATATCGCACGCAAGCTGCCCGAAGGTTCGCAGGTCAGCCTCGAAGCGGCGGAAAACCGCATGGCGATCAAGGCGGGGCGCAGCCGCTTCTCGCTGCCGACGCTCCCGCGCGACGACTTCCCGGTCATCGTCGAAGGCGATCTGCCGACCAGTTTCGAACTGCCCGCCAAGACCTTCGCCGATCTCATCGACCGGACGCGGTTCGCGATCTCGACCGAGGAAACCCGGTATTATCTGAACGGTATCTTTTTCCACGTGTCGGACGACAACGAACCCGTCCTGCGGGCGGCTGCAACCGACGGTCACCGGCTCGCGCGCTTCACGCTGCCGCGGCCTGATGGGGCAGAAGGCATGCCCGACGTGATCGTACCGCGCAAAGCCGTGGCCGAACTGCGCAAGCTGCTCGACGAGTCGCTCGACGGCAATGTCCAGATCGACCTGTCGGCCAGCAAGGTCCGCTTCACGCTCGGCGGCGAGGGCGGAGTGGTCCTGACCAGCAAGCTGATCGACGGGACCTTCCCCGATTATTCGCGCGTTATTCCAACGGGTAACGACAAGCTCCTTAAGCTCGACCCGAAGAGCTTCCACGAAGGGGTCGACCGCGTGGCGACGATCGCCACCGAGAAGACCCGCGCGGTCAAGATGGGGCTCGATCGGGACAAGGTCACGCTGACCGTAACCAGTCCCGACAATGGCACCGCGACCGAGGAAGTGCCGGCGGAATATTCATCCGACGGGTTCGAAATCGGCTTCAACGCGGGCTATCTGAAAGATATCCTCAACCAGATTGATGCCGACACGGTGGAAATCCATCTGGCCGATGCTGGCGCCCCGACGCTGATCCGCAAGGACGAGAATTCGCCCGCGCTCTATGTCCTCATGCCGATGCGGGTTTAAGCGCTCGCATTGGCGTAGATCTGCGGTTAGCGTCGCTCTCGAAGGAGAGACGCGAATGCAGCAAGTCCATGTCCGCAAGAATGCAATCGGCGAGGCCCGACTGGTCGATTGCGACCAGGGAAAGCTGGCCGACGATGCGGTGCGCCTGGAAATCGAAAGCTTCTCGGTCACGGCGAACAACGTGACCTATGCGGTCGTCGGCGACGGCTTCGGATACTGGAACTTCTTCCCCGTGCAGGGGGCAGGCACCGACGGCATGGGCATCGTGCCCATGTGGGGCCATGCACGCGTGATCGAAAGCAATGTGTCCCAGATATCCGTGGGCGAGCGGGTCTATGGCTACCTGCCTATGGCGACGCATCTGGACGTCGTGCCCGGAAAACTGTCCGCCAGCGGCTTTACCGACATGGCCGCACATCGCCAGCCGATGAGCCCGGTCTACAACAGCTATTCGCGGCTTGCAGCCGACCCGGAACACGATCCGGCGCGCGAAGGCGAACGGATGATCTTCGGTCCGCTGTTCAAGACCGGTTTCCTGATCGAATACTTCATGCGCTCGCAGGACTGGTTCGGCGCCGAACAGGTAATCCTGACCAGCGCATCGTCCAAGACTGCCATGGGCCTTGCCAGCACCGCCAGGCATCGTTCGCCGGATATCCGGCGGATCGGCCTGACCTCTCCGGGGAATGTCGCTTTCGTGAAGCAGAGCGGTCTCTACGACGAAGTGCTCGCCTATGACGATGTGCAAGCATTGGCAGGCCAGCCCGCGGTATCGGTCGATTTTGCCGGCAACGCCCGTCTGCTGGGCGCGATCCATGCGCATCTTGGCGACGCGTTGAAGTACTCCTGCCTGGTGGGGGCGACGCATATCGAGGAGCGCGGCGGCGGGGCGGGGGACTTGCTCGGACCGGCGCCGACGCTGTTCTTCGCACCCGACCATGCGGTCGCGCTGTTCAAGGACCTGGGGCCGCAGGAAGCGGGCCGCCAGATGGCCGAGAGCTGGCGTATATTCCTTGCCGATGCCGGCGACAGCGTGACCATTGAACGCCATGCGGGCCTTGCTGCTGCACGCGACGTTTTCGTCAGGATGGCCGGCGGCAGTGTCGATCCCGCCAAGGGAATCATCATCGAACCGTGATGGGCCGCCGGGGGCCGGTGGAGGCCGGCCCCGCGATACCCGGTCAGTGTCCGGTCCCCGCTAGGGCAGGCAACCGCGCCCCTAGATCTCGACTGCGATCTTGCCGAAGTGGCTCCCGCTTTCCTGATGGCGGAAGGCATCGGCGAGGTCGGCTAGCGCGAAGGTATCGCTGATGATCGGCTTGATGCCGTTGGCCTCGATCGCAGCGATCATGTCCTGCTGCATCGCGCGGCTGCCGACGGTGAGGCCCTGCACCTTGAGGTTCTTGGAGAACAGCAGCGCGGTCTGCACCGGCCCGGCGAAACCTGCCAGCACACCGATCAGCGCGACATGCCCGCCAACGCGCGTGGCCAGCATCGATTGGTCGAGCGTGCCTGCCCCGCCGATTTCGACCACGCAGTCGACCCCGCGCCCGCCGGTTATCTCCAGCGCCTTCGGGCCCCAGGCTTCGACTTCCTTGTAATTGATCAAATGGTCCGCCCCCAGTTCGCGCACCCGTTCGAGCTTCTCGTTGGAGGAAGAGGTGGCGATGACAGTGGCGCCCGCGGCCTTCGCGAACTGCAGGGCGAAGATCGAGACCCCGCCCGTGCCCTGGACCAGCACGGTGTCACCCGGCTTGACCGCGTAGTCGACGAACAATGCGCGCCAGGCGGTCAGCCCGGCGCACGTCAACGTTGCAGCCTCGGCATGGCTGAAGCCGGCGGGTGCGCGCGTGAACCAGTGGGTCGGGGCAGTCACTGCCTCGCGCGCATAGCCGTCGATCCCGTCACCGGGAACGCGGGTGAACGCGCTGGACGGCGGGCGGCCGTCGAGCCAGTCGGGGAAGAAGGTGCTGACCACATGGTCGCCCACGGCGAATTCGGTCACCCCGTCGCCAACCGCCGAGACGATGCCAGCGCCATCCGACATGGGGATGCGACCCGGTTCGGTCGGGATCATGCCTTTCACGACGGCGTAATCGTGATAGTTGAGCGAACTGGCCTTCAGATCGACGGTAATCTCGCCCGGACCGGGCGCCGCTGCGGCGTCGATATCGACCCATTCCAGCGCATCGAGGGTGGACGGTTTCGCGCCCGTACGGATTGCTTTCATTCTGCAGCCTCCAGCATTTCGGCCCGCTGCGGGCCGCGGATCAGGCCACCGGGCGCCTCGCCCGTCCATTCGCCTTCGCGGAATGTGACCTTTCCGTTCTTGATCGTCGCGACATAGCCATCGGCCTTCTGCAGCAAGCGTTTGCCGCCCGCAGGCAGGTCGAAGGCCAGCCAGGGCTTGCCCAGCTTGATCCGGTCCATGTCGATGATGTTGATATCGGCCAGATAGCCGGGCGCCAGCACGCCGCGGTCCTCCAGCCCGTAGAGCCGGGCCGTGTCGTTGCATTGCCGCTTGATCGCATTTTCGAGGCCGATCGTGCCGCGCGCCCGGTCGCGCACCCAGTGCTGCAGCATGAAGGTGGGCGAGGCGGCATCGCAGATCGTCCCGCAATGCGCGCCGCCATCGGACAGCGAATTCACCGTGTCGTCGGCGTGTTGCAGGTCTTTCAGGAAATCGAGATTGCCATCGGCGTAATTGATGATCGGCAGGTAGATGAAGCCCTTGCCCTCGTCGCGGCACAGCAGCTCGTAGGCATATTCATCGCCCGACATGCCCGCTGCCCTGGCGCGTTCGAGCACGCTTTCCTCGGCGGTGGGTTCGTAATTGAAGTCGGGGTCCATCTCGAACTGCATGTTCCAGCCGCCGCAAACGACCATGATCAGGCCCATGATGTCCTGGTTGACCTCGGAAAAATCGTGCTGTTCGGCGATCAGGCGCGCCTTGAACTCGGGGTCGAACAGCTTGGCCTTCTGCTCTTCCCACGGAAGGTCCTCGATTTCCTTCCAGCTCGGTTTGAGCCGGAAGGGATGCACGGTGCCCTG
>PVBE011942222.1_pt1 | contig 13601 bp, 8 predicted proteins | sample 1631181 | NCBI WGS metagenome assembly PVBE01 (sample SAMN08397723, study PRJNA350692) | Marine metagenome, whole genome shotgun sequencing project. | isolation source: water | place: Pacific Ocean | collected 2012-04 | reverse complement strand
CGGAGCCATCGCAGTGATGGGGGACTGCTGCGGCGGGCCCGATGAAAGCCAGGGCGGCAACTACAAGGATGTGGGCGGAGCTTGTCATGGGGATCAAGGTACTTGGAGTTCCAGCGTGTTGGCTGTAATTGTCTCGTAGTGCGGCCTTTTCGTCACGCCATTCTGCGCACCTAATGCAGCTTCCTGCCCGGAACGCTGCTTCAGGGGCCACAATCCGAGGCCATTGCCTAGGATGACCCGCGACCGCCGCCCCCCAGGTTGACCGATTCCGGAGGAAGACACCATGAAATCACTGCTGCTTGCCGTCCTCTTGCTCGGGGGTCCCCTTGGCACCGAGGACTACAAGCTCGTCCGCGACCCCAAGTTCGGTAAGAACCTGGTGCTACTGCAAGAGTTTCCCGCCAAGAAGGCAGCGACCATGTGGCGCATTGACGACGCCGAGGTGGAAGAGGTCAAGACGGATAGTGGCGAGGTGTTGAAGACGAGCAGCTACATGTTTGATCTCAGCGTTGAGGGAGATAGTGACCCACGCAGCAAGCGGCTCGCCTGGTTGCCAGCCGATAGCGCGATCATCTCCATCGAGTTTCGAAAAGAGGCCCAGCCATTCAAGACCGTCCCGCGTATTGCAGGTAGCTATAAGCTCTTGCATGGAGGTGAGGAGCGCTGGGTGACTCTGGATCACGAAGCGCTGGCCGACGTGCATCCGTGGGAACAAGAGGACCTGAAGGAGGGTGGGTTTGAGTTGCAGGGAGGCGTGCGTGAGGTCCAACTGCTTAAGGTCACGATCAAGGAGGGTGCCATGGACGTGGACAAGGTCCATCTGCGGGCCGCTGGGAGTGACGAGCTCATTTCATCGGAGTCGTCCAGCGGGGGGCTTGGCTACCGGGTGTATGAATTCCGCCTCACCGACGTCGAGAGGGAAGGGCTGGTCGCCGTTCTGGAATTGGACGATAGCCCCGAGATCGTGGTGGAGAATCTCCCCATGGGAAGCAAGGCCAAGTCGGCCAAGTCCAGCGAGCTCAAGCAGGCCAAGGCCAAGCTGGAATCCCACGTGGTTACCGTCCCGGAGGTCCACGCCAAGGGTTCGGGTGACTACGACCTGATCCGTGGTTTTCGCTGGGTCTCCAGCAAGGGAAAGGACCTCGGGATTTACCCCAACTACCAATTCGGCGGTGGAAAAAAGACCGTCAGTGCCTCCTGTATGGCCCCAAGCGATCTGCCCCGCGGCGCACAACTCCAATTCGGTGTCCTCGTAGGGGCACGCTGGGAGACCATCGATTTCCTCTACGAAGACCTCAAGGCCCCAAAGTAACGACTCCCTTTTTACAGCACTGCCCCTCCATGATGCACTCAATCAACACCTCCTGGCTGTTCCTTACCGCTGCCCTTTGCCTCTCCACAACTGATGCGCTCGCGCAGCGGCGAGGCAAAGCCAAACAGGAGTTCGCCGACGGTCAAGCCGTCATTGTGGACGCATTCTCGGAGTCCAAAGACTGGATCCAGCACGACCTGTGGGTGGAAACGGAGTTCGACTCCGATGGGGACGGAGCCCTCGATCGCGTCCACGTGGACGTCACGCGACCCGGCCAGACGGACTCCCAGGACCTGCGCGTCCACGTGATCTATGAGACCAGCCCCTATTTTTCTGGGACCAGCGGCGGCGGAAAGAGCTACTTCTGGAATCCGAGCCATGAGGTCGGCGTCACGCCGCCAGAGCGCAACAGTGCGCCCCCCATCAAGCACCAGAGCAAGCGGCCGCTCATGTCGCGCTCACAGATCAAGACCTGGGTGCCCCGTGGCTTCGCGGTCGTACACTCGGCTTCACCCGGGACGGGTCTGTCCCAGGGCTGTCCCACGGTTGGCGGGGCGAACGAGGCTTTGGCTCCCAAGGCGGTCATCGACTGGCTGAATGGTCGCGCCCGTGGATTCACCGAAGTGGACGGGGAGGAAGAGGTCAAGGCCTACTGGTGCACCGGCAAGGTGGGCATGACAGGCACCTCCTATAACGGAACCCTGCCCCTGGCCGCCGCTACCACGGGTGTCGATGGTCTCGAAGCGATCATTCCCATTGCGCCCAACACCTCCTACTACCACTACTATCGGGCCAACGGTCTCGTCCGCCACCCGGGCGGATGGATGGGAGAGGACATTGACGTTCTCTACGACTTCATCAATAGCGGTAATCCGGACATGCGTGAGACGTGCAACTGCGATGTACGCGATGACATTCTCATGGCCAAACACGACCGTGAGGCGGGTGACTACAACGAGTTCTGGGCGGGCCGTGACTACGGCAACCAGCTCGGCTCGCTCAAGGCGGCGACCTTCCTTGCCCACGGCTTCAATGACTGGAACGTGATGCCCAACCACAGCGTCCGCATCTACCAGACACTGCAGGCCAAGGGCGTTCCCTCACGCGTCTTCTTTCACCAAGGCGGACACGGAGGAGGTCCGCCCATGGAGCAGATGAACCGCTGGTTCACGCGCTACGTCTGTGGCGTGAAGAACGGCGTCGAGAAGGACCCGCGCTCGCTGGTCGTTCGGGAAGGTGCCAAGCGCAGTGAGCCGACGGCCTACGCCAACTACCCCCATCCCGAGGCGGAAGACGTCACCGTGTTCTTGGGCAAGGGCGGACAGGACAGCGGGACCCTGGTCATGCGGTCTGCCCGAAATCAGGGCTCCGAGACCCTGGTGGATGACGCCTCGGTCTCGGGAGCCAAGTTGGCCGCTGCCGAGACATCCATTCATCGCCTGCTCTATGCCACCAAGCCCCTCAAGAGGCCCGTACACCTCTCGGGCACCGCGCGCATCAAGCTGCGTGTCGCAAGTAGCAAGTCTGCAGCCAACCTGTCCGTCTGGCTTGTCTCCCTGCCTTGGACGGATAGCCGCAGCATCAACGACAATATCATCACCCGTGGGTGGGCTGACCCGCAGAACCACGCCTCCCTCGCAGGCCCTTGCGTGTTTGAAGAGGGGGCTGAAGGCTCTCGTTATTACGTGTCGCCCGAGCAGGGCGCACCCCTGACGCCTGGGGAGGCAGTGACCCTGTTCTTTGATCTGGAGCCTGATGACCAGATCATTCCGGAGGGCGCCAGCATCGGTCTGATGATCTTCTCCAGCGATCGCGACTTCACCCTCTGGCCCGAGCCGGGGACGGAGCTCACGGTAGACCTGACAGCAAGCCACCTGCACCTCCCTGTCGTTGGAGGCTATTCGGCGCTCTCAAGAGCCATCAAGTGATGCACTACCTGGATCCGTGCCTAGCGCAATCGGGTCCAGGTCAGCTCGCCGCGTGACTTGGCTCTCTCGCCGAGGATGATCTGCAAGGTGGCGTTGGAAAGAGGTTTGTCGAGTGTGAACTCGAGCTCCAAGGTGCTCCCCTTGCCTGCCAGCTCAGCCTCGCCAGGTCCCAGAACGATGGGCTTGCCGTCCACGCAAAGAGCCGCTCCCGTCAGCATCAGGCTGCCCCCCCGTGTGCACTTGAGTCGAAGCGTGTAGACGCCCGCCTCCAGCTCCGCAGGTAGATCCTCGATCACCCAGTTGGCAGCGGCGGTGTCCGTGGTGTGGCGATCTTCCCAGCCCATGAAGAGGGAGGGGCCCCCGTAGAGACGCAGGTAGAGCCGCATCCCCGCTATACCGCAAACGGAGTCGGGTGCCACGGTCGAGGCCGTCCGCATGTGCTTTGCCGCGAGCTCGTCGTGATCGGCCCAGCGCCGATACACGCTCCCCAGGGCCAGGTGCAAGCCCGCCCGTTGTTCTCGGGTGTAGGCCGTGTTCGCCAGAAGCCCCAGCAGGCGCTGCTCGGCTTCTTCGCCCTTGCCGGCCTGGGCTTGCGACGTGGCCTGCTGCACTAGGGTGTTCCAGTGGGGGAGAGACAGGCGAGCGAGATGGCCGCCGGCATCGTCCGGGTCCAGGCGTCGCAGGTCCTCCAACAAGGAGGGATGGCGAGCGAGGGGGAGCCCATCACGCTGTATCAGAAGGGTGAGCTCGGTTGTGGGGTCTGCACCGGCCTTGGCCTTGGCGGTAGCAGCGGTCAACTCCACCCACTTCCGACAATCGGCGGCGAGCTGCAGCGTCACCGCGCGGATCTCAACCACCTTGCGCGGGAGATCCGCTCCCTGGCGCGAGCCGATGAGCGTTCCATCGGGGGCATAGGCCAGGATTGCCGGGTAGGTTCGCAGTCCGCTGCCCTTCTCGACCCAGCCCTTGTTGCGCGCATCATTGGCCTGTTTGGACTCCGCGCTCGGGGACTGAAGTACGTCCACGTCGGCCAGCACGCAGCCCACCGCAGATGCGAAGTCCGAGTCATTCCACAACTCGTGGAACATGCGTTCGCCCAGGGTATTCCAGTCCGATCCGTGGGCGAGGACCAAGAGCACCGCGTCCTTTTCAGCCGCCGTCTGTCGGCCAACCCCGAAGGCCATGGAGTCCTTGACCCCGGGCTGCATGAGTGCGGCCAGGCAAACAGGGGTCATGACAGTGGCGAGGGCGTGCAGCATCTTCTAGCTCCGCTTTTGACCGTAGACCAGAAAGCGTCGCAGGTGCAGGCAGTTGGTGTCCTTGACGATCCTCACCCAGATGCCGCTGTGGTCCGTTTCCGTCAGGTCGACACGGTAGATGGGCTTCGTCCCCTGCAGCGTTCCGATCTGCTGCCACTCTTTGCCATCGGCGCTGATCTCGATTCGTGAGCCCCCGGCCCTCCACATGTTGCCGCCCTTGCGGTTTTGAATAACGAGGCCCGTGAGTCTGGCGTGGTGCGCAAGGCGCACGGCGATGAACGATGCTCCGTTGTCTGTGTGGCACGCGCCTCCATGCTCGCCCAGTACTCCCCAGTGGTGTTCGGGCGAGTCCCACCGATTGCCGCGTCCCGAGACGTGCAGGAGTCCTCCAGCGGACAGGAGTTCACCCTCGAAGGGCTCGAGACCCTCCATGGACTGGGGTTGACTGAGGCGGGCCGCTGCCTTCCCGATGGTCTGGAACGTGCCTACGTCTCCCCGCTCCGCTGCGTCGGGCAGAGCCTTGCGGGCAAGCTGGCGCAAGGCGGCATGCGCCTCATCGCTCGCACCTGAGGCCTTCAACACGCCAGCGAGGATTGAGTCCCACTCTGGCGACTCGGGTGTGTACCGGGTCAGGAGCCAGCTGACGTAGGCGGGTCCGAAATCCGAAGAACTCAGCACCTCACCTCCAATGTCCCGTACCAGCTGCGCGTGTTGATCGATTGCCACCTCCTTCAGCATCCACGCCCAGGCGCCTTCAACGTTCCAGCGACCACCGCCCCAGGTCTTCAGCCTGCGGACCCAATCCATGAAGAGCCGACTCCTCGACGAGGCGTCGAGGCCCTTGATGAGTTTCGGGTAGACGCGCCTTGAGAGAACAGACCAGGTGGGTTCCTCGTGCTCGCCCAACCCCAGCAGGAGTGCATCGTGAAAAGTGCGCCACCACTGTGGGCCTTGATTCGTTCGTTCACCGAACGTCGCCCACTGTTCCCAAAGATCCAAGTTGAGCCCGTGCGCCTTGAGAGCTTGCCCCCAGAGCCAATCCGCTCTCTCGATATCTCCGGCCGCTTCCTTTGCGTGAGCCCTGCGAGCCAGATCGCCGGACTTTGCCATGGCCGCACTGTCTGAGTAGCAGGCCTCGGTGAGCATCAAGCCCGGCCAGGAGTTCGAGTAGAAGCTCGTGTGTAGGGAGCGCTTCCACGACAGGGAGTAGGCGGGTTGCCAGGTCTTCTCGTCGACCTTGACGGTGTATGCACAGTGCCCCGGTTCACCCATCGTTGCGGCGGGAATCCCATTCGCCATGGCCGCGGAGGCGCCCAGGTTGGAGAGGGCGCCACAGACTCCGCCTACGGTGATGACCATTTGGGGCGCGGCGGCAAAGGACCCTCGGAACGGCCGGTAGTACTCTGGACCTTGGACCGTGTCACCCAGGCAGTTGAAGGAGCGGTAGGGCGCCTGCCAACAGGCACGTGTGTACTGGGCGCGGGGCCAGGTGATGGTGTCACGCAGGAACGTGAGAGACTCGGCCTCCGACAGGAAACCCCACTGGCTTCCGCGTGCAAGAAACCTCCTTTCCCAGGTCGAAAGTCCAGCGTAGCAGGCGTTTAGCAGGCCAGCCGCATGACTGTCGCGATAGTAATCGAACCGTGCACGCATGACCTCGGTCTTCACATTGTTCATGCCGAAGGCCAAGGCGCAGGCGGTGGCCATGGAACGATCGATGGGACGATGGTGTAGATCGGGGTCGGCTTGCCACAGATCATGCAAGAACATCAGCACCCGTTCGGGTTGGCGAACGGGACCGGAATCCAAGAGCTCCCGCAGCCACGTGCCGTCGCGTTCAAGTGCCGAGGCAAAACCTTCCCAGCCCTCGATCCCCTGAAGATTCGACCAACTGGTCGGCCCGCACTGCCGGTGGAGGTCGGCCATCAACCGCTCACCCTCTGAATCGATCCCCAAGGGGACGAGCAGTGCCAGGAGGAGATGGGTTCTCATGGGTAGGGCACCAATTGGCGCCGGGCGCAGTCTACGGGGTTCCTGTGGGCAGGTTGGTGTCGAATTCGGGCTGGAATTCCGAATAAGGAATGGGGTTGAGCCGTAGGATGGGGAGCCGTTCCCATGTTCATCCCTTTGCTGACTTCACTATTTCTTGCCACGACGGTGGGGGATATCACATGGGAGAAGGAGTACGCCTCTGCGCGTGCGCGTGCGCAGGAGGAGGGGAGGATCCTGTTTGTCTCAATACTGTCCGACGACGAGGCCCGCTCCGATCAATTCTGGGACGACATCTACTCAGATCGTCGCGTGCGGGCTCTCTCCGAGGAGACCGTCAATCTGGTGGCTTGTCTGGATGCCCAGGACAAGAAGCGCAGCTCGAGTGCGAAGCAGGCCGGACTCTCGCGGGACGAGGCCCGCTACATGGAGGCCGCCATCCGCGATGAACTACTGGCCAAGAACGCAGAAGGCGTGGTTGCGAGTCCGCAGCACCTGTGGTTCTCGCCAGCCGGTGAGTTGCTGCAGTGCGTGGCTTTCGAGATGACCGCAGATGAGATGGTCTGGTGCTTCGTCAACGCCCGACGCCGGGCGGGCCTCAAACATGATCCCATGCCTGAGGGACTCCGGGCGCCTCTGCGTTTCCTGACCAGAGAGCCCTATGTACCGGCAGATGGCGACACCCACGGCCGAGCGTTCACTCCAGCGGAGGTGAAACAAGAGCTCAAGAGCACAAAGAGCGGTTTCACCATCACCGCTGGGCGGGCTGGGCGCTTTGTTCGCTTGGCATTCACGGATGACAAGGCGGCACGGGAATACGTCTATAAGGAACTCCAGAGCGGCTTGGTGACTTGGGGGGGAACCGGCATGATTGTGGGAGCCCTGCACACCATGGGGCTGGTGGCTCCGGCCAGCGGGTGGGAAATATTCGAGTACTACGGTGACCACAAGGAAGCTCGCGTTCGCAATGAGTGCGCTGTGGGGCTTGAGCAGCTTGGTGCTTCAAGCGGACTGAAGCTCATCAAGACAATGTTGCGCAAGGAAAAGGACTCCAGCGTCAAAAAGAATTGGTTGCGGGCTTTGGGATCCTGTGGCCGCTCGACGAGCGCTGTTCGCAAGCAGATGCTTGGCCTGGCCGATCGCGAGCGTGATCCTGTTCTCAAGGCCAACATCCTGTTCTCCCTTGGGTGGCTTGATCATCATGAGGACGTGCGCGAGGTGCTCGTGCAGACCTTGCATGATGCGGATGTCGACGTCCGTCTGCGCACGGCTGCGGTGTGCGCGATCGCCTTGGGGCGGGATGAATCCCAACTGGAGGCTGTGCGCAAGTTCGCAGGAGGGGATGGCATTCCCGCGTCCTTGAGCGAGGCGGCTACGGCGGCCGTGGCGATTCTTGAGGGTGGCGACCTGATGGGCTTGCAGGCTTCGGTCATGGATTCATGCGATGACATCCTGTCCCGCGAGAGAGTGTTCTTTCGGCCTCCGCCTGAACCTGAGCCGCGCTAGCAGTGGGGTGGGTGTGCCTATTTCCTGTGCATCAAGGCGGCTCATGTGGATAACTTGCTTCTCGATGAGTCTTCGCTGAAAGGGGAAACCGGGCCTAACGGCAAGAGGCAGGGCGAGGGTGGCAACGGGGGCGTGTCTATTCTCATCCAGTCGTCGTAAGTCACGTACTGGCAGAGACCTGTGAGGGTTGGCTGGGGTTGGGCAGGGGCTCAGATCGGGCCTCTAGGCCACCTTCTCAACCGGGGGCAGATAAGAGCAATGCCCGGGTTCTTGGGCACTCCGCCTAGTTTGGGTCCATGGGCGTTCATCGACACCGCCCCGGCCCCCATGCAACCCCACCACTTACCAGGCGCACTCCCATCTGCCGGAGCGAGCCCCCTCCATTCCGTGGGAGGGAAGCTCGGTACGATCTTGTCCTTATTGGACGTTCAGCACCTGCTGGCGGGTAAGAACCAGCAAGGTCGCCTGCTCGCGCTGGCCGACGGCGACCCTCTTGGCCTGATCCAAGGCTCGCGACGTTGGCTGGCCCATGCCTGCCTGTTGTTTGACGTCCCACCATTTGTGGAGCGTGCTCGCGTGGCGTTGAGTTGGGACCTCGCGAGGTTCAACAAGTTGGAGGGGACGGACTCGGCACCTCTGGAGTACTGGCTCAGCGGCGTTTTTCGTCGCACGGCCGACGTCTTGCACGCACGTGACCAGGAACTGGATCAGACAGGGCAAGCCGTTGATGAGCCCCTCTCCCCCCGCTTTCAGTTCCTACGCGCCGTGCTGGGTATTGACCACGGGGATTTGCGTTCGGCGTGCATTGTTGCCAATGCGCTGCCCGATCGGGAGCGCGTGGCGTTCCACCAACTCCTTGTTCAAGGACGAACACTAGACGATTTTACCCGATTGAGGAACGTGAGCAGATCCGAGGCTCGCCGAGTTTTTCAATCGGCAGTGAAAACCATCGGCCGCGCACGGGCGTGGGCCGGCCAAGAGGAGCGCGCCTCGATGGAGCAAGCATGAGCGTTGTGGAACAATTGACAGAGTCACGAACGTTGGACCCGGAGCTGCGAGAGCTCTTGAATGAGACGGCGCGCGAAGAGAATTCGGCGCTGTTCCGGGTCGAACCTTGTGAGTTGGGATCCGCCATTGTCGATCCTATTCCGAGCAAGGGGGCCTGGCGGGAGCGATGGACGCCTACCGAACAGCATTTGGTTGTTCATTTCAGGGAGGAGTTGGCCACCCTGATGAGGGCGGGTTCGGAAGAGTTAATAACGTCCTCAAGTCCAAGGGACTTTCACCACCCTTCTCACGGTTCAGCCCCAAGCGCGGAAGAGATCGCGCGGCAGGCACAGCAACTGCAAGAGGTGAGTCAAGGGTCGCAGGACGCGTCAACGGAGGCCGCTTGGTTCCAAGGCGGGGTGGATGATCACGTGTATAAGCTCTTCCAAGAGCTGGCCCTCGGACTAGGGGACATGCGTCCATCCGCAGCCTTGAGGCTCATCCACGGCGCGCGCCGTCTGATGGACACAGACGCGCTACGGGTGTGCCACTCGAAGGCGCTGATGGACGTGGGTGAATTCTACGAGGGCAACCGCCTCGCTCGAACTTGCACCACACCCCGTACGGCTCCCCGGGTGCGAGCAAGCGCCTGGTCGTTCATCGCTCAATCCCAGGTTGACTTGGGAGGTCTGGCACTAGCTGCGGAGTCCTACCTGCGGGCGGCGCAACTGGATCCCGAATCTACCCTCTGCAGTCTCGGCGCCTTGCTCTGCAGTCTGACGGTGGAGGATCTGGCCACGGCCGTCTTCGCTGCTGAAATCTTGGATTCCCATGGAAGCTGGGAAGACCGTTCACTATTCGCCTATGCCGCGCACTACGGGGATAGTGCACGGATCGGACACGCCCCACTCTCGCCGGGTTTTTCTTCGAGCCTTTCCAAGATCGAAGATCAGCTCGGACCACTTGCATGGCACCTCACGCATGAAACATTACAAACAAACTAAGTCACGGCTGGGGCTATTGCTCCTGAGCCTGGTGTTGCTGGGCCTTATAGGTACTGCATCAGAAGCGTTGGCCTGCGACCCCTGCAATGGACCGGGCGGACCAGGCATTTTTCCACCCACGTGCCGACACTCAGGTCACAATAACTCCGGCGGGTACCACTAGGGGAGGCCACCATGTCTGGATCCAAGGCCCTCCTCCTGTGTGCAGCGGCCGCCCTCGTCATCATTGGGGTACTCACGGCGATGGGTGTGCCATGGACCATAGATGAGACCTTGGCGGGGCCTCCCATCGGAATGGGGGGGGGCACTACAGCCGCATCCGAGGGGACGGTAACGACGGATGCGCCAGAGGGGACGCTGATGGGTGCCTCGACCGAGGCTGAGAGCATGGACGCGTCCGCGGAATCCCCTGCCGCAGCGCCTCCGGGGAGCGCTCCCGTGAGAGAAGACAGCTCCCGCACGAGCTTGGACGCCATGGTGCTTGAGGGGAAGGCCGATCCGGGAACGGGGTTGCGCCTGAAGGGCGCGATGGCGAGCTGGAGAGCTTGGCCCGCTGTAAACCGAACCAACCAGACGCCCTGGTGGGCAGAGGCCCTCGGCTGGGGACCGCAGCACGATGCAGGCCGGGACCTGGATGTGGGCGTCGATTCCGATGCTACGCCTGTGGCGCACTTCGGATTCGCGCGGGAGCCAAAGGAGGGAGTACAGGACAGCTACGTCTACGTGACCTCCCCACGGCATCTTGCCGCAGTGGTAGAGGTTGAGCCCGAGCAGGAGTTCATTGCCTTGGAGCTGGAGTCCGTAGATCCGGTCCTTATCCGGGTTGTGGATACGGGCGGAGAGCCTGTCATCGGAGCGCACGTGCAGTCAGTGGGTTGGATCGGGGGCAAGCACGAACGGCTCGTGAAACGTAGCTATACGTCCGATCAGGATGGTCTCGTCAACCTCTGCCCGCTGCCCAACCAGTCCGTTCTTCTCGCCACGAGTGAAGGCCTGACCAGTCCACTCTGGCGAGGTGAACACCGAGCGGCGGGTGGGAACATCACCTTGATGCTCTCAGCATCCTTCGAGGCTAGTGGGCAGGTGACCGGAGCCCCGGACCCGGAGACGCTTGCGGCATGCTCGATCCTCGTCCGTATGGGCGAGTGGAATCGCAAGCCCGGGGCATTGCGCGATGAGTGGAGCAACCCTCTGGCCACTATTCGTGTGGGTTCAGACGGAGCCTGGTCCTTCAACTCGATCCCCTGGATGGGGGCGGGTGAGTACATTTTCCGATTGCAGGGAAAGGGCACAATGCCCGCTGAGAAGCGAGTCTATCTCGATGATCCACAGAGCGTGCTCGTTGACCTGCCTTGGGCGACGGGCTTTGGACTTCTCTTGTACGTGCGAGGCGACAACGCTCAACCTCTGGCCAATGCCCTGGTCTCCGCGCGGTGGAAGACACAAGAGGGGTGGATGGACTACCACCTCCGCAGTCCAGCAGATGGGCTTGTGACCATGGACTCTTTGCCGGAGGCCGAAGTCCATGTGCGGGTGAGCGCGGATGGATTCGCCACGAATTCATTTGGTCCATTCAACATGCCCGCCGCAGGGAACTCGGAAGGCTTCTACCTGGATCTATCTCGGGCGGGGATTGTCGAGGGTCGCTGCGTCCACAAGGGGGCTCCTGTCAGTGACTTTGAGGTGACGTACTGGGGAGATTACTCCGCATTCCGTGTAACGGAGAAGTTCCACAACGCAAGCGACGGGCGATTCGTATTAGATGCAGTACCCCGTGGCGACGTGCATCTCTTGGCAAGCAGTGATGGGCTGGCCCCTTCGGAAATGGCCACGGCAAACTCCCTGGCGGTACGGGTCCCAGAGTCAGAGGGCAGAACCCTGGTGGAGTTGGAACTGACGAGTCCCCTGAAGGGTTTCGGCCGCGTGATTGACGCGGCGACCGGAAAGCCTGTAGTCGGCGCGGTCGTGAGCCCGAGATTCTCATCGAACTCGGCAGTGCTCGACGCCTGGGAGGATCCAGTGCACACGGATGCCTCAGGTGAATTCAGGGGGTTGGCTCTGGCGCCAGTGAGTGCGGCCTTGCGAGTGGACGCCGCCGGGTTCAGCCCCCACAAGTTGTTCATCGGGACCGTGGAGGCAAGTTCCCACAACACAGGCACCATAGTCTTGGAGCGCTTCGAGTCCATTGAGGTCCAACTGCTCTCCGCACAGGCTGAAGACTTCAGCACCTATACCTGCATGCTGCGTGGGCACCCTCCCGTGCCCTTCGATGCGAGTGGGCACGCTCGATTTGATCAGGTCGAAGCGGGATACCACATGCTGTCCATCCAGCCGGAGAACATGTACCGCCGCCTCGATACGGCGATCACTGTGCAGCCCGGGCAGCCCAAGCTGATCGAGGTGGCCGTGGACTTCGGATCTCCCAGCGTGATCAAGCTGGTCCCGGACGAGGGTGTGACTGTCCCAGAGGCACTGTTCCTGAAAGTCGGCCGTGATTCAGAATCCTCGGGGAGCCTGATTCGCCTTGAGACCTTCGACGAAAACCTGGAAGTCAAAATGTCTCTGCCCCCTGGCGAGCGCATGATCTTCACGGTGATGGACCACATGACCAATCTGCACGTGACCCAATGGGTTACCACGTCAGGGGCTGGAGGTGACCGCATCACGCTCGAACTCAAGGGTGAGTCCCATCACCTACTGTTCGTGGACTCCAGTGGTCAGCCTGTTTCCGAGCCCCATGTCAGCATTGGTACGCCCCCCTTGGACTCTGTGGTGACTTGGCAGGAAATGGGGGTCAATCCAGAAGGCCGATTGGTTCTCCACAACGTCACGGAGCCGCGCATCCTGCTCTTCGCGACAGGGCCCGGAGATGCGGTGGGTCAGATACAAGAGGTGACCCTTGGGCCCAGCACCCCCGATGAGCCCATCCTCGTGCACTATGAGTGCGACCACCCAATCCTGGCCCTGGCAAGCGAGAGGGGCCAACCACTCGACGGAGTAGGCACAAGCCTTAAACACTCCCCGTCAGGCACCGTGCTCGATCGCTCAAGCAGCGATGCTGGTGGTCAAGTGGCATTCGGCCCCCTGGCTGCCGGGTCCTATCTGGTCCAAATCACCAGCGGCGGCTTCTGGCCCGATACGTTCACCCTGCACGCACCCGATCCCGGCCAACAGCAGATCTTGGAGGTACGGCGTCTTGGAAGCATCCGAGTGGAATTCACCGGAGAGGGCCAGCCAGTGAGAAATGTGGCGGTGGATTTCATCAGCATGGAACGCGGCACGCGCGCTTCGGAGTGGGTTGGTGCCGGACGCGTCAGTACCGGACCATCCGGGTTGCAGACCGGGCCGGATGGCAGCGTCACCCTGAGCGGTGTCCCCAACGGGGACTACAACCTGCAGCTGAGCCTGCCGAGCGGCGACCTATTTGAGCAGATAGTGAACGTACCCCCGCTCTCAGAGGGTCTCGTGCGCATCGCATTGCCCTGAGCATAGGCCAGCCCCCAACTCCTGCTGGCTTGGTTAGGATCCACGCCATGGGATTGAACGTGGCTTGGATCTTGGGTGTGGCGTGTCCTGCGCTCTTCCCCGCAGAGCCGGACGTGCTCGCGCGTTGGGT
>PVBE011865886.1_pt1 | contig 13601 bp, 7 predicted proteins | sample 1631181 | NCBI WGS metagenome assembly PVBE01 (sample SAMN08397723, study PRJNA350692) | Marine metagenome, whole genome shotgun sequencing project. | isolation source: water | place: Pacific Ocean | collected 2012-04 | reverse complement strand
GTCAATATTTCCGGCGTGGCCGGCGGGATCGATGTCGGTCAACTCGCCTTCACCAATGGACCTATTCTCAATGATGGCGCTACCGTTACGGGCACGGTTTCGATCACCTGGGATCCCGTCAACGGGGCGACCTTCATCACCACCGGCTTCGACACCAATGCCGAATTCCTCAACGTCGCCACCGGTGCCTTTGTCCCGGATGACTCCCACACCTTCATCATTTCCGCGCGGGTGGGTGGAGCCAACGAGACCCTCCTCATCGACAATCTCTGCATCCTCACCGGACCGCCAACCAAGACGCAGTTCGAGCTCAGAAATGCGGGCAGCGATCTGGAGTTCACCTTCGATAGCGAGGCCGGCAAAGTCTACGACATCCTCAGCTCCACCGACCCGGAAGCCGAACCGGATTCTGCCGCCTGGGCCGTGTGGCAGGCCGACATTCCCGCCACCGCACCCGTTAACGTGGAGACCTTCGCACGACCCGCGGATGCCAGGCGCTTCTTCGTGATCCGGGAGAAGGAGGCCCCGCCCTTCTTCGTCGAGGACTTCGAATCGGGCCAGGGTGGTTGGACCACGGGAGTGAACGATGCCAACGGTAATACGGCCTGGGTAATGGGATCGCCCAATGGCAGCACCGGACCCACCACCGGCGCTGATGGCTCAGGCAATGCCTTCACCACCAACCTTGGTGACTACGCGAACGATGCCGACATCTTCCTGCGGTCGCCCGTAATCGACCTCACCGGTGGTGGAATCACGACCGCCACCCTCACCATGGAGCATTGGCGCGATGCCGATGGCTTCGGGGACCTCTTCGGAGTGCGCGTACTCAGGGCAAGCGACTTGGGCGTCCTGGGGGATATCGATCCCGATTCCACCGTGTTTGACCCTGACTGGGAGTCGTTCAGCGAAATCCTGCCCGCCTCCGCGGTGGGCGAGGAAATCATCCTCGAGTTCTGGTTCACCAGCGATGCCACCAACGATGCCTTCAGCGGTTGGTCCATCGACAACGTGGCGGTCCAGCTGCAGTAATACAACCACCACCCAAGCTCAACTTTGATGGGGCCATCCCGACAGGGCATGGCCCCGTTTCTGTCCAACTGAAGCGATGCCTGACGTTTTCGGCAAACGAACGGGAAGTTTCGTCCTGCACAGGACCGAACCGGAAGTTCATTGCTTGAAAAACAGGCTGGTGTGTGCCTAATCCTGACCAGACGAAAGATGAGGATCCCCTGTCCAGTCTGCGCCACCCTGATCATGGCCGGGGAGGAACATGTCGGCATGAAGAACCGCTGTGTCACCTGCCGGACCAAGTTCCTCATCCCCGCCCGCGAGGACGGTGTGGCGCAAATCCTTGAGCGCGGTGTGGCGCCGCAGGCGAACGTTCCCAAGTTGCTGGTCCATCCCCCCGAAACCGCTTCGCCCATCAACCCCGGGACCGGGGAAAAAGCCCCGCCTCACAAACTGCTCACCTCTACCGATCCGTTACGGGCTCCCACCAATGCCCCCGACGCAAAACCCTTCCGGGCTCTCCCGTCCGTCCCACCCCCACACCCTTCCGGAACTGAACCCCCTCCCAAGATTCAGATTCACCTCAGGAAAAAGTTGGTGCGGCGGAAGATCGCCAAGAAAAAGGCCGTCAAAAAACACAGTCTTGAACACCTCCCCGCCCTCGATCCCGGACCTCCGGAACAGGACAACCCCGGGCAGTCACCCGCCCCCACGGGAACCCCGTCCGGCCCGCTCGACACCGGCGCTTCCCGATAACTCCAGGAGCTGGAAATCCGGACTGTCTCTTTTCTCCGACCCGTCGGGCATCGCTTGACGGGGTTCTCTACGCCGGAACCTCCCGCTACGTTGCCCCACTGGTTCCCCAGTCACTCCCTCCACTCGAACTTCGGCAACTTGCTCCGGTCCAGCCCCCTCAGGTGCCCCTTTCCCACTCGCGAGGCATCATCGGGACGCACGTAGACCCAGTCGTTATCACCAAACACTTCCTCACAGAATCTGGCTGCCTCCGGATCATACTTCTTCAGTTCCTCCCGCGTGTTGACATGGTTGTGGATCCTGTCGTTCTCCCGGTTCGTATTGAACCAGCACTGCACCGCCTCGGCCCAGTATTCGTGATAGTGCCCGGCCGCATAGGTTCCCTTCCACCTGCCCTCAGCCAGTGATCCCCTGTAAGCCGCCTTCAATCTCCTGTCGAAAGTCTTGTCCAGGACGTTGATGGCCATGAGGTGGACGGCGTGCGCAAGCTCGTGCACCAGAATGTTCTCAGTAGGATAGGGGTCCCCGGGACAGCAGAGCATGTTCTCTTCCGCACAGCTCACTGCGGGTCGATGCCAGGTCGCTCCCAGTCCCCGCGACCTGTTCCATCGTTCGGGGGGCCGCAGGTCGCTATGCTCAGGAACGTCGAGGGTCACCTCGCTCACTCCCATCACGGCCAGCCGGGCCTTGCTTTTTCCCAGTTGCCGGAGGAGATCCGGCCGTTTTCCCAGCATGGACTGCACAATCCAGGCCGCCTCCCTGAGAGCGTAGGGAGAAACCTTTCCGGATGCCACGATGGGAAAGCCCTCCAGCAGGACAACCTGCTGGTAGAACCCGGCGAGCTTGAACTCCCTGCGCAACCCGGGGCTGATCTTTTCAACGTCCTGCCCCGGTGAGTGATTTGGAGCCGTCAGAAAGAGACCGGCGCAAAGAACTATCGCACGCTGCATCAATAACGAAGGTAGGGATTCCGTCTCTCTTTCACAAGACACGGATCACGTTCCCGGGTCCTTCAATCCAACCCCATGAACTCCGATGAACCCGGAGGATTCCGCTCCCCCCTGAAAAAAGTGAGGCGGCCAGCCGGCCGCCTCAACGGGAACATTCAATTCAGGAAGCGATCGAGACTACTTGAGCAACTTGATCCTGATGTTGCGAAAGCGCACCTCAAATCCACCGGGAGAGTGGTACTGCAATCCGATGATCCCTTCCTTGGCCGCTTTCTTGGGATCCTTGTCGTCGAACTCGATCGCGACCACGCCATTCAACTCCTGGGTCAACTTTGAACCATTGGCCGTGATCCTGTACTTGTTCCATCCATTGTCCTTCTTGATGGTCGGCTTGTTCTTGTACTTTCCGGCCAGCAGGCCACGTCCCCTCTCCTCATAGAGCTTCCCATACCATCCGTTTCCAATATCCGCCTGGTAACCGCTCACCACCCACTTGTTGGCGCCATTCGCAGACTGTTTGGAGCGGATCTGGATGCCGCTGTTTCCCTTTCCATCCACCAGGATCCACTCCGTTTCCAGTTCGAAATTGGCGAGGGAGTGCTTGTAAATGAGGAAGGTATTGCCTCCCTTGAGCTGGGCAAGCTGACCGGAAATATACCCGTCCTTGACGCTCCAGACATCCGGATTGCCATCCCAGCCCGCGAGGTCTTTTCCGTTGAACAACGTGATCCAGCCATCCTTGTCAGGCTTGGGCAGTTCGTGGTGGTCCGCGAAGAGCGGCATCACAGCAGAGGCAAGGGCAATTGCGAGAGTGGTGATTCGTTTCATGGTTTTCGAGTGTGCCTTGGGATTCTTCAGATACGGGGGGAGGACGCGAGCCTTTTCACCACCTTCCTTGCCGGATTCCAGGTCCCCCGATGATCTCCATGACCGGTCCCGCCCCCTGCAAACCGCGGCACCTCGTTCCAGGGTCATGAAAGCGGGTGAGGCGCAATCCGTATCGGAAATCTAAGGGTGCAGGGGCTTCAGGGCTTCCATGAGCCGGGGGAGCAACCGGGCAACCTCCTGCTTGGAATCGATCGCGAACCAGCGCTTCGACCCCTCTCCCACGGAACGGACACTGAAAGTCACCGGGCCTCCGCCTGCAGCCACCTGATCTCCCAGCACCAGAAAGAAGAATCCCCCTGTGTCGAGGTTGGATTTCCAAGTGGGAAGATAGAACAACTCGACCGAATCGTCGTTGCTGCTCCAGCGGGACAAATCATTCGTCACATCGAACCGCAGCCGTTCCTCGCCATCCATGACCAGGGAGAATCCCCCGGTTTTCGGCTGCGTGCTCCAACCCACCCCTCCCGAAAAACAAAGGACTCGTCTCTCCATGCCTTTCTTCCGGACCTTGCTCTCCCAACCAACTTCCGCTCCCCGTTTCTCCTGCCGGATGAACACCCGCTCGACGAAATCTCCCGCCAGATTGTGCCACATGGTATTTTCCCCGGTCCCGATATCGATCTTCCGGATAGCGGGCCTGGCTGTCCGGAGGTGCTTGGCCAGCACTTTCGCCCGAGCGACATCCTCCCCGCTCCCGGGAGCCACTGCCCATTCGGAAAGTTTCCCGAGGGTCGCGTCTTCTCCGCTGGGCGCTCGATGAAAAGGGGCCGGTTTCTGGTCCCCCGGGGCCGCGAACTTCTTTCCCACCACCCTGTGGACCGCTCCCACCACGACCTCTTCAACCTCCGGTTTGTAGCGTCCGGGCTGCTCGTAGTAGACCTGCGAAAAGTCCGCCTCGTAGCCCCCCTCTGCCAGGACCCGCCTGGACGGTATATAGCCGGGCATGCCATTGGCCCACGCCGTGATCCACAGGCGTGACCAGGCCAGTTCCCGGTTCAAACGCACCGAGTAGTCGACCACCACCTCGCCGGGAAGAAACACCATCGCCAGGTCCTTCCCGAATTGCCAGCTGGTCACCGGGTAGGGCACGTGGGAGGGAATCCCCTTCCCGGCATCAAGGCGCTTGAGCATCGCAAGCCCCAGCTGCCCGTCGAATCCTCCCTTCGCCTTCAACTCCTCCCAGTAAGCACGCGGCTTGGGATCCACCAGCGGCAGCTGCACCGTCGTTCCCGCCACCACAGGGGCTCCCCCGAGCTCGCTCATCCCGTCCCCCAGCAACCGCTGAACTTCTCCTCCGATTGCCCGGCCATGGCCTTCCGCAATTTGCAGGTTGCCACTCGGCTGGGGACCAATGTCCGCCCCGCATCCGATCGTCATGAGGGCCGTGGCCGAGGGAAAGGCCTCTTCCATTGCGTCGTTGGCGTAGCCCGCCCAGTCCCCACTCACATGGTTCCGCCCACCAACGGTGGTGCAGTGGCAGGCATAGTTCGCCCACAGAACCCTCACCCTGCCGTCACGATCCTTCGCGGCCAGAACCGGCAGGCTGTGATCAACGGGCGCGTCGCGCTGAAAGCCAAATCCACGCCATTGGCTATCCGTCATGATCCTCCGGTTCCCCCCGAAGTCCGCCCGGCCCTGCCCCCAGGAGAGACGCATCGGTTGACGATTCTGCAACGCCATCCTCACCGCCTGCGCCATCTTCCCGAGGGCGAATTCGGTGTAGCGCGCCATCCTCTCTTTCTGCTCCGGAGTCATCCGTCCCGCCCACAGGACCCGGGCGTAGCCGACCAGGCTGGGTGCATTGTGGGTATGAGTGGCTGCCACCACCAGACGTTCCGGGATAATCCCTTCCCCCGAGAGACTCTGCGCCAGCCTCGCCTTGAGAGCTGCAGGGACCCCGCAATTGTCAATAACCACGATCGCAACCGGATCCTCATTTCCGATCACCATCGCACGCGCCCACAATCTGGTATCGATTCCTTCCAGTTCGGTCCTGCGGCCTCCGTAGCCGGCAAGAACCACCGGGTGACCGGGCGTAACATCCACCTTGGCCGCACCCACCTCTACCAACCGTTCGTCAGCCTGGACCGTTCCCACGAGAAAAACCGCTGCAACCCCGGACCACATGCCCGGTCGGAAATAAATTCGTCTCCCTTTCAACACAACGGACAGACTAGAACGCGCCGGGGAATACGCGAGGACAGACTCATCCCCTCGACAGAAGCGGAGAAACCGCCCTACCCTTCTGCATGTCCCATCTCTTCGCCACTGCCTGCACCCTGGTTCTTCTCACGACCACACGCTGTCTTGCCGTCGAAGTGCCGGACAACTTGAAGAAGAGCAATCTCGTGGCATGGTGCATCGTCCCGTTCGATGCCTCCGAACGTGGCCCCGCCGAGCGATCCGCAATGCTCACCGGACTCGGCCTCAAGCGTTGTGCCTACGACTGGCGGCCCAGACATGTCGCCGAGTTCGAAGAGGAAATCCTGCAGTATAAGAAGCACGGCATTGAATACTTTGCCTTCTGGGGGCAACACGAGGAGGCCTTCCGGCTCTTCAGAAAACACGATCTTCATCCTCAGATCTGGCACACCCTCGGGAGTCCCAACCGGAAATCGCAGGCCGAAAATGTCACCACTGCTGCTGCCACCATAAGGCCCCTTGCCGAGCAGACCGCGAAACTGGGTTGCAAGCTCGGGCTCTACAATCACGGCGGATGGGGTGGAGAACCTGCCAATCTGGTGGCGGTCTGCCGCCTGCTTCGCAAGGCGGGACACCATCACGTCGGGATCGTCTACAACTGGCACCATGGTCATGGACACATCGCCGATTGGGCCGAAGTTCTCGGACAGATGCAACCCTACCTGCACTGTCTCAACCTCAACGGCATGAACACCGCTGCAAAGCCCAAGATTCTCCCCCTCGGTCAGGGTCAGCACGATCTCGCCATGCTCCGAACCATCGTCACGAGTGGCTACCGCGGTCCCATCGGGATCCTTGATCATCAGAGCCACCTCGATACCAGGGAAACCCTTCTGGACAATCTGGCCGGGCTTGCGTGGCTCACCAGGGAACTGGCCACGCCAGGCTCGGGAGGATCGAAGCCGACACCTCAAGCCAGTGCGGTGACAAAATGAAGGCCACGCCGTTACGCTGCATCTCAGCGCAATCTCTGCAACTGCAGACTAGTTGGGATCATCATCAGGATCCCGGGTCCAGACCACGCTGCTTCCTTCCTCCAGAGTCTTGACCTTGCCGCTGCCGGTTATGATATCGGTGGGGGATTTGACCTCCACATGACCGTCGGCAAAAAGGAGAAGCCCCTTTTGGTTATGGCGGGCGGCAAAGGCTTTGGGGCCGGCCTTGGGAGAGGCCGAAAAATTCGCCTGTGCGCTGACAAGCTTCTTATCCTTGGGCATGCCTCGCTCAAGAAAGATAACGGTGTTCACCGGAGCCTGGATCGAAGCCACGGTGCCCTGCGGCTTGTGTCCCGTTTCGTTTTCCCGACGCTGCAGACGACTGTTCATGCCGATGGCGAACATCGGATTCTTGAGTTTTTTTTCGCTCTTCGGGTAGGGCGCCCCCGGCACATAGAGGGGATATGCGTCTTCATAAAAAAGCCGCGGCTCGCTATCCTCGCCAATATCGCCCACCGATTTCCGGGACATCCCCCAGAGAAGGGCATTGTACCACACCTCCCTTGCTTCCGGTTCACCAGCAGCCTCCCAGGTGTCGCCCGTACCGGAGTGGTTCTCACGGGGAAGCAGACCCCCATTTTCTCCGGTATAGGCCATGAAACTCTGGCCCAGATCCTTGATCTTCTGCGTGGCCCGCACAAGGTGGGCCTTTTCACGACCGTTCTTCATCACCTGCAGGGTGATGCCCGCCAGCACCATCACGATCGAGATGGAGACCAGAATCTCCATCAGCGTAAAACCTGTCGGCCTCACGGCGCGAGTCGATGAGCGGCTCGTAACGTTCATGGATCTGAGGGGGGCCACACCTGCTGTGTCAGCGGACGGAGGAGTGTGGGATGCTGGTAATGTCACCGAAACGACCACCTTCTTCAAGTAGGCTTTCCGATGAAGCATCGGTTACCGTAGCCCATTTTTAGGCGGTTTCCGCCAAAAATCTTACCCAAAGACGGTATTTTCTACATGTCCCACGGTTCTGCAACCACCGCTCCGCTCGGGGAAACAGCGAATTTCGCTTGTTGATTGACCCCTCGCACAACAAGCTCACCCGCCCGCCCAGAGACTGCCTGCCCTGCCCACCATGAACGAAAATCCTGTCTTTTTTCCCAGGCAGATCCTGCCGAAATTTCTTCGCTTCCTCCCGATCTTCCTCCTGGGAGCCGGCATCTCCCTCGCCGGAGTCGCACAACCCCCGGCTGTCGAACTGACCTTGTCCCCGGATGAAATCGGCGTGGGGAGCAGCAGCGAACTCACCATCACCATCGACAACTCCGCCAACCCGGGAGATATCAACGATCTTGCCTTTACCCTCTCTCTCCCAGAGGGGGTCATTTTCGCTACGCCGGCCAACCCCCTGTCCGAATGTGACGGAAAAATCACGGTTGAAGGCGGTGGATCATTTCTGCAATTCACAGAAGGCGTTGTATCGGACAGTGGGACCTGCACCATCAAGGTCATCGTGACTCGGACACAACGGGGAGATCATACCCTCACCGTCGCCGACTTCGTGTCCAACGCTGGTGAGAGCGACCCCGCCTCTGCTACCCTGTCCACCCCGGAAACCCCCATCCTTGGTTTCAGCAAGCGCTTTGTCCCTGACCTGGTTCCCCTCGGAGGCAGGTCCACCCTGATTTATACCATCGAGAACCAGGGCGAGGAGGATGCCTTCCATTTATCATTCAATGATTTGTTTCCCGAGGGAATCGCCATCGCCACCCCCCCCTCAATTTCCACCACCTGCGAGGGGATCAGCATCACGGCCATCAACGGAACCCAGGCCATCGAGGTGAATCCCGACGACCCGCTTCCCCTGCCTGCTGGCGAAACCTGCACCCTGACCCTTGATGTAGTGGGGATCTTACCGGGAGTCCATAACAGCATTTCCAGCAACCTCACTGCCGTCGGCGTGATTGGAGGACAGCCAGTTTCAGCCGGACGAGCGGTAGCCCGGCTTGAGGTGATCGACCCTTCCTCGATTCTCGATGTATCCTTTTCCAAGGAATTCATCGACAACCCGGTCGCCCCGGGAGGAACGGGCACCCTTGAGTTCTCCATCACCAACAACAGTGCCACCGACACACTCACCAACATCCGGTTCACCGACGACCTTGAGGCCACCCTGCCAGGCCTGATCGCTGCCGAGATTCCTACGAGGGGCGGGATCCTGGTCGAAGCCACCTTCGGTGCTGATGATGGTGGCGGCGGTGGTGGTGGTGGCGATCCCATCATCACGGGAGCCTGGGATTATCTCGACCGCATCGAGAACGAGAACGGAACCAATCTGGGTTATCCCATTGACGAAAGCGGCAATGCCTGGAACTCCGTCGCTTTTGATGTGGCAACCTCAACCATTGGTCCCTGGGAATCCGAGGATGCTCCCCTCCAGACAGGAGGAATCGATGGCTTTCCCGGGGCACCGGATCTCCTCTTCGGCATCGATGCTGCCCTCAATGGCGAGAACCTCATCACCACCTATCTCTTCCGCAACACCTTCGAGATCACCGCCGAGCAACTTGGTGAAGCAGGGTGGCTCATTGACTACCTTATCGACGACGGAGCAGTGATCTACATCAATGGGACCGAGATCTTCCGCACACCGAGCATGCCGGCCGGGGCAGTTGAAACCACCACCCTCTCCGGCCTCGGAGACGAAACTGCCACCTCTACCGGCAATCTCAACCTCAGCGGCATCCTGGTGGAAGGCACCAACTCCATCGCGGTGGAGGTCCATCAAAACACCCTCGGCAGCAGCGATGTGGGATTCCAGTTGCAATTGACTCCTGCTCCTCAGAATCCCACTGAGGAAGATCCCTTCCAGGTCACGGGAGCCTGGGATTATCTCGACCGCATCGAGAACGAGAACGGGACCAATCTGGGCTATCCCATTGACGGAAGCGGCAATGCCTGGAACTCCGTCGCTTTTGATGTGGCGACCTCAACCATTGGCCCCTGGGAATCCGAGGATGCTCCCATCCAGACAGGAGGGGTCGACGGCTTTCCCGGGGCCCCGGATCTCCTCTTCGGCATCGGTGCTGCCCCCAATGGCGAGAACCTCATCACCACCTATCTCTTCCGCAACACCTTCGAGATCACCGCCGAACAACTTGATGAAACAGGGTGGCTCATTGAATACCTTGTCGACGACGGAGCAGTGGTCTACATCAATGGAACCGAGGTCTTCCGCACGCCGAACATGCCGGCCGGGGCAGTTGAAACCACCACCCTGGCCGCCGTCGGAAACGAAACTGGCTTCTCCACCGGCAATCTCAACCTCAGCGGCATCCTGGTGGAAGGCGCCAACTCCATCGCGGTGGAGGTCCACCAGACCGCCCTCACCAGCAGCGATGTGGGATTCCAGTTGCAGTTGGCTCCTGCTTCCCAGAATTCCATCGTGGAGTTTGCTTACTCCGACGACACGTTCAATGGCACGGCGGATCCGGAATTCGCGGAGGGATCACTCGACCCCACCGGAGGCTTCGGCGGTGGCGGTCTCACTGTCCTGGTTGGAGGTCAGTCGGGATTTTTCAACCAGACTCCCGCCAGCTCCGGAGGTTGGTCAAGATTCTTCAACTTGGATGATCCAGCAACCGTCACGATCAGCCTTCGCTACCGGCTTCTCTTCAATGGCTCCCACGAGAACGATGAATTCGGTCAAGCCCTCCTCGAACTGGACGGAACCCTTTTCGGGAATGGCCCGGGCAACTCGTTGGCACAGTTTACCGGAGACGGCAATGACGGGCCCGATCACGACACGGGATGGCAACAGGCTACCTTCAACATTCCCATGGCTGCCGGCAACCACACCATCCTCCTCGGCGCCTACAACAACAAGTCCAGCACGGGGGATGAAACTACCCAGGTCTGGTTCGACGATATCGTCATCGAGGTTCCCGAAATCGCCATCGAACCCTGCGGACCCGGCTCCAGTATCGCAGGCACTGATCTTCTTTCCATTGCCGGTGGAACCCTCGCCCCCGGCCAGATCTGTTCCTTCAGTGTGCAGGTATCACTACCGGTGGACACACCCTTTGGGAGCTACCTCAATGTCACCAGCCGTCTCACTGCTGAGGTTGCAGGGGAATCCAAGGTCGCTCTCCCGGCCATCGACACCCTGGTCGTGGAACCCATCCCCCCCACCATTACGAAGTCCTTTAATCCAGGCGCCATCCCAGTCGGGGGGAGAAGCACCGTCACCTATACCATCGACAACACTGCCAGTACGCTCGAGGCCGGTGACATCGCGTTCACGGACATCTTCCCCGAGAGCCTCACCTTCGACCCCTCCTCTGTTCAGACCGTCAACTGCGGGGAGGGAGGGACCTACAGTTTCCTGCCTCTCACCAACACCTTCGAAACAGGAGGAAGCGCTGTCGTGCCGCCTGGCGCCATCTGCACCATCAGCTTCGACGTGATCGCCTCCTCTCCCGGGACATATGGGAGCAGCACCAGTGAACTGACAACCTCTCTCGGCAGCAGCCCGGGAGCCAGCGCCAGCCTCAACGTCATCCCACCCCCGATCTTCACGCAGGTCTTTACGCCGGACAACTTCAATGCCGGACAGGTCGGAACCCTCACCTACACCATCGACAATACGGCCTCCGCCCTGGACGCCACCAACCTGTCCTTCGCCAACGCCCTGCCCGCCGGGTTGGTTCTTTCCGACTCCGTGAATTTTTTCAGCAGTTGCGTGGGAGGCAGCGTTGCCGCAGGACCGGGATCCTCCTCCTTCTCCTATTCCAACGGCACCGTTCCAGCAGGCGCAAGCTGTATCCTGCGGGTAGAGGTGACCAGTCTGGAGGGTGGTTCCTTCATCAACACCACCGGCGACCTCACCAGTTCTCTTGGCAACAGCGGACCCTCAACCGACACCGTGGTGATCACCCCCATCGTGACTGTCAGCCTCGATCAGATCGAATCGATTGACCCCGTGGTTGCCGGATCAGGGAACAACAATCTCGTTTACACTGTTTCTGCACGCAACGACGGGCCGTCCACCGCCACCGGGATCACCATCTCGGAGACCCTCACCATCCCGACCGGGGTGAACGTGGAGAGCATCGTGCCCAGCGAGGGCACCTATGAGGATGGAACCTGGGACCTGGGCACACTTGGTGCCGGCACCAGTGCCACCCTGACAATCACCCTGACAGTCGAACCCACGGCTACCGCCGGCGCCGATATCATCTCCAGTATCGCCACCCTCGCCACCGTCAACGGAACCAATGTTGCCACCGAAACCTCGACCTCGGCCGCCACCTCCATCATCACCCGGGTCGACCTGCAGGTCACCAACATGGAGATGACCCCCGATCCCGTGATCGCTGGCTCCGCTACCCAGAATCTCGAATACCTGGTCACCGTCACCAACAACGGCCCCTCCTTCGCCACCAATGTTTCCCTGGATGATACCCTGACCCTTCCGCCCGGGGTCACCTTGTCGGCCACCGAATCTTCCGCCGGAACGGATTTCTCGGATGGCGTCTGGACCGTCGGCGACCTCCCGGTGGAAATGACCGTCCTGCTGCACCTCAAACTCACCGTGGACTCCTCAACCGCAGAAGGAACGGATGTCATCACCAATCTGGCCTCAGTATCCTCCCTGGACCAGACTGACGCCAACCTGCAGAACAATTCGATCCTCACCGGCACCTCCGTGGTGAGAGAAGTTGACCTTGCCATCGCCGTGATGGAGTCCCGTGACCCGGTCCTCGCAGGATTCGGCCTTCCGGGCAACCTCACCCACACTGCCGTGGTCACCAACAATGGACCGAGTGACGCCAGCAACGTGGCGGTTCGATTCAATCTGGCCCTCCCCCCCGGAGTCTCCATCCCCGCAGGGGCGGAGGTTGACTGGGTCATCGTCGACCTGCCCCGGGGTGACACGGCCTCATTCAGCCTGCCTTACAACATCCCTTCCTCTGTTCCCGGCGGCGTAAACAGTATTGTCACTGCAGCAGAAATCGCATCAACAAACGAACGGATTATCAATCCTGAGGACGACTCCGCATCGGAAGCAACCAGTGTGATCAGCCCCGGCAATATTGTCACCAGCGCGGGTGAAATCGCACTCGACCTGCAGACCGCACTCTTCAAGCAAACGATCACCATCACGAACAACAACCCACTTGCCGTCCCTGCTCTCCGTCTCCTCGTAGATGGCCTTCCTGGCGACGTGACTGTTCACAACGCGCAGGGTGAATCCGGTGGCAGGTCATTCCTGCTCTACAACCAGGCCCTCGCCCCGGGCGAGAGTGTCGAACTGGTGATTGAGTATTTCCAGGCCGACGCTTCCGGAGGATTCGAACCGGAATTTGAGATCGAACTGCTTGATGCCGCCGAGGTCACAACCTCCGCGGAGGGTATCGCCCTGAATCGCATCGCCTTGCTTCCGAATAGAGACACCCTTCTTGAATTCACCTCCATTGTGGGAGACACCTACACCATTCAGTTCAGCGAAAACGGTGAAGACTGGATCGACGTTGTGCCCGACGTAATTGCAGGCGCCAACGTCACGCAATGGGTCGACAATGGGCCACCCAAGACCGCCAGTCACCCACGCACGACGGAAAACCGGTTCTACCGTGTCGTGCATAAGTCTACCGACAACAACTAGAACTCTCTCACCCCCCTCTTTGCCATGAATCCTCGACTCGGACTCGCGCTCCTGATGATCTCCGTCCTGCCGCCGGCCTCTGGTTTTGCCGGTGATGATGCCCCCTCTGCCAAGGACGCTCTTCCCTCTGCCAAGGACGCTCTTCCCTCTGCCAAGGACGCTCTTCCCTCTGCCAAGGACGCTCTTCCC
>PVBE012624397.1_pt1 | contig 13602 bp, 9 predicted proteins | sample 1631181 | NCBI WGS metagenome assembly PVBE01 (sample SAMN08397723, study PRJNA350692) | Marine metagenome, whole genome shotgun sequencing project. | isolation source: water | place: Pacific Ocean | collected 2012-04 | reverse complement strand
TATAACCTGCCAGGCATCATCCAGTCCCAGCAACAACGAATAGTGTTTTGCTAAATCAGACATAAAGAAACCATCATCAATACCATCGAAAATGCCAAACCAATAACATACTACCCACTAAACTGCGCGAGGAACCCCCAGAGAGAGAGGTGACATGGTCTCGACTCTTGAAGAGAGAGACTTGAAAGCTATACGATCTCCCGGTGCCTCGGCATCGTCTGCGACTGGGATGGCCAAATTACGGTTCCAATTCTCTCTCGTTCTCGAACGCAATTCAAGTTACCTAGAATCTTGGTTGTTTTTTCGAGGCATATCGCTCAGGCACGCTTAGGAACGGCCCAGTGACCGTCGCGATACGTTCGCTCTAACAGGCCGTTCGCTTCCCCGTCGTCGAGGAACCGTTCTTGCTGGGGATCGAAGCGCAGCGATCGGCCCAACCGGTTGGCGATATTACCCAGGTGACACAGCGACGTCGTGAGATGGGCGGTTTCAATGTCGGCGTTAGGTTTCCGGTTCTTGCGGATCGCGTCAATGAAGTCGGCCACGTGGTCTCCAGTATCCTGTCCCTGAAGCGGCACGTCGACCGATTGCGAGCGATTACGGTCCAACAGCACCTGAATCTTGCCGCGTCGGGTTAGAAACATCTGGCCTTTGGTACCGTAATACTCGACACCGCTATCGCAATTGTGAGGGTAGTTGGTCGACCACAAACGCTCTTCATAGATCAGCAGTCGCTTCTTGTCCTGATTTCCCGTGGCTGGATACTCAAAGCTGATCTGCTGCGTGTCCGGGAATTCCGCTCCGTTTTCGTAAACGTAACGGCCTCCGACGCCCGCGATGAAAGTTGGATGCGTCTCGACGCCGAGTCCCCATCGCGCGTAGTCGATATCGTGGACGCCGTCGTTGCCAATCTCACCCGTCCCGAAGTGGCGCAACCAGTTCCATCCTGAGAAGACCGTACTGTGATAGGGCACTGACGGTACCGGCCCCAGCCACATGTCGTAGTCAAGCTCCACGGGTGGATCGCCCAACTTGCCGCTTCCAGAGCCAGCGCGTCGCTGAACATTCCAGGCTTTGGCAATCACCACGTCGCCAATGATCCCTTCGCGCAACAGCCGAATCCCTTCCATGATCGTGCTGGTGCTCCGCACTTGAGTCCCATGCTGGACGACGCACTTGTTCCGTCGAGCTGCCTCGACCATCAGGCGGCCTTCATGCAGAGTGTGGGAACAGGGTTTTTCGACGTACACGTGTTTTCCAGCGTCACAAGCCAGGATCGTGGCTGGCGCGTGCCAATGAACCGGCGTCGCGTTGATCACAGCGTCGACCGCCTTGTCGTCCAGAATGCGTCGAAAATCATCCGTCGGCTTGGCCGTGCTGAACTCCTTGGCCGCCAAGGCAAGACGGTGTTTGTGCGGATCGGCGACGTAAGCAATCTCCGCATCGTTGCGTGAGGCAAATACGGCGGCATCGAAGCGGCCCCGTCCCCCACAACCGATCAAACCGACTCGCAGCCGCTCATTCGCCCCAGCAGCCATTGACGAAACGGAACACGACACTGACGCGGCTCCAGCGAGGCCGATTCCGGTCTGTTGTATGAAATCGCGTCGGTTTGTCTTTGACATCGGATGCTCCTGGGCCGGGCCGTTGCGGTCGGATGTTGGTGGGGCCACAGATGATTGCCCTGTTATACTCCCTTTGACAGGTCGCGACGTCCGAGAATCCGAACATTGTGGTGCGCATATTGATTGCAGGAACGGGTCGGGAGTCTTTTTCGGATGACAGCGCACGAGTTTTGGGGCGAGCTTTGACCGAAAAAGACTCCCGACCCCCTCGATCGCGCACGAAACAATCAAACTGACCGACTACCGAAGTTTTCAGTCTCTTGACGAGGCCTGCCGTGGGTCGAATACTATTGGGACGTTCACAATGCGGCACGGCGAAACCCGCCATCCTCGCCATCAGAAATCGCAGCGGCTATGTGATGAATTCTCTCCTTCTGTTCGCAGCACTTTGTGGTGTCCCTTGCAGTCCATCGAGTGGCACTCAGCTTCCAGTGTTGGTCGAGGCCGAGAGTTTCGCCAACCTCGGCGGCTGGGTCGTTGACCCGCAGTTCATGGATATCATGGGATCGCCCTATTTGCTGGCTCATGGCCTCGGCACGCCAGTGACCGATGCGGAAACGACGGCAACCGTTCCTGCTGCCGGTACCTACCGCGTGTGGATACGGACCAAAGACTGGGTCGCGCGATGGAAAGCACCGGGCCAGCCGGGTCGATTCCAGTTGGTCATCAATGGCCAGACGTTGGCCACCACTTTTGGCACGGTGGGGGCGCGGTGGCACTGGCAAGATGGCGGCACCCTGGAGATCACCCAGCGCCAAGCCCATCTCGCGCTTCATGATCTTACGGGGTTCGAGGGTAGGTGCGATGCGATCTTGCTGTCGCATGATCTAGATTTTACACCGCCGAATGCCGATCCTGAGATGGCCGCTTTTCGCCGCGCCTGCCTCGGTTTTTCCGACAAACCCGAATCCGCCGGTGACTATGACTTTGTCGTGACGGGCGGCGGAATTGCTGGCACGTGTGCAGCACTGTCCGCCGCACGGCTCGGCTTGAAAGTGGCACTTGTGCAGGATCGTCCCGTGCTGGGCGGTAACAACAGTTCGGAAGTTCGCGTGTGGCTGCAAGGCGCCCGCAACAAGGAACCCTGGTCGCGCGTCGGCGACGTGGTGGCCGAATTGGAGCAACGCAAACGCGCGCATTACGGCCCTACGAACACGGCAGAACTCTATGAGGACGAGAAGAAGTTGGCGATCGTCCGTGCCGAGCCGAACATTCGCTTGCTGCTCGAACATCGCGTCAATGGCGTGGAAGCCGACAATGGACGGATTCGCGCCGTCATTGCGCATGACATTCGGACGGGCAAACGCATTCGTATCGGCGGTCGCTGGTTTGCCGATTGCACAGGCGATGGCTGCGTCGGCGTTCTGGCCGGCGCCAATTTTGAAATGCAACCGAAGGGCCACATGGGACCGTGCAATCTGTGGAATGTCTGCGAGTGCAAAGACACCAGTGCCCTCAATACGGAGACATCGCAATCCGCCGATCCCACTCTGTTTCCCCGTTGCCCATGGGCACTGGACCTCTCGGACAAGCCGTTCCCCGGTCGTGACAAGGTAAAGCCCGATCCTTTGAAACTTGGCGGCTGGTATTGGGAGAGTGGTTTCGACCGCGACCCAATAGAAGAGATGGAATACATACGTGATTGGAATTTCCGTGCGATGTACGGCGCCTGGGACGCACTGAAGAACGTGGACAAAGTGCTGCCCAACCACAAGTTGAATTGGGCGGCGTTCATCCTCGGCAAACGCGAGTCGCGACGGTTGCTCGGCGATGTCGTCCTCACGCTGGACGACTTGCAACGCGACCGCCGGTTTCCCGATGGTTGTGCCCCCACGGGCTGGTCCAATGATCTCCACCTTGCCGATCCCAAGTACAGCAAGGGCTTCGAGGGTGACGCGTTCATCGCGCAGGCCGCATTTGGTAAGTTTCCCGCGTACCAAGAAGGCCGATCGTTTTGGATTCCGTACCGCTGTCTTTACTCTCGTAACATCACTAACCTTTTCATGGCCGGCCGCAACATCAGCGTTACCCACGATGCGCTCGGTGCCGTGCGTGTCATGCGCACTTGTGGCACCGAGGGCGAGATCATCGGCATGGCTGCCAGCGTCTGCAAGACGCGCGACACGAACCCCCGCTCGATTTACGAAAAGTATCTTGGCGAGCTTCAGAACTTGATGCGGCGTGGCACCGGGAAAACACCCGCCGCGCGGCAACCCTACACAAACTCTGGTGAACGTGCGCCGCGCCGGCCCGTGAATCTTGCCGTCCCCTCCTGGCTCAAGGAAGCAGGGGAGAACCTTGCTCGCACGGCGCGCGTCCGCACCCCCGACGCGCCCGATACGGGAATCCAGACCTCACTCTTGCTCAACGATGGCAACGGCAACGTTCAAGACAATAGTGCTCGCTGGGTGAACAGGACAGCGCTGCCACACACCATCGAGTTCAACTGGGACAAGCCGGTGAATCTCTCAGCCACGCGGATCATCTCAGGCTACTATACGGGCAGTAGCGTAGTTGCCCCACTCAGCAACTTCACCCTGCAGTGGCACGATGGCACGGAGTGGAAAGACGTACTAGCAAGCGTCGAAGCGAACACGAACCCTGCCTGGGCTGCCGTTTTTCCTCCCGTGCGGACCCGGCAACTCCGCCTGTTGGTCACCAAAACACAGAACGACATATCGCGCATCTGGGAAGTCGAATTCTACAAACCATCAACGGAATCGCCATAATCACGATCAAAATGCCCACATCGAAAGATGGATGCGTGCGCGGGCCGAACAGACGAGCTGAAAATGACATTTGGCAGCCGCATATTGATGACCATCGTGTTTGTTCCGGCGGTGAGTATTTCGACCTGGCAAATCTCGCTTGCAGCCTCGCCTGGGAAAGAGGAAGCTCAAGAGCAAGGCAGCCGGTTTCGGGGAGCGCTGCTTTCCGCCAAGCAGGTCACCGAATCGCGGCTAAGCTCACTGAAGTCTGCCGGCGTTCAGGCGGTAGCGTTGCAGCTTCGCAACGGCGCGGGCGCACGAATTACGGAACGGCAGGCTTGCGAGCGAATCCAACAGTCGAACCTGGCATTGTATTACTGGATCGAAGTCGCTCGCTGCCCCGAGTTGGCCGATGCGCATCCGGCTTCGATGGCGAGCCTGCAAGGACACTCGCAGTGGCGGAGGCTGTTCAATGACCCACCGACGCCTCGCGACGACGAAGTCGTAAAGACGTACCCCTGGGTGCCAATTCTGAACAAAGAGCCGTTCCAGCAGCAGCTGCGGCGCGTGCAAGAGTTGCTCGAAGACCGGCCGCAGCCCAAAGGCGTTTTCCTGAACGATCTCCAGGGTGCGCCGTCCGCCTGTGGGTGTGGAAATCACCTCTGCCGCTGGACCACCGATTACGGGAAGATTCGCACCGTAACGCCGCTAGGCAACGACGCGCCGGCCGCGTTCGTGGCTGCCGTAGAGAAGCTGGTGCCGCAATCCAACGTCATTCCTGTCTGGACCACCGAGTGCGAGGAACACGACGTGGCCAAAGACGGTTTGTGCGCGGGCGTCGGTTGTTTCAAGGGGACCTGCTGGAGAGTCTACACGGCACAGCTGATGCCGGTCGCAAAACGGAGTCAGACGCTAGGCGTGCTGTTGCCCTATCGATCGTTTCAGCGCGACTTGCCGATTTATGGCGACAAGGCTGGTTGGATTATCCATGCCGTAAAGTCCTTTCAAGACATGCCTGTTCGTCATCAGGGCCAGCCGATTGCGGCTTCGCGTTTAATTACCGTTCTGCAGGGCTGGGACGTGACGGATCAGCAGGTCGCCCTTCAAATTGATGTCGCCAACAAAGCCGGTGTGGCTGGGTTCCTGGTCGCATACGCCAAGATCGAGCAGGGCTGGCAACCGAGAATCCTGAAGTGGAAGTAGCATCGTGAAAGTGTGGGACGTTTAGTCGTTTGACAAGAAGCCCTGACCCTTCCTCGCCTGACGTCATGATGTGGCTGGAGTCGAATTGCCGTTCCACCGTTCATCCATTAGGCGCATCTCGACGGAGCGAGATGGCTGCATCAGCAATTGATTGCGATGAGTTCAATTCAGCTGGGTCGCTGACAAGGGTGCGGCGAGAGAATCCGAGAATTTGGTCCGTTCTCGGGACATCCTGCCATGCCTCCGCCTGAGTTGATCCGCAAAAGGCCTGTGAACGCCTGAGTTTCTGACTCTGAATTCGTGTGGCGGCAACCGTGCCGATTAGACAGATCGCAGCTCCGTCCTGCTGACAAGGACGCGTAAATCGTGATACTAGAGAGCATGTGTCAGGTTTCTCTGTACAAATGAGTCAAGTTCTCGGCGACGGGCACCGACCGCAAGTTGGTCGGGGAGCGGGTCGCCACAACCGAGCGATAGTTCGCGTCGTTCCGAAGCACAGCCTCGCTTGATTGTCTAGGACTACCGTTGAAGTATTTTCCGAGAGTTATTTTGAACGACGACACCGCAGTAAACGAATCGACACCGCCGACGGTGGAAAGCCTGGCCTCGGCCACCGACGTTCTTGAGCGGATCGCCGAGGATCGCGGGTTGCTCAACCAACTGAGCAGCGAGGAAATGCACCGCCTGTTAAGCGCGGCGGGACGCGTGGCCATGCCCACTCGACGCGATCGCAAACAGCTAAAGAGAGCCAGCCGCAAGCGTTCACAGGTTCAAATTGCAAGGAAGAAGGCCGAAGACGAAAGGTTACTCGCCGAAACGGGCATTCGCAAAAAGATTGGTACTCGCCAACGAAAGAAGGCGTGCGCACCCAGGCCATTCGACCCGTTGCCGCCACCACAGATCGAACAACAGGAAGCCCATTTTGGACCAAAGCTGAACATGCCGCGGACGTGCTATATCTGCAAGGCGGACTTTCATCGATTGCATTTCTTTTATGACTCGATGTGCGCCAACTGCGCCGAGCTGAACTGGACGCGACGTAACCAGACGGTCGACCTGACCGGCCGCTATGCCTTGGTGACCGGTGGCCGCGTGAAGATCGGATATCAGGCCGCCTTGAAGTTGCTCCGGGCTGGTGCGTTTGTCGTCGTCACGACACGGTTTCCTCGCGACGGCGCGGCCAGATTTCTGGCGGAAGAAGATAGTGAAGACTGGTCCGATCGCCTGCAGTTGCATGGCATCGATCTGCGTCACACGCCCAGTGTCGAAGCCCTGGCAGCGCATCTCTGCACGACGTTGCCGCGGTTGGACTTTATTCTCAACAACGCCTGCCAGACCGTGCGGCGGCCGCCGGGGTTTTACGCACACTTGATGGAAGCAGAACGACAGTTGGTGGACGCTTTGCCCGACGCCGCTCGCCCCATGCTGGCCGCCTACGAGGAGCTGCGTAGCCGGGACTCCGTCGAAAAGGAGAAACCGGCGCTTGCACTACCGAAGCAGGTCGACGAAAGTCTGGCCGGGATTCGCCGCGCTGCCGAACTTTCGCAGATCCCATTAGTCGCGGCCGACACGGTCGGCGGATCGGATATCTTTCCCGAAGGTAAGTACGACGAGGATCTCCAGCAGGTCGATCTGCGGTCGATCAACAGTTGGCGTCTGGGCCTAGCCGATGTCCCCACCGTCGAACTGCTGGAAGTTCAGCTCGTTAACGCGATCGCTCCGTTTATTCTCAACGCGCGCCTCAAACCGTTGATGGTTCGCGTTGCGACGCAGGACAAACACATTGTGAATGTCTCGGCGATGGAAGGCGTTTTCTATCGTGCGAACAAGACGGACAAGCACCCGCACACTAACATGGCGAAAGCGGCGCTGAATATGCTCACCCGAACGTCGGCGCGAGATTACATCGCCGAAGGCATCCATATGAATAGCGTTGATACCGGTTGGATTACCGATGAAGACCCGATGGAGATTGCCAAACGAAAACAAGAGGAACTCGGTTTCCATCCACCACTGGACATAATCGATGCGGCGGCGAGAATCTGTGACCCATTCTTTCACGGATTGCTCACGGGCCAACACGTCTGGGGCCAGTTCTTGAAGGACTATCAGGTTGCTAACTGGTAAGGCGCGGTGCTGCCGGACAATGCGAGCTACCGCTTGTGTCGTCCCGAGGCACAGCCTCGCTAGAAAGCTCGTATCAGTTTCAGGTTCGCTACACAGCTTGGAGCCACCGTGCCAGACACCCATCGATTGAAGCCCGGCAAGAAAGTCCGCCTGGACAAGATCACGACCGAAGGCAAGGATCTACACTCGGATCGATCCGCCGCGGAGGCCGAGTTCGTTGCGCTGCGTAACGAGCTGATCGATTTGCAATTTCGGCTTTATGCCGAAGGCAAACAGAAGCTCCTGATCGTCCTTCAAGCGCTCGATGCCGGCGGCAAAGACAGCACGATTCGCAAGGTGTTTTTGGGGGTCAATCCCCAAGGAGTACGCGTCACGTCGTTCAAGCGACCGACCGACGAGGAACTGGCGCACGATTTTCTCTGGCGAATTCACCAACACGTTCCGGCGACCGGCATGATCGGCGTTTTCAACCGCTCACACTACGAAGACGTACTGGTGGTTCGCGTTGACGATATCGTCCCAGAAACCGTGTGGCGTGCCAGATACGATCGGATCAACGAATTTGAAACGCTGCTGGCCGAATCCGGCACGACAATCCTAAAGTTCTTTCTTCATATCTCAAAGAAAGAACAGAAAGAGCGTCTGGAGGATCGCTTGGCCGATCCCACGAGACATTGGAAGTTTGATGTTGGCGATCTGCAGAAACGGCAACAGTGGGACGACTATATCGACGCGTTCGACGAGATGCTGGGTCAGTGTACGACTACGTACGCACCGTGGTATGTCATTCCAGCCGATCAAAAGTGGTACCGCAATTTGGCGATCAGCCGCGTTATCGTCGATACCCTGAAGCAGATGGACCCGCAGTTTCCGGAAGCCGAAGACCTTTCGGGGATCAAGATCGAGTGAACTGGCGGGTTGTCATTGCGTTGTCAAGCGGACTTTCACGGCGACTCTGCGCCATGCAGTTGGCACGTTGCGCCGCATCGCAGACTGGGGCGCGAGGGTGTGCATCGCAGAGCAAGGCAATTCCGACCCTTGTGTTAAGGTTAACCCCTTCTCGGTGAGAAGATGTTGCGCCTATCTCGCCCAAGACACCGCTTGTATGGACATGGCTACTTAGCTTTCGCTTTCTTCCACACAAACTGAGGGACGGCGGGAAAGAGCTTGATGTTCTGGTTGTCGTTCGTCAGTGGCGGGCCGGGCGTGCTGCGACCACTGGCGATCTGCGATTCCAGCAGCGCAATGAGTTCGCGAACTTTTTCGGGGTGATCGACGGCCAGATTGTTGGATTCGCTGGGATCGTTTTCCAAATCAAATAACTGCAGAAAAGGAGCTTGCTGGAGTTCTTTCTGGATCGTCGGAGCGCGGCCGAAACTTTTCAGGGCCGCCCGCCATGCTGGCTCGCGGGGTGGCGAATTCCCAAAGCGTCCTTCGCTGCCGCTACCAGGGCAAAGCGCCAGTTTCCATTGCCCGCTACGAATTGCTCGAGCCCGTGTCGCCTCGAACACCATCGACGTGCCTCCCGAATCTGCCGTCGGGTCCTTCAGCGACGGCAGGATGCTCGTCGAATCCGGCGCCTCGCTGGTGGCAAGCTTCGTATCCGTGATCTCCGCCAATGTTGCCATCAGATCGTTCAACCCGATAAGCCGATTGCAGGTTGTCCGGGCTGGAACCACCGCTGGCCAACGAGCGACGAAGGGGACTCGAAAGCCACCCTCGTACACCGAAAACTTGTAACCGCGAAACGGGCCACTACTGTAGTGGCCCTCTTTTTCCAGCTCTTTGAGTTGCAGAAAGGTCGCTTTGCGCCGGCGTCCCGCGTACGGTGCGGCGCCATGATCCGACGTTGCGATCACCAGCGTGTCGTTGTCGAGGCCTTGGGCGTCAAGTGCCGCGAGAACGCGACCAACGCAAGCATCCGCTTCCATCACGAAGTCGCCGTAGATTCCGATCGAACTTTTGCCTTCGAACTTAGCGCTGGGACTGGTCGGCGTGTGAGGCGCAGTCAATGCGAGATAGAGAAAAAATGGCTTGCCACGCTTCGCGCCAGCCGCGTTTTCTCGAATGAACCGTTCCGCCTCCGCGCTGAACGTATCCAGGACTTTGGTGTCCTCAAAGTCCTCGGCCGCCGGTCCGACTCGGTTGAAAGCGCTCCAGCCCTTTTGCGCCGTCACGTCGCCCACCCAGTGATTGTCGCGCACGAACGCGTAGGGGAACATGTCCAACGATCCGGGCAGAATGAAACTATCGTCGAAACCACATTGAGGCGGGCCGATCGTCAGCGGCATGCCGTAGTCCACATTCGTGGGGCCCTGCGTTTTGCCATCGGTCGTTTGCATCTGTGTGCCGAGATGCCATTTTCCGACGTACCCGGTTCGGTATCCGGCCGAGCGTAACATGGTGCCGAGCGTATGTTGATCCGTTGGCAGACGCGTCCCCAGGAACCCCCACGGCCCTCCGCGAACCGGCGGCCCAAACCGCCAGGGATAGCGACCGGTCATGATGGCAACGCGGCTTGGCACACAGACCGAAGCGTTGGCGTGCGCGTCCGTAAAACGCATCCCCTCACGCGCCAGACGATCGAAATGCGGTGTGTCAATCTGGCAGCGGTCGCCACCGAAACTCTTGATATCGCCATAGCCAAGATCATCGGCAAGTATGAGTACGATGTTAGGTACACCACGATCATCGGATTCTGAAGCGTATATACTCGGTAGTATTGACAATTCGATGCCGAAGATGGTAAGAATGAGTGTAGCAATTGTGTGTAGTAAATGGACGATTAATCCGAATGGCCGGGAATGGGCCGCTTTTGTTGGGATCAACACTTAGATTCCTCCGGTGACTTGCTTGGGTACAGACGTGGCGGTGAGCCTCAGTATCGATGGCAGGGCCCAGCGGGTCAACTTCGGGAAGTCGGGTGGCGCTGGTGATGAGGTGAAGACGTAATGGGAAGAAAAGCTAAGAAGCGTCGTCAGTCGCATGGGTCTGCGTGGCTTTGGAAGCAAACGAACTGCTGGTATTACACTCAGCCCGGAACGAAGAAACGGGTGGCGATCTTCGATGAGAACGGAGAGCGGATCCGCGGTAAGGAGAATAAGGAAGCAGCAGAGATTGCGTTCGCTCGTGAGAAGGTCACATGGGACGTGGATGTTGTGGATGCGGTGGGCGGCGGCGAGTGGGTCGTGGCACGTGTCTGCTCCGAGTACCTGCAGTACTGTGAACAGGGGTTGGCGAAGGGTTCGATCAGCCAGGGGCATCGCGATAACTCGAAGGCTTGGCTCAATGACCTGTGTGGATACTGCGGAGCGTTGCCGGTAGCGCAACTCAAGCGGGGTCATGTGCAGAAGTGGATCGAACGCCACGAGTCGTGGCGAAGTCCGGCAACGCACCGGAGCGTTATCGCCATTGTATTGGCGGCGTTCAATCGAGCGGCAGATATGTTCGGTATCCCGAATCCGATCAAGGGCCTGAAGAAACCGAAGGCTGAGCCGCGTTTGGCATCCATCGCCCCCGACCAGGAACAGGCCCTGTATGGTGCCACAGAACCCTGCTTCGGCAATTTCTTATTTGCTGCGATTCATACCGGGCTGCGACCGTTCTGTGAATTGGCGAAGTTAACGGCGGACGAGGTGGAAGAGTCGGAGCGAGGGATGATGTGGCGAGTCTACTCGTCCAAGACAAAAAAGACTCGGAAAATTCCGGTGCGGCTTGAAGTTGCCAAACTGACTCGCAAGCTGATGAAGACTGCGCCCAAGGGTTCGGGTAAACCGATCTTTCGCAACACGCAAGGCAATCCCTGGAAGCGAATGACAGGTGTTGTACGTTTCATCTCACTCAAAGAGAAGCTGGGATGGGATCAGGACCCTGTCAAAGGGAAGTACTCCTGCTACTCATGCCGCCACACGTTCGCACATCGGATGCTGTCGGGCTACTGGACGGACGGTGCTGGTTGTTCGATCGAAACATTGGCTGAGTTGATTGGCGATACTCCAAAGGTCGCTTTTGATCACTACGGGCGGGAATGGGGCCAGCATTATCAAGAACCACTTTGGAACGCCATTGGTGAGGGCAAGAGTGCGAAACGAGGTTCCCAGACGGCGCGCAAAAACGTGGCTACTGCAAAAGCCAAGACAAACGCGCCTCGCAAGCCAAAGAAACGTCCAGTCGAAACACGTCCTCCGCAAACGGGAAGTAAGGGGTCAGCTTCTGAACGGGCATCTCGGAGCAAGCAACGAGCATGACAACCAGCAATGCGCCCCGCCGCCGACGTTCGCGAGGAAGTGCCTGGCATTGGCGGCAAACAGACGGTTGGTATTTCACACCACCCGGAACGAAGCGCCGCGTGCGGCTTCTGGATGAAGATGGCCGTCCGATTCGCGGTAAGGAGAACCGCCAGGCAGCAGAGTTGGCATTTGCCCGAGTCAAAGCATCCGGAAACTGGCGACCAGAGGCTGAAAAGGTTGGCGAAGACTTGTGGCTGGTAGCGAAAGTCTGTTCTCAGTACATCGAGCATTGCGAGCAGCGAGCCGCTAAGGGAAGGCTCAGTGCGGAGTACCGTGACGAAGTTGTTCGCTACCTCAATGACTTGTGCAGTTACTGCGGCTCGCTGCCGATCTCGGAACTGCGAAAGGGGCATGTCCAACATTGGGTCGAGAGCCATCCTACTTGGCAATCACCAGCCACCAGGCGAAATGCAATCACCATAGTACTGGGTGCGTTTAATCATGCCCAAGAAATGTACGACGTTCCCAGCCCGTTGCGAGGTTTGAAGAAGCCACCACAACAGCCGCGACTGCAATCGTTCACAGCCGAGGAGGAGCAAGCAGTGTATTCGGCGACGGACGAGCCGTTTCGCAATTTTCTGTTCGCGGCCGTTCACACCGGTTTGCGGCCGTTTTGCGAACTAGCCCGGTTGACCGTTGACGATATAGTCGAAACGGACCGCGGTATGATGTGGAGGGTCTACTCTTCGAAGACGAAGAAGACCCGCAAGATTCCGGTTCGAAAGGAGGTCGCCAAGTTAACTCGGCGATTGATCGCTGAGGCTCCAGCAGATGCTGACGCCACGGTTTTCCGCAACACTCAGTCGCGACCTTGGAAGAAAGTCACGGGCGTCGGACGATTCTTGAAGATCAAACGCGAACTTGCCTGGGATCAAGACGAAGTGCGAACAAGCTACTCGTGCTACACGTGTCGGCACACGTTCGCCCATCGCATGCTTGCCGGTTACTGGAACGAAGGTGAAGGTTGTTCGATCGAGACATTGGCAGAGCTGATCGGTGATACACCGAAGGTTGCGTTCGATCACTACGGTCGTGAATGGGGGCAGCATTACCAGGAACCGCTTTGGGCCGCCATTGGCGTCGGCTAGATGGAACGTGGGGCGGTACGCCTGTTGTTCCACGGCACCGCGATACTGCGAAGGCCGAGTTGAAAACAGCGTGTGCGGCGATCATCAATTGGTTCAATCAGGACGTCCCAGCGGCACTGTGATACCCGGAAAATGCAGCGGATTGGTTGGTTGACGACGATTTGGCGGTGACTGGGGGCGCACTCGCATTGCTTCCTGGAGTCGCTCAATTTCGAGAGCATCTATCTTAATCCGTCCTTGGCCACGTCGACCGCTCTGACAATAGTCGATCGTGAAGGCCTCTCCACAAATCTCGAATGTCCCCGCATTCGATTGGCTGAGCCAGGCGTACCACGTCGAGGTGGTGATGCCCAGCACTGCTGCGGCATCTTTGGCGGATAGCAGCCGATCCATCGGGGTCGTCCAGTCGTTTCACGCGGGTCACTAGTGGCTTGTCAATGCTGAGTTTACTAGTTGTGGACCTTGGTTGGCACCGGCGAAGGTTGGTCGCTGTCCCGCCGGAGATATTCCGGGTAGAGGCGACGTAACTTCGTCCGAGCTTTGTCGGTGGTGAATTGCCAAT
>PVBE010353321.1_pt1 | contig 13603 bp, 11 predicted proteins | sample 1631181 | NCBI WGS metagenome assembly PVBE01 (sample SAMN08397723, study PRJNA350692) | Marine metagenome, whole genome shotgun sequencing project. | isolation source: water | place: Pacific Ocean | collected 2012-04 | reverse complement strand
TAGGTGCCCTTAAAGGAGTTTTTACAGCCACACACCTGGACCAAATGGCCCCAGGTGCCAACCCTCAGAAGCTTCGCTTAATCACTAAACGACATTAAAAACCGACCTCCCCATTTTTTAGAGGGGGTCGGTTCTTTTATGCATAGAACGCTACAGTAACGAAGCCGACTCCACCAGTAGTGCACTAGGATTAATCAGTAAATGCAATTTGCTTAACCAACATGATTTCATTGTTGTGACATGTTCTAAGGACAAGGGTTCTTAGCACCCACAACAAGCCACCAGCAATGTGCTTTTTCAGTGCACGAAAGACATTCCTCTTGGTAAAGTAAAGGTTTGCGTCCTACCAATACTGACAAGAAAAAGCCAAAAGAAACTACAACAAAAATAGAAATATTGAGCAGAAAAAGTTTCGCAGTCAATCTGACTGCGACTCCCAATCCGTAATTCATTCAACGCCATGGCCGCTATGAGCGCACTAGTTGCATCTTTACCGCAAAGCGAAGCCAAACGCGCTCTTTGCAAAGGTCTCAAGGCGGGAGGAGACATCTGAGAGAAGAGGTTCCTCTTAAGAACCCGCACTCCCGTAGTCTCTTTTCTTGATCAAGAGGGAGAGATGCCGAGAAAGCGACGCAAACTCAACAAAGAGATGGAAGCAGAGATCGCTGCTGCACAGCGAAAAGTGGAGCTGGTGATGGCGATGATCTACGACATCGCCGATGAAGAGACTCAAGGCGAATATTTATCTGGCTTCGAGCAGATCAACGCCGCAGCCTCTCACCTTTCAGAGAGCTATGTCTTGAAGGGCTTCTGCGAGGAGACAGAGGGGACCCTGGCCCTCTACAGGGGTCTGCTGGAACGTTTTGAGCAGGAGTATGAGCTCTAGGCCTTTTCCCCTTCAACTACTGGCGTCTGCGCAGACCGACCGAACTGACGCGGCTGATCAGTTTTGACGGTCTGGAAACTAATCAACTCCATCCCATATCCCTTTACGGCTGAATTCTGATCTGGAGTGATCCATTCACCAAGAAATGGACAATGCAGAGAAATAGAAGCAGAAAGAGCACCCGCTCAGCAAGGCAGGTGACATTCATAGGTAGAAGAAAGCTTAATCAATGTTGGCGGCTTCTCAATACTTAGAGCATCCGACAGTTGAATAGTCGCAAACCTGTTTCATTGATGCATGCACATCAAAACAAGAAGAACGTCTTCTAGTTTATAGTTGCCCCCTAGACCACCCCAAACAAAAGAGATACTTAAAAGAATTCAACTACGGTAAGACCAAATATCTACAGAAGTAGTCGAAGTAACAACTGCCATTGTAGATAAAGGACGCTTGCGCTGAGGACGTTGCTGGTCTTGGATGAATACAAATACCATTAGCAGCAAGGGGGCAATGAATGCTGCAGCGGCTACTAAACCAACGATCTGAGTCGGCCTAATTAATGGAACCTTGACTAAGGGGTCACCACATTGGCCGCAGACCATAACACCATCCGCCCGTTGCTGATGAATCTGGTAGCGACGTGAGCAGAAAGGGCAGTGGTATCTAATCATCTGAATCTGAATCCACTCGAACCTGAAACTCAATCCCCACGCACACGCCAATCGCTATGAGTAAAAGCCCTAACCAGACACTGAGCGGGGGGAAAGTCAATGCTTTTCTCAGGCATACTAAGCCGCACCATACCCCGCTCAACCAATTGTCCCAGTAGCCTCGCCCATAGAGGCCATGAAAAAGGAGTGTTTCCTGGAATGATGCTTTAAACCTGCCTAGTCTGACGCCATTCAGATCTCCGCCCGAGCAGATGCCCAAAAGGATCCTGCATTTGAGGGCGTCCAACTCGGGGGTCTTGATTATCTGCGAAACCTAGCTTGAGGCTTGCTTAACTTCTGATCTTCTCCATTAAGCTTACGAAGAAGTCCTGACCAACTTGTTGACTTGTAGTCGCTGGCTAGTCTTTTCCAACTTAACTTAACCAGTTCACGACAGCAGAAAACATATCCATAGTTGGTTATATCAACGTTAATTTTGCAATGGTCACCTCTCCCTCTATTGCCTAGACCTCGATACGTTTTAAATATGATGTGATGGGAACTGTAACTAGACATACACTCTGACTATGCATTGAGTAGCCAGAACTACGTCTTAGAGCGTTTTATTCGGTTTTCAAGATACAACTATCGTCAAAGTGGTTTAATTGATGCATGCCTAACAAAAAAAAGAAGATCACTTACCACTTGGAAGTTGATCCACTAGACAGCGCACAACGGAAAAGATACTTGAAAGAGCTAAACTGTTCTCAGGTCCCAGCAGGTTATTCACCTCCCAGGCGCAAACAATCAAAGCAAAAGGCTGATCTGATGCAACAGCCTTACTAAAAACCTCCATTAGCGCACTGCGAGCTCAGCCAACAGCTGCTTTGCACCGCCTAAGCATAGTGAATAAGCATTAATAGAAATCAGAGATTCCAGCAAGAAGCTTTGCCGGAGGATCTCATTTTAGAGAGTGCCCAGCTTCAAAAAGCTTGAAAAACCAACTTGCAGAGTCTTTGGACACACTTTAAGAAGAAGAAGCCACCCCAGAAGCAATATCCACATTGCCATAATAACGTAGATGATCACAAAAGAAGGGGCAAAGGCTTCTAATGATTCAGATGAGTAGCATGCTGGCCTCCCTTTATATCTAGATCTGCTGACTGTATCGAGCCCAAGCTAAGGATAGTGCCTAGATTTTATATCTATAGATAGCGCACCATGTACACCGTTAAAGCGACTGTCCTTCCTGGCAACAGCGCAGACCTCACTAAGCTTACAAAAGAGGAGCTGGCTTATGAGTACCAAGACAAGATCATGGAAATACTGAGCAATCAACATTCTGAACTCGACTACCTGGATTTCGGATATCAACTCAATCAAGTCATCGAAGAAGCTCAGGACCGTGGCATCTCTGAAAAGGAGCTTAAGGTTGCCTCAGGACTCCTCAAGGTGGCCTAAAGGATTTCCATCGTGTCTTAGGTAGAGGTTACTAGTGAGAACCTTCGGGGTGGGTTTAGGCCCTAGCACTATATTTTTAGCGTTACCACAGTTGACTGAAGCAGCGATCATGAATCAGCCAGGTGCATTGACTAGGCAATATCTAAGCTGACCACCTAAGCAAGACTTAGTTGACATAAGATCTCACTAATGTGGAACGTAGCTAAAATATCTAATTCAATTTTATGCCAGGCATGAAACTTTGTTTCACTAGAACTTTGAGAACTACATGATGCGCCAATTAAGCAACAAGGCAAAGCGCAGCAGTAGTGATTGTTAAGTTGACTTTAAAATATCTCTTGCCAAGCTGAAAAGATTATATTGCCAATAATTTAGACACTGAAATGGAGTGATTACTAGCATAATTCACACCCATCATTGTTTTTGGAGCTTACTTATCTACCGGAAAAGGGATGGCCGAGGTTCTCCTTTGTGGCTAGAGTTGTGAACGGATAAAGTTTTCAAGTCTGGGGATATAGAGCGATCATTATTGCTATTATTTCGCTAATTAAATCTACAAACGATGATTAACAAAAAGATTACATGCTGTCAAAGCTCTATCCCCAAGCTATGCATTCGTTTATTCATCACAAAGCCTGCTACTCCCCGATACGGTCTAGCCATGCTCTGAAGTCTTTTCTTGAGAATGACTTCATGAGTTGCTTGATAAAAAATGAGCGGGAGCTTCACCTGAACTTCATCCCGACAGCAAAGACCACAACTGCCCATAAGAGAACGATCCAGAGAGCCTATTGCATCACTCAGAATAATCTCCGCCTAAAGGATGACCTGTCTTTCTCCTGTTGATACGAAACCGGAATCTAGTTGCAATCTGCTGATCTGAGCAATCAGAGGCTTCGCTGCGCCTATCCAGATCAAGACAGGTCATTGACTTGTTTGAGACATTCGTGTGCGGAACTCAAGGACAAATGTTTCTTTCAACAATACAAATTTGCCGCGGATGTTGGTCTACCTGCTTTGCCTGTAATCCCATGGTCGCTGGATCCCGCCTGGGACAGACCACACCCCAGAGCCTTGTAAACGAGCCATGGTCTCTAAGCGAGCATAGTCCTGACGATCACACCCATTGATGTATTGCCAATAAACAAAGGAATCACCTGACTTAACCAAGAGTTTGTTGATGTTGTTGCCGTTGTGAAAAACTTCAGCGACAGTTCTGCCATAACGATCGTTTGCCTTGATTCGTAAGATGACCTGAGAACCATTAGGTAAAAGATGCTTTAATGCTTGTCGAGCTGATCTTCCATGGGACGCCTGGGAGGTTTCTGGGGCATCAATGCAAGCAAGACGCACTTTGATTGCTCGAGTGGCTTCAATGACAGTGAGTGTATCGCCATCCTCAATAGAGAACACTTCTGCTGTGTGTACGGGGTCTGTAAAGAGCGCGGCAAGGATGATGAGGAGTACCTTGCCCATATCCGATGAAGAGCTTATAAGGATCTCTTGCTAGCAAAAATCTGGCAAAGCTGGATTCTTCTAATTCTAAATTCTCCTTGTCTAAGTGAAGCCAAAAAGTTATTCCTCAGGAGAGAGTATTTACTGCTTAAATCTCCCATCCTAAATCTCTCATTGTCCAAAAGGTTAATGCAGGTAAATCAAAGATTATTTCTTCGAATATAAGTAGCGGGTTAATGACTCCTCATCGATTCATAGAACCCCTTTCTTTGGCTTATCCTTAAATGGTTGCGAGCCAATATTGGGCGGTACGTTTTTACTCTTCTCAGACACAACTGCGGCTCCCATACCTCCCATTACTCCTTTTATCCAATTAATGAATCTTGCGAATGGCGCCTCCGCATCGTGCTTTTGATCAGTCATCAAAAATTGCCTGCTGATCTAATACTACATGATCACCCTCGCAAATGCAAAACCTCCTGAAGGATTCCTTATTAAAGTAATTACTGAATTCTAAAATTGTTTCTTTACCGCTATTGATAGCGCAAGTTCCCTTCAGCCAATTCTTCTTATCATTATGAGTCAATCATACGGCAGCCAGCTCTGGCATCAAACTGATTCCTGGAAAATGGATTTCCTTCACCTCACCTGCCAACACCCTCATTTTAGTGAAAACAACTTTTTAGCTAGAGCAAGATCAATCGTCTTGGAGAAGGAGTCCTAAAAAACCTAGCCTTAACATCACTGAGATATAGAGAATCCAAAAGATAAAATTAAATCTATTAACAATAGGCTTATCTTTAAACAAGTCCAATGCGAAGAGAGCAACGAATACCATTGCCACCAAGAGGGCATTCGGTATCCAAGCACCCACAACAACTGCGATCCGTATTTCTAATTAGGCCATAGGCATCATTCCCATTCTTGCACCCATATCTAAAACAATAGATATAGGTGTTGAACCATTGATATGTTACGGGAACCGCCTTACGGAGCCCCCTGCCTTTGATTAACTATCAATGGTGAGACAGTTGGGGACTTTAATCGTACAAAATCTTGGTGTTGACTGAACAAACAACGGACTTTCAGTAAAGATATGAAAATGTGAACTGATACTCATCGAAGCAATCAATCGAGGATTCGACAGATCTAAAAATAATTGAGTTCATGAAGTCTTCTAGTGAGAAGAGATCATAAAAAGCATTAATCAGACAACAAAGCATATCTCATTTAGGAAGAGTAGAAAGGAAATCTTTGCATGAATATTAGGGCAGTAATTACTTGGCAGAAGTGATCACATGCTTACGAGCACAGCTGTAATAGTGCCGAAATTGGCCTGACAAGCAACTGAAACCCTGCTAACTGAGAAAATACGAGCTTTCCAAACAAGCTGACTTCTCACCTTCTCATTGAGACTAATCAAATGACTTACCCAAGGAAATAAAAATGCCTATACTTCCTCCCACCAAGAACACTCTGCCTACTCTGAGGACATGCGAGAAATCTCTTGGATCAATTGAAAGACAACAGCATCTTGAGGATAATTGACCAATTCCAATTATCCCCACATCCGGAGGGAGGCTGGTACCGGGAAGTCATCCGAAGTGGTCTGACAGTGAAACGAAGTGATGGTCATCAACGCAATGCCATCACAGGGATCATTTTTCTCTTAGGCAAGGATGATAAAAGTTGTTGGCATCGTGTCGATGATGCAGATGAAATCTGGATTCGCCTTCAGGGAGCACCACTCTCTCTTTGGCGACTAGATCCAAATAGCAATGAAATAGTCAGATTAAAGCTGGATACAGCACAACCAATGCAAATTATCCCCACAGGGATATTGGCAAGCTGCTTGCAGCCAAGGTTCCTATACCTTGGTGAGCTGCTGTGTTAGCCCCGGTTTTGACTTCGAAGACTTCAAGATGCTTCGAGACATTCCCAAGGAATGCTGGCCAGAGGAAGCCCTTAGTGAACTGATTTGATGCTGCTGTATTCACCAAAGCGCCGATGCCTGAATGCTAAAAATTAAGCGGTCATTCCACTCATGGGCGTCCCTCTAGCACCTCTAAGGTTTGCGTGTTGGAAGCGCCGCCGAAGGTTTACCACCGCCACTTCACCCAGCATTTAAAACTTGGATAAGAACAAAGCCAATATATGAGGCAGAATTGCTTCCTCTTGAAGCGTCTCTAGCCGCAGAGCTCCGTGACAACAAAACCTTGGTTTACCGCAAACATCCATGCACCGGGAACAGGACTGGCATTGGCCCTACTCGCCCTAACCCAAGTTCCAATTGCAGCTGAGGCAATTCTCAGGGTTTACTGCATTATTGAGATGCACAGTTACAAGGAATACGATGTTTCCAGGGCGACTCACTTTTGCAACGGTGGCTAAAGGCTCGGGATCCCCTTGGTCCATTCCATCATTGCTGCTTGGTGGAACCTATGCGGGCCTCTTGCGCTCTTTAAGAAGGGCCTCTGGCGTGAAGGACCACTCGGGCTGCTTGGCTTTGAATGTTTTGGCCTTGAATCCAAATGTGATGCCATTGATGTTGACCAGCCCTTTGAACTCATAGAAGTTTTTCTGAGCACTAACGATTAGGTACTTGTTATCCCTGCAAGGTGCTCTACCTTGTTCGTCTCTAACTCTTGTAACTTCAGCATCTTCTCCAAACTCTTGCTCAGCGCAGTAGGTAATGAACTGCGTGGTTGGCGTAGGGTCCATCAGCAAACGGTAGCCACATGTTACGTCTGTCATTCAAGCTTTATCTTCAACACCACGCAATCGGAATGAGAGGGTCCATGACGAGCCCTTCAGGTATTGCAGAAAAGCCAGATGGCTTCCAAAAAAATTGACAACCCCAAAGGGTGAGGTCAACATAAATACCTGAAATAAAGGTGAACCGCCATCGACCAAGAGCTGAATACTAAGCTTTATCGAAGTAAGCATTGAGCACCAATAACAAATGGCTTTGAGACTTTTGAAATGCTGATAGTGGTTACCTTAAGCTGCAAGCCAGTCCTCAATCTCTTAGCCTTTCAATACCTCCCTCCCAACCACTTCATCATCAAAGTTTAAACTAATAATTGTTATCTCAGATGCCATTATCGCTGCGGAGCTTGAATGCAAGTTAACAACAGTCTACTGTAATTAACTTGAAAAGGTCATGTCGATCACAACCCAGAAGATTAATCCTAAACATAACTCACTATTAATATAAATACAGGTACACCTAATCGGATACCACGGGAAGCAAGAAGAACAAACAAAAGCCAAATGCCCTGCCTTAATTGACCCCAATGCCTAATCCGCGAGTTCAATTCAAGACAAAGAAGCCTAACAAAAGGGAACAATCAGCAATGATGATGATGAAGTTGAAGGCCCTGAAAATTGGATTAAATAAACAATTTCCCCAATCACTAGTCCTCATTGTGATCGGTCGGCATTAGCAAGAGGAAAATCCAAGCACTTATCATTAAGGCCATAATTGTTTCTACTACGCCAGGAGACACCTCTGGCAATTGATCCATCGTCCCAATTCTCCATTAGCATATCTAATACCAAAAGCTTTTCGACGAAACCGTATAAATCTCTAAAGTCTATTAACGATGCAGAGGGTTTGCTAGAAGACCTATAGCCACCCTTCAATCCTTTGCTTATATCTTTGAGGCTTGGTCTGTTAGAGCGAGCTTATTGCGTTGAATCGAGCCTGTCATCCAGCCAAAACACCATTGATGTATGTGTGTCTTAAGCCTAATCAACTTCTCAGGAGGCAACACCTGATAAAAACTACCTCTTTGAGGAACTGGTTAGTAGAGTTGATTAAGCCAACTATCTAAACAGGAATCTAGCTATCGGCAAAAACAAATAATATTAGGCATAGATATAGTTGGGAAAGAGTAGTTGATGACTGGTGATTGATCAATGCTCTGAGGTGAAGAGATTTGTTGAAAGTTGAGCCTTTCATTGCTGTCTAAGCCTCCATGCTGATTAAAAAGCCCATGAGTGTGGTTATTACTGCCTTATGTATCCCATATTTAAGCAATTGATCTCCATAGGCTATTTGCAGTCATTTCCTTATCCATGACTGAAGAGACCACGACCAAAAAGGACTGCATCAGCAAAAAGAGCTCAATGCTTGCTTATGGAGTCATTCAGATCACCGCCACCGTTGTCTCCGCAATCTCCCTTGCTGCAATTGCTCTGGGTGTCTGCTCCATCAAACAAGAGAGCAAGGTATTCAACGGCTGCGTAGAGGAAACCATCGCCACAGGCAGGAGCAATGCTGAGGCGGTTCGCTTCTGCAATGGAGGCAACTGAAAAGAAGCAGTCATTCCTCCTGCGCCTCTAATCAAACCTGGTTCAATTTGAATGAGGAGTCTAAGGACGCAGATACCCTGAAAATGAGTCCTGGACTTGAGGGCATCAAAAGCGGGTGCCCTTCTTCATGCCAAGGGTCTGCTGTTTTTATCATTGGGACGATTTGTATAGACATAGAAGAGTATTGAGACCCTGTTTGGCTTCAGGATTTTTCATCGATTCTTCAAGGTTCGCTCTAGCGCCCCATTAGCTTTGCTGTTGGATAGCACATGTCATGGCGAGTTCTGATGATGCCAAGCTTCGCCCTCTTCCCAATACAGCTGCCCTGAGTGGGGTACTTGAAGCGTTTGCATTTTTTCGCGATCCAGCCTTCGCACAGAAGCGCTTTAAGCGTCACGGGAATGTTTTTGAAACATCACTGCTCGGACAGCCAATGGTGTTCATTCAGGGCGGGCAAGCTATTAGTGATCTCCTAGCTCAACCCAACGCAGTAGAAGGTTGGTGGCCGGAGAGTGTTCGGCAGCTGTTGGGCAGCCATTCGCTGGCTAACCGCAACGGAGCCTCCCATCGAGCACGCCGAAGGGTGATAGGCCAACTGTTCTCGGCCTCAGCACTACAGCGCTACAGCGCTGGCATCATCAGCATGGTTAAGGATCTTGCCGACGAACTGCAAGCTGCAAAAACAGCTCTGCCTTTAGCAGAGAGAATGCGTCGTTTCGCTTTCTCGGTAATCGCCACGACGGTTCTCGGATTGGAGGGTACTGATCGCGATGAGTTGTTCGTTGATTTCGAGATCTGGACCAGAGCCCTCTTCTCAATACCGATAGCTCTTCCAGGTAGCTCCTTTGCTAAAGCGCTTAAGGCACGGGAACGGTTGTTGAAGAGGCTTCAGAAGGTACTTTTAAAAGCTTCCAATGGCAACGGTGGTCTTGATCTACTTGCTGGAGGTCTGGATGAAGCAGGTATTCCTTTAACGGACGAAGACGTGGTTGAGCAGCTTCTGCTTCTTCTGTTCGCGGGCTACGAGACCACGGCTTCTTCGCTCAGCTGTCTGATGCGGGAGCTCCTTCTCAACCCGCAAGTGGAAACGTGGCTGCGAGAGGAAATCGATGGACTTGACTGGCCTCCAGCACCCGAGCAGGCCACCACTGCCTACGACCAGGTCAACGCACCAAAACTTGACGCTGTCGTTTGTGAGGTCATGCGACTCACTCCAGCGGTGGGAGGTTTTTTTCGCCGCACTAAGTGCGCCTTGGTAATCGACGGTGTGGAGGTGCCAAAAAACCGTGTGGTACAGGTTGCTCTAGCAGCTTCTAACCGTCATGGTGCTGGCGATCTGGAAGCCTTTCGTCCCCAGCGCCACCTAGATGAAGGCTGTTCAGCAACCCTGCTGCCTTTTGGGGGGGGAGAGCGAGTATGCCTAGGCAAACCACTAGCGGAACTTGAAATACGTTTGATGGTGGTCGGCTTGTTTCACCAGTTGCGACTTCACTTGATCCCTGATCAAGACCTCACTCTGCAAATGCTACCTAGCCCTACACCCCGAGATGGCCTGCTAACAAAGGTGCTTTAAGAAACTCAAAAGTGATTCTCATAGATTCTCATTTGGACAAAAATAATCAAAAAACAACAGATGATGCCAATCAAAACAAGCTCTAGAGTTGCATATGACAGACGTTATGCAACGCCAAAAGTCATGTATACCTGAAACTTTGTTTCTGTAATGCTTCTTGTGCTGGTTACGAATTCATGTAGCCGCCCCTGCTACAGAGAATGAAGCTATACGTATAATCTTAACTGTTTCAGCCACTATCCAAAATTAGATAGTCAACAAGCTATTTCGAACACAAGATTTTAACCAATGAATACCAACAGAACCAACTTCAAAAAGAGGCTAAGTAAAGGCTTTATCTCATTGACTACCTATCAAAAATGGGTCGTTGTTTTACTCGGATGTATTGCCTTATCTCAGATACCTACAGCCGTTAATCAAACAGTAGGGGCATTTTCAGGCATTACTTGTCGCAATGCCTTTGTTCGTAGCCATCTACCACTAAAATAGAGACAGCTCCAGGATCCTTTACGCAACACATTTCGTGATTATTGACAACTTCAAGAGAAGCGAGCTAATTGCCTAAGTTCACAACAATTGCAATCGGTCACTTTTATCCTTAAATCTCTCCAATTCAAAGACATAATCGTCCAGCGCAGCTTCTAGTCGCAATGGATGACTTTCGCTAGCTTCAAAGCCTTTCATGCATCCGAGGTCTATGTTTTGCTATCGGCAATAAGGGTTGCCATCCTTGACTTAGTAAATGAATTTCATTCAAAGGGATGGTTTTTACCTGCATAGTCGCTCCATAGCCACAACATCTAGAATCGATAGCGAATATGACACACATTCAAGGCTCATAAATTATCGGTTCACACATTTTTGAACAAGTCAAGGTTGGCAATAATTCCTCACTACTGCAAAACTATCCATCCTCTAATGTCAAAAGAGCAAAAAATCATATTGAAGATTTGTACCTACTGACAAGAAGGCTTAATTGACGTGACACAGGCCTTGCATGAAGAATGGGGGAAAGTATGTTTTCAGTTATCCAACAATCATGGTTTATATATTGCAATACGGTGAGGATTTTCAACTGTTAGACTTGATTGGAGTATCCGCCTATTTCTTGAATCCAATCACACCCATAGTCAGCAAACTAAACGGAAGCCATACGTTCATCCCAATGTTCTAGGTAGCAAACTGTCTGATCATACTGAGCAAATTTAAACTGCATTCTTTCCTCCCAAACTTCGAGACAGGCTTCTTGCTCACTGCAAGGTTTGCATCCATGAATACATGAAAGGCCCAGGAGCGCTACTGGTCTAGAATATTTTGGTGCTTACTTGCGTAAGTGAGTGGAGAGTGTAAAGGGACTACAATTGATTGATGTTTTGACTTTGAATAGTGTCAGTTCTCGATCGCTACAGCACGTTCTAGACTCAGGGTTTTGACTTCAAGGGTCGAACCAAGCGCATTGACTACTGGACCATTGCTCTCGTCAATGTTCTGCTCGGTCTTGTCCTCAACCAGCTGCAAGGAGGCTTTTACTCGATTTACGCGCTTTTTGCTGTTGCAAGCATCGTTCCTGGAGTTGCCATGCAGGTTCGTCGAATACGCGATACCGGCCGTCAGTGGCAATGGATATTTATCGCTCTGATCCCGTTCATTGGGGCCTTATGGCTGCTTTGGATTGTGATCGGCCCTTCAGCTGAGAGTTCACAAGAGGGATGAATCAAGGATACAACTTGATCAATGGATCCTAAAAGGCCTTATTTTTAACCTTGGTGGAAAGAGTTAATTGTAGCAAAACCCTATCTTGAAGTCTTTACCTTTAAGTAGTTGCTATCTCCAGAATTTGATCCAGCCAAGCCTTCAACTCCTATCCTGAAGGTTGAGCTTAATTGAACATATTTATTTTGAAATCTTGCTTATTCTCTTTGGCAATATCAACTTGATCTGCACCATCTGCTTTGAGTTATTCCTGTAAAGAGGTGTCTACTTGAAACCCATCGATTGAATGCATTACAGCTCACAGAGATGGCTGGCAACAAGAGAAAGTGGAACCTTCAAACAAGATTCGCAGCAGGGCAGAGATGACCACCGCTAGGTAAAGATGCGCATGGTGCAGAGTGATTAACCACTTACCTAAAACGTCGCAAGCTATGGCAACTGTTAAGGGAAGAAGCAAAGCATCAAGATGAAGTACTGACGGCCTATGTCTTTAGTCATCGCTACGAAAAAGCATCTCATGCCGCAGGGCTAGCGATAGCGAACATTGCCCAAGCAATAGGGCATGCGATTGAGGTGCATCTGAATAGCTATAGCTATTCAGCCTTTACACCGGATGCAACGTCAGACCTCTATGCAAAGGTGAATGCTGAAACTACAAAAGTGAAATGAAACCAGATTCCCTCATTTAGGTGATGCGTTCTCAACCCTCACCAAGCGTCGCTTGAGTGATATCGATGCATGGGCTACATCTGGCAACAGATTGCAGATCGCTATCGCTGTTCAGCCAATCAGGCTAGGAGGTGAGCTATCGCTTGATTGGTTGCCAATTGTTTGCGGGGCCCGAGAAAGTAGGGCCCCTAAGCCACCTCATCCGGGAATCCCGCCCAGATCCCCTCGAGCCCAAGGGGGGTTGTAGTGGCTTTCTTTAGGTCTAGATCTGGATGCTTGGGGAGTCATTGGTGCTAACCAGACAGTTCTCTTACTCCCTCTGCAAAAAGGCTTGGCACCATTGTTCTTCGGGCTCAGAGCTCTAGATGAAAAGGCAAAAAGAAACCCCGCCAAAGGCAGGGTTTCATGACTTCTCTTTGGGCGTGTTTCCTTGTTTCCACTCCGAGGAGAAGTCCTCCTCACAAATGAACCTTAACAAGGCAAACTGTCACTGTGCCAGTTGACCGTGTCAGTTCCACAGCCGTCACTAGCTGTTCGCTTGGCGTTGCTGCATTGACGTCTATTCAGCTCAAGACACTAATTCCAGTGAGTTGGCTGGCAGAGCTCACTGCGCTTTTCCTTTTTCAAAGCCTGCTCAGCTTGGTGCATTGCAACGAGGGAAGCCTCAATACGACGCAACTGTGCCTCTCGTATGGCTGTGTTCTTATCCAAAGTGAAAATACTGTTTGGAGTGCATGTAGCAACCTGCGGTTAGCGCTCTCAACTTGCGAACAATACAGAATTCTTTAGGGGCGACCATGAGCATGGATGCTTATCCATTTCCAGCAAGCAGCCAAAACGCCGGACTGACTAGACACTGGCTGATAAAGATGAGCATTT
>PVBE010783413.1_pt1 | contig 13604 bp, 16 predicted proteins | sample 1631181 | NCBI WGS metagenome assembly PVBE01 (sample SAMN08397723, study PRJNA350692) | Marine metagenome, whole genome shotgun sequencing project. | isolation source: water | place: Pacific Ocean | collected 2012-04 | reverse complement strand
ATTAATACAATCGCCTTTAATACATTCAGCAAATCCAACATTGCACCACATCAAAATCAGAAAGATGTATAGAGAGAGTTTTTTCATTTTTTCTTAATCATAATGGAAAATTACTATGGCAATTTTCCTTTTAGTTGTAAATAATGTTGATCGAAATCAATATGTTCAAAATTTTGTTTCACACCATAAAGAAAAAGGTGCGATTCTGTTGAACGTTTATAATCTGCGTTTTTCAGAATTTTAAGACGTATGCAAGGTTTTCTAGTTCTATCTTTAAGAAGATATTCTTTAATCGCATTAAAGATAATCTTTTCTAAAAAAGTTATGATTTTTTCCATACTAGTATTGTTAATTAAAAAATTATTATAGTTTTTTAATGTATCAAATAAGGGATTTGAAAATTTAAACTCTTCAAATGCTTCTTTATACCAGTTTGCTTTCTTTACTAACTCCTCCAAAGTAACTTTATTGATTAAATTTATTTCAACTTTTTTTGGTGAAACTTTTTTTAAATTCATAAGTGGGATTTCTTTATTAAAATATAAACTATCTAAATAAATAAAAAACTTATCACTATAGTTAAGACGTCTTTTAAATGTACTTCTATCAGATTTACGGTCGGTGTGAGAAAATCCCCCAGATTGATTTAAATACCTAATATGAACTAATGGATATCCAAGTGCTATTGAAGAATTTAAGATAAATTCTTTTATATACTTAAGTTTGAGATTATAGCATTCTGAAAGTTTGCCTCTTCTCATAACTGCGTATTCACGTAAAACTTTTTTAAATAATTTTTCAATACGCTTTGCAATATGTTCTGGAAGATCCACTGCATACACACATTCAAGATCTGGAATTAATGTCTGATACTCTTTCATTCTTTCGGAGAGTTGTTCTGCTATTCCAACTTTGTGATAATGTTTTATCTTTTCAGTTACGTAGAAATACATTTTTTCATTTATTCACAGAAAATATAGACAGTACTTTCTTCTAAAAGTTGATTAACTTTTTCATCATTCATTGAAAATGAAGTTAGTTTAATGTCTGGACTAATCTTATTTGTTTTTAAAAAGTTTGTTACAGCGGAAGATTTAATTCCAAAACTTATACCCTCAGTAACTTCTTTACTCATACCAGCAACTGCTACTGCAACTAACTGTCCCTTTTCATTTACAATTGGACCCCCACTGTTGCCAGGGTTTATGGCAAGATCAACGGTAATTTCATTGGAATTATTATCAAATCCTTTCAGCGAACTTATTTTCCCTTCATTAATTTTCAAATCATCACTCAAATATTCTCCCAAAGGATATCCTGCTACAATGACGAGTTGGCGTTTTTTTGGTTCTTTATTTGAAAAAGATATAAATGCTCTGGGTTTGAGGTCTACTTTTAATAAGGCAAGATCTAGCGTTTTATCTGTTGAAATTAAATTTGTGTCATATTCTTTATTAAAATAATTTATTTTAGATAATTTACATCCCTCAACTACATGGTTGTTCGTTAATAAATGACCTTTCCTTGAAATAAAAAAAGCAGTTCCACTACTTCCAGCAATTTCATTAACTTGATCGGATTTATCTGCACATAATTGATCATATGACCAAGTACTACGTTGTGATGAAATTGAATTTTTGTTTAAATCTATTACTAATGGGTCTTCTTTATTTTTTAAAGCGTAACCAAAATCATCATTGGGTGCAAAATATGCTACAATAATTCCTCCTGCATATGAGTCGATTGCATACTTACTAACTCTGGTTTTCTTAGCTAAAAAACCAAAAGCTTCAAAATCTCCTTTAAATTGTTTTCCATATTTTATTGTATCTTTATTTTCTTTTACATATTCATCAGTTTTAATTGCAATTTCTGTAATGATGCCTCCCTCAGTATCAATTGAGTAAACACTTTTTTCATACATCGAAAAAAATTTTGCACCTATTGATTTTAGATTATTGATATTTTCTTCTCCATAACGATAGGGATTATGAATATAGACATAATCAAATTCATCAATTTTATTATCTACACTATCTTTAATATGATCTTTTTTTAATTTTGTGTGCATTCCCCATTTTTTATAATTTTTTAATAGAAGATCTTTTGGAACTATTGCAATCTGAGTTTCTTTTTCATAATTTTCCATTGTCCAGATAATGTCGGGTTTGGATGGATGAAAACATTTATCTAATTCAATTAAATTAGCTATGGCGTTATTATTAAAAAATAAAACAAGAACCAAAATCCCTAAAAGTTTTTTCATTAGAAATTATCTCGTATCCAATTTATAACTTTTTTTGAATATTTATTTTTCTGAGAAGCAGAATAAATTGCTCCTACAACAATTCCTACAATTGCTCCTGCTATTACTCCTGCTATACGATCTTCGCTGGTGACTACATCAATAGCAGTTCTCCCTGCTAATACGAAATATCCGAAAACCGCTCCTGCACATCCCCAACCGAAAGCATAATCAATAATTCCTCTTTTTTTCATCAAAGTCAGTTTAATCCAACCCTAAAACAAATTCATCTTCCGAATTGCTTCTGAATTCGACCCTGTTGTAGATGAACAACGATGAACAATTTTAAGAAAAGACAATGAATTAGATGTTTATTTAACTAGGGTATGGGTATGTAATTCCTTGCCAATCAGAGAACACTCTAGATACATACACTAAACAAAATTAGAACCCTCGGAACGAAAGTTTTGGGGGTTTTTTGTTTTCTTCATTACTTTATCACTTTACCTTTTTTATAAACATGTTTTTCACCTGTATTTTTATTAGTTACTACACCTTCATAAAATTTATTTTTTTTAAATTCACCAATAAATTTGACTTCCTCAGATATAAAAGTTCCCTTGCCATGAAAATTACCTTTTTCATTTTGTCCTTCATGTATAGTATTACCCTTAGCATCATATTGTTTTCCAAATCCGTGTTGTTTTCCTTGTTTAAATTCACCAACATAACCTGTACCATCATCAAACGTTAAATTTCCTTTGCCTGACCAAACTCCACTTTTAAAATCTCCAGTATATTTACATCCATTTAAATACTTGTACGTTCCTTTACCACAGGGTTGTCCACCTGATTGGACTTCACCAACATAAGTGCCTTCTTTAGTTTTAAGCGTTCCTTGCCCTTTTGGTTTTCCAAAACGACCTGGTCTTTCATCGACTTCACCAAAGTAATCCCCATAGAAAGTTCCACCAATTACAATTTTAACCTTCTTCTTCATCACTTTATCTTAATCGATTTTTGATAGGAAATGGACAGCAAAAAATAGATGGGTATCAATGCCTTTGTGGCGTACGAAGTTTTTGCACATGGGTCTCAATGCATTCGTTGCCTATGATGTGCGATGTTGCACATGGGAATGAACGCATTCGTTGCCTACGAGGTCATCTTCCGAATTGCTTCCAAATTCGACCCTGTTGTAGATGAACAGTGATGAACAATTTTCAGAAAGTGTAAATAAACAAATGCTTATTCAACTATGGAATGGGAATGTAAAACCGTTCCATTGTGAGAACACTCTAAAAACATACACTAAACAAAATTAGAACCCCTGGAACGAAAGTTTCGGGGGTTTTTTCATTTAACAGTTATTGCGTCAGCATATTCTCTTGTAAAAACATTGATTTTTAGATTGTCTTCTCCAAACAAATCATTTTCTGGAGAGGTTCCATAATGGTAACAAAGTACAGAAGCAGTATCTGATTTTATCGTTTGAAAATTTGGACGCTCAAAAATTATTGGTCTCCATTTGCTGCCTGGACCATATTTATCAGAAAAATCTTGTATGGGTAAAACTTCTTTTTTAATTTTAAAAATTTTTTCATATTTATTTGCATATTGATTTTGTTTTTTTATACAAGCATCAAAATCAGTTTTAAACCATTCTATTGCAGTAACAGCTACAATTGGAAGATTTTCATCACTGGAATCAATTGTTAGATAATATTCATTAAACTCTAAATTTTGGTATTTAGAAGCATCTGGAACATATGTAATTATTAAGTATTTTTCATCTGCCCAGTTTCTACTATGAAGATTTTCCACCACCTGCTCTTCGGTCATAATTTCTAAAATACTTATTTTTAATTTTGCACCCGCCATTTCATATTCTGAAATAGCATCTGCAAACCCAACATTGCACCACATCAAAACCAGAAAGATGTATAGAGATAGTTTTTTCATTTAAATATTTTTATTTCGATAAATTGCATACATGCTTTGCAAGATTATATGTTACAGAATTTGGGTCAAAATCAATCCATCCATCAGGTAATTCTCTAGATGTGCCTTCTCCTCTACCCATATTTTTTGTAAAACTTTCTGCTTGAATAATCTTGGCATTAAAACTGCTGCAATCAAAATTATATAAAACTTTAAATGATAAAATTCCATCTGGACCAGGTGAAGGAGAATCGGTCAATGTCATAACCTGAGTATATCCATCAGACTTTTTAATACTTGTGGTATCAAAATAGGTATACATTTCGGTTGGATCATTTGGTGTAAAATTTTTCCACTCAGCAAACCCAACACTGCACCACAACAAACCCAGAACCACGATCCCTAAAAGCTTTTTCATTATTTTAATGATTTTAGTTTATTAATTACTATCTCTTGGTTTTGTTCATTGGCATATTCAAGTGCTTGTGATTTATCTTCTTTGCTGATTTTTTTAGTTTGAAAATACTCTACGCCTTTGATTGCTTTTCCTGATTGATTTTCTGGATCTGATGCCCATTCAGTTATAGTTTTACATTTAAAACAAATCATAGGAAATATATGCAATCCGTCAGAGTCTCTGATTTTTGGTTTTCCTTCATTATAAATCATAAGCGTTGCATCTTTTCTTTTTGCAAGATTAAATAATTCTTCGGAAATCTTACACTTTGGGCATGCTAATTCTTTTATCATTTAAACTTTTTGCTTATTGGTGAAAGATAAATTAGTGCAAGAATTGCTCCTTCAATTATTAATGAAACTGAATATAAAATTTCTTCTATGGAATCTATAAATGTATATTTATATCCAAAAGAAATTAGCATTGACAAAATTATGGTTAGCAAAAACAAATTTCTTCCTATTGCTTTTAACTTCCACACCATGATTAACGAAACGATATAGACAGCAAATATTACAAAGGCTATCAAAAAGAATAACGCTGAATACTCCACAGTTTCTTCGTACATTAATATATAATCAGTTAATTCTTTAGGGGCGAAATAATAAGTAAAGAAAATTACTTTAAATAAGGATACAATACTTAAAGCAACATACGATAGTATTAATCTTTTTAGTATCTTAATAAGATATTTGTCTGTCAGCATTTTCATAAGCCAAATTTAATTTTCATTTCTTTTTTTTACAAACAGACCATCTCGAGAAACCTTGTAACATTTATAATCTGGTCGTTTCGGACCCTTTTTCGCTCTTATAAAAACTATATTGGGATTTTCTGTTCCATACAAATGTTTTTCATAATCAAAACCCTGATCTTTATAAATGACAAAATAATGACTTGGATATTTCTTGTTACCTTCGGGTTTAGTCGACATAATTTTCAACTCATCAAGATCTTTCAAAACAATCAATTCTTGAGCAACCAATGATTTGTAATTTTTAACTTTTGCAACGTTATCTGTCAGAAAGGCTTTTTTTATCTCTTCTTCCATAATGACAGAAAAATAGAAAATTGAATCGTAGGTATTGCAGACTAGCAAAATTCTATTTTCCTGCTTGGGTGTACTATAGTACTCCGAGGCCCTATAAACCCTACCTGTCCAGTGGTAGATGATGTATTTGTTAATTTCATCTTTTGACTCAATACCCACAATATCTCCCAGGTCTGAAAGTTTATCGGCATTATCAATTCCGTGTTTTCTCAGTATCTTTCTAATACTTAGTGAATGAAGATTATTAAAATGTCCGCTTTGAGTATCTTTACCTACTTTTTCAATTATCCTTGCTTCATCTGAAGCGAAGTTTCCCATCTCATCAAAACCTTTATTTATTTTACCTTCTTTAAGAATTTTATCTTTAGATCCTGAAACAGCATTATCCGTTTCTTTTCCAAATATCTTTGAGGTTTCATCTATTTTAGATCCAACTCCTTTACCTGCTTTAGAAAAGTATTTCGCAATACTTGTAATGATTTTTGCAATGGCACCGCCTGCCGAATGGGCATTTGTTACGGTTAATAAATTAAAGATAATTAATATTAGAATATAGTTTATAAAAGAATTTCTTTTACTTTTATTCATATTTAAATTGTTAACTCAATTAAGTAATTTACAATTAATAATACCAGCAATACTGTTGTAGAAACACCAAATACCTTTTCTCCTGTTATGAAATACTTTTTCGGATGTTGTTTGGGTCCAGTAAGCTGTTTCTTTTTTAAATCTTTAAACATATAGATTGCACGTAAAAACATAACAAAGAGCAATACGCTAGCCATATACTCGCTTATTAAAGAGGTGGAATAAATGTAGTTATAAAATCCGTGAACTGAAACGGGAATTAATAATGCCAATAGGAGATTAAGGTAATTATGTTTTGACTCAAAAATTGATTGAGTTATTAAAAAACCCATTATAACTCCTGTGAGTGCATGCATTGGTATAGCTGAGAATGCTCTAATGTAAGCAATTTCAAATGAGGGGTCTTTGTAAAAGTACAATACGTATTCAATATTTTCGTATGCTGCAAAGCCTAGCGAGGCTGCCACACCATAAACCAAACCATCCATGGGCTCATCGAAATCTACTTTTCTACAACAGTAAAAAACTATTATAAATAATTTAAATAGTTCTTCTAAGAAAGCAGCTCTTATAAAAGAATTAAAAAAGTAAAAAGTTTCTCCATTAAAATAATTTTGACTGAAATTATCTATGACTGGTATAAATAATTCAACTCCCAGGGTAATTCCACAACCAAAAAGGAAGGTTTTGATTACAATTGCTTTTGGTTCGGGAAACTTGTCTTGCCTATATACATAAAGCAAAATCAGAATAGCAGGAAGTGCTGCTGCTAAAATATATACAAAATGCATTGATTATTTTTTTCTTCTTCGTCTCGGCTTTCTCTCGGTACCCGAACTAGGTACAGTAGGAGAGCTTTTCTTTCTCGCAAAACCAAAAATTGCAGCGATTGGGGCAAGTATTATCCACCAGAATTTTGCCAGTAGTGGAAGAAACTTTGCCAATATTCCTGCTTTAGCTAAAACTTTAACGCCCAGGGTGCCAGCAACCAAACCACCAATACCAATAGCTGCGACTTTGTCTCCCGATTTGTAATCTTCATGTCTTGAACCTTCTTTAAAGTTTATGTATTGAACAAACTCTTTTGAAAAATTAGCCTCCTGAACTAAGTTGGTATCAGGAGTGACTTCAAAAACAAAAACAATTCCTAAATAACCTTTTCTTCCCAACAATATGTTCTTTGACTCCAATGTTTTAACACCATCATTCCATAGAACTTCGTAAGAATAGTTTACATTATTGTTTTTATCATCAAATTCAGGCTCAGAAATCCAATCGATGTTTTCAACGTAATCTAATTTTTGTTTTTTAAATATTTCGGCATTAGTCTTTGCCGTATTACGCATTTCTTTTATCCACACATCTGTGTCTATCGACTTCCAATCATCTAGCGTAACATATCCCTCATCAATAAAATTTATATATACTGTATAGGTACCACCAAAGATAACCAAATCCTCACCATCACTTGGTTTACCGAAGGTCCACCAACTATATTGGTTAATATCTTTATTACCTTTTAAATAATATTCATGCTCGAGTATGTCCAACTCTACATTTGCTTTTTCCAATGTGACTATATGATTTTTTGGATCGTCCCAATTATACCAAGTTAATGTATCTAGTTTTTTTATTCGCTCCTCTTTATTTTCAATTTTTCTTTCTTCAACAGCAAAAGAAATTGATGAATAGATAAATAAAGTTATAAAATTTATTAATAAGAATAATTTTAATAAATTTTTACTCTTTTTCCTCATTATTTTTTTTCTCCAAGTAAATTAAGCAACTTACTTAATATCTCAAGCTTTTTAATTTTTTCACCCTCTGTTTGCTTTCCTACAAATTTAAGCTCATTAACTAAATTTGATTTATCAGTTTTGAGCAGCTTGGAAGCTTCAAAAAACGATTCTTCAACTTTTTTTTCCAACATGCTTTTATTTGACATTTTAAGAAATGAAATGGCTTTTGAAGCTTTATCTTTTCCGAACTTAGACATAAATTTTTCCTGCTCTTTTTTTGAAAAAGTTTTATCACTTAAATAAATATCAAGAGAACCCCATAGAAGAGCTCTGTCAAATACTTCTTTATTTGAGATGTCTATTTCGTTACCAATAATTTTTTTAATTGTTTTATCTATTTTTTGATCAATGGTTTTTAAATCATAAGTTCCTTTTTTTTTTGTTTCAAAAAAATCATGGTATTCTTTTGACATTGAAAACCATATTAATCCTTGCATACGAATTAAAAAGCTTGGGTGAGTACTCCATAATTCAGAACTACTTTTTCCTATAGCTTCAAGTTCTCTTAGTTGATCTAAATATGCCGAAAATTTAAATTGCAAATGTTTTTCATTAAGACCTGAGGCAAGTTTCAAATTTGCTTTTAAGGAATCTTCTAAACTGTTACATGCTAAAAACCCAATTCTGTCAGCACTAATTTCTGCTGAACGATTTAGGTTAAGTATATTAAGTTTTAAACTTCTTTCGTTAACATTTTGATAATTCGGATACAAAGCATGTTGATAAATATAATGAGCAACTTCGTGACCTATTACAAATTGGAGTTCTTCTGTTGAAAGTAATTCCACTAGCCTTGAAGTTAAAATAATATCAGGTCTTGAAGCTAAAGACATTAAACTGCAAGCTGCATTTGCTTGATAACTATCTGGTGTAACAAAAAAATTAAATTGATTTTCTATTTTAATTCTATCAAAAACTATTTCTATAGCTTTTCCAACTTTTGGTAAAATTTCTTTACTAACTCTTATAGAATGTGAGAGCAGATTTGATAAATGGCTACCATCTAATTCACTAGTTTTTTTTTTAAAATCTTTTAATTCTATACCAAATTCTGATGGGTCATCGTTACGATATTTGTATTTTTCTAGAAAATTCATCAGCAGTTATATTGTTTTCTAAGATTTGCAATAATTTTAACCATCTCTTTAGCTCTTTTCCTTCTTTTAACTTCTTTGTGATTAGTTTGTGCATTCCATTTTGTATATTCCTTTCTTAAAACCTTGCACTTTTCTTTATCATCCATGTCAGAAGTAATACCAAAACTTTCCTCTGATGGTTTTTCAGACATTTCGATCTTATCAACGCTTGCAACAACTTTATTTTTCATTTCTTTAAATGTTGCAAGATCAATTCCTGTTGTTTTTGCAATTTTATTTATAAGGGCATCTTCCTCTGAACTAAGTTTAGAGTCCGAACTCGCTATGTCCAACATCAATTGAATAGCTAAATATTTTTGACTCTTGCTAGCTTTATTATTAAAATCTTTTACCAAATTGGATAGTGAAACCTTTTTGTTTTTTGCTTCAGAATAAGTTTTCTTAATAAAATTACTAAAATGTTTCTTTTTTTCTACTGCTTTTTCTTTATCTAGTTCATCCGTTATTCCTTTTGCCCAATTTTTTATTACATTAAGTTCTTTTTGATCTAAATGTCCGTCGGCAGCAGCCATACACATGCCAAGTTGTATTGTTAGATCTTCAACTTTTTCTTTATTGATAAATTCATCCATGTATCCAATTTCTTTAGAAGCGAAATCTACAATTTGATAAGCATGATGTTTGATTTTTTTTATATCGTCATACGCTGAATGATGCACCTCGGTGTCTGTGTCGCAAGCTGTTAAGTTAAATTTTAACTTTCTTTTTCCTTTGTGCGGTGCAAGAATGAAATCTTTTGGTATATAGATCCAATCATAGAAATCTGGAATATAAGTATCAGGTGTGGTTTTCCAAATAACATTTATACCAAAAACTCTGTTGTCTTTTTCAGCAAAGGAAGGATGAGCTGATAAAACGGGATCTCCAAACTCATCATCGCCTAAGTCTGTATTGTCGTGAATAGTTAGAATAATTCTAGTCTGATCTTCTGTTGGGTGCCCAATCCAACCCTTTATTTTAATACCAATGCATTTTACTTTGGGTAAATCCTTTTCTTTTGGAGGAAATTCTTCTTTAATTTTAAGTGTAAGTCTTGGAATTGAGTCAATTACTTCTTTTATTCTTTCTTCTTTATTTTTTGAAAAAAGAGTTTGAATAAGAGCCCAACCAATAATAATTATAATCCAAATTATAATTCCTTCCATAATTATTCAATTTCAAAATCTAGGTTTTCTCTTAATTCTTTTAATTCTTTAGATCCTTCTGGTTTTAAGTTTAATTCATGTTTCTTTTTGGACTTTACATCTTCAAATATGCAATGCATCTTTCCGTTTAAATCATAGGAATAAGTAACTTTTATCTGATCTCCCTGTTTGCTATTTTTTGAAAGTTCCAATTTTTCTTTGGCAATAACATGTACAAATTCAACATCTTTTTCCTCTCCCTCGCTTTGTGTTACTGAGCAATCTATTGCTTCTTGACCATCAAAAAGTACTGCATAATCTTTAGTTATTGAGGTAGGTAATTTTGTATCTCTGGGTATAACTATATCATTTACCATCATATGTTGTCTTCTTTCTTCATCTATAACTGCCATTAACGTTCCCATATAAAAGTTGCAGACGTCTTTTAATTCCACTTTCGAAACGGCTTTTTTTTGAGCAGTATTTAAAGATGATATATTTTGAAGACCCGCATAAATAGCAGCACCACAGGCAACTGCTTCGTCAACATTAACTCCTTTGACAGGATTTTTCTTCATAATTTTAGTAATAACTTCAGTTATAATTGGAATTCTGGTGCTACCTCCCACCAATAATGTTTGTGAAATATTACTTGGTTTGCATTTTGCTCGGTCCAAGGCTTCTTCCATCAACATTTTAATTTTTTCAATATAAGTATCAATTGAATTTTCAAATTCTTTTCTAGATATTTCTATTTTGTGAGGTCCTTTGGGACCTTCTATTATTTCAGTAACCTTATCTTTATTAGATAATATTTTTTTTATTTTTTCAGCTATTTCAAAATATTTTTTGTCTTCTTGATTTATTCCTTTGCCCTTTGCCTTTTTATATTTTTTATCAATTATTTTTAAAATTTCCCTATCAAAATCACCGCCGCCAAGTTCTTTGTCTCCAACCGAAGTTATTACATCAACTTTTTTTCCTTTAACACCAGCTATGGTAATATCAAAAGTACCTCCACCTAAATCAAAAATTAGAACTCTACCACTAATTGATGATGTGCCTGGCAGGTTTGCATAATGCAAAACTGCGGCAGTGGGTTCGTTAATTAATTCAACATCTAATTTTGATAATTTTGCAGCATCAAGTGTAGCTGATCTCGCAGCTTCAGCAAAAAGTGCAGGCACTGTTATAACAGCTTTTTTTACTCCAGAAGTATAATCTTTCAGTTTAGATAATATCAGCGATGAAATTTGTGATGGTGTGTATCCTTTTATGCCTTTTTTTTCTTTCTCCTCAATCCATTTGCCATCTTTAGTAGAGTAGACGACATTATTTTCCATTTCTCTCTTGACTTCAAAAACTACTTTATCAGGACTTGTTACAGCGGCGTCTTTTGCTTTTTCACCAACTATCGCCTTGTCTCTTCCGATATAAACTGCAGAACGAGTAATTCTGTCATTATTTTCTGGATCAGCTAAGACTTCAGGATTGCCTAAATCATCAAGTAAGGCAATCGCCGAAAAGGTTGTTCCTAGATCGATCCCTACTACTTTTGCCATATTGGAGTCTCTAATTTTATATTATTTAATTTTAGCATTATTTTCCTCATCATTTACAGCGTAAACTTTGACTAAGGCTTTTCTTACATACTGGATTTCTTTACCTTTTAAAATTAACTTATATCCATCTTTTAAAACTGAATGAATTAAATTGATTTTATTTGTATCATTAGTAATTTCTGTAGAGAGACTCACTTCACAGCCGTGATTTTCCAAACTTGAAGTATTCAACTCTGGTTTGAATTTTTCTATTCCAGAGTTATTTAATATAATTATCAGCTTATCTTTTGTGCTTGAAAAATATGATTTAGCGGTTTCATCATTAGTGCTAATTTTATTTTCGGCATTCTCGATAAACTCTATTGTATCGATGATTCCATCTAACAATGCTTTGTTTCGAGAATACTCATAACCCTTCTTGTATTCCTTTAGCTCATCATTCTTTTCTCTTGCAACTTTTTCAAAGGGTGCAATCTTTTCATCAACTTCGGATATAATTTTTTTTGCATCAATGTGTTCTTTTTTTAAAAAATTCTTTAATTCGTTATTGTAAGATCTAGTTTCGTTAATAAAGTTATCAATTTTTTGTTCTGTTTCTTTGGGAAATTGAATTAAATTGAAATTGTCCTTACTCGAGCTTCTAACCTTCTTCAAAAGACTGAAAAAAAGTATTGAAACTAATACTACAACAATACAAAGCACCACAATTGTGGAAATTGCTATAAGATTCAAACAGCCTCCCAAATAATATTTAATAATTGTTTATTGTAATATTAAATCAGCTAGTGAGGATTTTATACTGATTTAGATCAATAGTTGACGAATATCTTATAAAGAAAAAATTAAGTTTTATATTAATTGATTCCTTTTTTTTATTTTTTTCATTTTATATCCCATTTTAATTTTTCACAAATGCCATAACCTTTTGAGTTTATTTCTGGTTTATGGTCGAAGTTGTAATTGTATTTTAATATTTCGGCGTATGAATTTTTGCAAAATAACAAACCCAGAAAGATGTATAGAGATAGTTTTTTCATTTAATTAATATTCAATATAATTTGGTAGTTTTATCATTTCATCTTTTAATCGTTTTGCTAATTTTGTAGGTTTTTCTTTAAATATAATATCAATGTATGTATCTTTAATTCTTATGTTTTTATTATCTGAGTTAGAACTTAATAAAAAACCTACATAATCATTATATCCTATAACCTCAATACAAAAACGTTCGGGCATTTCATGTAAAAAAAGAATAAATAAAAATGACTCTAATCCATCTTTAAAAGTAAAGCTAAATTGATCTGTATTTTTTTTTGGCTTGTCATCTAAATCGTTAAGAAAAGCATTATTTTTTTTTAGATAGTCCAAAACATCTTTTGTTGTTATTTTTTTGTTCTTTTTGAATATTTTAAGAAAATATTGTTGAATATCATTCACAGTCTTATCAATTAAGGATGAGTATAAATCTACATTATTAAAAATACCTTTAAAAAAATTTCTCATCACCCAATTATCCTAATCGATGTTTGCAAGGGAGTGTGCATGGTTATTTTGATTTAAATTTTCTTACAATTCTAACTTTTTCACCAGATTTAAGATAAGAACTATCACCCAATAAAGTAATTGTGGTACCGAATGGTACAGTTTTATTTTTTACTGCCAATAGTGCACCATGTTTTT
>PVBE012796240.1_pt1 | contig 13605 bp, 11 predicted proteins | sample 1631181 | NCBI WGS metagenome assembly PVBE01 (sample SAMN08397723, study PRJNA350692) | Marine metagenome, whole genome shotgun sequencing project. | isolation source: water | place: Pacific Ocean | collected 2012-04 | reverse complement strand
TCCCTTGAGAATGTTCGGGATCGACACCCCCCGGGAGACCATGTTGATCACGTCGGTCTCGGCCAGCACCGCGCAGATACCCGATGGCGCCTCGGGCGCAGCCGCCTTGAGCGAGAGCGGCCCGACCTCTTCGAGCGCGATCCCCAGATATCGCGCGATGTTCTCCAGGAACTGCCCCGAGCCGGATGCGCACTGGCTGGTCATCCGGTATTCGAGCACCTTAGAGCGCTCGTCGATAACGATCGCCCGGCCGTGCAGTGCGCCCACGTCGAGCACGGCGCGGGCCTCAGGATCGAGCTCGATCGCGCCACGCGCATGGGTCGTCATGCCGTAGAAGTGGCCAGTGCGGAATTTGACAAGGTCGCCTTCACCCGTCGTCGCGATGTAGGCCACGTCCGACTCGGCGACCCCGGCGCCATCCAGGGCGTGCCGCCAGCACTCTCCGATTACCTGCCTGATGTCGCGCTTGCGGATCCGCTCGACCGATGACGAGAGTATCTCGCGTGCGTCGCCGTGTCGCATCACCACCGCCTTGACCGCGTTCGAGCCCACGTCGATGCCCGCCGTGACCGTCATGCTGCCTCCTCCAGTGTCGGCGCGCCGTCCCGCTGAGCGAACACCGCGGCGCCGAGTGCGCCGGTATAGATCGAGTCCGGCGAGATGTTGATCTGCATCTCGCCATAGTTCTCGCTGATCAGTTGCCGCAAGGCGTCCACGGCGGCGACGTTGTTGGCCACGCCGCCGGTGAAGGTGAACTGGCTGCGAACGCCGCCCGATCGCGCCAGTAGCGACATCGCACGAAGGATGATCGCCCGGTGCAGGCCCGCGAGGATGTCCTCGCGCTTCTCACCCAGTGTCAGCCGATCGCGCAGCTCCGCTCCTGCGAAGACCGTGCAGGTCGAGTTGATCCGGACAGCGCGTGTGGCTTTCTGGGCCATCGGGCCGAGCTCGTGAACGCCGAGGTTCATCTCGTCCGCGATGTAGCCCAGATACCGGCCGCAGCCCGCGGCGCAGCGGTCGTTCATCTGGAAGCTGGTGACGATGCCGGAGGGGTCGACCTGGATCGCCTTGGTGTCCTGTCCGCCGATGTCGAGGACGGTGGCCGTGCCGGGGAACATCTCGTGTGCGCCGAGGCCGTGGCAGAGGATCTCGGAGCGAATCTGTCGCTTCGGAAACGGCAGTCGCACCCGACCATACCCGGTGCCCACCGTGCTGAGGATCTCCAGGTCGATCGCGAACGCGGTGGAAAGCGCGTCGCGGATCTGCGCTCCCTGCTCCCCGTGATAACCGGATTCGTCCAGGCAGGTGTCCAGTGAGTCGCCGACCGCCTGGCTGAACGGGAGGTCGATTGGCTGGTTCTCGACATTCAGGATCGCCTTGTCGAACACGCCGAGCAATGCGTCGTATGGTCGCAGGCCAGCTTCGGCCGAGGGCTCCGCAAACGTCGCATACTGGCTGGCCGCGTTGTCACGAAAAAAGTGCGACCTCTTCCGCGCGCCCGGGGCGAACAGGGCCTCGGTGCTGCACTCCATGTCATCGAGAATGCCGGAAACTGCGTCTTCGAGGGCAGCGGCAGGATAGAGTCGTTCGACGGCGGGCACCTGGATCATCACCTTCTGGCGCAGGACCTCGAGCTGCGCCCTGTGCTGGGCCAGGCGAAAGCGGTGGGCAAGCAGTTCGAGCAGCTTCTCGCGCGACTCCGGGGTGCCCAGCTCGGGCATCGCCTTACGCGCCATTCCGAAGCGCGCGTCGGCCAGCGCCTCGCTGCGCGAGACCGCGCAGGCCACGTCGTAGTCACTGCGGCTGTTGGTCAGTCCGCGTCCGATCACGTTGGCGTCTTCATCGATCAGCACGCACTTGGTCGTGGTGCTGCCGAGGTCGATTCCGGCGAAGCACCGCATCAGACGGAGACCCCCTGTGCACGCCGCTGGTCGATCATCTGCAGGTAAGACTCGATCCGGTTCTTGATGTTGGACGCCGAGAAGTAACGCGGGTCGACCAGATCGCTCTCGATGAAGCCACCTGGCCGGCCGGTGCGTCTTTCCACCTCGCGCAGGATGAGCAGCTGGCCCGCGGCGAACGAGTTGCAGGACTTGACCGAATTGATCAGCAGTCCGTCCGCCTCGTACTCCTCGATGTAGCGACAGATCGTATCGATCCGGCTGCCCAGGTTGCGGTTGGTATAGCAGCCCAGGCAGTACTCGGCCATCGACTCGAGCGGCCGCTCGGGATCGTGGCGGAACCCCTCGTCGTAGGTTCCGCCGACCTTGGTATAGGTCGAGGCGACGACGGTCGCGCCTTCCTCGGAGAACATCTTCCAGAACTGATTGAAGCTGGTCCAGTTGGGCGGTCCTTCGGTGACGAGCCGGAATTTTTCCTCGCCCATCGGCCCCTCCGGCGTCATCGGGCCCTCTCCGTTGTCGATGCGGTCCTGGACTTCTTCTCGCAGCTCGCGGTAGTAGGCCACCGCGTCGGTGGTGCCCCGAAACGCCGAGAAGATCGGACCGATGTAGTAGACCCCGCCGAAGAAGGCGTCGATCGGCGAGGGCCGGTGCCTGGCCGATTCGAAGACCCAGACCAGGTCGTCCTCGGCCTGCGCGGAACAGGCGAGCAGCTCGCTCAGCCGGTCCTCGTCGTACTTCTGCCCCGAGACGCGCTCGAGGGCCGGAATCACCTCGTCGCGGATCTGCTTGACCACATAGTCCCGCATCTCGTTGGTGATCACACCCTCGGCCTGATACGGCACCTGTAGCATCGTCACCGGCGCCTCGTACTCCCGCTTTAGCAGCTCGAACCACTTCATGAAGGTGAAGCAGCCGGTGTAAGAGAGCAGCAGCAGATCGGGGTCGGGTAGCGGCAGGCCGGTCGGGCCGATGTTGCCTAACAGCTTCATGCCGAGGTCACACTTGACGTAGGTGCACACGTCCGCCGACAGGCCGCGTTTCTCCGCCTCTCGTATGTAACCCTTCGATTTCTGTCGCATGCCGGACTGCAGCGCGTTGATCTCGGGAAGGATCGGCAGCAGGTCGAAGGACAGGATCAACTCGGTCAGGTTGCCTGGCACGAAGGTGTAGACCACCTTCTGGCCCGTCTTCGGCGCGTCGGCGAGCTTCTGGAAATAGTCGGCCAGCATCTTCTTCTGGCGGGCCTGGCTCCTGTCCTTCATGCGTCGCTCCAGATCTTGATCGAGTCGGCAAATGTCCCCGTCTGTTCCCGGATGACCTGGAACTGACCGGTGTTCTCGGCGTACTTGAATGCGGTGGAGGGAATCCCGGCCTCGGTGACGGCGGCCTGCGTCATCGGCTGGTCGAGCAGCGCCGGGTCGCAAAAGCTGGGGGCTGCAAACAACACGCCCTCGGCGCCCGATGCCTTGACGGCGTCGACCAGGACCTGTCCCTTCTTGCCTTCGGCCAGATACATCGACTGGCAGGCGACACCCTGTTTCAGGAATGCCCTCGCGAGGGCTGCGAGTGGCTCTCCTCCCCGCTCGATCGGGCCCTCGATGAAGCGCGCGCCGAGGATGAAATCGTCGGCTACCACGTAACATCCCGAACGCTCGAGGGTCTTGATCATCCCCAGAGGCGGCTGCTCGCAGAAGCAGCCAACGATCGCCACACGGGCCATGTCCATCGGCTGGCGGTTCGACTGCGTCGCGGCTGCCATGTAATCGGTCAGGAGCTGGTTGTGAGCCTCGACCGGCAGCAGGTATCCGGCCCGGACGACTAGGTAGAGCTCGAGCGTCGGCACGAGCCACGGCTGCTCACTGCGCAGCTGGTAGGCCCTGGCGATCAGCGCCCGGTTCTCGTTGTAGAGCGCGATCGAGTGCCAGAGATCCTCGTCCGTGACAGTGTTTCCGCTCATCCGCTGCATGTCCTCGGTCAGCGTGCGCAGGATCTTCTCGTAGAACTCCCCACCGAGCGTCTCGTCGAAGTTCTGCGGCACATCGAGGTAGTGCACGTACCTGTCCGGAAACAGGATCTGCCACATGCCGGAGAGGTTGCGGATCACATCGCAGATCGAGGGGAAGATCATCCCGTCGAGCGCGTCGTAGGAGCCGTTGAGTCCGAGCTCGATCACGCTGCGCGGAATGTGGCAGATGTAGCTCTGGAAGTAGGCGTCACCGCGCACGATTTCGGTCTGGTCTCCGCCGCCGAGCACGCCGACCGGCAGCACGCCTGCCGCATGCAGGATCTCGCGCGGGATATACACCGGCAGGTGTCCGACGGCCTTGCCGCCTGGATTGTCAGCCTTCCACTGGGTGACGCACTCCAGCTGCAGATCGTTGACGAGCGATTCCGCTCGCGAAACGATCTGGGCGATGTCGCTCATGGCTTGCTCTGCTCGGCCAGCGCCCGCTCGGGAAGCACTGCCGCGATCAACTCCGGGCCCCATTTCCAGCCAGCCGCCACCAGCCGTCGCAATCGGATGAAGTCGACTTCCTGGTGTCCCTTTCGACCGTGGTGAAACGCATTGAATCCGGCGTTGGCCTCACTCATCATGTTCAGCGCGAGCCAGGCCCGGTTGCTTTCCTTGTTGCGGTCCCAGCAGGTCAGCTTGTGCTTGCGCACCGACTCGATCGTCTTGGTCAGGCAGCCCGGCATGGTGTGGGCCAGCTTGGTGATCAGGCGATCGACCGCGTCGTCCAGGGGGTTCAGGTCGACCTTGCCCTCCTCGAGCCGCTGGCGGGCTGCGGCCTTCTCCTCTCCCGTCCTCCATTCGCCGTGCACGATCTGGCCCAGCTCGTCGAGATAGCGATCGGTGACTACCAGGGGGTTGGCGATCAGCTGTCCGTCATGCCGCAGCGCGGGTACGATCTCGGTCAACAGCCCCAGGCGCAGTGCCTTGTGGGCGCTCCACGGCTCGCAGACCGTGCAGCTGAGCATGCCATGTTCGATGCCGACGAACAGCGGCAGGAAGTCCGTCGACCCGCCGTCGGGCGCTGAGCCGTGACGCGGTCCGGCCTGGCCGAAGCGCGCGAGGTCGCTGGCGATCGAGAAGTCGCAGGCCATGCCGATCTCCTGGCCTCCCGCGATCCGCATCCCGTTGACCCGGCAGATCACCGGCTTGTCGCAGATCAGGATCGAGGAGACCATGTCGTTGAACAGCCGCATGTACTGCCGGTACTCCTCGGGCCGCCCCGCATAGTAGGTCGCGTACTCGGCCGTGTTGCCGCCGGAGCAGAACGCGCGCGAGCCGCTGCCAGTGAACACGACGGCCACCGCGCGCCGGTCGTTGGAGGCGGCGCGCATGCCCAGAATCACCTCCTTGACCATCTCCGTGGTGTAGGAGTTGAGCTGTTCGGGATTGGAGAGGGTGATCCAGACAGCATGCAACCCCGAGACCGGGTCTCCGTTGCGGTCTCGAACGGGCCGGGTTTCGTAGAGCACTTCGTCACAGTGTGCCGGAAACGCCAGGTCGTGGTCTTTCAGGTCGATCAGGTTCTTGTCGGGCATCCGCCCTCCTCCTCGGACTATTCGAAATCAGGCAGCAGCACTGGCCGCGTCTTGAGCGTGCCCTCGTGCAACGCGGTCAGTACCTCGTTGATCTGGCTCATCGGTCGAGTCTCGATGAAGGGCTTGAGCTGGACCGCGCCCGACAGCACCAGGTCCAGCACGTGCGGGAAGTGCTCTGGCAGACAGCCCCAGTTACCTTGTAGGGTGGCGTCGAACGCCATCAGGTTCGAGAGCCGCAGGATCACTTCGTGTGTCGTGTAGCCGACCACGCTCAGATGCGCGCCGTAGGTCAACAGCGAGAAGGCGGTGTCCTGGCCAGCCGCTGAGCCAGACGTCTCGAAGATCCGCCACTCCGTGTCGGGCGCACCCAGCTCGCCAGCAATGCGCCGCATTTCCTTTCGCGGGGAGCTGTTCTTGAACTCGCGCGGCTCAAGCACCACATCCGCGCCGTATCCGGCGATTGCGGTCAGTCGCTCCGGGTCGACATCGATCGCCACGACCTTCGCGCCCAGAGCCGCCGCGATCTGAATGCCGAATCCACCGACACCCCCGGCGCCGACGAAGATGGCTAGCTGACCGGCTTCGAGGCCGCTGCGCAGGACTGCCTGGTAGGCTGTCGAGACTGCGTCCGCGGCCACGGAAAGCTGAGCCAGCGCCATGCCATCCAGCGCATCGTCGCTCAGCGTGCAGAGCCCCTCGGCCGGGACGACCAGGTGCGAGGCAAATCCGCCGTCGACGTCGCATCCGGGAAACACCTGCTCCTTGCAGATCTGCCCTCTGCCGCGCTGGCAAACATCGCACCTTCCGCAGGGCAGGACCGCAGGCACGACCACTGCCTGGCCCACCAGGTCCGACACGCCGGCCCCCGTCTCGACGACCCGTCCGCTCACCTCGTGGCCGAGGACCAGCGGCAGCGGGTGGCGGGTCGGCGTGCCCTCGAACAGAAACCCGAGATCGGTGTGGCAGACGCCGCAGCCGGCGACCTCGACCAGTGCCTCACCCGGGCCTGGCGTGGCCTCATACTGACACAGCTCCAGCGGTTCGTTGACCGCAGTCATGCGGTAGCCAGTGATTTGCATTGACAGCTACAGATGCAAGACGCGTGCCATGGGGTGGGGCTCCACTCTTCACGTGTGTGGGGATCAGGCGATCGAACCGCGGGCAGATTTACCCACACCCAGGGAAATTTTTCGCGCCCTCACACCTGGCGTTCGTGGCGCTGTGTCGACCATGCCCAGTCGATCCGTCAACAGTGAGGAGGAAACCTTGGATCACCCAAGGCGGTCGCCGCGACGCCGTCGATCTCGATCAACCAAGCGGGGTTGCAGACGGCGCCGACCACGATCGTCCTCGGCGTGTCTGCGGGCAGCAGCTCATCTATCAGCTCGGTCGCGCGCCGGTAATCCGCGCCGTCCCGTAGGTAAACCACGAAATGCTGCAGGTCGTCGAGTGTGGCGCCACCCGAGGACAGCAGCGCGGCGATGTTTTCGACCGTGCGTGTGGCCTGCATGTCGAGCTGCCTCGGGTAGAGGATCTTGCCCTCCCGATCGATGCTAGCCGTACCCGAGATGTGGTAGTGCGTGCGGTCGCCAAAGGTGACCCGCGTACCGCGCTCGAAGGTGGCGTTGCGCCCTGGCGTGCCGAAGGCCCGGTCGGTCGCGTAGGCGTGGGTCGGACACAGATAGTCGGGCGCCTGCAGGTAGCGGATCTGCTCCGGCAGCAGCCCTTCGATCGCCAGCGCTTCCATCCGGACCAGCCGGGAAGCCTTGGCGTCCTTTCCTTCGATGCCGGTGCTCGCGACATAGTGCGTGTGCTCGGTCAGGCCGATCTCGGCGAAGTACCTCCGACGAGCGTCTGCCATCGCCTGATAGTGGTTGTCGATGTCTCGCACGTAGATCCAGGTGCGCAGCAGATCGCGGGGCAGGACCAGGCCGCTCGACGCGTACCGTCGGTCGAGCTCGACGAACATCTCGCGGGTCTGCTGTCCTGCGCCTGTCCCGGCCGTCGGTCTCGACGTCGAGAGGAGTGTGCGATAGACCCCGTGTCGGACAGCGAACAGCGTGTCGTCGATAGCGTGCTTGGCCAGGTGCGCACCGCGCGACTTAAGGTGAAAGGCAGTCAGACTCAACTTGGCCCCCGATGCGGGCGGCTGACCGAGCGTCCGGACGAACGCGCAGCCCTCACGGCGCCGCAGCGCCTTTCGCAGGGGACGGATCTGGCTGGCGATGTCGCTCAGGTGAAAGCACCACGTGATGCACGTATCGAGGCTCAACCCGCAAGTCCGCTCCGTTTCGTCGTAGGCTTTTAGCAGCAGCGACACACTTTCACCGAACGCCAGCCCGGGCGGCGGCTCGACCGTGAGGTGGTATTCACAGCCAGTCGCCGCCACGAGGCTCTTGACGCGTGGCTCGCTGACGGTGTCCAGGCCCGGCATTACTGCCCGGCGATTCGCGTGTGTCCTCGGCCGCAGGATCCTTGGGGCAGGTGGCGGGGTACAACCAGATCTAGCATCCGGTCCTCGTCGACATCGTAGATAATGAAGTTGCTGGCATCCTCGAGCACGATGTGTCGCCCATCCTTGCTCGGGTTGACCGAGAAGCAGGAGCGTGGATCGTTGGGACACAGCGCGTGGGCTTCTCCGCTGAACTGAATCGGCTCGGCCGGGAAGAGCTCGACTCGACGCCACAGCTCCATCGTGTCGGCGTCGAGGATAACCAACTGGTTCGGCACGCAGGTGACCGCCATCAGCGTTCGACCCTCCCGGTCGAAGATCGAGTGCTGTGTGATGCGGTAGAACCGGTCGTCGGTGTAGCAGCCGGTGATCTCCGCCGTTCCCTTGTCCAGCTCTAGTCTGAACAGCGATGCCTTTCCCTCGAGCATCGTACCGGCGGTGTCATAGGAGATGTTGTGGGCCGAGGCGTAGACCACGTGGGGCTGGGTCGGATGGAATTCCAGGTGTGCCGGGACCGGCACCGGGATCTCAAGCTGCGATGCCCGGCCGCTCGCGAGGTCGACGGTAACCACGCTTTCCAGCTTGATTCCACCGGAGAGGCTCCTGCGATAGCCCTCCGGATCCTCCTCGTATGGGACGGCAGGGTAGGGAATGTTGAGTTCGAAGTCGAACGGGGCGATGGCGGCCTGGCGTCCGTCCGAGGAGCATGTCACCTGGTGGAAGCTGCCAGGCAGCGCCAGGCCGTTGCCGCCCATGTCAGACCAGCGAATCTCGGATTCGAGCGTATCGGTGTCGATCGCGCCAATCTCGCAGCGGCGCATCTTCGACCGCCCGGCAAACGGCCAGCGAACGAAGTACCAGTAGCGGTGGTCGGCGGAGAAATCACCCGTGCTCGAGTAGAGCATCAGCGGGTCTGACTGGTCGCCCGGATACACGTAGCCCGCGCCCGACACAGTGTCGATGATGTTGACGAAGAACCCGTTCTCGGCGCCGCCGTAACCGACGAATAGCTTGCCCCCGAGCGAGAGCTGTGCGGTGTGGGGCACCATGTAGTGATCCACGTAGTACTGCTCATGGGAGGTGTAGCCATACGGCAGCTCCGGAATCGACTCGCGAATCGCCTCGACGGCCCGCGGGAACATCGGCAGCGGGATCGACCAGCGGTCGATACGCCGGCGGGCGAAGTCGATGATGTCGTAGAACTGGCGTTCCTCCGCGGTTCGGCAGCCAACGAACTGCAGATCGATCTCGGGCAGTTCGGGCGTTTTTTCGAAGCACAGGACATCGTGGTGTGTCTGGATTGCATCCATCGGCCTGCTCCTAGTCCCGCGGTGGCATCGGGGCCATCCGCAGCCGCTGCTTGTAAGACTGCCGTACCAGTCGGATGTCCGCTAGGTAGTGCTCCAGCTGGTCCAGTGAGAGGGCCTGGTGGCCATCGCACAATGCCTCCGGCGGTCGGGGGTGGAACTCGACGAGCACCACGTTGGCCCCCGCGATAACGCCCTGTGCCGTGACATGATGGATGTCACTCAGCCCGTCTGGCGCCTGTTCGAGAGTGCCGACCGAGTGGGAGGGATCGATGCCGACTGGCAAGTGGGTCAGGCGCTTGATCACTGGCACGTGGCCGAAGTCCACTAGATTGCGATGCGGCGCTCCGGCCAGCGATTTCATTCCGCGGAGGCAGAAGATGATCTTCCGGTTGCCCTGGCTGGCGATGTACTCGCAGGCATTGAGCGACTCGTCGAGCGTGATTCCCATGCCACGCTTGAACAGGACCGGCAGCTCATGCTGCTCGCCCACCCGCTGCAGCAGTCCGAAGTTCTGTGCGTTGCGCGTACCGATCTGTAGCATCACGCCCGTAGAACGCCCCGCCCTTTCGAGCGCTTGCTGGATCAGATCCACATGGACCTCGCGCGTCACCTCGATTGCGATGACGCGGATCCCATGCTTGCCCGCCAACTCGAATAGGTAAGGCAAGCAGTCCTCGCCAAGACCCTGGAACGCGTAAGGGCTGGTCCGCGGCTTGAACACCCCGGCCCGGGTGGTCTTGACGCGCAGTCGCTGGAGGTGGCCGAAGATCTCTGCGGTCGTTTCGCGGCTCTCGATCGCACAGGGGCCGGCGAACACGAATAGTGTGTCTTGCGAGAAGCGCAGTCCCTGATACTCGAAGCCCGTCATGGCGTCGGCGCATGGATCAGCGATGGCCAACTCACATACGCCGCCCCCGCCATTAGTCGGGTTTGCATCCAGCCTTCGTCTAGTCATCTGCAGAGTCTCCGATGTTGCCCTTGATGCGACCCCTGGCCCCGGCTCGGAGGTCATGCAAAAAGCGGACCGAAGCGACTGCTGAACTGGATCAGGCGCTTTGTATGAGGACGGTCATGATCAAGAGCAGCATCGTGCCAGGTTCACAGGCGTCCCGATGAAGTCGAGCAGGTCGAATCAGGCGCCCAGCATCATTCTTGCGCTTGCTGGCGCAATCGCCGATCAGTCGCAGGGAATAACCCGACCCGAGCCCCTCGAGCAGCTGGCCGATGATCAGGCCCAGAGATAGGGGAGTTTTGCCCACCCCCTGGGGATTTTTCCGCGCTGTGACTTCGTGATCGCATCGATCAGAGGCGCGATGAACAGCAGTGCGGAGAAAGCGACCGGGCTGCCCACGATGATCCGAGTCGCCTGTTGTCGAACTTGAGGTGCATGAAGAAGCCGGCGATCAGAATGATCTTGGCCAGGCTCATCGGTACCAGGATCAGGCCCAGCAGCAGCCTGCTCATCGGCACCTGGGCCATTCCGACCTCGACGACCGTCAGCACGGCCAGGATGCCGAGGATCTTCCAGTAAATGGCGGGCCCATGAACCTCGTGTCCATGTTGCTCGGCTGTTCGTGCCGGCGAGGCAGTCTCGCTCATGATTTTCTACTCAGCTCGATGAGGTAGATAAGGTGAGGCGCTTCGGTCTAGTGCGGGACAGCGCAAGGCGCGTGCCAGTGAGTTGCGGTCGGTACGCGATTTGCGTGATCGGTGGCATGGACCTTCTGTTACTCGACCGAAGTCGGGGCATCGTGACCCTGACGCTGAACAACCCGCCGCTGAACGTCTTGACCATCGAGCTGCTCGAGGCCCTCGAAAGGGCGTTCTCGAAGCTGGCGTTTTCAAAGGCGGCCGAGGACGTTCGAGCCGTCGTGATCCGCAGCAGGGGCAGGCACTTCTCGGCCGGCGCGGATGTCGAGGAGCACCTGCCGAAACAGGGCGACAAGATGCTTCGCGGGCTCGAGCGGACCTTTCGCGTGCTGCACCAGGTGCGCGTGCCGACGGTCGCTGTCGTCCGCGGTTCCTGTCTAGGAGCAGGCCTCGAGCTCGCGGTGGCCTGTGACATGATGCTGGTTGCACAGGCTGCCCGCCTGGCCGTGCCAGAGATCAGACTGGGGGTGATCGCACCGATTGCCGCGATCGATCTGCCAGCGCGGATCGGCCCCGTGCGCGCGGCGGAGATGATGTATACCGGCCGGACCATCGACGGGACCGAGGCTGCCCGGATCGGGCTGGCGCTCGATGCGGTGCCTGATGACATGCTGGATGCGCGCTGCGAGGATCTGGCCGAAGGGCTAGGGGCCCTCAGCGCGCGGGCCCTGCGCGCCAGCAAGGAGGCGGTGCGAGAGGCCGCGGGACGTCCCTACACCGAGGCGCTGTCGAGCGTTTGCGCCGTCTATCGCGCGGCCGTGCTGGACTCGCGGGATGGGATCGAGGGCCTGAGCGCCTTCCTGGAAAAACGTGAGCCGGTCTGGACTCATCAGTAGCTGTTACGGTCCGGTCGACTCCTGGCGATATGGACGCTCGCTGGGTGTGGATGTGATCTCAACGGTGCCGACCTGCACATTCAGCTGCGTCTATTGCCAGCTAGGGCGGATACAGGACTGCACGACCCGGCGGCGGATCTTCCTCCCGAACCATGTGGTGTCCAGCGACCTCGAAGCATCCGGCTGGCGTGAGGCCGAAGTGGTGACCTACAGCGGTAGCGGGGAGCCGACACTGGCGGTGAACCTGGGCTCCGTGATCAGCGGCATCGCCGATCGCACCGGCCTCCCGTCGGTGGTGCTGACCAGTGGGGTGCTGCTCGATGATCCGGGAGTAGTCCAGGATCTGTGCCGTGCCGACGAGGTCTCGATCAAGCTGGACGCCTCGGACGAGCTAATGTTCCAGCAGGTCAATCGCCCCGCTCCGGGGATCACGCTGCTCGGCATCATCCTCGGCATCCGCCGATTCCGGCAGGTCTACTGTGGGCGGATGACGATCCAGGTGATGTTCCTGCGCTGGACCACCCAGCAGCTCGCGGCGCTCGCCGGGTTGCTGGTCGATGTTCAGCCGGACGAGGTCTTGGTCAACACACCCACCAGGCCGTATCCGGTGAGCTGGGACATCGGCGTTCGTGGCCGCCATGGTCAGCCGGCGGGAAAGCAGGCGATCCCTCGCGTTCAGGTTCGCAGGATGGCCATGGAGCTGAGCCGCCGTACAGAGCTGCCTGTGCGTAGCGTCTATGGGCACAAACTCCCGCACTTTCGGTCCGAGCAGCACGAGGTGAACCATGCGGATTGACCAGAACGAACTTCCGAAGAAGTACCACCAGGCGGTCGAGAAGTGGCAGCGCCGCCACTTCCCGGATCTGGACATCCTCGAGCGCTACTGGGCCAAGTTCTTTCCGGGCCAGGAGCCTTTCTGCCTGTGCGCCAAGCACGACCTGGACACCTCCGACAAGGTCGTCGTGGGTAAGCGCAAGGGAGAAGATAAGATGAACAGGTGCGAAGACATGGAGCCGGAGGAGGCCCGGAGGCTGCTGCAGATCATCAAGGCGCAGGCCAGCACCGAGTTCGGTTCGGTCCAGCAGCACCAGGGCAGCATCGACAAGGCGCAGGACGACAGCGAGAAGTTCGCCATCATGCGCGTGATGGCGGAGGAGTTGCGCCACGGCTATCAGATGTTCCACCTGCTGGTCAGCGATCGGTGGCGTGACGTCGGCGGACAGGACCCGGACGAGGTGATCGAGGAGGTGCTTTCGATGGGCACCGGCTCGCACGTGCTCGGCGCGTTCAATATCGAGTACGACTGCTTCGTCGACAACATCGTCTTCGCGGCGGTGATCGACCGTGTGGGCAAGTACCAGCTGACGATGCAGAAGGTCTGCGCCTACAAGCCGATGGCGGCAAGCATGACGCCGATGCTCGAGGAAGAGGCGTTCCACCTGGTTGCAGGCGTGTTTCCACTACGCCGATGGGTCCGTCGGGCGGCCCGGGACGAGAGCGTCATCGGCATCCCGGCGATCCAGCGCTATCTGAACAAGTGGATCCCCCGGGGCTACGAGATGTTCGGTCATGAGAAAGGCGGTCATACCAACATCGAGATGGGCTTCAAGGACATGACCAACGCCCGCGCGGTCAACCAGTACGAGGCGGAGTTGCAGCGTATGGTACGGGACCTCAACCGCAACTACGTCCGGGCCAGGCTGCCGGAAGCGGATGACAGACAGGCCTTCGGCCTGGTGGACTTCCTTGTCGAGCACAAGGAGAGCAAGCAGGGAATCTCACACGAGGATCTGCTGGCGGTGCCCCATCAGCAGTACTTCCGGCGTCGCGGACTACATGCGATGCAACTCTGGGGGGTGCAGGGCCAGCCCTTCGAAACGCCGCACCGATACAAGCAACATCTA
>PVBE012070943.1_pt1 | contig 13605 bp, 11 predicted proteins | sample 1631181 | NCBI WGS metagenome assembly PVBE01 (sample SAMN08397723, study PRJNA350692) | Marine metagenome, whole genome shotgun sequencing project. | isolation source: water | place: Pacific Ocean | collected 2012-04 | reverse complement strand
GTTCTTATCTTCTGTGTTCTCGATCACTGCTGCTCCTTCCCTGGGGACATTCTATCCCCCTGTCAGGAGCTCGCTTTACCTAATGTGAGTCTCTGTTAATTTCAGGCCCAAATGTGTCCCACTTTCGCTGACGGTCTACAGCATATGGTGAAACCAGGTCACACGTTGATTATCGAAGAACCCGAATCACACATTGACGCGGCAACACAGCGCAATCTAGCCCGTGCGATAGCGATGCTAGTCAACGGCGGCGTCAACGTGCTGCTGACAACTCATAGCGCCTATTTCGTCAGCCAGCTCAACAATCTGCTGCTGCTTTCTGAGCTGAGCACAAATAGCCGTTCCGGTCGCGGATACAAGGGCGGCGAGGTCCTCGCTGCGGACAGTGTCGGAGCGTACCAGTTCAATCCGAGCGACGATGGGACCCACGTCGAAACGCTGGACGTGACCGCTGAAGGCGGCATTCCGATGGACGCGTTCACCGATGTCCACGGCGACCCGTACAACGAGGCGATCCGGCTGGAGCACGCTCGCTAGAGTGGATATTCCCGCAAACGTCGAGACGTGCGTTTGCACGGAATGCGAAGGCAGCGGTTGCCACGTTGATCTTGCCGGGCTCGCCCGTGACGTAGATGTTCTCGACATGGACTGTGTCAAGCGAGTCAACCGCACGACCGATCGAATCTGTGACTGTGCGATCCTGTGGCGAAGCAGACGGCTCGTTGCCGCCACCGAGCTCAAGGGCGGACAGGATATCAGCATCCAACGATTGGTCGAGCAGATCCAAGGCGGCTGCAACGCGATCTCCGACCTTCTCAACGGTCAGACAGTCGAAGATTTCTACCCGATTCGCATGTACTCCGGCAAGCGCGATCCCAGGCGGGCTTTGCAGGGTAAACGGGTAATGTTCAGGGGACAACCTCGTCGCGTAATGGTGGCTCCATGCGGCTCACGTCTATCCACCATCGTCGGGGAATCCATTCGCAAGCGATCGCCCAAACGACGATAGCCAAGCTCACCCATGCTCCGCCGACTGCACGAATTACGGGCCCGACCACGTGGTTGGGTCCGTATTATTGAGCTACGTGTTTCTTGGACTTTCGATTCTGCCGCCGTGTATACGGCGGAGCTTGACCCCTCGGCGCCTACGTTTCTGTGGGGCGGCGGGCGGAGGCTCGCAGGTCGTCGATGGATGCTGAGCGTTCGACTATTACGTCGACGACGGACGGCTTGCCCGAGGCGAAGGCTTCGCGCAGCGCTCCGGCGAGGTCCTTCGAGTCGTTGACCTGAATTCCGAAGGCGCCCATGCTTCTGGCCAGCGCCCCGTGGTCGGTCTCGATGAACTCGGAGACGATGCGACGGTCCCCCTGGTGGTTCTTGACCATGCCCAGAGCGGAGTCGTTCAGCACCACGTACACGACCGGCAGGTCGTACTGGAGCGCGGTGTTGATCGCGTGGACGGACATCATGAACCCGCCGTCGCCCGTCACGCCGACCACCGGTTTGTCCGGGTAGGCGAGCTTTACTCCCAGCGCGGCGGGCAGGCTCCAGCCCATCCCGGCCGTGCCTCCTGGCGCGTAGAAAGTCTTGTGGCTTTGCGACTGGAAGTAGTGGGCCATCCAAACACGGTTGTTGCCCGCGTCGAGCGTGAACAGCGTCGACGGGTCGACTGTCTCTTGCAGGATGCGCACCAGTCGCTGCGGCATCACTGGCGAAGAGTCTTGCAATAGGACTGGGTCATCGTAGTAGCCTAGCGAACGTTTTCGCTCGCTGATCCGCGCTGCTCTCGGGTTGGTATCGACGGGTGAGCTCTCGACGACCTCGGCGCTCGCGTCTTGGATCTTCTGGAGGATTTCGCCAGCGTCGCCGACGAGCCCGATATCGATCGGGAAGGTCCAACCGGCGTTGCGTTCGTCGATGTCGATCTGGATGATGGTTTGCCGTTTCGGGTCGAACACGGCCGGGTTCTCGCCGACGGTGTCCTGCGGGGTCAGCTTGGCCCCGACCACGAGGGCAACGTCCGCGTCGCCAACTGTGGCGTTCGCCGTCGGCCGGCCGTAGACGCCAACCATGCCCACCGCAAGCGGATGGGTCTCGGGAATCGAGCTCTTTCCTTTATATGATGTCGCGACGGCCATGCCGAGCGTTTCCGCGAGCTCGCGCACCTGACCGTGGGCGCCGGACATGTGGACCCCGTTGCCAGCGATCATCACTGGCCGCTCCGCCTTCACTAGCATCTCGACGGCCTTGTCGATGTCCTCGGTTCGCGCGGTTGGCGTCGCCGTGGCGAGGTATCCTTGCGTCGGATGGATGAACGGCGGCGACTCGACATCGACGTCGCCGGCAATGGCCGCGCTGCGCATCAACACGGTCGCCGGTCCGGGCCTGCCGCTGGTTGCGTGCTTCAGCGCCAGCTGGAGGCCAATCACCGCTTCCTTCGGATTCGTGGCCAGCGTCGTGAACTTGGTAATGCTCCGGAAGATGCCGAGAAGATCGATGCTGCCGTATTCGCCGGCGCCGGATTGGTTTGCTGCGTGCTGGGCCATGCCGGAGTCGGACGTGTCGGTGAGTACGATCATCGGAGAGCTGCTGAGGTTCGCTTCCATGATTCCGAACGTGGCGTTGGAGCCGATGAACAATCCTTGACCCATGACGACAGCAGGTTTCCCGGTGGCTCGACCATACGCGTCCGCCATGATGGCCGCGGCCTGTTCATGGCGCGCCAGCACTGGCTTCACGCGATCGGACATGTCGTAGAGTGCGTTGTAGATCTCGCCGGTCCCGCCGCCCGGAATCCCGAACACGTACTGCACACCGGCTTCGTCCAGGACATTTGCCATCAGTTCCGAGGCTTTGGTCATTTCGAATCCCCTTTGAGATTGGCCGCCGGTCTCCTTCACCGCCACACGCCGCAACATCGTCCGAGACCGAGTCGAGTGTATTCGGGCGGGCAATCGGTGTCAATCCAGCGACCACCGCAGGGTTTAGGCACGGCGTTACATGTCCGATCAGCACCTCATTTCCTCTGATCATTCGATGTAACAGACCATCACCGAACCTCGTCATCCGAACATTCGGACAACGACATCTCGGGCGTCGGTGTGCTTGCCATCTGGCGGATGTCGACCGGGATTTCACGCCTGCTGGGCGGGTTCGGAGCGATCAGCGTGTCGGATGAAATTCGCGTTGCGGATTGAGTCGAGCACTCGATCATCACGCGAATAGCAGAGACTATGCCTGGCGCCAGGACACTAGGCGGCCTACCGGGGGTTCATGACATCAAAATCAAACCTGCGGATGATGTGCGCGGCTCAGCCAGTACCCATAATAGATTCCATAAATGCTGACAATCCATGAATAGGTTGGGTTGTCGGTCCAGGGGGGAAGGCAATGCAGCATGTCTTACTAATCGGGCTGAATCACAACACAGCTCCGATTGAGGTTCGTGAAACTGTATCGTTTTCCAAAGACCAGCTCCCCACGGCCTTGAGTCAGCTCAATGAATTCGCCAAAGAGGCGGTGATCGTTTCAACGTGCAACAGGACCGAGATCTACACGGTCACCGACGACATAACGGAAACGAGCAACCTGGTCCGATCCTTCCTCGCAGAATTTCATGATGTCTCGCGTGGTGAGATCTCGCCGTACCTGTATGAACTCACCGACACCGAGGCCGTCCGGCACGTGCTGAACGTCACCTCCGGGATGGACTCGTTGGTCCTAGGCGAGCCGCAGATACTCGGTCAGGTTCGCGACGCCTACACCGCGGCGGTCGAGGCGAGGTCCGCGAGGATCGGCTTGTCGAAGCTGTTTCACAAAGCCCTTCGAGTCGGGAAGAGAGCGCGTCGAGAGACGGACATCGGACGTCATGCGATGTCGGTCAGCTACGTCTGCGTCGAGCTCGTCCGCAAAGAGCTGGGCGAGCTTCGAGATCACTCAGCCCTGCTCGTCGGCGTCGGCGACGCGGGGAAGCTCGCATGCCAGGCCCTCGCGAAGGCTGGCATCGGGCAGATCAACGTAACGAACCGAACCTACGAACGCGCGCAGGACCTCGCCGACAAGCTCGGCGGAGTGGCCCTGCCGTTCGAGCAGCTAAACGAGGCGATGTCCCAGGCGAGCATCATCATCACCGCCACCGGGTCATCCAGTCACGTCATCAATGCCGCTTCCGTCCGCGAGGCAGTGGAGCAACGCGGCGGCGAGCCGCTGGTGCTCATGGACATCGCGGTGCCCAGGGACGTCGAGCCCGAGGTCGGTAGCATTCCGAGCGTCAGTCTGTTCGACATCGATGACCTCAAGGCCGTGTCGATTTCGAACCGCGAACAGCGCGAGGCGGAAGCCGAAAAAGTCGAGGAAATCATCGATGTCGAGATCTCTGAGTTCTCCGGATGGTGGGCATCGCTGCCTGCAGAGACGACGATAGCAGCTCTCCACGGGCAGGCCGAAGACCTCCGGCAACGCGAGCTCGCCAGGTTCCTGAGGGCCGAAAATCGGTTGACCGATCAGCAGCAGATCATCCTCGAAGAGATGAGCCGTTCGCTGGTCAAGAAACTGTTACACTACCCGTGTGCTTCACTGCGCGGCGACGGTCAACCGACCGACGTCGACACGGTGGGCAGGCTGTTTAAACTTGCGAGTTCAGATGTGGAAAGGTAGCGGTACGTGCTAAACGTAAGCAGGCTTTTGTGCGGAACGACGGCCCCCGGAGACGGCATCCGGTACGGCGAAGCGCCAACCAGACCCGATTCGATCCCCCGCATGGGCTCCATTCACGGCAAACCCGTCGTCGTGTGGAACATAACCCGAACCTGCAACCTCCACTGCCTCCACTGTTACGCTGAGGCCAAGGAACAGCTTTTCCCAGGCGAACTCACTCACGAACAAGCCGAAGTCGTTGTCGACGACCTCGCGCAGTACCAGATTCCCGTCCTCCTCTTTTCCGGCGGCGAGCCCCTGATGCGATTCGACATCATGGACCTCATTACCCGCGCACGAGAGAGCGGACTGCGGCCCGGACTCTCGACCAATGGGACCGCGATCACTCCTCAGGTGGCCGCCGAGTTGAAGCGTGCAGGCCTTACATACGTCGGAATCAGCATCGACGGGCTCAAGGCCGTCAATGACAAGTTTCGAGGCAAGAAAGGCGCGTTCGACGACGCCCTGGCCGGCATCCGAGCTTCTTTGGCCGAAGATTTTCGGCTGAGTCTGCGGTTCACGCTGACCCGACACAACCTCGCCGATCTCGACGCGATCTTCGATCTGGTCGAACAAGAAGGTATAACGCGGGTTTGCATCTACCACCTGGCCTACGCAGGGCGCGGGAACAAGCTGCTGCCCTTCGACCTGTCCCACGAGGAAACCCGAGATGCGATGGACCTGATATTCCGTCGTACGATCGACTTCCACGAGCGAGGCAAGGAACTCGAGATACTCACCGTCGACAACCATGCCGACGCCGTATACCTGCATCATTGGGTCAAAGAGAACATGCCGGACCGCATGGAAGAGGTCACCCGCCTGCTTAGCCGCAACAAAGGCAACAGCTCGGGGCGCGGGATCTCCTGCATCGACAACGTCGGCGACGTTCATCCGGACCAGTTCTGGCGGACGGCAACCGTCGGCAACGTGCTCGAGCGCCCGTTCAGCGAGATCTGGCAGGACGACAGCGTCGAGCTTCTTCACCAGCTGCGCAACCGCAAAGAACTGCTCAAAGGCCGATGTGGCCAATGCAACTTCGTGGACCTCTGCAACGGCAACCTTCGCGTGAGGGCGGAGAGCGCCGCGGGCGACACGTGGGCCGAAGACCCGGCATGCTACTTGACCGAAGAAGAACTCGGTATCGCCGATCTCGCGACGCAGACGGTTTAGCGTCGCGTCTTCCGGCCCGACAGCACGATAGATCTGAGGCCCCGCAGGGAGTCGCATTTCGCGCTGGACGGACCTGCAGGAGTCACAGTTTGACGTCAACACACAGCAGAGGCCCCGGCCGTGGCGGTCCGCCGATGGTGGATATGGACCGCGATCCGGTCGTTGTTTTTTGGGAGGTCACGCAGGCCTGCGCTCTCGCGTGCGTCCATTGTCGAGCCGAAGCCCAGCCCAAGCGGCATCCGCTCGAACTCAGCGACGAAGAGTCGATGCAGGTTCTTGAAGACCTAACCGGCTTCGATCACTCCCCGATCGTCGTCCTCTCGGGCGGCGACCCGTTCATGCATCCGAACCTGTTCAACATGGTCGAGCGCGGCGTCGAGTTGGGATTGACCATGTCCGTGGCGCCAGCCGCCACCGCGTTGCTGACCCGTCAGCGACTGCAGAAGCTCGTGGACCTGGGCGTGTCCCGGATTTCGTTGAGCTTGGACGGCTCCACCGCCGAAGCCCACGACGCTTTCCGGCGAGTCGACGGCTCGTTCGATCGAACCATGCAGGGCATGGCGCTGGCCCGCGAGGTCGGACTCGAGTTTCAAATCAATACGACGGTGTCTCGCCAAACGGTCGACGATCTGCCCGCGATAGCCGAGTTGCTCGTCTCGTCAGGCACCGTTGTATGGGATGTCTTCATGCTGGTGCCGACTGGCAGAGGCAAAACCGACGACGTAATATCGCCCGAAGAGCACGAGCGCGTCTTCGGTTGGCTGTACGACATGTCCGGCACGGTCCCGTACATGGTCAAGACTACATTGGGTCAGCACTATAGGCGCGTCCAGGTGCTGAAGCGCCTCGCCGCCGAAGGCAAAACCGACGTCGAGCTCACGCCCGACTTCGTGAAGAGCATGTATCGGGGCATTCCGACAAACGACGGTCGTGGCATCCTGTTCATTTCGCATCTCGGCGAAGTCCATCCGAGCGGGTTCCTGCCGGTCACCGGCGGCGACGTTCGCAAGGATTCGATTGTCGACGTGTACCGAAACGCAGAGATTTTCCGTTCGCTCAGATCGCCGTCACAGCTCAAAGCCAAGTGCGGACGGTGCCCGTTCAACACGATTTGCGGTGGCTGCCGAGCCCGCGCTTACGGCACGACCGGCGACTACCTCGAGCACGAAACCTTCTGCGTCTTCCAGCCAGGTGAAGGGGCGCACGCCACTGGCGACGCGAAGGTCCTGCGAAGGTAAATATTCGCGCTCCGTCAAATTTGAGGAGTCGACGCAAGGCATCACGATGAGCCGCCGAACCGGCTAAGTAGACGATGAGTTGGGTCAGTCTCCGATCGCACCTGATGAGCCTGTTTCACAGGCCGTTGATTCTAGGCGCCGCGATCTTTCACGAGCGTCCTCGCCCTGATGGCGTACGTTACACAGGAAGCTGCGCGTTCGCTGGTACATCGCATCATGCAAGACTGACTCTCCGTCGCGTCCACCGTCGCCGGAAGCCTCGACGAAGTCATCCGTTTCTCATCAGGCGGCTCGTATAGTCACCAGACGCCGCCAGCCATAAAATCAGCCATGATCCACTCCGGATCCCGACGTTCGAATCGAACGCAGTCCCCCGCATCCATCGGCTCTGCCGCGTATTCGGTCCTTGGAAATACGACGATTGATGCGGCGTTTCGCATGTCGTGGAGTCGGGCATGGCGCCGGATTAAGCCTGGCTGGCTCCCGTCTGACAACGTCGACCTACTTCGGAGGGTCGTTGAAAGCGGCGAAAGGGGGGGCGCTAGGCGATGCATATGAGCGGCGTACGGGGAAGTTTGCTAACCGGAGAGAGGCGACGCTCGCTGATCGGGGTCGCTGGTGTGAGCGAGTCACGTAACTGAGGACTGGCCTCAGCAGTCTCCGAGGACGGCGATTACTTCGCCAGTCTCTTCGTACATGCGCCACTTGCCACGCGTAACCGGGTCAGTGACGGTCCACTCTCGGTTGCCTCTCTCGTGGTGATCGTCGGTCCAGGTCACGCGCATCCAGGTCGCGTCGAACTTCGAAACATTCGGCAGATACTTATCCGCTGACTCGCAGTTCTCAAGTATGTCATCCGCGACCAAGGCGATCGCTTGTTGTCGATCGAATTTCGGAGTGCTGTCGAGCGCGACCGCCGTTCTCGTTTCCTCGGTGGTCGCCAATTTGCGCTCGGTGAACGGCATCTTGCCGACGGACGCGAACGCGACCAAGACGACCCCGATGGCGATGACAATGACCCAATTAAGCAAGGGGTCGCTCCTGCGGATGTTGACCTGAAATCATGGCGAGCATAGGCATTTCAGAGTATAACAAATCCTGAATCGGCTTTCATATTCCACGCGGCCAGAAGCGAACGGAGAAACGAACGGTGAAAACGGTGAACGCGGCCTCGAGTTTGATGGACACGACGCCACGCATTGCGGGGGGCGTCGTTCGACGAGCATCCGGCAACGTTGACGCCGAGCCCTGTCGTCTAGATCTGGCGCAACCGTGGATCCCACCGGTCCCGGAGCCAGTCGCCAATGAAGTTGAACGACAGCACGGTGAGGAAGATGGCCATGCCGGGAAAGAACGCGACCCACCAAGCGGAGCCGAGGTACTCTCTACCGTTCGAGATGTCGGCGCCCCATGAAGGCGTAGGAGGCGGCACACCAGCCCCCAGGAATGACAGGATGCTCTCCGACAAGATCGTATTTCCAACCTGAAGCGTGGTCGCAACGACGACTGTGTTCGAGACAGCCGGCAAAAGGTGCTTGAACATGATTCGAGGCGTTGACGCCCCGGCGACGGTGGCGAGCGCAATATAATCGAAGTTCCGGACTTGAAGCGTTTGACCTCGCACCAATCGCGCTATTCCCGCCCAGGCTCCGAGTGCGAGTACGAACGCGACAACGGCGAAACTCTGGCCCATTACGAACACAAGCGCAATTGCAAGCAATAGGTACGGAATTGCATTGAACACGTCGACGACACGCATTATCAATTCGTCGACCATGCCTCCGAAGTAACCAGCCGTCAGCCCCACGCTGGTTCCGAACACGGTCCCAACGACGATCGCGACTGCGGCCAAACTAAGCGACAGGCGTGCTCCGTAAACAATTCTGCTCAACAGATCGCGCCCGAGTTGATCGGCGCCCAACACGAATGTATACACCTCGGCTTTTGGTCCGAGCGGAATGCCGTTGGTGTTGCAGGACTCGAACTTGTTCGAGAGCTGACCTTCTTCGCACGCCGCACGCCAGGGGGGCGCCCCGAGCACGGCCCGCAACTGGTCTTTTTCAGGATCGTACGGCGCCACCCAGGGAGCGAAGATAGCACACGTTATCAGCGTGCCAAGAATCAACATTGGGATGATGGGCCATCGTCGCAACACATAAAACGTTTGCTGTAGGGTCGATACCTTCCCCAGTTCCGAGATGTCGGACGACGATAGTTGGCGGGCGGGAGTGGTCAAATGAAGTCCTTAGGAGTATCGAATCCGAGGATCGATGAATGCGTACAGGATATCAATAATGAAGATCGCGAACACGTAGACAAGGGTGAACACGAGAACGGCCCCGGTCATCAACGGGAAGTCGTTGTTGATAATCGAGGTGTAGGTCATCTGTCCCAGACCCGGCCATGCGAACACGGTCTCCGTGACGACGGTCCCGCCGATGAAGCCAACCAAAATCAGCGCTGAGAATGTCAGCGGCGGGATCAACGAGTTCTTGAAAGCGTGTTTCCAGATCACCGCGTTTGCGCCGACGCCTTTTGCTCGAGCTAATATAATGTATTCGGAGTCCAACACTTCCAGCATCGAAGATCGTACGAGGCGCATAAGTCCCGCGGATGCCAGCCAGCCGAGTGTTACCGCGGGCATGATGAAATACTGAATGCGGCCGTACCAACTTGTTGCATCGTGGCCGCGCGTGCCTGACGGAAGCCAGTCCAAATTCACAGCAAATATCAAGATCAACATTATGCCGAGCCAGAACGGTGGCAAGGCTTGCCCAAAGACGGCGAACGTTCTACCGATGACGTCCCAGATTGTTCCGCGCTTGACTGCGGACAATACGCCGAGCGGTATGCCCGTTATCAGAACAAATAGCGTCGCGGACAGCCCGAGTTGTAGGCTGGCCGGCGCAAAGTCGAGCACCATTTCCAGCACAGGTTTACTGGTCTTGAGAGAAGTGCCAAAGTCGCCCTGGAAGACGCCTTTGCCTATCCAAATCAAATATTGAACGATTACCGGTTTGTCCAGGTGGAATGCGTCTCCCCACGCCTCCCATTGCTCGGGCGAGACGTACCCTACATTCAACATCACGTTGCGAGGATCGCCTTGGAATCGTGACAGCGAGAACACAATCAAAGTCGCCGCAAGAACGGAGACGATCAGGAAGATGAATCGCCTGATGATGAACTTTTTCATGGAGATCGACTCCGGCAGCGCCTAGTCGCTACTAATGAGCGTACTACCGGCGCCCCGTTTCATCAGAAGTTGGGGCGCCGGTTACTTCAGTCGTTCAGCCTGTAAAAGGCCGTTTTGCTACCTCTTCGCGGGAATGATCGTCTCGAATGAGTTTGGCAGTTCCCACGGAGCGAGGTTCCAGCTCTCGATGGTGTCGGGGTTAAATCCGATCAACGCGGGCACTTCGACGACACCGCCGGTCAGGACCATGTCGTATGCCCAGTCTCTGATGCGGTGGCGGGAATCGATGTTCTCGGGCGAGCCTTTCGCCTGAATGCGCGTCTCTTCCCGGTTGTCCCAGTGCAAGTTGTCCTCGATGCTGGGATTCCATCCGCCAGCCGGGAGCGGCCACAGGCCGCCACCGGGGAGCGTGCCGCCTACGTCGCTGACGCGGCCGTCTTTGCTGGTCGGGCCCCATCGGGTCATCCATGGCACGTGAAGCGTACGGTTCAGCATTGTCGGTCGACGCGAGGAGTACTGCGTGCTGTCGATGAACGGATCGAGATCAAGGTTCTCTTTCCATTGTCCGACCATGGCTTCGCAAACCTCGAGTGAGGTTCCATTGCCCTGCGAGCAGAAGAACTCGAACCGGAAACCAGGCTGGACGCCGGATTCCGCCAACAGCGCCTTGGCCTTGTCCGGGTCAAACGCATAGGACCAGGCCGCGTCATACTCGGGATGCAGTTGATGGAGTCCGAGTCCGGGGTACGAACCTCCGTAAACGGCTCCTCCATAACCACCGGTGACCGAGCTGGCGATGAGCTCGCGGTCGATCGAATACACCAAAGCTTGACGGAAAGCCTTGGCCTTCAGCATGGACGGGGTCGTGTAGGAGAACTTGTCCGTGTCCTTGTTGTCGAAGCCGATGGAGTCCGGTGTGAACTCAACGGTGTCGCCGTCAAACGTAAACGAGAAGTTTGTCATCTGGCAGCCGGCGCCAGGGGTGTCTTGGATCGCGGGGTCGGACCTGTCGATGCCAATGCACTCAATCCTGGGGTCGCCGATCCACGGATAGCTGTCAGTAGGGAGAAAACCCCCTCGAATCATCGGTTGGCCGGACAGGTCGTCGTCCCCGAGGGTAGATCCCGGCGGGTACGCGAACGACCAGTTGTTGCCGGCGAAGTAGAAGAAGTTGCCGTTGATGGCGTCGAGTCCCTCGTGGAACACGAATCCGTCCTTCTCCAACCGACCTACGTCTTGAATCGAAGCCTGCGCGATGTCGGCTGCTCCGGTTTGGAGCATCGCTGAGCGCTGTTGTGCTTCGTTGGCCTGGATGAACACGATTCTGTCGAACAGAGCGTTCTGGCGCCAGTGGTCAACCCTTGCCTCGGCTTCGATGCGCTCGGCGGGCAGCCACTCGTGCACGACGAAGGTGCCGGTTCCGTGGGCTATGCCGAACGTGGAACCGAGCTCGTCATAAAGGGTCTTGGACTGCATCCAGATGGCGTCCTGGCACATCGACGAGGCGTCCTGGAGGCCGTCAGACCTGAATGCTCGCGCAGGGGCCTCGACCGTATACGTGTCGATGGCGCTCCAGGGCATGTAGTACTCGTACGCCTGGGACGAGTTCGAGTTGGTCGAACTGATATTCTCCGCGCCGGCGTCGTTCATCGACCATGCGATGTCTTCGGCGGTCATGTTGCCGATGTTGACCAACTCGCCATCGATGGACCGATAGAAGTCAACGTCGTCTCGCAGGTGAACAATCATCCTCCCCTGATTGGCGGGGTCGGACAGGTCGGCTTCGTCGAAGAGCTCAAGCTTCTTGCCGTCCATCGTGACGGTCCCGCCGCCCTTCTTCGGGAGTTCCCATTCCCAGCCGGTGGCTAGATAAGGAGCGTGGCACGCGGTGCCAACGGACCGGATTGGGAATCCTTGAGCGTCGTAGGTTGGCTCCCAGCCCAGTAGGGGCTCCATGAAGCCATAGAAGCCGTGGAACAGAATGTCTGGCCACGTGCCTTTGCCCATCTCAAACAGCGGCGTGCCGACGTTGTCGAACACGACCGTGATGGTCTGGCTCACTCGAGCGGTCTGCACCGCTGGCGCCTGAGCCGCCGGTGCTGCCGGTAGCGGCACTGGCGTCGCTATGGCTCCAGCCTGTACCGGGGACCCGGGCGCTGCCGGCGCTGCTGGCGCCGCTGGCGCTGGCGCTGCCGGAGCCTGTGGCGAACCGGGCGCGGCTGACGGTGCTGGCGCTGACGGTGCTGGCGCTGACGGTGCTGGCGCTGACGGTGCTGGCGCTGACGGCGCAGGCGCTGACGGCGCGGGCGACGCAGCATCGTCGCTGTCATCGCTGGCGCATGCGATCGCGAATAATGCGACTAGGCTCGCGATCAACACAAGCCACAGCTTCGCACTCTTAAATCCCAACGAGATCATCGCTAAACTCTCCTTCGCTTTTTACAATTCATTTGTCGAGTTACCACCGTATTCCAATTTGCCGTATGCCGTTCGATGTGCTCCGGGTTCTTATCCGAGCCTACCCGAAGTGCGACGATAACCGCACTTCGGCACAAGCGTCATGTTTACATCACTGCCCCAAATTTGTCAAATCCCGCTTCACTAATGCATGGGCTCCCCGAACTCGAAAAACCCAATATCCGTGCCTGACGGAGTGCACATATTGGCAATTTAACGTCCCGAAAGGAGACATGCTGCCAAAGCAATCATGCGGTCGAGGAGCCAGCGAAACGCAGCTCGTTTCACGCCCCGAAACGAGCCTAGTACGAGTTAGTGCACATGACAGCAATTAGCAACACATATGGCCGCGGCTTGTTCCTAGGCTCGACGCGAACCCACCGCGATTGATGAATACCGAATCATGCCTGACGGGGAGATTCGTTGATCTCGATGGATCGTTGCTCGCACCCGCTATCACGGCATCCGTGACCTCGTCCTGAGGTTCGGACGTGTGTTTCGAGGCCGACCGTCTCGCCGAGGCGACCCTCGTCGATCTGACGCGTGGTATACTCCGGCACACCCGCGACCCAATCAGAAGGTTTCCGAGCATACTCGCATTTCCGAAGAGACACTCAAAATGAAGCTGGAATTGGGCTCTTTTGAAGTCACCGACATCGTCTTTTCCGACAAGACGAGCTTCTCGAATGGCACACTGACCGTCGATGTTGACAAGGTGCGAGATCTGGTCTTGGAAGACGCCAACTTCAGCGGCGTCAAACTTCATCTGGCACGGCCTGGCGAATCCGTCAGGCTGGTCAACGTGCTGGATGTCGTGGAGCCTCGATTCAAAGCATCGGGTCAGGGCCG
>PVBE011714203.1_pt1 | contig 13608 bp, 2 predicted proteins | sample 1631181 | NCBI WGS metagenome assembly PVBE01 (sample SAMN08397723, study PRJNA350692) | Marine metagenome, whole genome shotgun sequencing project. | isolation source: water | place: Pacific Ocean | collected 2012-04 | reverse complement strand
CCCCAGGCACTCTGGAGGGGGAAGGCGCCGCTCTGCGAGCCAGCCCTTCCACCACTCCAGCCACTCCGCCCTCGCAGAGTGCCTGGGGGTGGGGTTTGGAGGTGGGGATGGGGGGAGTACAAGGATTTCGTGGCCCTTGCGTCGCCCTTACGTCGACGTACGTCACGTTAGCTTTCACGTACATTCCTTAGATCACCCTTACGTCGACCCAATGTCGACGCATGAGGCCCCAAACTTATCCCCACACACCCCATGAACCCCAGGCACTCTGGAGGGGGAAGGCGCCGCTCTGCGAGCCAGCCCTTCCACCACTCCAGCCACTCCGCCCTCGCAGAGTGCCTGGGGGATGTGGGCGAGAGTCGCAGGGGAGGTGGAACTCATATAAAAACATCAAAACAAAAGACGAGACACACCCGAAAATCAACAAACCAATCGAAAATGCGGACAGAGAGACAGCCTGACTAATCCTCGGAGCCCACCCCATCACCCCCAGGCACTCTGGAGGGGGAAGGCGCCGCTCTGCGAGCCAGCCCTTCCACCACTCCAGCCACTCCGCCCTCACAGAGTGCCAGGGGTGGGGTTTGGAGGTGGGGATGGGGGAGTTGCTGGCAGACAAGCAGGCAGAATAACTCACTCGCGAAGTGGAAGGTCAGCGCCGCCGGGCCTGCCACGGACCTCCTGCTGCACGATCCAGATCATCGCCGCCGAAGGTCGTCATGCGACCCCGCGTTCCCTCCTCGCGCCGAGCCACGCCACGCTGCGCACCCTCCGCCTCCCGGCGTCTCTCATCCGCCGCCAGGTCGTTGACCCGCCCCGCACCAAAACCCGTGACAATGCGTGAGCGAACAGCCGACAACGAGGCGCTTGACCGCGACGCACTGTCGCCAGCTCCGCCCGCAGCCCGGCCCTGCTCCGCCTCCCGGCCTGCGAGGCGCGCAGACCTCCTCGGCGCTAACGCCTGCTCCGGAAGCCCGCCCGCCCGTGCTCTAGCAGCACCCCCAGCCCTCGCAGCGCCCTGGGCGGCGGAACGCCCGTCCTCCTCGCCAACGTCCATGCTACCCACTGCACCGCCGCTCGGACTGGCCGACACTGCCTCCCTGACCGGTGCGCCGGCTATTCTCCCACTGCGCTTCCCTGCCAAGAGCTCTGTAGATGCAAGCGTTGGCGTGCTTCCAGCGCCAGCAGCCGCAGAGCCCCCAACGCCACCTCTGGGAGACCTAGGCGCGCTCGGCGACTTCCCGCAGAGGCGTCGTCTCTTCGGCGTTGTCAAAACAGCGCCGTCTCCGGACAACCCCTGCTGATCACCTTCGCCCTCCGTGCGCGCTACCACCCCCGGGGCTTCAGCACCGACGGCGCCGGCCCCTACTCTCGGCGACGCGGGACCACCCGGCTGCTTCCCACACGCACGCCTCCGCACAGGCGTGGCTGACGCCGGGCCATGCTCCAGCACGATCTCCTCCACGCCCTCCTCTGACAGGCCAGCATCCACACGGCGAGCCTTCGCCCCCCGCTCAGCAGCCGTCGCCTCGCGCAGCACTGGCGCTCCGGTCTGCCCAGCAGCGCCAGCCGCGCTGCATTTCCCGGTCCGCCGTCGCTTGCTCGGAGTCTCCGCGTCACCCTGGCGCTGATCCGCGCCGCTGCCTCTCCCCGCGCCGGCCTGACCGGCGCTGCTGCTCGACGAGGCAGCACCAGCTTGACCTGCACCACCACCGCCAGCAGCACTACCGCTGCTCCTGCCAGCACCAGGCCCAATGGCCTGGGGACCACCGCCACCAGCATCGCCACCAGCGCCTCCGTCCTCACCGAGGTCCACGACCTCCGCCAGTCCCGCCTGCTTCCACACCGCACCTCCGCCGCTCCTGCAATACACCACCATGTACACCTGCTTCGGCTTAATGTGCGCCATCTCCTTGTCCATTTGATACACGGGACGGCTATCGTTGTAGAACCAGAAGCGACCACCAGGGCCACGGCACAGGCACGTGTAGTGCCCCTGATCAGTCGTCTCACCATTGTGGTACACCACACCAACCAGCTGCATTGCTGGCAGCCCGGCCACTTCCAGCTTCTCTTCAACGCTGACTCCCAGGCGAGGGCCAACCCCACGGCGAACTTGCACTACAAGCACATTCGGCGCCGTTACCATCCGACACTGGCTCTCGTGCACCGTGTCCGCGCCACAGCCCTCACACCGCAGTTCCTCTTCATGTCGCGCACACGCTTCCAAGTACATGTCCGCCACCGTCAAGGGCCCTCCTGGTTCCTCCTTCGGCAACACTCGCAACACACACTCGCTCGAGTACCAAGAGCGCACGCCGTTGCGACATCGCGTACAACGCCGCCGCGTCTCACTCACAAACCCAAACAGCCGCTCGACGTGCGTGGCCGCGGGGTGCGTCAACTGGACCCCACCCCAGAGGCCATACCGATTCTCGCGGATTTCCAACGCCCGCGCGCGGTCGAGGAACTGCTCGAGGAACTCGAAGACGTCGTGCTGGTCATGCCCTCCAAACGCTGGACCAACCTGCTCACGCCGCGCTGCGAGGACCGGCACCCCCGCTGGTCCCGGGCCAAAGCCTGCCACGACCTGCGTGTAGGTCAGAAACAGAGCACATAGAACACAGGATGCCCCGTCCTGCTCGCAACCGTCCGTGTGGTGCCTGATCGCCCACTCGACCACAGCCGGGGTCCGCATCAACACCTGCGCCACACTGTTCAAGTAGCATGTGTTCCCAACGTTCCGCATACCCCGCAGAGGCACCCCCTCGATCGTTTCCCAAGACCCCGCCGGCACATCGTCCAAGCCGACGAGGGCCACGTCAGAGGGCCCACACGGAACAGGGCCAGGCAGCGCCGGAACCGACACCACAGCGTCCGCGAAGAGCCCGTCCGCGCCGAAGACCGCCCGCCGCCTGGCAACGGCACGCTCCCGGCGCTGGCGCGCTCCTCGCTGCTGCGCGCGCTGAAAGTCTGAACGGCCACGCTCTGCCGCTCGGCGCCGAGCAACTGCCTGCGCCTCACGGCCCGCCTGACACCTTGCCTTCACTTCCACCAGCTCCTTCTGCTGCGCCTCGTCCCGCAAGTTCACCAGGTGCCCACGCCGCACGCGCGCACTAACGACATCCAGCCTCGCCTTCGAAGCGTACACGTCGCCCACGTCCACGTGTGCCATGACGCCGAAGTGGTCCGACAAGCAGAACTCCTGCCCCTCGAAGTAGACCTTGCCTTGGCCCACAAGGTGCGCCTCTGCCCACGCCTTCTTCCCGAAGAGCACCCGGTCCGTCCGCAGCCCTGGGCCCGAGTACGACGAGTCCGCGTAGAACTGGTTGCCCTTCACACCCCAGGAGGCGCCAGCGTACCTGGCCTCCTGCACCCCCAGCTCCCTACACAGCGCCCCCACCTCGTCATCCTTGGCGTTCATGTCCCCAACAAGCAGCACCCTCTCTCCACCATCGGCTCTCGAAACGACATGCTCAAGAATCCGCCGTCGCTTCCGCGCAGAGTCGCCTGTTGGCAAGTGCACCGCCGCCACCACAAGGGACTGCACGGGCGCCTCACTGTCGTGCAGGTCCACGCGTGCCGCCACACAGGGCTCGGACCCGCCCAGCAGCACCCGCGCAGACCTCAAACCACGACGCACGTACAGATGCACGTAGCCCCGATTCGCCACAGCCTCCGCGGACCCCACGAGCTCGTGAGTGCCCAAGAGCTCTGGGTAAGCAGCGCTGCCTTCACACTCTTGCAGCGCGATCACGTCGCAACGGAACGTGCGATGCCAGCGAAGGATCTCGTTCGTGAGCTGGGCTCGCTGGTCCAGGGCATTGAACGTGACGGGGGCCTGCGCCGACCGGTGGCCTCCCGCAACGTTCCATGTCGCAACTCGGACCACGCGCACCTGCTTCGCCCGGTCTCTCGCACCACAGGGCCGGGGCGCCTGGACGTGAGAACAACCTGCAGCGTCGAACGCCTGCCGCGCCCCTTCCTGCCAGCGCGGAGCGAGCGACGGCACCGTATTGAACATCCGCAACACTGTCCGACACTCCCCCGCGTCGCGCAGCAGCCTGTCCACATCCCGCAGTCCGCGCTCGCCCAACTCCTTACGGAAGTGCGCGAAGAGGGCGCGCAACGCGTGGCCCACATCAGGCACGAAAGACTCGGCCTTCGCGTCCAAGGGAGTCTCCCCGCCTGCAACAGCGACGCGCCCCAGAAGCAGCCCGAAGGCGTACAAGATCCTCTGCGACCCCACCCGGCATGCGGGCACCCCGACAACTTCCACTCGTGGCGCACTGCCGTCGACGCGCGCACCGACCCCACGGACCAACACGTCGAGATTCCGAGCTATACGCTGCGCCGTCGCGACGCGCCTCGCCGCGTCGTAGACCTGCACGTGCAGCTCCTTCGCGTCCCCCAACTTCTCACCGGGCGTCGAAGACCGCACCACCGCGCAAACCCAATCCTGCGGCACGTTCCGGTCATCCACCGCCACAGGGATCACGAGCTCCTCCTTCGCACATACCTCGTCGCGGGGCCACACCTTGCGCCAGTTTCCAAAGACACGGGCAAAGGAATCCATCCCCTCTTGTCGGCCGACCTCCTTGCCGACGGTCTTACTGCCAACCGTCATGGGCAAGCCCAGCGCTTTGCACACCTGCTTCGCCACCAGCAAGAAGAACTCGAGCGCGTCCTCCTGCAGCCGCCCACGGGCGATGGCATCCTCCGCTCGCACACTGATGCGCCAACTATCCATGTACAATACGCTCCCTCCACGCAAAGCACCGAAGTCCTCCTTTCCCCGCGCCACCGCCTGGTCCAGGCTCTTGTGCAAGCGCTCCGGAATCAAGGCGCCCATAGCCTCCCTTACAGCGGGCATGTGCAAGGGCTGGATCTCGGGCGGCACGGTGTCCTCGACGGCCTCGTCCCAAGCCCCTGCCAGCGAGATGCGCCGTGCGACCATACCTGCAACTTCCCGAAGACTGTCCAAGCGCCCCGAATCGTCACCAGCAATGGCCAAGGCACGCTGCTCCAGCGCTGCGCGCCACGCCCCAGGACCTGCGTCGCCTGACTCGGCACCCTGCAACCCGGCCACCAGCTCCGATGCGAGGAGCCGCTCCTCGGGAGTCGCGGTCCGCACACGCATGCGGTCCAGCAGCCTGTCAGCGATGCTCGAGAGCTCCCTCTGCCGAGCCCCATCACCAGCCGCGGCCCGCAGCACCTCCGCGGCCAATGCACCCTCGAAATCCGGCTCCGCGTCGCCCCACAGCCACGTATCCCCATCGACGCGCCTCCCTTGGTTCCTCAAGCGGTCTCTCTGCTCATCGGCGGCGACCTTCAAGCCCTTCAGCAAGATCTCGGCAGCTGCGCGCTCCCTGTCAGTCCAGAGATCTGCCCCGCAGAACCCGTACCGCCGCAGCGTCCTCGAAGCCCGTGCCAGCTGGCGGAGCTCGAACCGCTTCCTGTCCCGAAACGCTGTCGTCCTCCTGGCCTTCATAAAGTGCTCGTAGTCTGGCAGGTCCTCTTCGAAGACCAAGTTCCATGGATGCCGCACGCGCGTGCACGCAACAAAGGCGATCCCAGGGATCCCTGCACTCCTCTGCGACAGGTGCACGCGAGCACGCTCCAGATTCATGCCCTGTGCCTTCCAGTGCGTCATCGCCCAGGCTAAAGTCAAGGGATAGTTCTCCCGATGCACGTTCTCCTCCGCGGACGACGTCACCTTCTGCCTGAAGATCGGGACCCAGTTCCTCCTCGAGCCTGGCACGCCAGCTGGCGGGTCATCCGGGAAGAACGAGCGCGGGCTGCCGGAGGCATCGCGCAAGTTAACCTCATCGAATTCCACAAAGACGCACAGAGGTGACCGCAGCTCGGGCTTGTCGCTGCTGTGCGGGTCGGCGCCCTCCGGCCACATGTACCCCCGCACCACACCGAGAGCACCGTTCATCAGCCCCGCCTCCACCCAGAGGTTCTGCGTCAGGAGTACCCGCGCGCCCTCGCATAGCAAGACCTCCTGCTCTATTCCCCGGAAGTCTTCCGCCGAGAGCGCTTCAGGCTGCATCGCCTTGCCCTCCTTCGTGTTCGGCTTGTCGTGGTACGCCCGTATCACGGCAATCGGCTTACCTGTCTCAGCCGACAAACGTTCCAGACGAAGCCTGTTGATCGAGTCCGCCTGGGGGTCTCCCGCGGCGTTATCCTTCCTCCCGTCCATCAGCAGCGGAGCCTGGTCGAACTTCCGCAGCTCCTCTCTGCCCTCGGGTGTCTGCTGCAGCACCGACCGATTTCGTCGACTCAGCCACGCGTGCTCCGACTGTGTCCACTCGCACTCGGCCATCCCGCGCGTCACCTGAAGGAACTTCTGCGCGTCTTGGCGGTACTCCTCCCGCCTGTCCGCTGGTATCTCGTCATTCTCGTCTTCAAACCGGTGCACCTGACGCAGGTAACACACATCTTCGAAGGAGTCCCGGACAGCCATCCCTACACGGACCAAGCGCTTCGTAGACCACGCGTCATCAGGCGTCCTGTCACTTCCCTTAGGCTTGTTCTGGGCTTTTCCCGTGTACTCGCCCTGCCTGCAGATAAGATCATCACCGATCGGCGCGGCCTGCTTGAGATCCCCCGCCAGCACCGCATCGCGTCCCGCCAAGTACAGCTCCTCGCCCTGGTGCTGCGGCCGCCGGCCCAGCGTGTCTCCAACCTTGAACTCGATCTTCCCCAGCATCTGTCGCCCGACCATACTCAGCTCGTCGATCACGAAGATACGCGCCTGCGCCAAGCGCGTCTTCATCGACCTGAACTTCTCGCTACCACGCCTCCCCTTCGAGGCGGAACCACAAAAGTTCATCGGAGGAATCCCAAAGGTGCGATGTATCGTCGCCGCCCCGAACTTCATCTGGAAGGACGCACAACCCGTGGGCGCGGCGAGCACGCACGCATTCCGCACGCACTCCTCCAGCTTCCTCTTCACACTCGCCACAGCGTCCGAGTCGGGAGCTGTCGCTGCACGTGACTGTCCAGCCCTGTCCGCGCTCTGCTGCCGTGCCGCGTCAAAAGCTGCCGCTGCCCTCGCTGCCTTCTCCGCGGACACGCCCAAGAGCTCCGCGACGTTCCGGGCACTGGCTTCCGCAGCCGCCTGAGCACCAGATCCCGAACGCGCAGCCCGCGCCTTCGTGTCCGCGACAAACGCCGCCCGCAGCAACTGGCCCTCCCACTCCGCCCGCACCCTGCCACGCCTCGCACCCACGACGGCCCGCAAAGTACGCGATTTTCCAGTGCCGGCGGTGCCGAGGAGCATCATACGCAGCGGCCGCGTCGAAGAATGCCGGTCATCCATGATAATATCGTGAGCGAATCTTTACCACGGATCAAGCTGACTTCGCTCTACACCCCCCGCGCCGTCACTCACCAACGCTTTCCCAAACCACTGGGCCGCCAGGTCTTTAATACGATCGTGCTCGCTCCAATGCACGTTACAGGCCTCCTCCGTCCAGCGATGACCCTTCGGATTGAAAACGACACCGAAGCGGCGATCCCCACCGGCTGCCTCGACCTGACCGTCCGACCCGACGACCGTGACTCGGTCCCGCGCCTGCGGCGCAGCACCGGCAGCACTCAAGCGCTCGGCCGCCGACCGCGCAGCCCACGTGGGGTCCACCTCCTCTCCGTCGCCACCACCCCCTGCCTGTGGCCTGGGCTCGCGGAGCAACTCCAAGGAGCCTTCGTTCGGGTCCTCGTCATGGGCACCCGCAAGCTTGGCCGCCAGCTCGTCCGCCTGCCTGTCCGCGTCGGCATCCGTCGCGTTTTCACTCTCGCCTTCGCTTGCACCCCCCGTGTCCGAAGACGACGACGCAGCGCCGCCCTTCTGTGACTGCTTCTGCGCAGCCTTCCTCACATGACGCTGATGCCTCCTGATCATCTCGCGCTTCGTCCGCTTCAGGAGTGTCCTGTTACGCTCAAGCCTCTCCGCCTGCAGCAACGTCAGCACCTCCCTGTAGAACGGGTTCGCTCGCTCGTACTGCTCGGTCACCCACGCAGGCACCCATTGCAGCAGCAGAGGGTCCGTCAACATCTCCATCAACGCCAAAGCCCACCCGTCCTCCCGCCCTTCGAACTTCGCATAGAGCTCCCGGACGCCAAGGTACCGATCCTCCTGAGGCGCGCCAGCGACGGCAAAGGGCGCCACGAAGTCAGTCCCACCAAAGCACACCGGCGCCACCGCTTTCACGGGTGGCTTCAGCTGCTCCCGGATCTTCGCGTGCCGCTCAGCGGTGGGCATGTGCCGCCAGTACGCGATGACGGCCGCGCGCGCGTAGCCCTCGTGCACCAGGTGCTCCACGTTTGCACAGTCAGCGCTGAAGCAGGGCGTCACCATGATGCACACGGGCCGGGTGCAGGGCTTCACTCGTCCCTTGTACACGGCATACTTCCACCAGAACTCATACAAGGACAGGTCTCGCACGTGCTTCTCCTGCACGCTGTCGTCCCCCTTGGCCAGCTGCCTGCGCACGAGCTGCAAGCGCTTGTTGAACTTGTCCACGCGACTGTCCCAGTGCACCGGCTCATCCTCGCCCGCGTTCTTCAACAGCGCCGCCGGCTTCAGCGGGCGCGACCCCGACGTGTTCAGGCTCACAACGGGCATGAGCGGGATCACCATCGGCAGCTGCAGCCCAAGGTGCACGGCCTCGTACAGGTGGAAGTCGCGTTCGCCCAGCGACCTCGCGAAGAACTTCTGGATAGAGCGTCGCAGGAAGTCCGCGCCCTCGCCCTCGGGCACGTACGTGCAGACCTCATCCACGGCGTCCTTCAACACGTCCTGCAACCTGCGGGACCCCTTCGGCGCCTTCGTCGCGTACTTCGTCACGTACTGGACCACGGCCCACAAGTTCAGGATCGGGCGCCAGTCGATATTCCCCAAGTTTGCCAGGAGCACGTGCGCCTCGTAGCTGCAACACAGACGGTCGTTCCGTGGGAAGCGCGCATGCCACTGGCCTTCTAAGTCGCCCTTCTCCATGATCATGGGCCGCGGCCCGCCTCGCGCCACCGGGTCCCGCGGGAAACCGTACCGGCACTTCGGGCAGGAGTCCTTGCCACGAGCGCAAGCGTGCACGCCCAGCTTCGGCCTCTGCACCCCGTGCTTCGTGTGCCGCGCCACACGCGTCACGAGGGCCGCGACGAGCCGCCGCACGCGCTGCACGTCGAGCCCCTTCGCCTCGTCGCCCGCGCTAAAGACCTTATCGAGCAGAGCACGCAGGTTCACCCGCTCCGGCGCACGCCCGCTCACGTCACGCACCGCCTTCTCCTCAGAGGTCAACTCACGCGCCCCCTCGGTGCCATCAAGATCCACCTCCACGTCGTGTGCACCAATCTCCTCGTCCCACTTATAGCGCCACTGGCCGCCATCGCTGAAGCACGGGTTCCACTCCGAGACGACGCCTTTGAAAAACAAATCGAACTCCTTCTCCAGGCTGCTCTGCGACTTCTTCTCTTCATTCTCCGGCTTCATCACGCGGAGGTCCACCCAGGGCGTGTCTACACGATCCTGCGCAGAGATGCCTTCCGCGCCCGCCCGGCGCCCACACCCCTTCCTCCTCTCCAGGGCCCCAGGCTCCGGCACCGGTGGCAGCCGCCGATACTTCACGTCGCTCCGCTCGTCCTGGCCCTCCCCCGGCACCTCCTCCACCTCCCCCTGCTCAATGAGAGCCGCGACCACCGCGCCCACACGCCCGTCCACGAAGTCTGTGGCCTTGCCCGCGCCGTCCGGGTCCTCGCTGTCAGCTGAAGCCTCGCCCTCCTCGTCGCCCTGCCCTTCTCCGTCGGCCTCGACGAGGACCCGCCGCACCAGCTCGCGCACCTCCCGCGCAGTCCTCTCCTCCTCGTAGTCCCAGCGCACACCCTCCCGTTCCCTTCTCAAGGCTTTCCGAACGGCACGCACGTCTTCTGTCACCGTCTGCGGTGGCACATCGCCCTCGCCCTCCACATCTGCGTGAACGCGCTTCACCACGGGTCCGGGAACTCCCATACAGACACCGTGGGTATGCGGGTTCCCCCCTCCGCCCCACTCGGCACGCGCCATCGCCATGAAGGGCGCCTTGTCAGAGTGCGGCACGATCGCAGGCATCACTATCCGCATGTGCAACTCTGTGCGCAAGGCCAGCATGTACGCCACGAGGTCTGGGTTGTCTCTCGTGAAGGCGAAGCTCTCCTGCTGGTCGCCCCCGCCGAACTCTCCGGACATCGCAGCTCCCGCGAGGGCCTTGGTGTTCATGCGCTGCACGTCATAGGCCGCATTGTACTTGCAGTTCAGGGTCCACCAGAGCGACGGGTGCCGACCCAGGCCTACGTGGTCGGGTGCCAGCACGTTGTCGCTTCCAAGGAAGCGCCGCCCCGCGGGTTCCCCACCGTCCGCATCCTCAGCGTCGACCCATGGTGGCACCCAAGACATGTGCTTCACCGTCGCGTCCACTTTCTTGGCCTCGTACGCCCACTGCATCGTCGTGGTGCGGACCTCGCGCCCGACCGTCGACAACTGGCTCACGAGCACGCGCATGCGGTCCTCCTGGCCCAGGATGTCCCGCAGAGCGCCCTTGGTCAAAACGCGGCCACCCTCCAAGCCCAAGCCGACACGGCGCACGACATTGCGGTACACTGCAAAACCACGCGCGCGCGCCTCCGAGAGCAGTACGGTGTTCGACATGGCCCACAAGGCGCGCTGCCCTCTGGCACCCCCCACGAAATGGCCCGTCTTGTACCGCAAGAGGTGCTGCAACCACACCTGCGGCGACACCTTCCGCGGGCGCTCCTCGAAGAGATCGGCGATTCCCATCGGGAACTCTAGCGGGAACGCCTTCACGAAACGACCCCGACTGTGTGCTCCGGTCGGGTCATCGTTCCTGCTCGGCCAGCCATACACGAGCTTCTCGGCTGTCTGCAGGGCGTCCTGCTCCTCGTCGGGCACGTCCGCAGGCTCCGCCAAGCACCCCGTGTCCTGGTCACGCTCGCTGCCCTTAAACCGTGCAGCAATTACCAGCTCGTGCATGACGTCGTCCAAGACCAGCTCCTCCGCGACGCCTTGCGCAGCGCTGCCGAGGTCGGCACCCAGGCGCTCCTTGAGCCAGTCCACCAGCACCTGCAGGCCGATTGCGTCCGCCTTCACCACAGCAGCATCGAGGACACCCTGCTCCACCTGCCGCCGCAGGTCCTCCCGGATACGCTGGAACAACTCAACGTTCGTTTCGTCGTCGGCTTCCTTGAGCTCGTCGACAGCCCCCTCCGCACCTGACGCGTGGCCCACCCACCAGCGCTGGACCGCATACCCATGCGGAAACTCAGCGCAGTCGAGCCAGATGCAGAACGTTTCCTCGTCCACGTACAACGCACCGTCCTCCGCATCATCCTCAGCACCGTCGTCACTGCCAGCGCCGCCCGCGAACTCGCCGACTCCACCCTCATCACCCCCCTCGCCCTCTTGCGCCTCGGCTTCCGCAGGGGCGCCCAAGGTGTCAGCACCACCGCCGCGGACACCCACTCCTTGCACCTCCTCCTCAGGCCCTACGAAGTTAACGTCGAAGCCCGCCGCGATGAAATGCTCCGGCGTCGCGACATCCACAGCCCTCTCCAGCTTCTCCTTCGGGCTGAGAGCGGCCGCGTCTTCAGGGCGAAGCACGACTCCGTCGACCTCCTTCGGTGCGAACTCCTCCCTTAGCTCCTCCTCACTCATCACGTGAAACAACTTCCGGTCGTAGTACTTGTGCATCGGCTCCTCCTCCTGGCCGCCGAGCCTCCAAGGCCCGTAGCCATTCCGTGGGAGCGCACAGAGGGCCTGGAGCAGGTTGGCGACGTACCACCAGCGCACCTGCAAACCCTCCACGGCGCCCCTGCCTCGGCCCACATTCCGCCGGAGCATCAAGTGCAAGGGCACGTCCTTCGGATGCCATGGCATCACGAGCCGTGGGGTCACATGCTCGGGTCGCTCGACGGCCTCACCGCCGTGATCGTACCGCACCACGAGTAGCCCGCAAGGCCGCCGCTCCAGCACACGCGCAGGAAACACCAGAGCCCCACCAGCATCGATCGCATACCTCTCCCGCTCCTCAGGTGTCGCCTCCGTCGCCCGTCGCACCTTGCGGTCCGGGTCACGAGGGTCCCCGCCAGGGCCACGGACAGAGTTCACGCGGTCGCGTGGCCGGAAGCTCTTCATGAGGTCCAGGCGCGCCGCGAAGCGTGCCACGTCCTGTGGGAACGACAGCGTGTTCCGACGGAACTTCCGCAACCCTGACCTTGAGATCGTCACGAAGTTCACCTGCATGTGCTCAAGCGCCACGAGCATGGCCTCCACCATTGTCGCGCCAGTGAACAAATCCTGCAGGTCGTCCCAGGGAAAGCGGAAGCACGGGTCCATGTGGTTCTCCTCCGACCTCTCCGCCACCACCTGGCCCCTCTGCTCATCGCCACCCTGGTCACGCAGCTGAGCATCCATGTCCCTCTGGCACCGCAGGCACGTACCCGAGCAGGAACTTGCGACACCGTCCGCTGCATCGAAGGGCGGCAGCTCGTCCCACTTCGCAACCTCCACGTTGCACGCAGCCACACCGTCCTTGCCGTGCTTCAGGACCTCCATCTCCTTCGCAATCGACGGTGGCGGCACGTACGCAGGGTGAAAGGTCGGGAACCGCTCGGCGCAATCGTGGCACGTGAACAGCACCATGTGCGACAGGATTGCGTGCATGGCCTGTGCCGCGCGCAGGGGGTTCTCCCGCAAGTCCACGTCGTACTTCGCCACGCGCAGCGGCACCTTCTTCAAGGGAACATTGAGGTACTCTTCCTGGACGCGCTTAGCCTTGATCAGCCGATGCGTATGGATCTGACCCTCCTCCCTGTGCATCCTGACCGCTTGGGGCTTTGGCAGAACACGCCACACGTAGCTACCGTCAACCTGCCGCAGGTGTACCTGGTTCGCCCCTTGCGATAGCTTCACGATCGGCGCTAACACAAGCTTCGGGGGTGTGCTCCACTGGTTCTTGTGGGAGCTCCGCTTCGGTCGCCCGCCCTTGTCCTTCTCAGCAACTGCTCCCGTGGGCGTCTTCCCATGCTCCTGGGCCTTCTTTTTCTGCAAACGCGTATTATAGGCGTGCATCACGTCCGGCTGAAAACGAGACCTCCGACCCAGGACCTCGGGACCTCCCAATGGCGTGCTGCTCTCGCCCTCTCCAGCCATAACGCCACACTCTGCTCGGGAGACCTCCGCGACAAACGCGACGAGGCCCCGCTCCTCCCCAAGTGCCATATCCTCGAACATATCGCCCGGTGCTTTCCACCTATCTGGCTTCAACGGAGGCACGCTGAGCGTGCCATCGCCCTCAAGGAAGTCACTTGGCAACCACTCCCGCGACCACAGTGCTTCAAAATCGTCCTCGTCCTCGCACTTCACGTCACGCCACAACACTTGGCCCTCGGCACTCTCCACCGCTGTCTGCAGCATGCTACAATCAAACCACAGACGCGGGAGGCGAGGGCGCTCCTCGCTCTCCCAGAACCTCTTCTCGATGTCGTCGAAACTCCTGCTCTCCTGCTCCGCGGACACACTGCCTGAAACACGCCTCCTACGTGTATGCACGCGCT
>PVBE011641375.1_pt1 | contig 13608 bp, 16 predicted proteins | sample 1631181 | NCBI WGS metagenome assembly PVBE01 (sample SAMN08397723, study PRJNA350692) | Marine metagenome, whole genome shotgun sequencing project. | isolation source: water | place: Pacific Ocean | collected 2012-04 | reverse complement strand
TAACACGAGTCCCTTGATGTCTTCAAGTTGCTCAATTGAATCGAGTGCCGCGTTAAGTCGCTAAATAAGATTTCGGTCAAGTACTACAACCGGTCGACCACCACCATTTAGCCAGAGGGTTACGATTCCTGCTTTGTTTACTTCAAATTTGAGGGTATCTTGTTGGGTGGAGGTAGTCATGAAATCTCTCTAATACCCCGTGTTTTTACGCTATTTAAGGCAATTTACCGCGCCCCACATTGTACCCGATTCCCGACCCTTGCGGGGCACTCAAATCCGGTGTCTGACCCTCGGTGTCTGACCACCGGTGTCTGGCCAACGGTGTCCGACCCCGCTAAAAAAGGCGTTTTTACTTATTGTAGAGCGGTTTTAGGCGAGCTAAAGCTTCATCTCCGGCCACGATTTCAGCAGAGAGATCGGCTCCCTTTTGAAGTGTGTCGTCATCAAGAGAACCATCAATTTCGTTGAGCCACAACTTTGTTGTTGCCAACGCTTCTTTGCCTCCCCGCGCTAGGTTTTTAGCAAAGTCATCAACAGCGGTTGGTAGTTCATCAAGATCGCAAAGATGTGTAGCAAGGCCTGCTTCAAACCCCTGTTTTCCAGAAATGGTTCCACCTGCGAGCAACATTGCCCTTGCTTTGCCGGCACCTATTTTTTTAATTAACCAAGGAGCAACAACAGCGGGGCAAATTCCAAGATCAACTTCAGGATATCCAACCTTGGCTTCTGGATGTGTAAACGCGAAGTCACATACAACCATCAACCCACATCCCCCACCAATCGCCGCACCTTGCACACGTGCAATTGTGGGAACAGTTAGTCGTCGAAGGCGTTTCGATACCTGTCCAAGACCACGAAGCATCGCGCCCATTGCAGTCGGGTCATCAATCACTCCCTTTAAATCCATACCGGCACAAAAAGATTTTCCTTCACCTGCGAGAATCAATACTCGCATTGTTTCATTTTTTTCAATTTCATCCAGTCCAGCGTGGATTGCATCAATCATTTCTGCTGATAAGGCATTGCGCTTGCCGGCTCGATTTAAAGTAAGTGTTACGATATTATTTTGTTCTGTTATTCGAATCATGTACGTAGAGTACGGTCTATGATGGATTCATGCGAATCAACGCAGCTAGCGCCTCTCCGGGGCATGGCTGGCTCATCAACGATTCTCCTACAAGCACAATATGAACACCATGTATTCGCAGTCGGTCTAAATCCTCTGGCTCTGTAATACCAGATTCACTTACAACTACAGAGGTATCTTCAATAACATCAACCATCCGAACCGTGTGGCTAATATCGGTATTCATCGTCTCTAGGTTGCGGTTGTTGATTCCAAGCAAGCAATAGCCGGCATGTGGGAACCCAACGTGTTGCTGTACCTTGAGCAAATTATCCATGTCATGGGCTTCAATAAGGGTCGTCATCCCAAGTTTTTGAGCAAGAATCAAAAAATCAACTATTTGTCCCTCTGGAAGCACCTCGGCAATCAACAAAATAGCATCCGCACCGGCAGCCCTCGCTTCCCAGATTTGATATTCATCAACAATGAAGTCTTTCCGAAGAACGGGCAACTCGATTTCTTCCCGTATTTGTGAAATGTAATCCAAACTTCCACCAAAAAATTCATAATCCGTTAAGCAGGAGATAGCGGCAGCGCCGTGCTTCTCGTAGCATTTGGCAATGGCTACTGGATCAAAGTCTTCACGAATAACACCAGCAGAAGGGCTTTTGCGTTTTACTTCTGCAATGACACTCGTGCTACCCCTTGTATGCCCATTTACAACCGCGCCAAAAAAATTACGTGGTCGTTCTTTTGATTCAGTTATTGCTCGAAGTTCTTCGATTGGCTTCACTAGCCGAAGTTTTGCAACCTCTTTTCGCTTGTGTTCAATAATGGTGCTTAGTGTGATAGCCATCTGTTCATCAGTTGCAAAGGGTAACGACGAAACGGCTGTAATGGAAGGGAATCCAATCGATTTTGCAACAGTTGTTTTATCGGTTTTTTCCGTCTGTATTGGAATTTGGTTCATAAAAACGAAGCGTAGTTCGCTACCAAAAAGAGGTTACCTTGACCCATCAATAACTCCTACGATGGCTGTTCTATTGAGTGGAGCAATGTTTATACTTGGCGGTTTAGGTGGCTGGTGGGGCGCATCAAGACCTACAGACGGAGCGATGGAATCACTTGCTTGGACATACAGTTCAGCGATTGTTGCCCAGATACCGGTTATAATTGCGTACGTTTCGATGAGAAAGCGGTTTGGGTCCCGACATCTTGCCGAAACCTCAACAGTGGCTTTTGTTGTATTTGTACCAATGGCACTAGCCGCAGCAGGGCTTTTGCACGGTCTTTTTTCTTCTTTTGGTGTTGAGCCAAGCACAAAATTGGGACATGAGACGCTTGAGAAACTTTCAAATGGTCATTGGACAGTGTTCGCTTGGGTTGTTGTACTTTGCGTGACGGTTGGAGCGGGTATTGTTGAAGAGGTTCTCTATCGAGGACTTATCTTGCCAACATTTACAGCGGTATTGAGTGGCAAAACAGCCTGGGGGGCTATTGTGGCTACGAGCGTTTTCTTTGCATTGATGCACGCTGGAGCAGCACCACCATCTGCGATTGTTGGCCTTTTTGTTCTTTCGTTGGGGCTGTGTTGGGCACGGGTTAAAAGTGGAGGTGTGCTTGCCCCGATATTAATTCATGTCGTTTTTAATACAATGAATATCGCATTTGTTTACAGTACGCACCTATGAGTACCCGCGAAGTCATTCTTACAGGCGACACTCCAACGGGGCAGTTGCATCTTGGTCATTATTTTGGTTCCGTTCGCAGACGTGTGGAATTGCAAGAAACGCACGATTGCTATTTTTTATTAGCAAATATGCATGCATATACAACTCGGTTTGATAGCCCAGACGAAGTCCATACCGATACGCTAGAAATCGTTAGAGATTATTTGGCAATGGGTGTTGAGCCAAACAAGGCGGCAATCTTTCTTCAATCTGAAACGCCGGCAATTGCAGAACTAACTTTTTTGTTTGCAATGTTGTTACCGTTTAATCGTGTGATGCGAAACCCAACGCTTAAAGAAGAAATAAAAGTAAAAGGTCTTGGTGAAAACTACAGTTTTGGTTTTCCGCTGTACGCAGTTGGTCAAACCGCCGACATACTAGCGTTCCGCGCGCACTCTGTCCCAGTTGGCGAAGACCAAGTGCCACACATCGAACTTACTCGAGAAGTTGCGAGGCGGTTTAACAAACTGTATTGTGGCATTGACGAAAATGTTGAAGACGATGACCCGATTATGCTTAAGAAGGGCGTCTTCCCTATTCCAAAAGCGGACGTTGGCAATGTTGGAAAACTCATTGGAACTGATGGCGTAAATAAAATGAGCAAATCGTTGAACAACACAATCTTGATTACCGACACACCTAAAAAAGTAAAAAAGAAACTCGGTCAACTTTATACTGGTCGCCAATCCATGACAGATCCAGGCGACCCAGATAGTTCGCTTATGCAATACGTTGACATTTTTATTACTGACAAAGATCGCGCCTCCGAGTTGAAAGACAAATATGTACGGGGTGATAATATCGGTGACGGACACATAAAAGTTGAAGTTGCTGAGGCAATTAGCGAACTACTCACACCGATGCAAGAGCGCAGAGCAGAGTACGATGGGGATGACGATACAATTACCGATATTCTTCTTGATGGTACGGCGAGAGCGAATGTAAAGGCAGAAGAAACACTCGCAATGGCAAAAGAAGCATGTGGTTTAGGTTTCTTTTCAAGGACAATTTCGTTTTAAAGGATTTAAGCATGAAAATTACACCGTTGTTTATTTTTATTTTCTTGGTTTCGTGCCAGAACCCTGCGGGCAACCCACGCCTCGCGTCCCAGCCGTATCCAATGACACAGCACGTCGCCTCATCGGTTCCAATTCAAGTAATACGAGATAGGGAATATATCGAAATTGTAAATAGCACTGCTAATGATTATGGAATCACGACGTTGTGGGTAAACCAACGATTTTCAAGTACGTTACCACAACTTCCAGCGGGTTCAACTATTCGATTTGATTTGTGGTCTTTGCGTGACGCATACGGCGAACAGTTTAATGCTGGGGGAATTTGGCGAACGGATGAACCAACATCCCTTGTTATCGCAGAATTACAGTTGGACGAAACACAACCCCTTGTCGGGTTAGTTGTTGTTAGCGGGGAATAAAAAGTGTCGGTTAACATGCAGCCTTCGCAGTCCAGCGATGAGTCTCATGAAGACATTGTTAAGTTTGCAAAAAATGTAATAGTTGACCCAAGAATTACAAGTAGAGTTCGTGGGTTTGATGTGCCGTTTTATCAAGCGGGTCTTGCTGGGTACAGCGATGGAGCAATGCGACTTATTGCAAGGCAACATGGTTGCCCATTTTGTGTAACGGAAGCCTTGCTCGACCGCACACTTATTTGTGGTGGAAAGGGTCGACGCAAGGAAGACCCAGACATTCTTTCTGAAGAGTGGGTGGCAATAGAAGGTGACAGGGTTTCTAGTTTAGTTGACCACCCTATTGCAGGACAAGTTATTGGGACGAACCCTGACGAGATGGCCAAAGGAGCATCCATTCTTGTAGAAATGGGCTACGACGTAATCGATGTAAATCTTGCGTGCCCAGTAAAAAGAGTAAGAAGAAGAAATCGGGGTGGTTATTTTTTATCTTTTCCTAAGGGAGCTTGTGAGATACTAACTGAGGTACGTAGCGCGGTTCCCGAAAATATTCCAACGTCAGTAAAACTTCGGCGGGGCTGGGATGACACTGAGCTGTCTAAAAACAATTTTTATAACATATTTGACCACGCTTATTCTGCTGGATATTCTTGGACAACGGTTCATCCAAGAACAGTTGAACAGAGATATCGTGGTCCCTCTGATTGGTTGTTTTTATCTGAATTAACAACCCGTCGCCCCGACGCGTTAGTGTTTGGAAGTGGGGATATTTGGTGTGCAGCAGACATCTTCCGAATGATGAAGCAAACAGGCGTGCATGGCGTTTCAGTTGCTCGTGGTTGCATTGGTAATCCGTGGATTTTTACACAAGCAAGAAAACTCATGGCTGGAAGTTATCCACACCACCCAACAATTGAAGAGCAGCGTACCGTTTTGTTAGAACACCTATTTTTGTGTAATCAATTACATGGAGAGAAAAAGGGATCTCGGCTTATGCGGAAGTTTGGGATTCAGTTTTCAAAATTTCATCCAGAAACAGACGAGGTAAAACAGGGTTTTATCAAAGCGGAATCAATAAAAGAGTGGAAAAATGTGATCGAAAAGTTCTATCATCTTTCCTCAAATTGCTGACGTTGTTCTGGGGTTAGCATCGACAAAAGAATAGCGAGATATTCATTGTTTGTTTCTTGAATTGCCGCCGTTTTTTTAAGCAACTCGTTTTTTTTCCTTGATTGTCTAGAATGTGCCTGAACTCCACATCCCCTCGACCACGGATCAAAGCCAAAACTAGTTCTGGCGCTGCGAATAACCGTAATTGCATCAAGTTTTTGTTTATTATGTTTTTTAGTCCAAAATGCAAGTTGCAACGTGGCTTTATCTTTGATGTCTTTGTCTTCTATATTGGATAAAACCCAACCGGTTAATTCAATAACACTTTCATCCTCAGAAAGTTGTGGGTATAACACCACCTCCACATCTTTGTTGATATGAGGCTCAATGATTGTTACATATTCATTCCACCTCGCCATTGCCCTCTTTTCGTATTGTCTGCAGGCCTCTTTATCTCCAGATAGAATTGCAGCTGATGCTGAAAAGCGATCTGTTCGGTCATTATCTATGTTTTCAATTATGAAAGTGTTTATTTGATCAGCGGTACTATCAGAAACTGGAGCAATGTTTGGTAAATTCACCCAAACGGTTGCAGGCCAAGGGTTGTTTACCTTTCTTGCGTTAAGAAGAACAGAGCGACGTAAGTCCATAACACTTCGTTTCCAACGGGCATCGTTACCAAGAACAGAAAGCGAACTTACAAAACTGTCAAACAGCGTATCTGCCTCGATGGCGGAATTGAGTTGATTCTGGAGCCGTTTAATTGGTGGTAACTTTTTGTCGTAATCACTAGATTCAATTTGCTGAACTTGTTCTAGATAATCATCAAAAACGGCTTCTGCTATATACGAGTTGTTGTCTTGGATAACATCGCCAAACACTTTCTGAAAATCATCCCTAGTACACATTGGCTGTATCCCAATACTTACCGCCACAATCATGCTTACTACCATCCCCATATCATACCTCTGAGGAATTAATTATTTTAAGTTAATATCTAAAGATGCCTTAAGAGCACCAATAACGCCAATTAATGACTGGAAATTAATAAAAACAAGGCAAATAAGTATCAGATGTTTTTATTGAGGTTTTTATTAGAGCTATGGTCGTGGGTGGTATTTCGCGACAACGGCTTTGAGTTGGGAACGGTCGATATGGGTATAGATTTGGGTGCTACCAATATCGCTGTGTCCGAGTAATTCTTGGACGACGCGAAGATCTGCACCACCAGCGAGCATGTGTGTCGCAAAACTGTGTCGAAGAATATGTGGGTGTACATCACCCAGTTTTGCACGCTTTGCGATTCGTCGAACGATTTGCCATATAGCGACCCGCTCTAGTGGGCGACCAGTATTGGATAACAAAAGTTTTCCATTGTCTCGTCCATCGTTAAAACGCAACAGTGTCGGCATGAGATCTTGTACGTACTGCTGAACAGCGACTAGTGCCGGCTCACCAATAGGAACTAGCCGTTGTTTATTTCCTTTGCCGATTACCATTACTACAGAAAGGGTTTTATTAACATCGCTTGGTTTTATTCCTGCGACCTCGCTCGCCCGCATTCCACCAGCGTACATCAATTCAACAAGAGCCCTATCGCGTTGCCACAAACGGCCACTGTTTGAATCGGTGGATTCAATGAGCGATTTCATTTTTTTAGGAGAAAGAACATCAGGAAGCCGTTTCCAACGAGTTGGTGTTTCAAGTAATCGGGCGGGATCGTTTTCTATTCGATGTGATGCTTGCAGAAATCGAAACAACATTCTAATTGTTGAAAGGTGTCTCGCAATACTTGATGCCTGCAATCCGCGCTTCCGGTGCAGGTATCGAATATGTTCGGCTAAATGTTTTGGGGTTACGCTGCTTCCACAAAAAATACCATCTGCAGTTAAATCATCGCGCAACAAATCAAGGTCACGGCGGTAGGCATCTAGGGTTGCAGGAGATAATCCCGCCTCAACCCGAAGGTACCCAAAAAAATCACGTACCTGTTGGTCGTAATTCGACTGCATGGCCATTGATAGTCATGTCTAAAGGTGAGACGCTAGAAATACCCGCTAGTTGCAGATACATAGAACACAATTTGTAGGTTCCGAAACAAACACTGCATGCTTGGTCTAACCGCCCAAGCGTAAACCTGCTTGAACAAGCAGGGTTGCCATCTTCAATAAACGGGCAACATTGTATGGAGGTGTTGGCTTGTGTGTAACTCATAGTGCTGATTGTTCTATCGGCACAACACCGCTTTTTGGGACAGAATGTGTGTTTTTATATTCTTGACCAGGTTTCAAAGGACAAGTCAAATTGATTTTCGTTATCTTTTTCGTGCAAAATTGAATCAATGCAAGTCCATTTTGTTTCGTCGAATTTTGGGAAAAAGGTGTCACCGTTAATAGTTGTGTGGATTCGAGTGATATGTAATTGGTTCACTTGGCTGAATGATTGTTTATATAGTGTCCCTCCACCAATAATAAAGGGCTTACCCACTATGTTTAACATCTCTAGTTCGCCGAGCGAATGAATAACAGTTGCGCCCTTGGCAACAAAATCTTTTTTGTGAGATAAAACAACATTCATTCTATTTGGAAGCGCTCTGCCAATGGACTCCCAAGTCTTGCGCCCCATCACGATAGTATTATTAGTTGTTATTTTTTTGAAATGAGCAAGATCTTTAGGTAAGTGCCACGGCATACCTCCGTTCATTCCAATTACAAAGTTGTCCGTTATTGCGACTATTAATTCCATTGAATTACACGGCTATTGGTGCAGAAATGTGAGGGTGGGGGTCGTATCCAACAACCTCAATGTCGTCATAGGTAAAATCGAAAATTGAAGTAATCGTGGGATTAAGTTTTAGTGTGGGGAGGCCACGAACATTCCGTTCTAGTTGTTCTTTGGCTTGTTCAACATGGTTGTTGTATAAATGTGCATCCCCAAACGTGTGAACAAAATCCCCAACGTCTAGATTTGTTGCCTGAGCCACCATCATAGTGAGCAAAGCGTAAGATGCTATGTTGAATGGAACGCCAAGAAAAATATCAGCACTTCGTTGGTACAACTGGCATGAAAGTTTGTTGTCTGCAACATAAAATTGAAACAATGAGTGGCATGGTGGTAGTGCCATTTGGTCTACTTCACCAACATTCCACGCACTTACAATGTGCCGCCTTGAATTTGGATTGTGTTTGATGCTATCAACGACGTTCGAAATCTGATCAACAGAACGACCATCGGTGGTTTTCCAAGTACGCCATTGCGACCCATAGATCGGTCCAAGTTCACCGTATTCATCAGCCCACTCGTTCCAAATAGAAACACCATTTTCATGTAGGTAGGAGATATTTGTTTCGCCCCTGAGAAACCAAAGCAATTCATGGAAAATGGAGCGTGTGTGAACTTTTTTTGTGGTTAACAGCGGGAATCCATCTTGGAGGTTAAACCGCATCTGCCAGCCAAAAACACTTTTGGTGCCAGTTCCGGTTCGATCACCCCTTTGGGTGCCGTTTTGGAGGACGTAATCAAGTAATTCTAGATATTGTTTCATAGTTTGCAGTTGTCGAAGATACCATACTCAAAGCCAAAGATGGACGATAAAATACCACTACTTGAAATTCACGATGTTGAAATTACATTTCGGAAAAACAAGCATATAGTACGTGCTGTTCAAGGAGTTTCATTGGTCGTGCAAAAGGGAACAACCTTGGGAATTGTAGGAGAGAGTGGTTCCGGAAAATCCACCCTAGCAAGGGCGGTAATGCAATTAATTCCGATTACATCTGGCAATATAGAGTTTGGCGGGGTTGACCTCGCTTCATTGTCAAAAAAACAGCTTCGTGTGTATCGAAAACAAATGCAAATGGTTTTTCAAGACCCAGGCGGTTCGTTAAACGAATATATGAAAGTTGGCCAGATAGTTTCAGAGCCATTGCTTGTTCATGGCATTGCTCGTGGGTCTAAACTTTTAGATTTAGCAGCCGATTTGCTTGAACAAGTTGGATTGAACAGGGCCGATATCTATCGCTATCCACACGAATTTTCTGGTGGACAAAAACAACGCGTTGCTATTGCAAGGGCAATAGCCCTACACCCAAAACTATTGGTGTGTGATGAGCCGACATCAGCCCTCGACGTAAGTGTACAAGCGAAAGTGTTGGATCTTCTTTGCAATCTTCGTGATGAATTTGCTTTAACTATTATGTTTATTTCACACAACCTTGCTGTTGTGCATCAGTTTTGTGATGAGATTGTTGTTATGTCACAGGGAAAAATTGTTGAACACGGAACGGCGAAAGATATTATTTATTCTCCGAAGCATGAAGTAACAAAAGAATTAGTAGCATCCAGTCAGGACTGGAATTTGTCCAACTCACCCTCCATCATGTTGTAGGGATGTTTTCCAAGGGTGTTGTTGTAAACGCTTTCCATCCACGTCTTTGCAACACCGGCAATTTCGTTCCCAACGTTTGCAGTTGGCTTTGCGAAAGATGGCTGCCACTTGGTGAGCCCAGCAAGGTCTTGCATCACGACAACTTGTCCATGGCAACTTGTCCCAGCACCACAGCCAATAACCGGTATGGTTGTCGCTTCAACGACTGCTTGCGAAACCTCTTCAGGAACAGCTTCAAGCAGTAACATTGAAGCACCAGCCTGTTCCATTGCGATTGCGTCTTCGACGATTTTTTTTGCCGCTTTTGCACTACGACCAGCAGTTGTGTATCCACCAGTTTGTTTTGCTAGTTGTGGTCTTGAACCAAGGTGCGCAACAGCAGCAATTCCCGCGTTGCAAATCGCAGCGAATCTATCCACCCAATCACCATCAACCTCTAGTTTTACTGCGTCTGCAGTTCCCTCAGTTAAAAAGCGACCTGCATTTTGAATTGCCGACGGCTCGTCTACCTGATAACTTAAGAACGGCATGTCGCCCATGATAAAAACATTGGGAGCACCACGTTTAACAGCCGCGGTCAGGGTGATTAGAAAATCAAGTGGCGCATGAATTGTGCTGTCATAGCCAAGGATCATTTCAGCAGCAGTGTCGCCAATAAGCATAGCCGGAAGACCGGCCTCAGCCATCCACCGTGCAGTAGTCGCGTCATAGCAAGTAAGCATTGCCCACTTAGAGTTTTCCTTTGACCACTTTCTGAGTGTTCGCAAGGTGACAGGTGCATCCAAGCAAGATGGCTGGGTTGTTGGTTTTGGTTCAATGGTTGCTTTGTTTGTCATAGTAGAAAACTTTCAGTATAGGAAGTGAAGGCGTTAATTTCCAATATATCTTTCAAATATTGCTTTTGCGCGGCGGATGTCGTCGGTGCCATGAATGATAGATCGCCCGTCATGAAAACAGAGCATTTTGATTGCGCTGCCATCTGGTGCTCGTTCTTCGTGAAATTCACCCCGAACCATAGTGTCTGAGCGTTCGAAAGAGCCGTGTTCTTGTAGTTTTTTTGTAGCCATTTCTAAATCGAACGCATCTATGCTTGGCAACAACACAGCCAATCTACCACAAAGAGCCACGGGCTCGGAGACGGTTTCGTTCAGGTACTCAAAATCAAGTTGACCGCAACATGGGCAAGTTTCAATAGGTTCACCGTAACCAACTCGATTGCTTTCCGAGTTCCACAAATCAAACGTGAGGAGCGTGCGCGAGATTTTCCCTTTATTGTCCGTAAGGAACTTAATCACATCCATACACTGGCAAGAAGCGGCAATGCCAATTGCTGGTGCTAGAACGCCCACGGTGTCGCACGTATCCTGTGAACCAGAGGTGGGCGGATTTGGGAAGAGGCACCGAAGGCACGGTGTTGTCTTAGGAATGATTGTCATAACATTGCCCTGCCCAGATATGACACCCGCGAACATGAACGGCTTGTTTGTTTTTACAGCAAAATCGTTAAGAAGATAGCGTGCATTAAAATTGTCAAGACCATCAACAATGACGTCAATACTATTAAGAAGATGGTGAACATTTCTCGATGTAAGATCTTCAACGTGTGGCGTAATGTTTATTTCACTATTTACTTTTGCAAGATGAGAAGCGGCAGCTGTTGCTTTTGGCTGTTGCGTGTCTGCGTCTTCTTCGGTAAACAACACCTGCCTTTGCAAGTTTGTTGTTTCGACAATATCTCTGTCTATGAGGACTAGGTTGCCGATACCGGCTCGTGCCAGCATTGATGCAGACATGCAACCAAGTGCGCCAACACCAACGATAGCAACAGTCGAGTTTGAAATTGCAAGTTGTCCCCGATCGCCGATGCCATCGACGAGCCGTTGGCGGTGGTAGCGATCAGAAATTGCCATATATTAAAACGCAAAGTGTGAGAACGCTTTGTTGGCTTCAGCCATACGGTGCGTTTGTTCACGGGTATTGACAGCTTTGCCGTCACCTTTTGATGCGTCCCAAAGTTCTTTTGCAAGACACTGTGCGAATGGTTTGCCTTTTTCAGCACGGCAAGCAGTGATAATCCACCGAAACGTCAAACTTTGACGACGGCGAGCGTTCACTGGCATTGGAACTTGGTAGTTAGCACCGCCAACACGTTTTGACCGAACTTCAACGTTTGGTCGGACGTTTTCAAGCGCTTTATGGAAGACGTCCATTGCGTTTTTTGGTGCGTCTTCTTCTGTGCTTTTTTCTTTTTTGAGCCGTGTTTCAATGCGGTTAAGCGCATCGTACATAACGCGTTGTGCGACGGCCTTTTTGCCGTCTTTCATGAAACAGTTAATAAATTTTGCTAAAACCTTGTCTCCATGTTTTGGGTCTGGTTTTAGTTGCTCTTCTGATTTTGTGATTCGTCCGGCCATTGCTTTCCTTTCAGCTCATCTGTCACGGAGTTGTGACTTTGTTCACCGCACCACTAGTTGGAATATTTATTACTTCCGGGGCGATTACTTGCTTGCACAGAATTGTGCGGTTAATTACTTACCTTTTTTAGTACCGTACTTGGAACGACCCTGTTTACGGGCATCGACGCCAAGTGTATCGAGCGAACCACGAACAACGTGGTATCGAACGCCAGGAAGGTCACGAACACGACCGCCACGAACAAGCACGATGGAGTGTTCTTGTAGGTTGTGTCCTTCGCCGCCAATGTATGCGGTGATTTCCTTACCGTTGGATAAACGAACTCGTGCAACCTTACGAAGCGCAGAGTTTGGCTTCTTCGGCGTAACCGTTCGAACTTGAAGGCAGACACCACGTTTTTGTGGGCATCCTTCAATATCACGAACTTTAGATTTGACTTTTGGTGTCTTTCTTGGTTTTCGTACGAGTTGGTTGATTGTTGGCATAAGTAATTCCGAGATAGTGTTTTGATTCGCCTTCCGTCGGGCGAGCCGCATATCATACCAATACTAGCGACAGAAGCAACCATCTACCCACAAAACACAGTCCGATAATGTTTCCATGAAGACACACTTTGAGCAAACAAACTCCTTCGAAGAATTTTTAAGGCGTATGGATTAGTCTAAAAACAGAGTTTGGGGTTTTTTACCAAATGGAAACGAGGGTGAGTATGTCTGAGGTGCCAACAGTGCCGTCTTGGTCAAGATCGCTAAGACAACTCGTGCAATCACCCCAATTACTGATAATCTCTAGCAAATCGCCCATACCAATGGTGCCGTTTCCGTCGAGATCACCAAACGTTGTATGTTGCAGCCAAACCGGATTTGCAAGGCAAAGCAGTCCGCCTTTTGTGACTCGCAACGTTATGAATTTGTCATTGGCACCTAAATTTAGGGAATTAACGTAATAGTCAAGAGAATATGATGGAACGCCAGATGGATCAATAGTATGTCGCACCTCACCATTAACAAGAATCTCGGCGCCGTATTCACCCGCATATCCCATCGAAGAATTCGTCCGGATTGAAACAACAATATTATTATTCCAACCTTCAGGCAACAAGGCGACTTCTCCAGTAAACGATGTATTGACACTCACCCAAGCAAGAGGGCCATTGGAAGCAATGCAATGTCCACCAAGCATGCCTTCTTTTAAGTTAGGACGACTGACACTTTCCATCGCAACATATGTCCAAATTCTTCCGACCAATCCCGGCTCGTGAGCATCGCTATTGCCAATGCCAATTGGAAAACGATTTGGCCAACCCGATCGCTCTGGCAATTCTCCATTGGTTGGAGCGCCAATTCCACCAAGCAATTCATGCCATTTGTGCCACGTTGACCAATCATCACTGTCGTATCCGCCACCAGAATCACACATCAGCTCCATACCGGCCCAACCATTTGTACCGTTACCCCAATCCCATTCG
>PVBE012895375.1_pt1 | contig 13610 bp, 9 predicted proteins | sample 1631181 | NCBI WGS metagenome assembly PVBE01 (sample SAMN08397723, study PRJNA350692) | Marine metagenome, whole genome shotgun sequencing project. | isolation source: water | place: Pacific Ocean | collected 2012-04 | reverse complement strand
GCCGTGCCGCAGGAGCTCCAACTTCAACTCCGGCGGCGGCTGCGCGGGTCCAACGTAACAAATCACGCCGTCCGCCGGACTGATGACTAGGCCGTCACCTATGGTCGTGTGACGGTCCGGATCTCTAAAAAAATATACACACCAAACCGTAAGTACCAGCGTAACCCAGCCCAATGGAACCCAAACGATAAAGCAGACAAGCGCAGCCACGGCAAACGCTATGACGAATTTGATGCCTTCGTGGTGGAGGCGAGGTATGACCGTGATCAATGAGTCCACATCAAATCCAAAGTATGCATAACAGAATGTTGTTTCGACCTAGCTCATATTGGTGGGCACGATCAAGATGCAATCGATCCTGTTTCTATCACCACAAATCCTGTTCTTCTTCAAGCTCCGCCCCCTCAAGTGACGGCATGAGTTTCTTTTTGTCCGTTTGCTCCACCGTCTGCTTAGGCGAGGCCATTGACTCGTCGGATGACTCGCGCTGACGATTCCACATGTCGGCATAGACACCCTGCTTGTTCAACAACGCGGCATGGGCTCCACGCTCGACAATTTTTCCGTTTTTTATGACAAGAATTTCATCGGCGGTGTCGATCGTCGACAGCCGGTGCGCAATGACGATCGTCGTTCGTTCTTTCGCAACGTTACGAAGTGCCGATTGAATCTCACTTTCGGTCTTGCTGTCGAGCGCCGATGTTGCTTCATCGAGCAACAAGATCGGCGGATTTTTTACAATTGTTCGCGCGATTGAAACGCGCTGTTTTTCACCACCCGACAGCTTGAGGCCGCGCTCACCGACCTTTGTTTCGTAACCGTCAGGCAGGGAAATAATAAAGTCGTGGATCTGAGCGAGCCTTGCAGCATGCTCGATCGTTTTTTGATCGGCATCAGGATTGCCATAGGAGATATTATAACCGATGGTGTCGTTGAACAGCACCGTATCCTGAGGCACGATTCCAATTGCGGCGTGAACACTTTCTTGCGTAACGTGCGAAATGTCTTGACCATCGATCAAAACGCGGCCGGACTGAACGTTGTAGAATCTGTAAAGCACTCTGGACACCGTCGATTTTCCAGCACCCGTCGGACCGACAATGGCCACTGTTTTTCCAGGTGGCACAATGAACGAAACATCCCTCAAGGCGCCGCGCCGCGGGTCATAACTGAAATCGACATGCTCAAAGCGAATCTCAGCACCATTTACCGACAGTGGTGGCGCATCGGGGAGGTCCGTGACTTCGGGATTCTCACCCAGCAAGACGAACATAATCTCCATATCGACCAAAGCTTGTTTGATCTCCCGATAGACAAAGCCCAGCATATTGAGCGGCATGTACAGCTGAATCATAAAGCCGTTCACAACTACAATGTCGCCAATAACCATTCGGCCCGCAGCAATATCGAAGCCGGCCATAACCATGAGAGCCACAACACCGATAGTGAAGATAAGCGATTGTCCCGAATTCACCAGCGCTAGTGAGACTTGAGAACGGATGGCCGCATTTTGATAGGCCTCCATTGCCGTGTCATAGCGCGCTGCTTCATAACGCTCATTGCCGAAATATTTCACCGTCTCATAATTCAGGAGGCTGTCGATCGCTTTGGTGTTGGCCTCTGTGTCGCTTCGGTTCATCTCCCGGCGTATCTTCACGCGCCATTCTGTTATGGAGAAGGTGAACCAGACATATCCGGTGACGGTTATGGCCGTGATCAAGGCATATCGATAGTCGTAGCGAACAGTAAGATAGGTGCTCACCATGGCGAGTTCGATGAAGGTCGGAAAAATGCTAAAAAGCAAAAATCGAAGAAGAAACTCGATCGACTTGATGCCTCGTTCGATAATCCGGCTTAATCCCCCAGTTTGACGATCAAGGTGAAAGCGCAAAGATAGATTGTGCAAATGGCGAAACACATTGACCGCAATGCTTCGCTGCGCATGTTGACCGACGCGAGCAAACAACGCGTCGCGCAATTGCTGAAAACCTGGGCCCACAACCCGGGCAACACCCCACAAGATGATTAAGGCTACAGGAACTGCAATCAACGTCGTCGTCGATAATTCATCAGCCGATGTTGCCGGTAATGCGTCTCCACTTGCGGTGCGCCCGCTCAAGCGATTTACCGCCGCGCCAAACAGAACGGGCACTGAAAGAGAAATGAGTTTCGCGAGCAAGAGCGCAACAAATGCAAGTACGATGCGCGCCCTATAGATCAAATTATCTTTGGGCCAAAGGTAAGGCGCCAGAAATAACAAGGTGCGGAGCTGAGTGCCGAGGCTGCCCTCAGCTGACTCTTTGACTCCCCATTTTCCTAATTGGTCGGCAACACTAGACGGGTTCCGGTTTTCAAAGTGACGCGACATGATCCCCGGTGTAAACGGTTATGACGAATAAGGCTAGTCGCATGCCCCATAGGCACCTCATGGCGAGCATATGCTGATATTTTGCAAGGTAAGACTTGCTGGGACTTACCTAGTTTTCCATTGTGCTAGGCGAAACCGGCGTATCAAAAACCTGGCCAGGAAATATCAGATCCGGGTCGAGGATCTGCCCTTTGTTGGCCTCATAAATGATCGTGTATAAAATGCCTCGACCATAAAGGCGCCGGGATATTCGCCACAAACTGTTCCCTGGCTGAACAATAACTTGGCCGGCTACCAATTCGATCGCCTCCGGTTCGGCCCGTTCAAACGGCAATTCAACGCGCGCCGTTACTTTTCCTGCATTGGTGAGTTGATCGATGCGAAGTATATAGCGGCCGGGAGGGATCGCCTGATCCGGTGACATACGCCAGTTGCCATCCAGGTCGGCCTGCGCATCGCCGACACGCTGGTTATCAACGTAAGCTCGAATGGTTGATCTGGGCTTGGCGCGGCCCTGCAATATGACGGCGCCCGCTTCATCGTAGTCGACAATGTCGACACTCAAGTCACCAACCATGATTCCGTCGCCCGGCTGCTGCAAGACCCGACTGGGACTTGCACCACCTTGAAGCACCACAAGCGGTTTCAGACCGGGCCGTTCAGGCACGACCACAACCACACGTTGATCCGACGCAACGCCCGCACCGTCCAACAAAATCATTTCTAAGGTTAGTTCCTGATCGCCCTGATCGAGCGGCGTATCGATGATGATGACCCATTCACCTCGTTCGTCCGCGATCTTGCGCGCAATCTCTTCTTGATTCGCGAATAAGCGAATTTCAGCACCCGGTTCTGCACGACCGGCGACCACCGCCGATCCCATCGGATCAACACGAACAATGTCAAACGTTGGCGGAACTATTCCTGCAGTTTCCTGAGGGTCATCGACGTCTTCAACGCCAGGCGACCCGTCGGCTTCCCGCCGCGGCTCATCCTCACGCAGCGTGGTCATTAGGAAATAAGCAAGAACGGCCACGATAAGTAAAGCAACGCCAATGAGGACCACGCGCACTCTGCAAAGCCTCCAATTTACTCTGAATCAAGTCTAGTCATGCTGTCATGATTAAGCAAATTTTATGCTCACAAAAAGGCACCCGGAGATTTTGGTCGCAAATGACGTCAACGACATTTTCCTACCGTTCAGGCAGCGATAAAGTATCGCGCTACCAAAGGGCGGCAAGATGAGTCGACGGTCTTGGTGTAGCACGTTGCACTGAGTTTCTCGACAAACTCAATTTTTGCAAATGATGCAACAGACGGTTAGTGCTAGCGCGCATCGCGGAAGCCATTTGTAATCGGATAGCGCCTGTCCCGGCCAAAATTCTTGACACCAATTTTTACGCCTGGCGGCGCTTGACGTCTTTTGTATTCTGCGACGTAAAGGAGATGCTCGATGCGTTTCACGGTAGTGGAATCATGGCCGCGTGCGACCACGTCTTCAAAACTCATTTCACCTTCAACCAAACACTGCAATATATCGTCGAGTTGATCATAAGGCGGCAAACTATCCTCATCGTGTTGGTCTGCCCGCAACTCGGCGCTAGGCAGTTTATCAATGATCCGCTGCGGAATGACCCTGCCCTTCAAACCATGCGCGCCAACAGGGTGATGTTGATTGCGCCATGCGGAAATTTCGAAGACTTGCGACTTATAGATGTCCTTGAGCACGTTAAAGCCGCCGCACATGTCGCCATATAGAGTCGCGTAACCGACCGACATTTCCGATTTATTTCCTGTCGTTAACACCATGCGGCCGAACTTGTTGGAAAGCGCCATGATGATGACGGCACGGATCCGCGATTGAATATTTTCCTCGGTGGCGTCTGCTTCCGTTCCTTGGAAGGAGGAAGCCAGAATAGTGTCGAAGGCTTTAACGGGCTCGGATATAGAAATGATGTCGTAAGCGACGCCGAGACCCCTTGCACACGCCTCCGCGTCTTCGAAGCTCTCCTGGCTCGTATAGCGGGACGGCATCATGACGCAATGGACTCTGTCGGCCCCCAAAGCATCAACCGCAATCGCCGCGCTCAGAGCACTATCAATTCCGCCGGATAGACCCAGCACCACACCCGGAAACCGGTTCTTGTTTACGTAGTCGGAGAGCCCCAACATCGTGGCGGAATAAATTGCCCCCAAGCCCTCCCCCAAAACCGCTTGGTCTCCCACGTTACATGACCAGCCCTCTTCCACTCTGCTCCAGTCGGTGACGACGAGTGCTTCACGCCATGCGGGCAATTGGACCGCAAGAGACGCGTCGCTATTGAGGATAAAACTCGCACCGTCAAAGACGAGTTCGTCTTGACCGCCAAATTGATTCACGTAAATCAACGGCAATCTATTTTCCATAATCCGGGCCACGGCATTATTCATTCTACGTTCGACTTTTGTCACGTTGAAAGGTGACCCATTGGAAACCAGCAGGATCTCAGCACCGGTCTCGCCCAAACATTCGGCTACATCCGTCTCCCACATGTCTTCACAAATCATGAGCCCAAGTCTGACACCTCTGTAATTGATAGGGCCTGGCATCGGGCCTTGATCAAAGACGCGGTATTCGTCAAAGACACCGTAGTTCGGCAAATGGCGTTTAAAGCGTGTAGTCTCAATTTTGCCGCCGTCAAGAAGCGCTGCTGCGTTATGAAGTTTGTCCCCTTCTCGCCAAGCGGTTCCGATAAGAACACCAGGCCCGCCATCATTTGTTTCGGCTGCAAGGCCTTCCAACGCAACCCGAGCGTCTTCCTGAAACGATGGCTTCAAAACAAGGTCTTCCGGCGGGTACCCCATCAAGAAAAGCTCGCTAAAGAGAACGAGATCGGCACTGTCCTGTGCGGCCGAGGCGCGCGCGGCGCGGACCTTCGAGGCGTTGCCCTCGATGTCGCCGACGATAGGATTGAGCTGCGCCAAGGCGATGCGGAGGTGATCGGTCATGGGATCTACTTACTGCCAGTTTCCCGGCCAGACAATAGCGAACCTACGGAGCAAGCGAACACACTCAAAGAAATATCCGGAAATCCGCGCGATCAATCGGCGATAATAGGCAGCAATCGAATTTTGCTCAGAGCGCCGATATGACGGTCTCGCATATTTGGCGGATCTGGTCATCTGTGAGATAGGGGTGCATCGGTAAGGAGAGTATGTGGCGGGACAAGAATTCAGAATTGGGCAGCCCCCCGTTCGGACCATAGACTTCGAACGCTGCCATTTTGTGCAATGGCTGGGGGTAATAGACCGCCGACGGAATTTCTGCCTCCGTCAATGCACTTTTAATCTTATCTCGATTTTCAAGGACAATTGAATATAAGGACCACGCACTTTCACTATTTCTCGGGCGACCCGGCAATGCGATCTCCCCCACCAAAAAACGATCGTACGTCTGTGCAATCCGACGCCGGCGCTGAAGCTCGTCCTCAAAAATCGATAGTTTTACGAGCAACACTGCCGCCTGAAGTGAATCCATCCGTGCGTTCATACCCAATCGAACGGATTCCTTACAATCAGGGTCGGTTCCATGCCAGAGCACAGACCTCAAAATTTCCGCTCGCGCTGCCGAATCTGAAAATATCGCGCCAGCGTCGCCATAACATCCCAGAGTTTTTGCGGGGAAGAAGCTCGTGGCGGTCATTCCAACGATGTTCCCAACCATTTTGTTGTTTAGTTGGGCACCAAAACTCTGAGCGGAGTCGGCGAGCACGGCGAGGTCATGGTCATGCGCGATTTGGCCAATCGTCAAATAGTCCGCAGGAAGACCAAACAAATCGACTGGAATGATCATTTTTGGGCGAAGCTTACCAAGACGCTTTGTTTCTTCGATCTTAATCTGCAAATCGTCTGGAGACATGTTGAACGTGTCCGTATCAACGTCCACAAAAACAGGTGAAGCCCCGAGCATCGCGACGGCACTCGCGGTCGCATTATAAGTAAAAGCCGGAATGAAAACGGCATCGCCCGAGCCGACTTTCTCGGTCTGCATAGCTATTGCAAGGGCTTCCGTTCCACTCCCGCACAAAACAACATTGGCCGCACCAGTCAGCTGTGATAATTCTCGTTCGAGCTCCACGAGCTCAGGACCTCCAATATATTGTCCGTGATCAAGAACCGCGCAAATCTTAGCTTCGATTTGAGTGCGAATTCGAGCCTGCTGCGCCTGCAAATCCACAAAGGAGATCTTACCGCTAAGGTCAGAATCACCGCGGAGGGAAACGACTGTATTCTTCTGATTCTTTACAAGCATTCGTGTACCCGAGGTGCCCCTTTCACCCAAATTAATTAAACTTCGGGTGGATGTCTTAGACGGCTAGCCGATCGGTAATAATGCAAGCCGTATGAAGGGCTTTTCGAGCGTCTTTGGCTGAAATTCGCGGCGGCAATCCATTCCTCACCGATTGTACAAATACTTCAATCCCGTATCCCACAGGATCGTCAAATGCCTTACCCCCTACACCGTTGCCGTTTATTCGCGACTTCAATTCTGTGTGAGTCGAATTCCTCAGGAGACCACTAATAAAATCTACTTCTATATGGCCGTCGGCATACTCCATATGAAGTTCCTTTACTCGCTCATCGCTGGCTCGGCTCACTTGCAAATCGACCGTACATCCATCCTCAAGCTCCAGCAATGCTTCAACTTCGTCATAATGAGATCCGTATACGGCTTTGCCTTGGGCTTGAACGCTGACAATGTTCGAGCTTGTGATTTGGTGCATGAGGTCTAGGTCGTGGATCATCAGGTCGAAAACTGCGTTCACATCCGTTGCCCTACCCGTAAACGGTCCCGTGCGACGCGCCTTTATGCGCCGGGGACTTAAATTGTATGGTGGCAGACCAAGGTCTTCAAAAATAAATCGCTCTTGATGGCCCACTTGCAATACCAGCTGCTCTTCTTCGGCAAGCAAAATCATTTCGTCCGCGTGTGACAAATCGACGGCTATAGGTTTTTCAGCAAGGACGTGGACCCCCTCACGTAAGAACAACGCCGCGATCTCATAGTGGCAGCTCGCCGGTGTCACGATACTCACGGCATCGACGCGACCAACGAGATCCTCTGCCGCATAGAAGGGATCGGCATTGAACACAGCGGCCAGGCGGCGTGCGGCAGTCGGATTAATATCGGCGACAGCAGCTAGATGCGCCCCAGCCGTTTGAGCATATTTTCGCGCATGTAAAGTACCGAAATGGCCACAGCCCACGACCCCGACGCGCACCCCATCTGTGTTTGAATTATAGTCCAACTCTAGCCTCCTCATCGATCTACCGCCGCGACCGCCGCACCGCGACCTCTCTCGCCGCAGTGCATAGAAGCAATACAAATAATTCCCTAGTTTTGCATTAACAAATTTGCCGCACCCAGCAAGGCCATCCCAGGGCCGACTGCAAGGTCTAGCTCCTATCCGTTGATCTAAAACATACAACTAATCAATGACTTAAGCCATGCGAGTCCGGCGCTTGACAATTTCCTGGTGAACTAATCCATCCATAACGGTCCAGAAACTCACCTTTTCTCCAGTCAAACCAGGACACCTAATCGATTAAGAATATATGACCGTACGCCCCGATAGAACCAAAGGAGCGCGATCAAGCGTCAATCTGAGGGCAATAAGGAAAAAATCAGGCCGAATATGGACTTTTAGGGCGCGACAGCCGCTACCTGGGAGACGGATTCGGCCCGCTCCTTCTTGATGCCCTCCGCTACCAAAAACGCCAACTCAAGCGCCTGGCTCGCATTTAGCCGCGGATCACAATGGGTGTGATAGCGAGAAGATAGGTCATCTTCGGTTATCGCCTGGGCGCCGCCGATACACTCCGTCACGTGCTGGCCGGTCATCTCGACGTGAACCCCGCCCGCATAGGTCCCTTCGGCCTGATGAACTGCGAAAAAGTCTTGAACTTCCTTCAATATTCTGTCAAATGGCCGCGTTTTGTACCCACTTGATGCCTTGATTGTGTTGCCGTGCATAGGATCGCACGACCACAGCACACGACGTCCTTCGGCTTCAACCCGGCGAATGAGGTTGGGCAGATGCTCTGCCACCTGATCGGCTCCAAAACGCGTAATCAACGTAAGGCGGCCGGGTTCGTTCGTTGGATTGAGAACATCAATCAGCCGGATTAGTTCCTCAGGCTCAAGACTCGGGCCACACTTCATTCCAATCGGATTGTGAACGCCCCGGAGAAACTCTATGTGGGCACCGTCGAGTTGACGCGTCCGATCCCCGATCCAGAGCATATGGGCGGAGGTGTCATACCAATCCCCGGTTGTGGAATCGACGCGGGTGAGCGCCTGTTCAAAGCCCAATAGAAGCGCTTCGTGGCTGGTGTAAAGGTCTGTCGAGTGGATCTGAGGCGAGTTATCCATATTGATGCCGCACGCCTTCATAAAGTCCAAGGATTCTGAAATGCGGTCAGCGATATCGCGGTAGCGCGTGCCTTCCGAGCTGTTCAACACAAAGCCCATGTTCCAGCGATGGACGTACTCAAGGGCTGCATAGCCACCGGTTGTAAGTGCCCGTAGAAGATTTAGCGTGGATGCCGCTTGACTGTAGGCCTCCAGCAACCGGTCTGGGTTCGGCTCGCGACCAGTCTCATCAAAATCAATTGAATTGATGATATCGCCCCGGTAGCTGGGCAATTCCCGGTCGCCCTGCTTTTCCATCGGCGCGGAGCGAGGCTTTGCAAACTGCCCGGCAATTCGTCCCACTTTGACGACCGGAACGGCCGCCGCATAGGTCAGAACCACCGCCATTTGCAAGAGGACGCGAAGCGTGTCTCGAATGTTGTCCGGGCTAAACTCCGCGAAACTCTCAGCGCAATCGCCGCCTTGGAGCAAGAAGGCCTTGCCTTGAGTCACGTCGGCCAAATGCTTGCGCAAGTTACGAGCCTCACCGGCAAACACCAGAGGCGGAAAATTAGATAGCTTTTCCTCGACTGATTGAACGCGGGACTGATCCGCATAGTTCGGCACTTGGCGAATGCGCATCTCCCGCCAGCTCGTGGGAGTCCAATTTTTGGCCATAGCTACTCGCACTCCAGGTCAATCACCAATTATAACAGGTCTTCGCAGCCCATGGGTTAAGCCCGGTCATATAGGCCCCAAGCCGGCCTTTGCCAAGCAGAGAATGGGGATTAGACGGCAGTTACTGAGCCGTCTGGACCACCGGCACAAAGGGCTCGTGCATCGTGACCAGCTCCTCGGCGGCGGTCGGATGGACGGCAAAAGTAGCGTCGAATTGAGCCTTGGTTGCTCCCATGGTGACGGGAATAGCCGCGAGCTGGATCATTTCGCCTGCATCCGAACCGATCAAATGAACGCCCACCACCCGATCCGTTTCCGCATTGACAACAAGCTTCATGAACGTCTTTTCTGGCCGTCCCGTCAGCGTGTGTTTCAGGGGCGTGAAGCTTGATTTGTAGATGTCGACGTGCCCGATTTGGGTGCGAGCTTCTGCTTCCGTGAGCCCGACAGTACCCACTTCCGGCTGGCTAAAGATCGCGGTCGGAATACATCGGTGGTGCATTGGTGTCGGCGTTTCGTTGAACACGGTTTTGGCAAAGGAGGCCCCCTCACGAATAGCAACGGGCGTGAGTTGAGCGCGGTTTGTGACGTCTCCTATGGCATAAATATTCGGCACGGAGGAACGCGAGAATTCATCAACCTTGATGGCGCCCTGTTCATCCAGTTCGACCCCCACGGTTTCAAGTCCTAAGCCTGAGGTATTCGGATTACGACCAATGGCAAACATGACATGCCCGACTTTAATGACAGGCCCATTCGATAACGTGACCTCAAATTCTGCCGCCCCTTTATTGGTCTGCGTCTTCTCTATTTTGGTCATAATATCTTCGGTGATGATCGTGACGCCCTTGTCTTTCATTTCCCGGTGCAGAGCAACGCCCAAATCCTGGTCAAAGCCGCGCAAGATCTCTTTGCCTCGATAGAGCAACGTCGTATTGACACCGAGACCGTTGAAGATGCTTGCAAACTCTACGGCGATATAGCCCCCACCAACCATCAGAATGCTCTTTGGAAGTTCTTCGAGATGAAAAGCTTCATTCGATGTAATTGCGTGTTCGACGCCGGGCAGACTCTCATCACGGGCCGGCCAGGCGCCTGTGGCGACTAAAATCGTTCTGGCGGTTACGCTTCTTCCGGAAAATTTTAAGTGAATCGTATGTGCGTCGGTTAGAACCGCACGTTCTTCACAAATCTCGACGCCGGCCTTATCCAAGTTCCGAATGTAAATCTGATTGAGACGGTCGATTTCTTTGTCTTTGTTCGCGACAAGCGTTTGCCATGAGAATTCAGTATCACCAATGAACCAGCCGTAAGCCGCCGCATCTTCAAAGTCTTCGCGAAAATGGCTGGCATAGACAAAGAGCTTCTTGGGAACGCATCCTCTGATCACACAGGTTCCGCCGACCCGGTATTCCTCGGCGATTCCGACTTTAGCGCCGTACTGAGCGGCCATTCGACTGGCTCTGACGCCGCCGGAGCCGGCACCAATTGTAAAAAGGTCAAAGTCGTACTGCGCCATTGCACGCGCCCTTACTTTTCAGTTTCTGAGAGTGTCCAATAAATCGACGACCGATGTTGGTCTATCCTCGAGCTTCTATTACGTCTACGCGATCATTGCGTCCGACGATGACAGACGATGCCAAGTCGATAAACAGGCCATGCTCAACAATTCCGGGAACCGCATTGAGGCGCTCGGCCAGCTTTCTGGGATTAATTAAATTAGTGCATGCGCAATCCAGAATGTAATTTCTGCCGTCGCTCACGAAGGCATCGCCGCCTTTGTTTTTGCGCAGGCTTATGTCGTGACCGGAACAGCCCTCATTAATCAGTATTCTTCTAATTTTTGAGGCCGTAACCGAATAACCGAACGGCACAACCTCAATAGGCAGTGGAAAAGTTCCGAGAAAATCGACCAACTTGCTTTCATCGATAATGATGATCATACGGTCAGACACTGCTGCCACGATTTTTTCACGCAATAGGGCACCGCCTCCGCCCTTGATCAGACATAACTGATCGTCTACTTCGTCTGCACCGTCTACCGTGAGGTCAATACTCGGAATATCATCAATGCTCGTCAGAGATATGCCGCAGCTTTCGGCTAACTCGTCCGTTTGAACAGACGTTGAAACGCCTGTAACGGCAAGGCCTTCGGCAACGCGGTCTCCTAAACCCCTGACGAAATGTTCGGCCGTCGAGCCAGTGCCCAAGCCAACAACCATGCCTTCTTCAACGTATCCCAAAGCATGCATAGCAGCCTTTTGTTTTTGTTCGTAGGCGCTCATTGAATACCACCTAAGCAGAGATATTTAAGTTCCATGAAATCCTCGATGCCGTGTCTTGAACCCTCGCGCCCAAAACCCGATTCTTTGATACCGCCAAACGGCGCAACCTCGGTAGAGATTATGCCAGTGTTGATACCGACGATGCCGTATTCCAGCTGTTCGGCAACGCGCCAAATGCGGCCGATGTCGCGCGCATAAAAGTAAGAGGCAAGACCGAATTCGGTATTGTTGGCCATCTTGACGACATCTTCATCTCTAGAGAACCGAAAGAGCGGCGCCAGCGGGCCAAATGTTTCGTCTCGCGCAACCAACATATCTTGCGTTACATCGGACAAAATCGTGGGCTCGAAGAAAGTGCCGCCGAGGGCATGACGTCCCCCGCCTACCACTACGCGCGCGCCTTTGGCCGACGCATCGGCAATATGTTCCTCAACCTTTTTGACCGCTACAATATCAATGAGAGGACCTTGCTCTACACCGTCCTCCATACCGTCGCCCACCTTTAGTGCGCTGACGGCAACGGCAAGTTTATCAGCGAAAGTGTCATAAACTTTGTCCTGGACATAGATTCGATTGGCGCAGACACAGGTCTGACCTGTGTTACGGAATTTCGACGCGATTGCTCCCTCAATAGCTGCATCAAGATCGGCGTCGTCAAAGACGATAAACGGCGCATTACCGCCCAACTCCATCGAAACTTTCTTCACCGTAGCAGCGGATTGAGCAATGAGTTTTCTTCCTACTTCCGTTGATCCCGTAAACGTCAGTTTTCGGACAATCGGATTGGACGTCAGTTCGCCGCCGATTTCGCGCGCCGATCCCGTAACGATATTAATGACGCCTTTGGGTATACCGGCGCGTTCAGCAAGCACCACCAAGGCCAACGCTGACAATGGGGTCTGGCTTGCCGGCTTGATGACGACGGTGCACCCGGCGGCCAGCGCGGGTGCCACTTTGCGCGTAATCATGGCCGCTGGAAAGTTCCAGGGCGTAATTGCGGCAACCACGCCGATGGGTTGTTTTATCACGACAATTCTTTTGTCGGTTTGGTGGTGGGGTATAACCTCTCCGTACGTGCGCTTGGCCTCTTCCGCAAACCATTCAACAAAGGCTGCCGCATAGGCAACTTCGCCACGCGCTTCCGTAAGGGGTTTTCCCTGCTCTGCCGTCATGATCAGCGCAAGATCTTCTTGGTGAGCCATCATGAGATCGAACCAGCGCCGCAGCAGGTTCGCGCGCTCTTTAGCCAACAGGTCTCGCCATGCCGGCCATGCCGCATCTGCAGCATCGATCGACCGCGATGTTTCTTGGGCGCCGAGCCTAGGAATCGTGGTAAGCGTCTCGCCGGAAGAGGGATTGACGACGTCAAGCCGGGCACCGTCGTCGGCATCAATCCACCTGCCATCGACGTAACATTGGCCACGCAGAAGGTCGGAATCTGACAATTGCATCAATGCCTCCAATCCAACGGATGGCTGTTTAACCCAGCGCTAGCTCGTGTTATCCGCTCTGAACAAATGAGGCAAGACCGATAGTGGCGACGACGACAGCCCTAAGGACGGCCGCCGAAAACCCTTCCGTTGTGGTGAGGCGCCCTCTCAATGTCAGCGAGGTCGTTTTGCCGCCTCACTCCACTGTAACGGTGGTGACTAAGTTGGCGAGGTTCCGCAGAAACGTGGTATCCCAGCCAGCGGTTTCGATAAAAAGGTAATCAGGGCGATATTACCCACATATGCAATGCCACCTATGATCAAGAAACGGATTGTCTTGCGCTGCGTTATTGGCAGCTTTCTCCCAGCCGGATTGCATTTAGGCTCATGCCAAGATTCCTTGGATCATCGTTGAGGCGGATTTCCTTCGGCGAGTTAATCATTGACAATTTAATTCT
>PVBE012723152.1_pt1 | contig 13612 bp, 10 predicted proteins | sample 1631181 | NCBI WGS metagenome assembly PVBE01 (sample SAMN08397723, study PRJNA350692) | Marine metagenome, whole genome shotgun sequencing project. | isolation source: water | place: Pacific Ocean | collected 2012-04 | reverse complement strand
TTTTTAATTTCCATAATTAATTCATTATTTAAGTCTCCACAAAAAACTATGTTTTTATTGAAAAAAAATTTAGGTAAATCATTAAGTGGAAAAAAAGAAATCTTTTTTATTGGTTTCTTTTTTGAATCAAATAATTGGAAATAATAATTATTTTTCTTGCTCTTAATTATAGCCACTACTTTCTTACCTTTAATATTACTATCTATAGAATTGACTAAAATATTCATATTATTATATCCTAAAATATTTATTTTATGTGGTATTCCTAAACCTTTAGCAGCTGCAATTCCTATTCTTATTCCAGTAAAAGAACCTGGGCCTAATGATATTAAAATATAATTTATTTTTTTTATATCTAATTTGCTTTGTTCCAATGAGTCCTTTAACAAATGTATTAAAAATTTAGAATATGTTTTATTTAAGATTTTTGATAAATTTAAAACAATTTTATTGTTTTTTAATATAGAAATAGAAAATTTTTCTGTACTTGTATCAAATGCTAATATATTCATTTTTATAATATTTTAAATTTTTTTTTTAAATAATTATGAGTTTAGTAAAAATAACAAAAAAAAAATACCCTGTAGAAATAGAACTAATATACGCTACAAAGAAAAATTTTACTGGCAAACAAATTTATAAAAAAAAAGATTGTTATTTAAATAAAGCAGCTATCCCTTTTTTTGAAAAAAGTATAGAACTAGCAAAAAAACTAGATTTTAAATTAAAAATTTTTGACGCTTATAGACCAACAGAAGCACAATGGAAATTATGGAAACATACTCCAGATGAAAATTTTATAGCAAATCCCAAAAAGGGGTCTCCTCATTCAAGAGGAGTGGCAATTGATCTAACCTTAATAAACAAAGATAATTATGAATTAGATATGGGAACTAGTTTTGACAATTTTTCTTCAGGATCTTTCCATGGAAATCTAAAGATATCAAAAGAAGCTCAAGAAAATAGATTTATTCTATTAGGAATAATGTTGGCAGCTGGTTGGGATTTTTATAAAAAAGAATGGTGGCATTACCAATTATTTAATTCTAAAAAATATAAACTAATAAAAAATAATATGCTAAAAAACCCTATAATGTAAAATATGTGTAAAATTCATAAATTTTTAATAAGTTTTCTATTTATAGTAATATTTATTAATCAATTATTTGCTAAAGAAAACTCAGCAGCTATTTTTTTATATCATAGGTTCGGAGAAAATAAATATCCATCTACTAATACTACAATATATCAATTTAAAGAACATATTAATGAATTAACAAAAAATAATTATAATGTTGTTTCAATAGAAGAAATAATTGATGCTTTTAAAAACAAAAAGGATTTACCAGAAAAAACAGTGGGATTAACTATTGATGATGCTTTTCTTAGTATTTATAAAAAAGCATGGCCAATTCTTAAGAAAAAAAATTTACCATTTACAATATTTGTTTCAACAGGATCGCTTGGGATTAAGTCAAATAATTATATGAATTGGTCTCAAATAACAGAAATGGCAAATTCTGGTGTAACAATAGGCCACCACACAAAAAATCATTTTCATCTTGTTAACAAAGATAAAGAAACAATAATTAACGAAATTGAAGAAGCTAATAATGATTTTTATACAAATCTCGGATTTGCACCAGATATCTTTGCATATCCATATGGAGAGTATAATAACAATATAAAACAAATAACTAAAAAATATTTTAAAGCAGCTCTTGGTCAACACTCTGGAGTATTATTTGATGGAATTGATATTTTTGAATTACCTAGATTTTCAATGAATGAACAATACGGAGATTTAAAACGTTTTAAATTTGCAGCTAATTCGTATGGTTTACAAATTAATAATATTTTACCTATAGATAAAACAATAAAAAATGTAAATCCTCCTTTATTGGGCTTTAATTTAATAAATAATATAGAAAGCACTATTAAGTGTTATCCATCTCATAATATAAAAGCAAATTTATCTAATATAGGTAATAAAAGAATTGAAATTCGTTTTAATAAAAAATTTCCAAAAGGAAGAACTAGAATTAATTGTACTGTTAATGATAATGGAAAATGGAGATGGTCAGGATTTCAATTTTTCAATCCTTAATGCTTGCACTTTTATATTCGATAAAATCAAATTTATTTAAATCATTTTTTTTGATAATTTTTTTAATATTATACACATATTCATTACCTAGTTCCGAATATTTATCAAGCTGATCAACCAGTAACCTGCCTTCAAGAATTTTGCCAAAAGATCTTAATTCAGTTCTAGATTTTCTAAAATTTTTATAAGCAAAATGTGTATTTAGATTGTTTAAATATGCTTTAACAGAATTATTTAAAGTTTTAAAAATCCTTACTTTAATTAAAGGATTTTTATTTTCAATTGGTTTAATACCATTGGTTTTGTTTCCTATTACTTTTTGACCAAAATAAGCATTTCCTTCTAGTGCGAATCGTGATGTCCCCCATCCACTTTCAATTGCTGCCTGAGCAATCACAAGTGATATTGGAACAATATCTATTCTTTTTTTCAACTCTGCTAAATCATTATTTTTAACTTTATATTCATTAAATAATTTTCTCAAAATATCTGCTTCTAATACATTTAAATTATTATTTTTTATTTTTTTTTCTATTTTAAAAAAAAGATCTCTTTTCTTTAAAATGTCATAATTTGCGCTTTGTATAATTGGTAATAAATTACCAATAAATTGTTTTTTCTTTTCTTGAATTGTAAGATTTTGAAAATTACTATTAACGTTTTTTTTTAGATTCCTATTTATGTTTTTCTCATATTCATAGCTTTGTGCTTGATTAAATCTTATATGTTGAATCTGTGAATTATTTTTTCCTTCATATTTATTTGCTATTTTTTCAACAAAAAAATTAAAAATAACAAACAATACACAAAAACCTATTATATTATGGTATGAATTGTGATGTTTGATTAAATTCTTTTTATTCTTCATTTTTTGCATTATACTATATATAGTATCTCCTGTTTTAAATACCACAAATAGTTGTTACTTTCTACATATAATGTATAAGAAATATTTACTTTATCAATAAAAAAAACTACTTATCTTGATCTATATCAATAATAATATAAAAAAAGGATTTTAATTAGTCGCCCTTACTTCCTTAACTTCAGGAAAATAATGCATTAACAGATTTTCAATTCCTTGCTTCAAAGTTGCTGAGGAACTTGGACAACCTAAACATGCTCCTTTAAGTGTTAAATAAACGATTCCTTTATCAAAATTTTCGAAAATTATATCCCCTCCGTCTCTTGCAACTGCTGGTCTAACTTTTTCATTAATAATTTTTTCAATATCACTTGAAAGTTTATTTTTTTTATTTTTAACAAATTCTTTTTTTTTAATTTGTTTTTCAATTAAATTTTTATTTGAAGAAATATAATCTAACAAAAAAGTTAGAACTTTTGTTTTAAGGGAATTCCAACTTACATTTTTATTTTTTGTCACAGCAATAAAATTCTGACCTATAAAAAAACTTTTTATTCCTTTTAATTGAAAAAAAACTTCAGTAAATTTAAATTTTTTTGATTCTTTATCATTTGTAATCTCTAAGCCATGATGAAGAATATATTCTTTTTCAACAATAAATTTTAAGGTTTCTGGATTAGGCGTTATTTCTGTTTCTATATTCATATGCGAGATATAATATATTTAAATTAAATAATCAATAGGCCAATTATTTTTTTTATTTCTAATAAATTCTTTGAGGAAATATCATTAGCTTTTTCTCTACCGTCTTTTAAAATTTTTTTTAAATAATCTTTATTCTTTAAATAATCATTCATTTTTTTTGAAATTGGTTCTATTTTACTTATAGTTAAATCAGCTAATAATTTTTTAAAACTAGAAAAATCCTTTCCAGACATTTCCTTCATTACTACATCAAATTTTTCATCTTTTAATGCTGAATAAATTCCTAACAAATTTGCAGCTTCTGGCCTATTTTCCAGTTCTTCCTTTTTAGATGGTAGTGGATGAGGGTCCGTTTTTGCTTTTTGTATTTTTAAATTTATTAAATCTTTATTATCAGTTATATTTATTCTTGAGTAATCAGATTCGTCAGATTTGCTCATTTTATTTTTTCCGTTTCTTAAACTCATAACTCTTGTTGCTTCACCAAAAATTTGAGGCTCAGGAAGTGGAAAAAAATTACTATTAAATGTTTGATTAAAAGCACCTGCAATATCTCTTGCTAATTCTAAATGTTGTTTTTGATCTTCTCCAACGGGTACATGAGTGGTTTTATAAGCTAAAATATCAGATGCCATTAATACTGGATAACTGAATAAGCCAAGAACGGCACTGTCTTTTTTTTTTCCAGCTTTTTCTTTAAATTGCGTCATTCTGTTTAACCAGCCAATAGGAGTAAAGCAGCTAAGTATCCATGTTAATTCAGAATGCGCTGGAACAGAACTTTGATTAAAAATTATAGTTTTTTCAGGATTAATTCCAGAAGCCAAATATGCCGCTGTTACTTCTAATGTATTATTTTCTAATTCTTTAGGATCTTGTTTGGTAGTAATAGCATGTAGATCTACTATACAAAAAATACACTCAAAATCTTTTTGTAGAGAAACCCAATTTTTAATTGCACCTAAATAATTTCCTAAATGCAAATTTCCTGTTGGTTGAACTCCTGAAAATATTCTATTCATATTTTTTATATATTTTTTTCTATCTTAACTTAAATAATTGAAAATTTGAAAAAATAAAAATTTTAAAAAAATTTAATAAAAAAACATAGCCACCAATACTTAAAAAAATAAAAACTGATAAATTTAAAAATTTATAATTAGAAAATACATTCATATAATCCTTAAAATAAAAAATTAAAATTGCAAAAATTATATTAATAATGAGTATTTTTTTAAATTTTTCTTTAAGAATTTTATCAAATAAAACTTCTTTTGATTTTAATAACACATAAAAAAGTAATATACAATTTACCCATGAAGCTATGGCTGTTGCAATTGCTATTCCAACATGTTGGTAAAATTGCATTAAGATGATATTGAATAAAAAATTTATAAGTACGCAAAAAATTGCTATTTTTACAGGAGTTAAGGTATTTTGTCGAGCAAAGAAAATTGGTGTCAAAATTTTAACTAAAATATATGCTGGTACCCCAATCGAAAAAGCTTGGAGAGCTTTGGCTGAAAGAATTGTGTCATGTACATTAAACTTACCTCTCTCAAAAAAAGAACTAATAATTGGCTCGGCTAAAATGAATATTGCAATAGAAGCAGGTATTGCTAAAAATAGAGAAAATTCGATTGCACGATTTTGAGTATATAAAGCTTTGCTTTTTTCATTATTACTTATTTGTTTCGATAATGTTGGTAAAAGAACTGTGCCAAGAGCTACTCCAATTAATGCAATAGGCAATTGATTTATACGTTCTGCATAATATAAATATGATATTGAACCCGTTTTTAGAAAAGAAGCTAATATTACATCTACAAGCAAATTTATTTGTATAACACCAGCTCCAATTGCTCCAGGCAAAATTAATTTAAATAATTTTTTTATATGATCAGAATATTTAGGTTTAATAAAAAAAATTTGTAAATCATTTTTATATATTGCAAATATTAAAAAAATTAATTGAAATAAGCCTGCAAAAAAAACTGCCCAGGATAACATATGTCCTTGCGTTTTAAAAACTTCTTCAAAACTAAGTATGAATATTATAAAAGTTAAATTTAAAAATATTGGAGCTGCAGCCCCTGCTGCAAATTTATCAAAAGAATTTAAAACACCTGTGTATAAAGAAACTAGAGAAATAAAAAATAAATACGGAAAAGTTATACGAGATAATTCAATCAGTAGATTTAATTTAACTGGATCTTGAGCAAAACCAGGTGCCAGAAAGTAAACAACTAATGGCATTAGAAACTCAAAAATTATTATTACTATAAAAAGAATAAAGAAAAATAGCGATAAAACTTCTGATCCAAATTGTAATGCTTTAGTCTTCCCTTTTGTTTTTAATATTGATGAAAAAATTGGTATAAACGCTGCAGAAAATGCGCCTTCAGCAAATAAACGTCGAAAAAAATTAGGAAGTTTAAAAGCTACAAAAAAAACATCTGCAATAATGCCGGCTCCAACAAATGCAGCAATTAAAATATCTCTTAAAAAACCTAAAATCTTACTTATAAATGTAAAACCACTTATTGTTATAAAAGGTTTTATTAATTTCATTAAAATTTACCGAAATATTAATTTTTTAATAACGTAATTATACTTTTTTTTAATCTATTAATTTTGTTATCAGATTGTATTTTATTTCCTTTAAAATCTTGAATATAAAAAATTTCATTTGCTCCTTTTCCAATAGTTAAGATCTTAGCGCTAGTTATTTTTATTCCTAATTTATATAATTTTTTTGTTAAATCATAAATTAAACCAATTCTATCAAAAGTATTTATTTCTAAAATTGTATGGTTTTTGCTCATATTATTATCAACGAATATTTTGGTATTTATATTAAATAGATTTTTTTTTAAGTATTTATTTTTTTCATTTCGTATTTTTTCACTTAATAAAAAATTATTTGATAGAATCTTATACATAATTTTTTTTAATTTAGGAATGTGATATAAATTATCTAACATTAAACCATTTAAATCTCTAACCCACAAAACATCTAGTGCCATTCTATTTTTCAATGTAGATACTTTAGCCTCTATAACATTAAACCCAGTAACAGATACAGCTCCTGATAATTTATAAAGTAACCCTGGTTTATCTTTTGTATAAACTGTTATTTCAGTTGCTAGTTTCTGTTTATCTTGAGAAAATTCTATACATGTTTTTTTTTTATACTTTTGAATTATTTTTAGAAATTTAATTATTTTTTTCTGATTATTATTTAAATAAATCTCATTAGGTAAAATTTTTATTAAATTACTAATTTTTTTTTTAGAAGTTAAATTTTTATTTTTTTCTAATTTTAGTTTTACAATTCTAACTAATTCTTTATTTGCATTTATTGAACTACCAACAAGCAAGTTTCTCGTTTTTAAAAAAAGTTGTTCTAAAGGAAATTTATTCCAAGTGTTCCATATTGATTTTCCAGTTGCTTTCATATCCGCTATAGTAAAAATAAATAATAATTTTAATCTTTCCTGTGATTGAACTTTTTTTGCAAATTCAAAGATTGTGTTCATGTCATCTATATCTCTTTTTTGAGAAATTTTATTCATCAATAAATGGTTTTTAATTAACCATATAATTGTATTTTTTTCAGTTTGATCAATTTCAATAAAAGAACAAAATGTTTCAGCAATTTCACTTGAAATGATTGAATGATCATGTCTTGTTCCCTTGCCTAAATCATGAAAAAACATTGCAATATAAAGAATTTTTGTAGAAATGATTTCAGAAAAAATTTTGGAGTATAATAAGTTTTCCTTAAGATTTTTTTTCAACTCAATATCATTAATATAACCAATGGCTTTTAATGTATGTTCATCCACAGTATAAGTGTGAAAACCTCCAAACTGCATTTGTCCCGATACTCTTTTAAAATCAGGAATTAAAATTCCAAGAAGTTCTAAATCACTCATTAATTTTAAAAATTTTTCTGTATTATTCTTAGAAGTTAAAATTTTTAAAAATGACAATAAAAATTCTTTTTTTCCGCTAATTTTATTCTTTATTCTTTTTATATTATCTAGCATAAATCTTACTGCTTTTGGGTGAACATCTAAATTTTTTTGCTGTGCAATTTCTAAAATCTTAAAAAAAGAATTATAATTATTTAAGAAAATATTTTTAAATGTAAAATTTGTTGAAAAATCAATTCTTTTATTTTTTATAATAAAGTTATCAATTTTTATTTCTTTTGATTTTTTTACTTCTGTGCCAGGAATTAATTTTTCCTTATCTTCTATTAAAGTACAATATATTCTAATTAAATTGCTAACCCTTTTAGCAGTAAAAAAATAATCTTTCATAAATTTTTCTACATGTAATAATGCTTTAGTTTTTTTATATCCAATTTTTTTTGCTATTAAATTTTGATACTCAAAATTTAATTGTTCATTTGGACGTTCAGAAATAATATGTAAATGGGATCTTACAGTCCAAAAAAAATTTTTTGCTTTTAAAAAAGAATCAACAGAATTTTTATCTAGTATTTTATAATTTATTAAATCTTTTAAATTAGTTATTTTATAAACAAATTTTCCTATCCAATCTAATGTTTGTAAATCTCTTATACCTCCCTTCCCGTTTTTTACATTTGGTTCTAATAAATATCTAGTATCGCCTGTTTCAATCAAACGTTTTTTTCTTTCTAAAAAAATTGATTTTATAAATTTTTTTCTATACATTTCAACAATATTACTTTTATATTTTTTCATTAAATTTTCATAAAGAGATTTATCACCAACAACAAATCTGCTATCTAAAATAGAAGTACAAACATCTAATTTTGTCTTACTATATAAAATACATTCTTTAGATGTTCTTGTAGCATAACCAACTCTTAATCCTAAATCCCATAGGGTGTGTAATACAGTTTTTACAAAATTTTCTAAATCTTTTTTATTTTCTAAAGAATGAAGAAAAAGAATATCAATATCAGAATACGGAGCTAGTTCCCTTCTACCAAAACCTCCTGTTGCAACTATGGAACATTTACAATTTTTACTATTTTTATTTAATTTTAAAGAATAATAATTGTAACATTTAAGAATAATTTCGTCTAAAAGGTTGGAGCGAGCATTTGCTAATTCTAATCCTTTATTTCTTTTTTTAAAATTATTTAATAACTTTTTATTTTTAATCTCATAAAATTTTTTTAATTCTATAGAAAATAAATTCTGGTTAAAAACTACTTTTTTTTTTTACTTTTAAAAAAAATTTTTTAAAATTTAAATCTTTTAATGTATAAAACATAATTTTTAAATCCTTTTTTATTAATTATTTTATACTTTGTTTTACATGATTTTTCAGCACTAAAAGCAATGTAATAAATTTTTTTAATTATGTCATAAAACTGTAATGAAAAAATGCTGAAATTTAAACTGGTATTATTATAAAATTTACATGTATTATATATGAAAAAACTTACTAAATATTTTTTAACTGCCACAACAATATTGTTAACAAGTACGGTAGCACAAGCTCGCGATCAAATAAGAATTGTTGGATCAAGTACTGTTTATCCTTTTGCAACTGTAGTTGCAGAAAAATTTGGTATTTCAACTAAATTTAAAACCCCGGTTGTTGAAAGTACTGGATCAGGTGGAGGTTTAAAAATATTCTGTCAAGGAATTGGCCCTTCGCATGTAGATATTACTAATGCCTCTAGACGTATTAAAGTTAATGAAATAAAAAAATGTGCTGAAAACGGAATAACTGATATTACTGAAGTTAAAGTTGGTTATGACGGTATTGTTATAGCAAACTCTAAGAATTCTCAACAAATGAAAATTGACAGAAAACATATTTGGTTAGCTCTTGGTAAAAATGTTATGGTTGATGGAAAAATTATTCCAAATCCACACAAAACTTGGAAAGATGTAGATCCATCACTTCCTGATCAAAAAATAGAAGTTTTAGGACCTCCTCCAACTTCTGGAACACGTGATGCATTTGCAGAACTTGGACTGCAAGGTGGATGTAAAAAATTTTCATATATTGAAAACATAGAAAAAACTGATAAAAAAGCCTTCAAAAAACTTTGTTATACAGTTCGTGAAGATGGAACATACATAGAAGCTGGAGAAAACGATAATTTAATCATTGGAAAATTAGAAGAAAATCCTAAAGCTTTTGGAGTTTTTGGTTATAGTTTTTTAGACCAAAACAAAGATAAACTTCAAGGCTCAATAGTTGAAGGTAGCACTCCAACTTTTGAGAATATTTCTTCTGGTAAATATCCTGTTTCTCGTTCTTTATATTTTTATATTAAAAATGCGCATGTAGGTAAAATTCCTGGTATCAGTGAGTATATTGCTGAATTTACTAGTGAAAAATCATTTGGAACAGGCGGTTATTTACAAGAAAAAGGTTTAATACCTGCTCCTGATGCTGAAAGAGTTAAAATAAGAACAAATGCCTTAGATCTATCATTAGCATGGTTAGCTGATTTTAATTAAAAATCAATTCTCCAATTTATTTGAACTGTATCAGCATTGTCATCTTTTACTGTAGAATCAGAAAAATCAAAGTCAGCACTATAATATTCTAATTGAATACTGTGATACTGATTGAGGAAGTAATTAAGAGTAAATGTGTGATCGGTTATATCGCCTCTAGTTTTATTATTTGCTGCATCCGCGTAATCTTGATAACCGTAACGGTAAGCAATCATAACAGCATTAGTAGCTTTAATTCTACCATAATTACCTTTTTTAGGATTATAGGCTCTCATTTTTTTACCTTGTCCTATTGGTAAAAAATAAGAAACAGTAACATAATGCGCCCATGCACTAAAATCGAATTTAGCAGCAGTAGAAGTACAAGATCCGCCTATTAAAACATCTCCAGCGCATCCATCTATATCCATCCACATTCTTTCGTATTGAACATCTAATGGACCTTGTCCAAAAGCAAGTTCAATGCCATAACGAGTAGCATATTCATGTTCTCCAGTTTTCAAAATATCTAGTCTTGGGCCAGAGTTTATAAAACGGGACGCATCAGTACTACTAGAACCCCAGTCATTATCACCACCTTTAGTTTTATTGTGGCCCCACATAAAACCTATATGCAACCATTGTTTTCCTTTTTTATTAAACATAGCAGGCGAATAGGTTGAACGAATACCATAAGTACCATGTGTTAGATCAGTATCAGAGTTTTTACCTTCACCAACAGAATAACTTAAATGTGTTGTCCAATTTTTTCCACTAGATAGTAATCTATATCCTTTGGAACGCTCTCCTTGACACCAAGAACTTAATGTTCCATGACGCTCAATGTGATTCGTAAAACGTGAACTATTTTGAACCTCCAAACCACAAGGTGTTTGGTCATTACCAACTATAAATTTATGTTTAATGTCAGCTATTTTAAATTGATATCCAACCCAAGCATCTTTAAAATCAACACTGCTATCTACAGCAGTCTCCATAAATGATGCAAAATCTGGTTCAATTTTAAAAGAAACTGGTCCAATTTGTCCTGATGCACCAAGCCTAATTCTTCTATAATATAAATGATCACTATTAGTAGTTATTGCATTTGTATTATCATCAGTATTGGCAAAACCCGATTGAATATTAATTCGACCAAAGATTTGACCTTTAGCATTTTTCTCTTTAGATTCCCACTTAAGTCCCGTACGAGTTATTTCTTTTGCACTAACAACTGATATTAAATTTACTGCAACTAACGTTGAAGTTATTATTAATATTTTTTTTATAATCATTTCCTATTAAAGTTATTAATAAACTCAAACTTAAAAATAGTAAATTTGTACTACAAGAAATAGACAAAAATATTACAAATTTATTACTTAAGTTTTTTTTTAAATATGTTTTTTCTGTCTATCAATGCTTAAAATTGGCTATTTTTTTTCTTTAAAATTATAAGAAGGTAAATTCCAGGAATTGCAGCAATGGAGGTAAAAATAAAAAAAGGAATCCAATTAATTGTATCTACCAAATATCCGCCAGGTGAAGAAAGAAATGTTCTACCAAATGAAGCAAGAGCAGATAAAAGAGCATATTGCGTAGCAGTATAGCGAATATTACAAAGACTCGATAAATAAGCAATAAAAGCAGCTGTTCCCATTCCACTTGCAAGATCCATAAAACCAATAGTTACAATTAAAAAACCAATGTTGTCTCCGATATAAGCTTGAATAGCATAAAATAAATTAGATAACATTTGTAAAATACCGCATAAAAGCAAACTTTTAAAAATTCCAGATTGAGTAACAATAATTCCACCAATAAATGCCCCTGTAAGAGTTGCTGCTAGTCCAAAAATTTTACTAACGTTTGCTATTTCAATTTTGCTGAATCCCATTTCAATATAAAAAGGGTTTGCAACAACACTAACGAGAGCATCTCCAAATTTATATAAAACAACAAACAATAAAATTATTATCCAATTTCCTTTTTTTATAAAATCACGAAATGGGTTAATTACAGAATTATTAAACCACTGCAAAATATTTTTTTTCTTTTCTATATCAATTAATGATCCTTGCTCTGGTTCTCTAGAAACTAAAATTGCAAATGAGCCGATTAAAATTTGAAGAGACATTAAAATATAAACTACTGGCCACTGATAAAATGAAGCTAAGTATAAAGCTCCAGCTCCAGCAGATAACATTCCAATTCTATAACCAAATACAATCATTGCAGCGCCAGCGCCATAAAATTTTTTCTCTAGACTCTCTACTCTAAATGCATCAATTACGATATCTTGACTAGCTGAAAAAAAAGCAACTAAAAGTGCTGCTAATGCTGTTAATTTTGGATCAACTGATGGATTGCTATATCCAAGAAAAATTAGAGATAAAATTAAGAAAATTTGTGTTAATAAAATCCAGCTTCTTCTTCTACCTAAATAATTTGTAAAAAAAGGAATTTTTAAATTGTCCATAAAAGGAGCCCATAAAAATTTAAGGCTATATGGAAGGCCCACAAGAGCAAAAAAACCAATTGTTGTTTTTGTTATTCCTATTTCAACCAACCAAACAGAAAGAGTTGATAATGTAAGTAGAAGAGGTAGCCCAGATGCAAATCCCAACAACATTATTACTAATAATTTTTTATCGGTATAAATAGAAAAGTTTTTTAATTGCTGAGATAAAATCATTTTAATTCTTTACTTATCAAATTTTTAAGATCATTTTCTGGTTTAGCTCCAAAATGACTAATTATTTCACCTGCAACTATTGATGCAATATTTCCACTTTCTAATATTGAAAATTTTTTAGAAAGTCCATACAAAAAACCCGCTGCAAATAAATCCCCAGCACCTGTCGTATCTATAACTTTACCAAAAATTTTAGGTTTTATTTCAATGACTTCTTTATCATTATAAATTTTTGCTCCTTTTTCACCTCTCGTAAGAGCAGCAATTTCTGTGATACTTGATATTTCCTTAGCACTTTCATTAAAATTATCTATTTCATACAATTTTTTTATTTCCATTTCATTAGCAAACAAAATATCTATATGTTTTTTTATTAAGTCTTTAAATTCATTTCTATGTCTTTCAACACAAAAAGGATCTGACAATGTTAAAGAAACTTTATTACCAAATTTGTGCGCAATTTCAGCAGCTTTTATCAAACTTTCTTTTGCTAATTGTTCTTCCCAACAATAACCCTCAAGATAAGTAATATTCGAATTTTGAACTAACTTTTCATCAATGTCTTCAGGATTCAAAAGGGAACATGCGCCAATATAAGTATTCATAGTTCTTTGTGCATCGGGAGTCACAAAAATAAAACATCTCGCAGTTCCTGGGCCTTCTAAAATAGGTTGAGTATCATAAAATACATTGTTATCAGATAAACTTTTAGAAAATGATTTTCCTAAATTATCATTTTTTATTTTTCCAATAAAAGCAGGTTTGCCAGACAGGAGTGCAAA
>PVBE012718224.1_pt1 | contig 13612 bp, 12 predicted proteins | sample 1631181 | NCBI WGS metagenome assembly PVBE01 (sample SAMN08397723, study PRJNA350692) | Marine metagenome, whole genome shotgun sequencing project. | isolation source: water | place: Pacific Ocean | collected 2012-04 | reverse complement strand
GTGGAACACGGGCATCAGGAGCTATCTGAAATTTATCGCCTACGCCCCGGTGCTCTATACTTCCGCTAAATTCAAGCAGGAGGTGGATAAAATCCTGCCTCAGGCACGTCAGGTATACCAGGAAAGGCTCAAGAGACTGCCCACCGCCGAAGTTAATGACGTTATTCAACAGGCCGTAGCCACTCACAACCTGCCCAGAAGCGGCCGAAAACGATTGAAGGTTCGGTACGCTACTCAGGCCGAAGTAAACCCGCCTACTTTTGTCTTTTTTGTTAATGATGCTCGGTTGATCCATTTCTCCTACCGTCGCTATCTGGAGAATAAGTTGCGCCAAGCATTTGGTTTCACCGGAACACCGGTTCGTTTAGTCTTTAAGGCGAAGGCAGAATCATGATAATTACCAAGTTTGTGGCCGTAGTGCTGATTGGTTACCTTCTTGGTTCCATTCCTTTTGGAGTACTGGTAGGTCGGCGGAGCGCTATGGTGGATATCAGGGAGTACGGTAGCGGGAAAACCGGCGCGACCAACGTGTTGCGGGTAGCCGGCAAGAAGGCCGCGGCCATTGCCGTTACCTTTGATTTTTTAAAAGGGTGTTTGGCGGTGGTATTGGTCGGTTTAATCTTTAAGGGTGACTATTCAATGGCCGGTAGCAGTTTGTGGTGGCCGACCACCAATGCCCAGGTCTTGGCGGCTTTGGCCGCTGTCGCTGGGCATAAGTGGCCGGTATTCCTGAAATTTCGCGGCGGGCGGGGTGTGGCCACCTTCTTTGGCGGCATGCTAGCTTTGTGTCCGCCGGCGGTCGCATTCGGTGGTAGCGTTCTCGTCCTTACCGCGGTCTTGACCCGGTATATGTCACTGGGTTCAATCGCCGGTGCCATCGGCACCTATACCATATTAATACCCCTTACCATATTCAGGGGATTCCCCATTGTATATTTGGTTTGTGCCCTGGTAGGAGCCATATTCATTATTGTCATGCATCGGGACAATATTAACCGGCTAATGGCCGGTACCGAGCGCCGACTTGGTGAGAAGGTAAAGTGGGCAGGTAATCCTATGAGACAAGACTAAGGTAATGGGAAGCTGAAGGCTATGATGTCTCGGAATTTAGAGAGAAGTAGTTCCCCGTGAAGATAAGTAATACGACTAAGGAGCTGGCCGAGTCAAAGAGAGACGAAGCCCGAAAAGAACAAACCAGAAGAGAGATGAGGAAGTCTCTTCTGTCGGTGAACCCGTAAGCCGTGATTCTAGATTACCACATGGAGAACATGGGGTAGCGTATGCTTAAGATTGCTATCATCGGCACCACCAGCTGGGGCACCACTCTGGGCTTTATCCTTGCGGAAAAGGGGATTCCGGTCGGTCTGTGGGCGCGGACGGAACAGGAAGCCGCCGAATTGCGAAAGAAAGGACCTGACCCGGGTTTATCTTCTGAGATGGCTTTCCCGCCTCAACTATTCATTAGTACCAGGCTGGAAGAAGTCCTGGACGAGGTTAGGGCGGTCATTTTGGTGGTACCTTCCCAGTCGATGCGGCAGAACGCGCAACACCTGGCGCGCTACCTTGATAAGTCAATGCTGGTAGTGAGCGCGGCCAAGGGCCTGGAGATTGGCAGTGGTAAGCGTATGTCACAGGTGATCACCGAGGAAATACCCTCGTGCTTTCAGTCTCATATTTGCGTGCTTTCCGGTCCTAATCTGGCCCGGGAAATCCTGCGGGGTCTGCCCGCGGCGGCGGTGGCTTCTGCCGAAGATGGCACTGTCGCCCGGAAAGCCCAGCGGATATTGACCACTCCCAACCTTTGCGTCTTCACTAATACCGATGTCATCGGGGTGGAACTGGGGGGCGCCTTAAAGAATATCATTGCCTTGGGGGCGGGTATCGTGGACGGGTTAGGCTACGGTGACAATGCTAAGGCTGCTTTTATGACCCGGGGCTTGACCGAGATAACGGCTCTCGGTGTGGCTTTAGGGGCACACCCCCTCACTTTTTCCGGTCTGACTGGGTTGGGTGACGTCATCACTACCTGTACCAGCCCGTTGAGCCGTAACCACTACGTGGGGATGGAGCTGACTAAGGGACGCTCGTTGCCGGAAATAGTCAGCTCGATGGCTGGAGTGGCCGAAGGTGTAACCACGACTCTGGTTGCCCTGAACTTGGCCCAGAAACTCGGGCTGGAAATGCCCATTACGGAGAAGGTCTACCAGGTACTCTATGAAAATACCGACCCTCGCCAGGTGGCGGAAAAGATGATGGGGGGAGGTACCGGGCACGAATTGACCGGGCGGAAGTGGAAGTTGTTTTCTGTCTTGAGGAGGTACAAGCGCCCCAAGACAGATTAACCAGTATTTCTCTTGGTTCTATTGGAGAATGCACGGCCTCAGTCGTCGGGTTTTTACCCCGTTTTTTTCGCTGTGTCCATGGTGCCGGCCAGCTCTTGGAAGAGCCGGCGCTGCTCCTTGGTTAATGACTCAGGGGTAGCTACAAATAAATGGACTATCTGGTCACCGCGTCCGTTCCGGCGGAGGTGGGCGATACCCTTATCTTTCAGGCGGAAGGTCTTGCCCGTCTGGCTGCCCGCCGGGATATTTAACCTGGTTTTACCTTCTAGGACAGGTACTTCTACCTCGGTACCGAGAGCGGCCTGAGCGAAGTTGACAGGTAATTCGTAGAGGATATTGTCGCCGTCACGGATAAAGAACTCGTGTTCCAATACGGAGAGGGTAACGTAGAGGTCACCGAGGGAGCCACCCCGCGTCCCGGCCTCACCTTCGCCGCTGAGGCGTACTTGCGTGCCGTCATTGACGCCGGGTGGGATCTTGACAGAGATGCGCCGCTGGTGCTTCTCCCGGCCGGAACCCCGGCACTGGAGGCAAGGCTCGGTGATAACTTTCCCTTCACCTTGGCACTGGGGGCAGACTGTGGTGTTGATGAAGCGGCCGAAGAGACTCCGTTCGACTTGACGCACCTGCCCGGTACCATGGCAACCGGGACATTGGCTGGATTGGCTGCCCGGCCGGGCGCCCGTGCCGTGGCACGGGGGGCAAACTTCAGTGCGCTTTATCTTTATCTCTTTTTCACCGCCGAAGGCGGCTTCTTCGAAGGAGATGGTGGCTTGGTAATGTAGGTCGGTTCCGCGCCGGGGGGCGCGGCGACCGGTGCCCGTCATGCCGTTGAAGAAAGCGTCGAAGATATTACCGAAGCCTCCGAAGTCAAACCCCTCAGAGCCTCGGGTAAAGGAACCATTGGCGCCGCTGTGGCCAAACTGGTCGTAGGTGGAACGTTTATTGGCGTCTGATAGCACCTCGTAGGCTGCGTTTATTTCCTTGAACTTTGCCTCGGCGCCGTCATCACAGTTGCGGTCCGGGTGGTACTTAAAAGCCAGCTTGCGAAATGCCTTCTTTATTTCATCGTCGGAGGCATTTCTGGAAACGCCTAGGACTTCATAGTAATCTCGTTTTGTCGTCATACTGTCTACCTTGTTCTCCCGGAAGACTTTCTGGAAGATGGTGCAAGCGGAAAATTCCGGACGGGAAAAAGAGCCTAACCAAAGTATTCCGGAAGGTAAAATACCTCTTCTCTGATACTAACAAGACTATTACCAGCTGTCAAGATAGAGAACGGCTTGAGGAGAGGGATGAAGAGGAATGGGGTCACCAAAAAACCCTAATTCTTGACAGGATAGTCATTGCTGGCTAAAATGGATTTGGTGCAACATTTTTATTACTCCGTTTTTTTAATCTGAAAAGGTCTTGGGACGAGGCGTGTTTTTGGAAGGAGGCTGATGGAATGTGGCTGAGGTAGTCGCGGGCGAGCGTGAGAATTTTGAGAGTTTGCTCAAACGGTTTAACAAGAAAGTGCAGCAGACCGGAATTCTGTCGGAGTTACGCCGCCGGGAACACTACGAAAAACCCAGCGTTCGGCGCAAGCGGAAAAGAGTCGCCAAAAGGCGTAGTATGGCCCGGGCGATGAGAAGATAATCGATATTTTCCAAGTTGATGGTTAGGGAAGAGGGCGGTAAAAACGTAAAATCTATATGGGTGAAATAAACTTAAAACAGAAACTGGCCGACGACCTGAAGCAGGCAATGAAGGGTGGAGATACCGTCAGGCGTTCCGCTATCCGCTTGGTGATGGCGGCCATCAGCAATGCTGAAATTGCCCGGCGTGGGGCTTTGGAAGATTCTGATATCTTGGGTATTTTAGCCAAGGGGGCCCGGCTGTGCCAAGAAAGTATCGACGCGTTTAAACAGGGAGGTCGCTTGGATTTGGTGGCCCAGGAGGAAGCCGAGTTAGCTGTCCTGCAGGATTATTTGCCGCAGCCGATGACCCGGGAAGAGGTTGTGGCGGCGGCCCGGCAGATTATCGCTGAAGTGGGTGCCCAGGGGCTTGGCGATAAAGGAAAGGTCATGCCGAAACTGGTCGCTCAGCTAAAAGGTAGAGCGGATGGACGAGAGATAAATGCCGTGGTTAGCGAGTTACTTACTTCGTGAGTAGGATTCACCTGTTTTCATTCTTACCGGGAAAAGGATGGAGAAGATAGATTGTGCCGAGGGGCTGACGCCCCTCTTTTGACTTCTTGACTTTGACTCACGGTAAGGCAGTAATCTCATGCATAGAATTGAAGTCTGTCTGAAGAGCCACCTGCCGGATGCCCGGGGAGAGGGTCTGGTCAAGGATATACATGACTTGGGTATTACCACGGTTACCGATGTCCGCGTGGTGGATATCTACTGGCTGGATGCGGATTTAGCCTCGGGCGAGCTGGACTTAATCGGTCACTATCTCCTCGCTGACTTGGTCACTCATGAATACCAGTGTTTTGCCCTTTCTACCGATATCGAGGCAAGTTTGAAGAGGCGGAGCCCCTTTAAGAGCAGTCTTCCCAATGCGGTTGAAGTTGCCTATAATGCCGGTGTTACCGATCCGATAGAAGACTCTGTCCTGAAGGCCATCCGGGACCTGGGCTTGAAGAATGTCCGGGCGGCCAAAACGTCCCGGCGGTATCTTATTGCCGGGAGACTGGACCAGCGGGAGTTAGATGTCATCTGCAGCCGGTTGCTGGTGAATCCCATCATCCAGCACGTCGTCGAGCGGGCGCAGTTCGACTTTTCGGAAAACCCTCAGTACCGGTTTAAACGGGAAGAGGTGGATATTACCGCATCAGATAAAAAAGGACTTGCCCGGCGGTTTGGCTTTTCCGCGGACGAGTTTCAGGCCATCGTCGACTACTTCCGGCAGCAAGGGCGAAACCCTGTTGACGTGGAATTAGAGACGCTGGCCCAGACCTGGTCGGAACACTGCGTCCACAAGACGTTCAAAGGGAAAATCAGGTATCACGGGAAGACGATAGACAACTTGTTGAAGAGTACCGTCATGAAGGCGACCCGGGAGCTGAATAAGCCGTGGTGCCTTTCTGTTTTTATGGATAATGCCGGAGTAATTGATTTTGACGGTCGTTGGGCGCTGTGTTTTAAAGTGGAGACGCATAACCATCCTTCGGCGCTGGAGCCATACGGCGGGGCGGCGACAGGGATAGGCGGCGTTATCCGTGATCCCCTCGGTACCGGACTGGGGGCGAAGCCGATATTGAACACGGATGTTTTTTGCTTCGGCCCGCCCGATTTACCATACGAAAAGCTGCCCCAAGGTGTTTTGCACCCGCGTCGCATGTTCAAAGGGGTGCGGGCTGGCGTGGCGGACTATGCCAATCGCCTCGGCATCCCCACCCTGAGTGGCGCCGTCCTCTTTGACCAAAGATATGTCGCTAACCCACTGGTCTACTGCGGGACGCTGGGCTTGGTGCCCAAAAATATGGCGCAAAGAGGTAAACAGCAGACCGGCGACCTGGTGGTGCTGGTGGGTGGCCGGACTGGGCGCGACGGTATCCATGGTGTTACCTTTGCCTCGGAGCAGCTTACCGGGGAATCTACCGATATTTCCTCCAGCTCGGTCCAGATTGGTAATCCCATTGTGGAGAAGAAGGTGATTGATGTTCTTCTTCAGGCCAGAGACCGGGGACTGTATGTCAGGATAACCGATTGCGGCGGCGGTGGCCTTTCCTCGGCAGTTGGGGAGATGGCCGCGGACGCCGGGGTGCGGGTTGATCTGGAGAAAGTGCCGCTGAAATATGCCGGTCTTTCCTACTCCGAAATCTGGATATCAGAATCACAAGAAAGAATGGTGCTGGCGGTTCCGCCGGAATACGTCGAAGAACTGCTGAGACTTTTTGCTGGTGAAGATGTGGAAGCAACCGTCATCGGGGAGTTCACCAATGACCGACGACTTCAGCTTTTCTATCACGGTAATCTAGTCGGCGACCTTGATATGAAGTTTCTGCACGAAGGGATGCCCCAGCTGGAGAAAAAAGTAGCTTGGAAGCAGTCGGTATATGTTGAGCCTGATTTTCCTGAGCCTCCGGACCTGAGTGAAGTTTTGATTAGAATCTTGGCCTCATGGAATGTGTGCAGTAAGGAGTGGGTAATCAGACAGTATGACTATGAAGTGCAGGGCGGTAATGTCCTCAAACCCCTGGTGGGTAAGAATAATGACGGCCCGGGCGATGCCGCCGTTATCCGTCCCGTCCTGGATACGGAGAAAGGGGTCATTGTCGCCAACGGCATCAATCCCAAGTACGGTGATATCGACCCTTATTGGATGGCGGCCTCGGCTATTGATGAGGCGCTGCGGCAAGTTATCGCCGTTGGCGGTAATCTGGACCGGGTAGCCCTGCTGGATAATTTCTGCTGGGGCAATACCGTCCGTCCCGAGATGCTGGGCGCTTTGGTCCGGGCGGCACAGGCGTGTTACGATATGTCGGTAGTTTATGGGACGCCTTTTATTTCCGGTAAGGACAGCCTGAATAACGAGTTTGAATTTGAAGGCAAGACCATAGCCATTCCCCACACCCTGCTCGTCTCCGCCGTGGGTGTGATGAATGATGTGAACCGGGCGGTTTCCATGGACTTCAAGCAGGCCGGTGATTTCATTTATATTTTAGGTAGCACCTGGGATGAGCTGGGGGGTTCCGAGTATTTCCAGACTCACGGTCTCATCGGTAATAACGTGCCTAGAGTAGACCCGCGCCGGGCGAAAGAGCTGATGGACAAATTAAGTGTCGCCATGGAGAATGGCTTGGTCCGGGCCTGTCATGACTGTAGTGAGGGGGGCATTGGCGTGGCGGTGGCCGAGATGGCTTTTGCCGGATGGCTGGGTGCTGCCATCCGGCTGAAGGCCATCCCACTCGGTGAGTCGGTAGACCGGGATGATTTTATCCTTTTCTCAGAATCGAACAGTCGATTCCTGGTCGAAGTGGCGTCGGAGAATCGGGCTGAATTTGAAAAGGTAATGGCCAGAATAGATTTGGCCGTTATCGGTGAGGTTACTGATGGCGAGGTCCTGGAGATATATGGCGTGAAAGATGAAAAAAAGGTAGCCGCCTCTATTGGAGAATTGAAAGAGGCTTGGCAGAGGCCGCTCAGGTGGTAGCCAGGATGGTTAAAGTCGTGATACTGCGTGCTCCGGGGACGAACTGCGATATGGAAACCGCCTTCGCTTTCCAGCAGGCGGGGGCCGAAGTAGACATGATTCATGTTAATCGGTTCATCCGTCACGAACAGCGTCTTACTGACTACCAGATAATGATCATCCCTGGTGGCTTTACCTATGGTGATGACATTGGGGCTGGCAAAGTGCTGGCCAACGAGCTTAAATTGAAGCTGGGCGAGGATATCATGAGGTTTATTGAGGCCGGAGGGCTGATTCTGGGTATCTGCAACGGCTTTCAGGTGCTGGTGAAGGCCGGCATTCTGCCTGATCCGTCGGCTGACGGTCCACCGCAATTGACGCTGACCAACAACGATTCTGGTAAATTCGAGTGCCGGTGGACGTATCTAGGAGTGAACCAGGAAAGCCCTTGTGTCTTTACCAGAGGTATTGACCGGATGTATCTGCCGGTGGCTCACGGCGAGGGAAAGGTGGTCGCGGACCCCGGGATGTTACCTCAGTTGAATATCGTACTGCGCTACACCGATGAGTGCGGCGACATTAAAGCGGGCTATCCCCATAACCCCAACGGTTCGGTGGATAATATTGCCGGTATCAGTGATGCTTCCGGGCGCATTTTTGCCCTGATGCCCCACCCCGAGCGCCATATCCGGGGCACCCAGCATCCCCGCTGGACACGGCAGGGCGCTAAAGAGTACGGAGACGGATTTCTCATTTTCCGGAACGCGGTCAGCTGGGTGGAGGGGCGGTAAAAGAAGCTCGTTTTCTTCCCCGATATTTTAACGGTATTATACGCGTGATGAGTTCTCATCTTACGCCTGACCTTCACCTGCTTCGCCGACAGGTCCATCTCTTCAATACGGTTGATCAGGGTCAGCTGCGAGTATCCCAGGCGGGTGGCGATACCAGGTCCCACCTGAGCCGTATCCCCGTCAATGGTCTGCTGACTGCAGAGTACCACCGCCACTTCTTCCTCCCGGTCCAGCCGCCGGATAGCCTCAGCCAAGACCATGCTGGCCGCCAAGGTATCTGCCCCACCAAAAGCCCGGTCACTCAAAAGCACTGTACCATCAGCACCCAGGGCCATGGCTTTTCTCATGGTGGCCTCGGTGTTGGGCGGGCCCATGGAGATGACCACCACGCGCAGTCCATACCTGTAGCCCTCTAATCCAGCGCCCTTTTTAATTCCGACTCCAGACGAGTAACCTTGACACCCGGGTCAATCATCGCCCAGGGTAGTTTCTGGCTGATAGGCCACCGCTGATGAGCGTAGAACTCGATGTCAAGGTGACATTTCTCCGCTGCCTGTCGCCAGCCGGCTAGTGACAAGTCTTCCATCTCTGCCAGTACCCTGGCGACTCTGGCATCGCCCCGGGATAAGACCCCCTGAATTTGGCTCCAGGCTGGACTTTCGCACTTGAGCTTGATTCCTTTCGGGGACAGGCTGTTTTTCAGTAAGGACAGGTGGCGGTTCAACGTCTTGAGAGGTGCCATCGGCAGCCACTGGAAAGGTGTGCCGGCCTTGGGCACAAAGGGTGCGATGTTGAGGGTAAGGCGGGTGCCGCTCTGCCGCTTATCCAGGATTGCTTTTCCCTTGAGAGTCAGTCTTATCATTTCCTCTATAGCGGCTTCCGTCTCCGTGGGTAGGCCAATCATGAAGTAGAGCTTGAGCTGCTTTATTCCTGACCTCGCCGCCCGGTCTATCGCGTCTAGGATATCGTCTTCGCTGAGGTCTTTTTTAATGACCTGGCGCAGCCGTTCGGAGCCAGCCTCTGGGGCAAAAGTGAGTGTCCGGGCACCACCCCGGGCGATTTCTCCCAGTACTTTATCGGAGAGGTTGTCCATGCGCAGCGAGCTGACGGAGAGTTCGGCCCCCATCCGGCGCAGCCTGACCAGTAGTTCTACCAGGTGAAGGTGGTCGGAGACTGCCGGACCCACCAGCCCTAGCCGCTTTCTATGGTTCAGCCCCTGCTTCGCCTGTTCCAGTAGCTTATCCAAGGAGCGCCAGCGCATCGGGCGGAAAGCGGTGCTGACTAGGCAGAAACGGCAGCCCCGCTGGCAACCCCGTTCCACCTCGATGAGGTATAAATTACCCAGCTCGGTATCCGGAGTCAGTACGGTGGAAGTAACCGGAAAGTCGTCTAGGTTGGTGGTCCACTGGCGGGCTACCGGGAGTTTAGAGTACCGTGGGACATAGACACCGGGTAGGGAGGCCAACGCCTTCCGCAGTGTCTCCCGTTTGTCCCCAATCCCTTCCTGCAGCACGGGCAGTAGGGTGGGCAGTATCGGTTCGGCTTCGCCGATGCAGAGGCCATCGAAGAATGGTTCTAAGGGGATGGGATTGGCGGTAAGGCCAGGGCCGCCGGCGATAACTACCGGGTGTCTCTCATCACGGTCGGCGGCGTATATCGGTAGACCGCTCGCTTTCAGGATGGGTACGATATTGAAATAATCGAGCTCGTAAGAGGCGGAAAAGGCCAGCACGGCGAAGTCGACCAGCGGCCGCCGCGATTCCAGGGAAAGGGTAGCCGATTTTTTCTCCAGGTTCTCTTTTTCCCAAAAAACCCTTTCGGCCACAATTCGGTCGTGGCGGTTCAGGAGGCGGTAGATGGCCTGAATTCCCAGGTTAGACATGCCCAAGTAGTAAGTGTTGGGATAGATCAGGGCGATGGGCAGCCGGCCGCCCCAGTCTTTGGTAATGACGCCTTCTTCTCGGGAAAGACGCTCTCTCGGCTGAATCTTTGACCGTCCGGCTTCTCTGGTTTTCCTCCGCCTCATAAGCTCATTATGATTTCCAGCATCCTTTTAGAAACCGCGCGTTGATGGTGATTATCTTGTCGGCCACTCTTCTTAATTGATGAGAAGTCCCGCTCCTGCCGAATAAGGCCACCTCAACGTGCTTACCGCTGTCCTTTACCGCCTGGAGAGCACCGACGAAATCGTTATCTCCGGCAACGAGAATGGCCACGTCATAATTGTTTTTGTAACCATGGGTCAGCATGTCTGTGGTCAGCTGTACGTCAATCCCCTTTTCGAAGGGGGGGGTGTTGGGCCAGTTGTTGTAGACTAGGCGCCCTAGGCGTAGCTCGCTGTAGGGTATAGCATTGACGCCGGCGAAAAATACCTGCTGGTGCTGGTAGCGCTCCGGCTCTTCTTTCATACCCACCTTGGCGTTGTAGTAGTAGATTCGGCCCAGCTTGCGCCGTCCCAGAAGTCTTTGGCAGAACTTACCGATGTCCAGATCAGTCCGGCCGAAAATATTCTTCAGTGAGTGGTACAGGTTACTCCCGTCAATGAATATCATCACCCTCTCCGTCATATCTTACCTCCGTCTGTCTTAACTATCGGACTGTCTTTTTTCCATTATAGCACATACGGCCTCATCCCTGACGGGGTTACGGTCTCAAGCGGACGTAAGAGCGATAATAAACGAAGAACTTAAGAGAAACAAGGCATTTTATGTGAGGTTCGTAAAAAATATTAACCCCGGTTGCGGGAGTTTAAACGCGGGTGCTATAATTGGCGCAAATCATCGTTTCTTATCCCTAGTGGAAAAACACGGGAGTTAAAGATAATGAAACTGAGTCGTGAAGAAGTGCGGCACATTGCCCGCTTGGCCCGGCTGGGTCTAACCGAGGCCGAGGTGGCTAATCTGAGAGAACAGTTGTCCGATATTCTGGAGAACTTCGAGATATTGCAGCGCGTGGTGACGGATGATGTCCCTCCTACCGCCCAATCTATTGACCTCCAGAATGTGATGAGAAACGATGAAGTGGATCCCTCCCGGCCGCCGACTGAGATTCTGGCCAATGCCCCCCGGAGGGAGGGAGACTGTTTTCGGGTTCGGGCAGTACTGGAATGATAGGTGTAAAAAAAAGAGAATAAGGAGAAGCTGGAAGAGGCGCAGCCTCTTCAAAAAAATCTTCCCCCTTTCCTTCAAAAGAGAAGGGAATAAAGGAGGTGAGGTAGATAACTGCCCACCTAACCATCCATGAGGCACACCGCCTGCTGCAAAGTAAGCAGCTGTCCTCGGTTGAGTTGACCAGGGCTTACCTAGAGCGTATCTCCCGGGTGGAGCCAGAAGTTCGCGCCATCATTACCGTGACCGATGAGCTGGCACTGGAGCGGGCGCAAAAGGCAGATAAGCTTATCGCCAGCGGTGGTGACGCCGGTCCGCTTATCGGTATCCCGGTACTGATTAAAGACGTCATGTGTACCAAGGGGGTGCGGACCACCTGCGGCTCAAAGATGCTGGAAAATTTTGTACCCATTTACGACGCTACCGTGGTGGAGAAGTTGAACGACAGCGGGGCCGTACTTCTGAGTAAAGCCAACATGGACGAGTTCGCCATGGGCTCGTCGACGGAGAACTCATCCCTGTTTCCCACCCATAACCCGTGGGACCTGAGCCGGGTGCCCGGCGGCAGTAGCGGCGGCTCGGCGGCGGCGGTGGCGGCCGGCGAGACGGTCTATGCTCTGGGCTCGGATACCGGGGGCAGTATCCGTCAGCCGGCCGGTTTTTGCAGCGTTGTTGGCTTGAAGCCCACCTACGGTCTGGTGAGCCGCTACGGGCTAGTTGCCTTTGCTAGTTCCCTCGACCAGATAGGGCCGCTGACTCAGGACGTGATTGACTGTGCTCTGGTGATGAACGCTATCGCCGGCTATGACCGCCGGGACGCTACTTCAGTGCCTTACGACACTCCAGACTATACCCGGTCACTGGTCGCTGATATTAAAGGACTTCGTCTCGGTATTCCCCGGGAGTATTTTGTGGTAGGGATGCCGGCAGGGGTAGCCAGAGCAATGAAGATGGCCATTAGTAAGCTTGAGGAACTGGGGGCCGAGGTGGACTGGGAGGTATCATTGCCTCATACATCCTGTGCCTTGGCGGTCTATTACATTATTGCTCCCTCCGAGGCGTCTGCCAACTTAGCCCGCTATGACGGTGTGAAGTACGGGTTCTCTTACCAGGCGGAAAGTATGTGGGAGGCGATGGAAAAGACCCGGGAGTCCGGTTTCGGCGCCGAGGTAAAGAGGAGAATCATGCTCGGCACCTACGCCTTGTCCGCTGGCTATTACGATGCCTATTACCTCAAGGCACAGAAAGTGCGCACCTTGATTCGGCGGGAGTTTGATCGAGCTTTTGAGAAATATGACGCCTTGGTCACTCCCACCTCTCCCACCGTCCCTTTTAAGGTTGGCGAGAAGGTGGACGATCCTCTCCAGATGTACAGCAGCGATGTCTGCACTATGCCGGTAAATATCGCCGGCCTGCCGGCTATTTCCATCCCTGCCGGCTTCGTTGATGGCCTGCCGGTAGGCCTGCAGATTATCGGTAAGCCATTCAGTGAGGAAACCGTCCTTAAAATTGCCTACGCCTACGAGCAGGCTACCGGGTGGCATAAGAGAAAACCGAATATCTAGAATATAAAATTTGTAGGAGGAAAGAACCCTTTCAAAAAGTTAATACGGGAGTCCAAGAGGGATGAAGCTTCTCTTCCAATCCTTCCCTCTCCATCATCAGAGAGAAGGACAGAGAGGGAGAGTTACCAAATAAAAAACCTTGATTAAAGACTAGGGGGGGGGTCTGATGGAAGTCCATAATCGCTGGTACGAGGATACCGCCAAAGTAATCAGCTTTTACCAGGGCACTTTGACCCAGAAAGAGGCTAAAAGATTCAAACTGGACCTACTCCGGCGGGTTGCCGGCAGAATTACCGGTTTCTCTGAGGAATGCGGGTACTGCCAAATTTTCCAGCAGGAAATCGTCCAGCTACTGCAGGACCTGGGTAATCTGTCCTTTCTCTCCGAGGGAGTCCGCCATGGCCACGCTCGAATGATTAAAAACGCGGTCAAACATCTCCAGCATGACCATAAACTGATTACCAAAAGGCACTACGTTGGGCTGGGGGCAGCGCTGGGTACCGGGATAGGTGTGGCCATTGGCGTGGGTATGGATAATGTTGGCGGCGGGATACTCATTGGCAATGCTATCGGCGTTGGCATCGGTAGCTACCTGGACTCTAGGGCTAAAAAGGCAGACCGGGTTATTTAAATTTAGGAAGGGATATTATCTTGGCGTAAATGGCTGGTTTTTTCTTCTCTTG
>PVBE011611818.1_pt1 | contig 13612 bp, 10 predicted proteins | sample 1631181 | NCBI WGS metagenome assembly PVBE01 (sample SAMN08397723, study PRJNA350692) | Marine metagenome, whole genome shotgun sequencing project. | isolation source: water | place: Pacific Ocean | collected 2012-04 | reverse complement strand
GCCAAGGACATGACTGAATCAATCGTTCAGGCCCTTAGCTAGAACATTTTAGAAATATTGAAAACGGCCCCGTTCAGGGGTTGTTTTTATATGGGCCCTGCGGCCAGACTACCTAGACATCGACACCTGCTATAGCCATCCCGATTTCGCCGCGGCACCCATATAAAAACAACCCCTGAACGGGGCCGTTTTCAATATTTCTAAAATGTTCTAGCCGAGGGCCTGAACGATTGATTCAGTCATGTCCTTGGCATCACCAAACAACATCATGGTGTTGTCACGGAAGAACAGCTCGTTATCGACACCAGCGTAGCCAGACGCCATGGACCGCTTAATGAACAGCACCGTAGCGGCATTTTCCACTTCCAGGATCGGCATACCGTATATGGCGCTCGACGAATCCGTCTTTGCCGCCGGATTTGTGACGTCATTAGCGCCGATGACAAAGGCCACATCGGCGGTGGAGAACTCGGTATTGATCGCCTCAAGCTCGAACACTTCGTCATAGGGTACGTTGGCCTCCGCCAGCAGCACGTTCATATGGCCGGGCATACGGCCCGCCACGGGATGAATGGCGTAGGAGACATCAACCCCCTCTTCTTTCAGGAGATCGCACATCTCACGCAGGGCATGCTGCGCCTGGGCCACTGCCATGCCGTAACCAGGTACGATGATTACCTTGCTGGCGTTTTTCATGATGAACGCCGCATCGTCGCCGCTACCCGATTTGACGGCCTTGTCGCCGCCCGCACCGCCACCGGCCGGACCGGCAACTTCGCCACCGAAACCACCCAGCAGCACATTGAAGATCGAGCGGTTCATACCCTTACACATGATATAACTGAGGATGGCGCCGGAGGAACCGACCAAAGCACCGGTGATGATCAAAGCCATGTTGGAAAGAGTAAAGCCGATACCGCAGGCTGCCCAGCCAGAATAAGAGTTCAACATCGACACCACCACCGGCATATCGGCGCCGCCAATAGGTACGATGATCAAGAAGCCGAGGACGATCGACAAGACAACAATTGCCCAGAAGGCATCCGCCGAGTTGCTCTGAACCAGATAGACGACCAGCGCCACAAGGGTTATGCCGAGGATGGCGTTCAACGCATGCTGCCCTTTGAAAACCAGCGGCGCGCCACTGAGCACACCCTGCAATTTACCGAAGGCTATCAAGGAGCCGGAAAAAGTGATGGCACCAATGGCCGTACCAAGCGACATTTCGATGAGACTGGCCGCATTAATATTGCCCAGTACACCGATTCCGTAAGCTTCCGGCGAAAAGAACGCGGCCGCAGCGACAAAAACCGCCGCCAAACCGACCAGCGAGTGGAAAGCCGCAACCAGTTGCGGCAGGGCCGTCATCTGGATTTTCAGCGCCACAATCGTACCGATAGCGCCACCAATGACCACGCCGGCCAAGATCAGCTCAAAACTAAGGATTTGGGGATCAGCCAGGGTTGTGCCGATAGCGATTACCATACCGATAACGCCCATGGCATTGCCCTTGCGGGCGCTTTCCGGCGAACTGAGGCCACGCAGCGCCAGGATAAAACACACAGCAGCAATTAGATAGGCGAAGCCTGTTAAATTCTCACTCATTTCATCGCCCCCTTAATTCCGCTGCTTTTTCTTGAACATCGCCAGCATACGCTGGGTGACAATGAAGCCGCCGAAAATATTTACCGAAGCCAAAGCGACGGCGATGAAACCTATGATTTTTGAAAACCCCATATCGGTCGGGCCTGCAGCGATTAATGCGCCGACAATAATCACCGATGAGACGGCGTTGGTGACGCTCATCAACGGTGAATGCAGGGCGGGCGTGACGCTCCAGACCACGTAAAAACCGATGAACACGGCAAGTACAAATACCGTAAACAAAAAGATAAAGGGATCGGCGCCTGATGCGCCCCCGGATGCGACCTGGGTCGCTTGACTAGCCAATTTCTCTGCGCCCATGTCTAAACCTCCTCGCTGGTCAAACGCGGATGGACAACTTTGCCATCCTTGCAGACCAACGTTCCTTGAATGACTTCATCCTCCCAGTCGATTTTGAGATTTTTGGTTTCTCCATCGACCAACGGCGAAATGAAATTAACAATATTTCTGGCGAACAATGAGCTCGCATCTTCGGCCAGACGCCCCGCTACATTGGCATGACCGATAAATATCACGTTACCTTTTTTTACTACCTTGCCGTATTCCGACAACGGGCAGTTACCTCCGGCCTCAACTGCCAGATCAACCAGCACCGAACCGGATGGCATGGTGCCGACCATTTCCTCAGTCACCAGAACCGGCGCCGGACGACCCGGAATAAGCGCCGTGGTGATTACCACATCCTGCTTCTTGATGTGTTCGGCGACGACCTGTTTTTGCTTTTCAAAATATTCCGGCGGCATTTCCTTGGCGTAACCGCCTTTAGTCTGCGCGTCTTTCTCCATTTCCGGATCGACTTCCAAGAATTTTCCACCCAGACTTTCCACCTGTTCTTTGGTGGCAGGCCGGACATCGGTCGCCGTAACGACGGCACCCATGCGTTTAGCCGTGGCGATAGCTTGTAGCCCGGCCACGCCGACCCCCATGATAAACACCTTGGCCGGTGCGATGGTACCCGCCGCTGTCATCATCATTGGAAAGGCGCGACCCAGTTCGCCGGCGGCATCCAGAACGGCTTTGTAACCGGCCAGGTTGCTTTGGGAGGACAAGACGTCCATAGACTGTGCCCGGGTGATGCGGGGTAAGAGTTCCAGTGCAAATGCCGTTACGCCTTTGCCGGCCAGTGAGGTCATCGCTTCTTTGCTGCTCAGGGCCGACAAGTGGGCAATCAATATTTGTCCGCTGGAATACATATCCAGTTCGGAATCTTCCGGCCCGCGAATTTTTAATACAATATCCGCACCGCTGATTGCCGATGTGGCATCACTGGCGATTTCAGCCCCGGCATCGCGATAAACATCATCGCTGATCGAAGCGCCTTCGCCAGCTCCACTTTCAATGGTAAATTCAAATCCCAGAGCGCTCAGTTTTTTGACCGAGTCAGGTGACGCCGCTACACGGGCCTCATCTTCATGCCGCTCTTTGGGTACTGCAATCTTCATATTGCCCCCTACTTTTGGCTCAAAAATTCAAGTAGATTAATTAGGATTGTAACTAGAGATTTATTTTGAAAAAGCAATAGCCAATTACGCGATTTTCAGCTCAAGTGCCTTAATAGCCGACATTTGCCGTTTTTCCAAGGCCTTGGCGTCAAAATCATCGATCAATTCGTGGAACATACGGTGCCAATTGACCTCTGCTTTCAGATGGGTGAAGACGGACCCCAAGCCAATGGCGGCTCTGTCCATGAGAACAAATTCCGGCGGCGGCGCCACGCCGCCGATCTGGTTCAATTCCGTTCTGACTTTCAAGGCAACGCCTGACCCGTAATCACCAATTCCTTCCTGGATCGGCCTCTCCCGGTCATCCAGCAATGGCGCATATAGAAATTCCGCCCATAGATTCAGTATTTCGATCAGTTCCTTGGTCAGGTTTTCAAATCCCCAGGTTTCATATGCGTGAACCGCTAGTTCCGGATCATTGTCCCTAAGCGATTTGTACAGATCAATGACACCCTGGACGAACGAAGCTTTGAAAAACCGGACGCACCCAAAATCCAATAGATTAATCGAACAATCTTCCCGCACGGTGTAATTTCCGAGATGGGGATCGCCATGAATGACGCCGTAATTGTAAAGAGGCACATACCATGCGCGGAACATATTAAGCGCAACCCGGTTCCGGTCTTCGACACTATCCCGGTTCTCGATAAAATTAAGTAACGGTTTTCCGTCGAGCCAAGACATGCTCAATAGTCTGTCGCCGCACAGGTCCTCCACTGCTTCAGGCACATATACACTTTTTTCGTTCCTCAGTATTTTGCCATATAGACGCATATGGGCCGCTTCCCGCCGGTAATCCAGTTCTTCATGCATGCGATCCGACAACTCTTTGTGGACACGCCGCGGATCAATGGCCTTGTCATAGCGGCGGTAAATGGAGAAAACCAAATTGAGCTGCCGTAAATCAGCGTCAACGACCGTTTTCATATCTGGATACTGCAGCTTGCAGGCCAGACTGTTGCCGTCATGGTCACGGGCTTTATGAACCTGCCCCAGCGACGCCGCAGCCACCGCTTCATGGCTGAATTCGGCAAATTTATCCTGCCAGTCAAGGCCCAACTCGGCATTCATGCGGCGTTTGACGAAATTCCAACTCATTGCCGGGGCATTGGCCTGCAGCTCTGCCAATTCCTCGGCGTATTCTTTGGGCAAAGCACTGGGAATAGTTGACAGTATTTGAGCTATCTTCATCAAAGGGCCCTTGAGCCCACCGAGCGCCGCTTTCAGATCGGCGGCGTGTTCGGGCCGGTCGATGGAGAGCCCTAGATAACGTTCGCCGGCCAGCCTGGCAGCAAGACCGCCGACGGCGCGTCCTACTTTGGCATAGCGCTTGGCTCTTAGTCCCAAGCCGCCGTCGGATATTTCGTCTTCTGCCATGAATTTACTTTAAAAACTTTGTTCTAGTTCGTCGATAAAGCCGGAAATAACGCCCAGGCCTCTTTGCCAAAAGGCCGGGTCGCTGGCATCCAGCCCGAAGGGCGCCAGCAAATCTTTGTGGCGCAATGTTCCGCCGGCACTCAGCATTTCCACGTATTTGCCCTTGAATCCTTCGTGACCGTCTTTAAAGACATCATAGAGCGAATTCACTAGGCAATCGCCGAAGGCATAGGCATAAACATAAAATGGCGAATGGATGAAATGGGGAATATATGACCAAAAGAAGCTGTACTCCTCATCGTAGCGGAAAGCCGGCCCCAGGCTTTCGGTCTGCACTTCCATCCAGATTTTCCCTAACTTTTCAGCACTCAGTTCACCGTGGCGGCGTTCTTCGTGAACCCGTTCTTCAAAATGATAAAAGGCGATCTGACGGACCACGGTGTTCAGCATGTCCTCGACTTTGGACGCCAGCATGATGCGGCATTTACCGGCATCATTTTCATTGTCCAGCAAAGAGCGGAAGGTCAACATCTCTCCGAACACCGACGCCGTTTCGGCCAAGGTCAGCGGCGTATCGGAAAGAAAATGTCCCTGAGGCGCAGCCAGTATCTGATGAATGCCGTGACCGAGTTCGTGGGCAAGCGTCATGACATCCCGGGTTTTGCCATGATAATTCATTAAAATATAGGGGTGGACAGACGGCACAGTGGGATGGGAGAAAGCACCTGAATCCTTGCCAGGGCGCGGATCCGCGTCAATCCAGTCATTATCGAAAAACTTCAACGCCACATTTCCCAACTGGGCGTCAAAGGCGTTGTAGGAATTTAGTACCATCTCTTTGGCTTGGACCCAACTGATCTTGGACTCGTCGGCCTCAGGCAGCGGCGCGTTGCGATCCCAATAGTCCATTACCTCAACACCGAACCATTTGGCCTTCAACTGATAATATCGGTGAGAGAGATTGACGTAGGAATCCCTAACGGCCTGGGCCAGGGCATCAACTACTTCATCTTCAACTTGATTACTCAGATTGCGGCTCGTGACCGGTCGCGGCAGCTTGCGCCAGCTGTCTTCAATTTCTTTATCTTTGGCAAGCGTGTTGGTGATCAAAGAAAACAGCCGAATGTTTTCACCTAGTCCCTTACCCAGCGCCTTGGCGGCATTTTTGCGAATTTCGCTTTTGGGATCAGACAATTGACTCAAGGCTTCGCTGCTGGTGACCGATTTGCCATCTATATCAAACCGCATTCCCGCCATGCTTTCATCGAACAGACGCGACCAGGCTACTTTTCCGGCAACCGCTTTTTCGTGCAGAATCTTTTCCAGATCGTCAGTAAGCTGGTAAGGTTTGAATATGCGCGTGGCTTCGATCCACGGCAGGTATTTGTTCGCAGCAGGGTCTTTGATCTGTTTGACCAGAATATCATCGTCGATGCGATTGAGTTCCAATTCAAAAAACAGCGTAACCGTGGAGATCGTGGTCACCCGCTCATTCATGTTTTGGTAGAAGGCGGCAATATCCGGATTCTCTGAATCTACCGCAAACAACAATTGAGCATAAGACATGATACGCGAGAAATTTTCACTCATTGTTTCATATTCAGCAATGGCTTGACCCAGTTCGGCTCCTTCGAGGGACGCCATATTGCCCTCGTATCGTTTGGCAAAATTCTTGACTTTGCCCTCCACAATTTTAAGATCGCCTTCGATCGTCGGATCATCCGGTCCCAGATAGAGATCATCCAAATTCCAAGTGGGGAGAGTTTTATGCTGGTTGCGCGTCATTAAGTTTTGTTCCTAACTGATTTTCAGATATAAATTTCACTAATCAATAATTCAGGGAAACGGAGCCTCTAAGGTTCGATATAGGTCAAAAGCAGCAACACTTCAAATCACGACAAGTAGAGCCATTCGACGCATGCTGTCGATAACCATACAAGGGGACGCAAGGATCATGGAAAGTTGGCCAAGTCTAATCGCTATGTTTTTCAGTCAAGCTGAAAAATACGACGAAAAACCATTTCTTTGGGGGAAAAAAAATGATGCCTACCAGGCGCTGAGCTGGCGGCAAGCAGCCGAAATGGTGTCATCCATGGCCCTTAGTTTGAGAGATCTGGGCATATCGAATGGTGAAACGGTTGTTTTGTGCTCGGAAAACAGGCCGGAATGGCCGATATTCCATCTCGCCGTCATGGCGGCGGGCGGCATTACGGTACCGGCCTATACGACAAATACGGTCAACGACCATCTCCATATACTAGAAAATAGTGGCGCTAAAGGAGCGTTTGTATCGACGCGCCAGTTGTCTGAAAATCTGATAAATGCTGCCCGTCAGACCGATGGTATTAATTTTTTAATTTCCATCGATGAACTGGATATCAGTCAAGCGTCCGGTCCCGATATCCTGCGCTGGGATGATCTAGTTGCCAAACATGTCGAAAAACCGGTGGTGGCGACCGACTGGACGGTGGGTGTCAATCTGGATAGCACGGCAGTGGTGATTTACACCTCCGGCACCGGCGGGGCCCCCAAGGGTGTGATGTTGAGCCACAAGGCAATATTGCACAATTGCCAGGGTGCCTATGACGTTATACAGGAACTAGGACTGGATGATGAGGTTTTTTTGTCTTTTCTGCCGCTTTCCCATTCATACGAGTATACGGCTGGACAAATGTTCCCAATGTTCATCGGTGCACAAATTTACTATTCCGAAGGTATTGAACACCTGTCCAGCAATATGGCGGAAGCCAAACCAACCATTATGACTGCCGTACCGCGCCTCTATGAACTGATGCACAGTAAGATTATTAAAGGAGTTAAGAAAGCCGGCGGGCTGAAGGAAAATTTGTTCATGAAAGCCGTTGACCTGGGAAAACGGAATTTTCTAACCCCCGGTTCTTTGTCCCTGGGTGAAAAAATCACCAACGTCATCGTTGACAAACTTGTACGTGATAAAGTGCGGGGAAATTTCGGCGGCAGGTTAAAAGTCCTGGTATCCGGCGGGGCTCCGCTAAATGAAGATATCGGTCTATTTTTCACAGCATTAGGATTGAATTTGTTGCAAGGCTACGGCCAAACGGAATCGGCGCCGATTATCAGCGTCAACCGCCCTAAGTTGAAAAAAATGAAAACGGTCGGACCACCCCTGCTCGATACCGAGGTGAAAATCGCCGAGGACGGTGAAATTCTGGTTCGGGGTGATTTGGTCATGCAGGGCTATTGGCGAAACCCGGAAGCCACCGCCGAAGTCATCAAGGACGGCTGGCTGCATACCGGCGACGTGGGACATTTCGACGAAGACAATTATATCGAAATCACCGACCGCAAAAAGGATATCATCGTCAATTCGGGTGGTGACAATTTGTCGCCGCAGCGGGTCGAGGGCATCATGATACTCGAACCTGAAATCGCGCAGGCTATGGTGTACGGTGACAGCAAACCTCATTTGGTGTCATTGATTGTCCCGGATCAGGAATTCACCAAGGAATGGGCGGAGGAAAGCGGCAAGGCCAATAATCTGCCTGACTTGATTGAGAATAATGATTTCAGATCGGCAGTATCTGCGGCCCTAGATCGGGTAAACGAACATCTTTCCGTCATCGAAAGGGTACGCCGCTTTATTCTGGTCGCCGAGGAGTTCTCCGTAGAAAATGAAATGATGACACCCACCCTGAAGGTACGGCGCCACAAAATTATCGAAGTCTATGGTGATCAATTGGAAGCGCTGTATCGATCCTGAACAACAAACTTAGGTATCGTAATAGTCCCGGTACCATTTGATGAAATTAGGCAACCCTTCAGCTATTCCAGTTACCGGATCAAAACCAAAGTCTTGTTTCGCCGATTCGATATCGGCAAAGGTTTCTTTGACATCGCCCGGCTGCATGGGTTGGAAGTCAATTTCTGCCTTTTTGCCCGTTTCTTTCTCAATAACGGCAATGAAATCCATCAAATTTTCACTTCGGTTGTTGCCGATATTGTACATGGCGAAGGGCGCATCGTCTTGGTCTCGTTGCGGCGGGCTTTTCAGGCAGGAGAGCACGCCCCGAGTAACATCGTCTATGTAGGTAAAGTCCCGTCTCATTTCGCCGTTGTTAAAAACATTTATGGGCTTCCCGGCCAGGACATCTCGGGTGAACATGTAATAGGCCATATCGGGACGGCCCCAGGGACCGTAGACGGTGAAAAACCGCAATGCTGTAACCGGCATATCATAAAGATGGGCATAACTGTAGCACATCAATTCACCGCTTCGTTTGGTCGTCGCATAGAGGGATACGGGTTTGTCGGTCCTGTCTTCGACGCTAAAAGGCAAATCCTTTCGCCCGCCATAGACCGACGATGAACTGGCAAAAACAAAATGTTCCATTTTTTTTAGGCGGCGACATACTTCCAGGAGCTGTACCTGCCCTTGCAAATTGGTTTCGGCATAGGCCATAGGATTTTCCAGCGAATATCGGACGCCGGCTTGCGCAGCCATATGCAAAACACCAGTAATTTCCGGATGATCAGCAACGAGTTTTTCCATACCGCTTTGATCGGCGATATCCAATTGGTAGAAGGTAAATCCCGACTGGCTGGACAATTGGTCCAACCGGGCCTTTTTTAAGGTCACTTCGTAATAGTCATTGAGATTATCAATAGCAACGACTTCCCGCCCATTTTCCAACAAGGCGCGGGCCAGATGAAAGCCGATGAACCCAGCGGCACCGGTCACTAATACTGTCATTGATTAATTCCGCCAAAAACAAGCAATTTCAAAAATTAGAAATCTACCTATTCCTATAGCGCAGCACCCCCCCCCCTACAATACGCAGATTAAATCACCAGACAAATTTTTGGCCTACTATTTAATCGACCGAAGCAATGCGGATGATATTGGTCGTCCCCGGCGTACCGAAGGGAACTCCGGCGGTGATGACAATATTGTCGCCCTTTTTGGCGAACCCTTCTTTAGCAGATACCGCCACGGCATCGTCAACGACTTAGTTAAAATCCTGTAGACCCGGCGTTTTGACGGGATGAATGCCCCAGACGAGGACCAGACGGCGAGATGTCGATAGTTCCGGGGTCAAACCAAGTATAGGCACGGTCGGACGCACCTTGGCGGCCCGGATGGTTGTTGAACCGGTCGAGGTAAAGGTAACGATGGCCGCTGCTTCAATGATCTGAGCTATTTGCCGGGCGGCGGACGTTATGGCATCGGCGTCGGTACCGAGACCGGCGCGCCGGTCGGTATTGACGAGCAATTGATAATTTTCGTCACTTTCCACCCGTTCAATAATTCGGTCCATCATGGATACCGCTTCCACAGGATATTTACCTGTGGCGGTTTCGGCGGACAACATCACGGCGTCGGCCCCGTCAAAAATCGCCGTAGCGACATCTGAGGCCTCTGCCCGGGTCGGCGTCGGAGTGAAAATCATCGATTCGAGCATTTGCGTAGCGACGATAACCGGTTTTCCCTCAGCCCGGGCCTGGCGGATAATCTGCTTTTGCAAGCCCGGCACATCCTCGGGCGGCGCTTCCACGCCTAAATCTCCCCGCGCCACCATTACGGCATCGGCCATTTCAACGATTGATTTAAGGTGTTGAATGGCGAGCGGTTTTTCCAGCTTGGCCAGTACACCGGCACGGCTTTTGATGATACTCTTGGCTTCAATAATATCTTCCGGGCGTTGAACAAAAGACAAAGCAACCCAGTCAACACCGAGTTCCAACCCGAACTCTAGATCTTCCAGATCCTTTTCCGTCAAAGGCGACATGGGCAAAATTGCGCCTGGAATATTCAGGCCTTTATTATCTGAAAGTTCGCCACCGACGATTACTTCGGTTACGATAGAGGATTTCTGGTTGGACTTAACCTCCAACCTGATTTTACCGTCGTCCAGCAGAAGTTCGCCCCCCGCTTCCAGAGAAGGATATATTTCGGGGTTGGAAATGGAAACGCGTTTTTTGTCACCAGGTTTATCTCTCTCTGAATCCAGTATGAATTTGTCGCCGGCGGCTAATTCAATAGCGCCATCGGCAAAAGTGTCCACCCTGATTTTCGGTCCCTGAAGATCGATGAGCACACCAATAGGCCGCCCGATTTTTTCTTCAACATCGCGAATAGCCGCATAGCGGGCGGCGTGTTCCTCATGTGAACCATGGCTGAAATTTAACCGGAATACATCGGCCCCAGCCTCAAACAATTCAGCAATTTTCTCAGGCGTTGATGACGCCGGTCCCAAGGTCGATACTATTTTTGCAGCGCGTTTTCTTCTCATTTGTATACCTATGTCTTTAATCGGATCATTACGACTAATTCAAAGCCATTAAGAATTTATTTCATACAGTTGGCAAATTTGTTACGGCGCCTATCAATTTGGGTTAAGATGGCAACCAACGTAGCGTGGCGATTGAAAAGATGTTTGGGTTATTTTCTAAATCAAAAAAACCAGCGGGAAAAAAAGGAAATACGACGGCAAAAAATAAAAATGCTGCCAAAAAGCCTACTGCAACAAAGCCTGATACGGTGAAGCAAGCGGCGGTTGCCGAGGAGCCCCCTCAGCGGCGCATACCTACCAACAATACTGATGCCCTTAGCGAAGCTCAGGCAAAGCTGGATATGGCGAAAGCAAGGTTAGACAACGCTGATTTCAATCGTGGCGCTGCACCGACCGAGCGAAAAAAACTTATCGAGCAGGCATTAGCTGTTCATAAGATACAAGCAAAACTACTGGACGATCTCGACGAAGATACCAAGCTTAAATTACGTACCTTGGCGATGGAAAAAATGTTTCTCAACAAACCAGATAATTAAGAACTATTGATTGTATTATTTTTAAGTATTGAGCCGTTAAGTCGTGGATTCAAACCCGCCTTGTATTTTTTAAATTTTGCGACAGGTTCGTCATTGTGAACTGTAAGGTTTAGATGAATAGCATGATGGAAGAGGAAGCTCCTAAAAAGGAACTCGCTGGATTTTTCCAATATATTACCCGGGTAAGACAAGAAATTGATGTGATCAGCTTGACGCTATTATCGAAAAGACCAAAGGCGCCACCGATCAAGTCATGCAAACTGTCGAGTACAAAAAACCTTGCTGAACGAATTGCGGGAAGGCGTAATAGCTGGAGGAAAACTGTTTAAAATCTACGAGATATCGGCCAGCAACATGGGTCTTTTTGAATGCTGTTCGTTTCAGGATTTAACCGGACAACGCATCACCAAAGTCGTTAAATCATTGATCTACGTTGAAGATCGAGTCGATGGCTTAATTGAATCCTGAGGCAAGGCGAAGGCATCAGTCAGTCGGAAATTGGTTCCCTTTTCGATTAATCTATCGTAACTACCTGCTAAGTTCCTTGATAGAGCGGTCCAAGCCATCCAGCGTCAAGGGGAACATACGCCCGCCCATAATCTGATCCATCACCCTGATTGACGGCGTACTGTCCCAATATCCTTCTTGAACTGGATTGAGCCATACAGCACAGCTGTATATATCAAGCATACGTTTCATCCAATGGGCACCCGCCTCCTCGTTCCAATGTTCGACACTGGCCCCCGGGTAGGTAATTTCATATGGGCTCATGGAAGCGTCGCCCACAAACACCAGCTTGTAATCGGCCGGATAAGTGTGAAGTACATCCCAGGTTTCAATACCTTCGTTATGACGCCGAGTGTTGTCTTTCCAAAGTTTTTCATAAAGACAGTTGTGAAAATAAAAATATTCGAGATGTTTGAATTCTGACCGGGCGGCGGAAAACAGTTCTTCGCAGGTCTTGATATGATAATCCATCGATCCGCCGACATCCAACAATAGTAGAACTTTTACAGCATTGTGACGTTCGGGCACCATTTTGAGATCAAGCAGCCCGGCGTTTTTGGCTGTGGAACTGATAGTGTCAGGCAGATCGAGTTCGGTTGCGGCACCTTGCCGGGCAAACCGCCGCAATTTGCGGAGGGCAACTTTGATATTGCGTGTGCCAATTTCAACAGAATCGTCCAGGTTCTTGAATTCCCGTTTGTCCCAGACTTTAACCGCCCGACCATGGCGACCTTTATCTTGGCCGACCCGAATTCCTTCGGGATTGTAACCGTAGGCGCCGAACGGTGACGTTCCGCCGGTGCCGAACCATTTGCCGCCGCCATGATGCTCCTCATTTTGCTCTTCGAGACGCTTCTTCATTTCCTCCATGAGCTTTTCCCAGCCGCCAAGGGATTCGATCTTGGCCATTTCTTCCGGGGTCATCACGCGTTCGGCGATCTTGCGCAGCCATTCTTCCGGAATTTCGGCAAGGAATTCATCCGAACTGAGGTCCAAACCTTCAAAACATTTTCCAAACACCCGGTCGAATTTATCAAGATTGCGCTCGTCCTTAACAAGGCAAGTGCGGGCAAAATAATAAAAATCCTCAATACTGTAGTCGGCGACGCCTTTTTCCATACCTTCCAGCAGCGTCAAATATTCCCGGAGGGTGACCGGGACATTGACCTGCCGAAGTGTCAGGAAAAAATCAACGAACATGGATTTTAGTTTCCTTCGCGCCGGTTGAGGAATGCCAGACGCTCAAACAACTGGACGTCCTGCTCGTTTTTAAGAAGCGCGCCGTATAGCGGGGGCACGATGTCTTTTTGATCCTTACTGCGTAAAACTTCCGGCGGAATATCCTCAACCATCAACAGTTTGATCCAATCGAGTAGTTCCGATGTCGAAGGCTTCTTCTTCATGCCCGGCACATCCCGGATTTCATAGAAAGAGTTCAAAGCTTCCCGCACCAGGTTATGTTGGATGTTGGGAAAATGGACGTTGATGATATCCGTCATCACGTCGGCATCCGGAAAGGAAATATAGTGGAAAAAACAGCGCCGAAGGAAGGCATCCGGAAGCTCTTTTTCATTGTTCGACGTGATGATCACGATCGGACGCTGCACCGCTTTTATCCGTTCGCCGGTTTCATAGACATGAAATTCCATGCGGTCGAGTTCAAGGAGCAAATCGTTAGGAAATTCGATATCGGCTTTGTCAATTTCGTCGATCAGCAGAACTGGTGCCTCATTAGCTTCGAAGGCATCCCACAGCT
>PVBE010592325.1_pt1 | contig 13612 bp, 7 predicted proteins | sample 1631181 | NCBI WGS metagenome assembly PVBE01 (sample SAMN08397723, study PRJNA350692) | Marine metagenome, whole genome shotgun sequencing project. | isolation source: water | place: Pacific Ocean | collected 2012-04 | reverse complement strand
TCGTGTCACTGGCTACTAGGTTGGTGGCTTCCGACTCGAACGCGACGTAACGTCCATCAGTGCTGAGAGCAACGCTGGCCGAGAATCCGTTGCTCTGCTTGCCAGAGCTCTTGACGCTCACGCGCTCGATCACCTGGGCTGTGGTTCCGCTAGGTGCGTGCGTGATTGCCAGTACGACGAGACCGATGAAGGGAGTGTGGGGCAGGGCACACGGCGTCCAGCGCATCGTGACCACCTCAACCCGGACCAGGTGGCGCGGGTGTTCGAGTCCTCAGCCCATGCGACGGACGCCGTCGGGGCACCTCCTTGACCGGCCGGCCGCGTGGAACGGCGTCACCGGTGATTGCAGGCCTCGCCCGGGCGGGCTCTCCGGCACAGGGCCATGGTGGATGATGCCCCTAGACCAGGACCTGCCCGAGGGCGGCTCGTGAAGCGGGTGGCGGCCTGCTAGGAACGCGTTGACCCTCGACCTAACCCGAATCGGGGATGAGTGCCTAGGCCCTTGTGACAGGGAGCCGCCGGTATCGCGCCGACACAGGTCCCAGAGATCGGAATTGCCCGCCGTGACCTCCCACGGGGCCCCGCTTCATCGCTACCAAGGCCCCCGGTCTCGGGCTAGCAGCGCGCGGTAGGGTGGGAGCGGGGTGTACGCCTACGTTCGTCAGCCGCGAGCGCTCCTGGCGCGTTTCGGGGGTGTTGTGCGGGGAGGGAGCAGGTGGTGCCACCGGGGCCCGCCTCGCGGGCGGCCCTGGAGGCGTGGCTGGATCACCTCGGGCGCGCCGAGGACGACACCGGCGATGGGAGCACGTCAATCTGAACCGCGTCGGCTTGGTCGGTTGGGGCTCCCAGCAACGAGATGCTGAGCTCGTAGTTCCCAGGTGCAAGGCCGCTTGTATCCAGCCACAGCCGCTGTTCGGCGCCATCGGCGAGGCGGGTCGCGGGCAGTCGCAGCGCGCGGCCACCATCGCGTCGGAGCGATAGGCTGATGTCGCGCTCGGGGGCGGTGAGGTCGCCGATCTTCACTGAGAGATCCATGGGCACCACGCTCCCGGCCACAACTGTAGCGGGGAAGCTCTCGATGGTGATCGCTCGGTCGACAGGGAACAGCAGCAGGGGCACGGTCCCCAGCACCTCGCCCCCTGCGCCCGTCACCTGAAGCCGCCATTCGCTGCCCCGTGCAGAGGTTGGAACAGCGTAGTCAACCGCGAACGATGCCATCTCGCCGGCGGTCTCGGTGATCGCGCCCTCGGCAACCACACGCGCCGCTCCATCGACCACGCGGACGCCCACGCCATCGACCGTTCCGCCAGTCGCGAGCGCGATGCTACCCGTTGCTCGATTGCGACCCGGGTAACGCGCGCCAAGTGACAGGTCGCGAAACACGACCGTCCCCTGACCTCCTTGGAAGACGAGCATCCCCCAGTGCTGCTTCTCGGCGAACTGGCTGTTGACTTGACCCCAGCACGTGATCTGGCCCCACGAGTTGAACTCGCGTCCGACGTTGGTTGGCCACCCCGTCGAGGGCTCGGGTGGCCCAGCCAGGCCGAAGGCCCTCCACGGGACAAACACCTCCTGCCGATAGCCCCCGCTGTCGTTGGTGGGGCTCGTGGTGGCCGTAATGATGCCTGGGTCCGGCACGAGGTCGGGGAATCGCATCAGCGCGCGTTTGCCACAGACATTGACGATGAGTTGGTGGAACGCTTCGCGCTCGGGATCGGTCTGGAAGAAGAACTCCATGCAGTCGTCCTGCCAGATCCCCGGGTCATCATCGCCGAACTCGCACCAGGCGCTCTCCTCCGTGGCGTGGTTGCACGCGATGGCGATGTACAGGCCCTCATCGCCATAGGCAAACTGGGCGTGACCGTGGCTCGGCAGGTACATCTTGTCGAACTCCTCGTCGCTGCCGACCTGAGCCCGCATCGTGGCCTCGCGCTGCCACGTCCACCAAAGCGCACCCGTGGAATTCTCAGCCGACCCCCACGCGGCCTCGTCGAACTCGGCATCCAGCGCGATGGGTTCTGAGACTCGCGGCGCGTAGAGCGTCTTGGTCGCCGGACGCGGCCCGCTCTTGCGGGACGCGATTCCGAGGCACCCGGGCTTGCCCGGAGCGACCCCGCCGCTTCGCGCCACCTTGTATCCCAGACTCCGCCGAGCATCCTGGATGGCTACCGCGAGTTGCCAGCGCCGGGTCTCGAGCTGGGGCCAGCGATTGTCGCGCTGCCAGTCCACCAGCTTCAGCCGGTTCACCGGCAGATCAGACGTTACGCCCTCAAGGACCTGACGGCCGCGATCGGCTTCGGCGGACCGGCCCGCGTCGTCCAATCTCGCGACCAGACTCTCAAGCGTATGCAAGTAAGCGTGGTCATCTCGGCCCGCGCGGGCGCGTTCCATGTTCGGCGACGAGACGATCCCATCGGATCGGATCTTCGCGTATTGCCAGCCCGGCTCGCCCTTCCACTGGTCCGCCCACTGGTGGAAGCCGGTGGACTGGATGCGATGCTGGTACAGGCCCCATGCTGAGCGGCGCCAACCGTAGTTGTAACTCCGGACAGGCTGGCCCTGTCGGGCGGCGGCGTCGAGCCCTTCCTGCGTCCAGTTGTTGTACTGCCGGAAAGCGATGGCGTCCCGCTCTCCCCGATCCAGCGCGTCCTTACGCCCGTAGCCGATGGAGTTGTCAATCAGCAGCGCGCGCTCCGGGGCGAGGCTTTGGATGACCGGCATGAAAGCGTCGTACGTGCGGTTCTTCAGCCCCGCGTTGGCGACTTCTTCCTCCGGGGCCAGCAGGACATGCGGCCACTCCTCACCCTCAGCCACATCCAGTAACTGGGTCATGACCTCCCCGAACAGCCGCTTCGCTTCCTCCGATGGGTCGGGCACGGCGCTCCCTTGAGGCCCGTAGACGCCGATGTCGCCGGCCGTCGATTCGCCCTGGGCGCGCAGTTCGGCGAGCTTGGCCGCCGCAGTGTTTGCCCACCACGCCATGAACCGGACATCCAGGCACAAGTCGCCGTCAAGCCCCGCCGCCTTCATCGCCTCGGCGAACGCCCGCACCTGCGGGAAACCGGCGACGGCGTGCCCGTCGACGCACTTCAGGTCGGTGTAGATGTGGAAGAGGGTCGGCGAGTTCAGACCGCGCGTCTTCCAGAAACGGAAGTACCGTTCGAGATTCTCAGCCCTCCACTCCTCACCCTCGGCGTAGTTGTGGTAGACCCCGTCGTCAGATCCAGCGAAGTGCCCCGGCAAGTACAGGCCCCAGCTTCCCGGCGGGCGCTGGAGCGTGAAGTCCAACACTCGCACTCGCACGGGGATCTCAACCAATCCGCCGTCGGCGGAGATCACGACGGCGCCGCGGTACAGACCCGCCCGCGTCCCCTCGGGCACATGCACGGTGATCCAGAGCCACGCGGTGCAATGGGCGGGGAGGTCAGTGGGGAAGCTCCGCTCCAGCCAGCGTCCCTCCCAGAGGGCCGTCGTGCCTCGCGCTTCCCGGCGGACGTACTGGACGTTGCGGATGTCGATGTTCTCCGCATCAAGCGTCGCTCCCGACTTGCTCCGCAGCCCCGCGCAGCGCGCGCGAAGTCCCCGCATTGGTCCGAGAGCCCTCACGGCGACCGCCGCGGCCCGGTACTGGCCTGGACAGGCGAAGGTATCGATGCGAGCAATGCCCATTGGCTCGGGCCAGACCCAGTTTGGGGTCACGTCTTCGGACGGGGAGACGATGTAGGCCGCGAAGCCACGGTTGGCGTCCGCTTCGGTGGGCGTCCATGGCGTCTCCGGCGGCGCGGGCACGGAGGCCATGTCGACCTCGACCTCGGCACCTGACCAGTCCGCCATGACCGCGAAGCCGTCGGGCTCATCGGCAGACACATGGACCGGGCAGCATGGCAGCATCAGAGCCGCCAATACCAACATGTAGGACGGGCGCGTCATTGCCGCACTTCCTTCTGAGGGCTGGCGAAACGACCATGTGGTTGTGCCTTCGCCGGCGTCCAACAAGCACCCTTGCTCCCGCTGCCACGCCAGGGCTCCGCGAACGCCTCGCCAGAGCCCCCGATCTCGGGCTGGGAGCGCGCGGAAGAGAGGGAGCGGGGTCTGTCCCCTACGTTGGCCAGCCGCGAGCGCTCCGGGCGCGTTCCGGGGCTGTTGTCCAGGGATGGGGCAGGTGACGGCGCTGCGCCTTGCCTCGCGGGCACAAGTACAATGCAGCCCCTGTGACCCGGGAAGTCAAGTCATCTGTGTGGGGCGTTAGGAGTAGGAGGAGCTTCAGACTGCTCCTTCCTCGGAGACGGATCACGAGCGATGCCGCTCGCAATCCGGGACCATGGAGGTCCACATGCTGCCGACGAGCGATCCACGCTACTCCAGGCACCAGCAACCTGAGACAATCCTTGTCGTTGATGACGAGGCTGCCGTGCTCGACGTGGCCTGTCGCGCCCTACGGCGCGCCGGCTACCACACGCTGGCGGCCAGCAATGCTGATGAGGCCGACGCGCTCTTCGATGCTCACGCGAGATCCGTCTCCATGCTGCTGACGGACTACCTGATGCCCGGGAGGTCTGGCCTTGAGCTGTTCGACGGGCTCTTGGCCAAGCGATCTGGCCTCAAGGTCCTCTTCATGTCAGGCTCAAGCTGGAGGCTGGAAGAGGCAGCCGACGCCGTGGTAGCGGGTAGACCCGTCATCGACAAGCCATTTCGTCTGAAGCAACTCACGAGGCGCGTAGCCGAGGTACTCAGAGACTGAGCGCGCCCCTTCCGCAGGTCACCTGCGTCGCCCTGCGCCACTGCCCGGACGACCGCCCCCGTGGCTCGGAATGTCCCTCTGATGCAATGCCGCCAGACGACTGCTGCGGGCGACCATTACGGAGCACCGCGATCCAAAGCGCAGAGCCCTGGATCTCGGACTGAGAGCGCGCGGGAGGGTGGGAGTGGAGGTGTTGCTCATACAGGCTCTGCCCGGCGCGTCTGCGTTGACTTCCGGGGCTCGCGGCAGCGGCCCCATTGGATCTTGACCAACTGCGGCGTCACCGACCATGGGAGCTTGTCAGGTCATTCGCCGACGGTGAACTGCGCCTCGAGGACGCCCTCTGGGATCGTGATCTGGTATAGGCCTTGCCCGGCGGAGGATACCTGAACGTCCTGGCGGGCGGAGGACAGCACCTGCCCGTCAGGCAAGCCCAGGTTGAGGACCTGGGCGCCGCGCTGCTCGTAGGAGGTGGAGATAGCCACATCGTGGTCGCGTATCACCGCGCTGGCGGCGTCCTCCGATGTCAGCCTGTAGCCTCCATAGCTGACCTGCCCTCGTGCGCCGAGGGCGAGAACGAGTCCGTCAGATCGATCCTGAACCGACCCGGCCATTCCACTGAAGCTGACTCCGTCCGCGGAAGCTGCGGTCGGCTCCGCATTGAGGAACGCGTAGTCGGTCCCGAAGGACCCCTTCGCCCTGATGATCGTCCCACCCCCGAGCGTGGCGAACTCCGGCGCCGGCTCACCCCTCCGCCGCGGGAAGAGCGCCACGTAGTACGCCCCGTCGTCCGCGCGTTGCAGGTGGAGCAGGTCCTGGTATTCGTGCCAGGGGTTGGGCCAGCCGGCCGCAGCGTCGTAGCCCCACCTAAGGGTCGCTCGCGGCGTGTCAGTCGGGAGGGCGACGTAGTAGTCCATGTCTACGTCAAACTGGCCGAAGGCCGTGAAGCGGTCCCCATCTAGCTCGCGCGCGGAGGTCATCCTGTTTCCGGGCGCATCACTCAGGAATGCCTCCAGGTCTCTCGTCTCATCAGTCATGCCCAGCTTCTGAGAGAGCGTCCACATGTTCCAGACAGTCGGCTGTCCGCCTTCGACCGTATCGCGGAAGACGAAGTAAGTGGCGTCATGCGCTTGCGCTCCCTTGACGAAAAGCACTTGCCGCTTGTGTGCAGCGCCGCCGCTCGTGGCCTGTTTGACCAGGCGGGGCCATCCCGTCGGCAGGGCGGGTAGCTTGCTTCGGTACGCTGGGCGCACGGGGAGGGGCTGGTCGAGGTGGAACGCGGCAAGCGCGTAGTCCTGCCGCGGCATCGCCGAGAAGTCTGTCACCTGACTCCGTCCGATATACCCTTTGTTCTCGGCCCTCTCCTCCACGCTCGCGCCGGGCGTCCGCGCGACACTGACCGTGTTGGTCAGGAAAGACTCTGACGTGCAGACCTCGTGCGCTCCCGAAAACGCGAGGGCGAGCGGCTTGCCCTTGCCGTAGATCGTCACGCCCCCCGGTTGCGAGAGATAGTAGCCGTGGGCGGGGCGCTCGCAGATCGGCAGTGCCAGGTAGTACTCGTCGGGAGTGCCCAAGCCGTGCCTCATGATGACGCTCGCCCCTGGGAAGCGCTGGGACCGCCATTCAGGCTCCGCGGCACCGAGGGATGTGTCCGTTACGACGCCTTCGAAGCCGGTCATTCTGCCGTCGGCGATCGCTGAGGGATTCCCTTGTTCGTTCCATGCCCACTGCATGACTTCGGAGAACCCGGGGTCCGAATCAGCCGTGGCCTTCGCGATGACGCCTGCGAGTCCAGCACGCTCTGCCCTGTCCTGCACCTGCTCGGGCGGCAGGCTCCGCACGTTGCCGTACCTGGGATCACGCGGAGTGAGCTGCCTGACCATATATGTGGCCCAGGACCGGAGCTTGCCGTCTTTCAGGAAATCCCTGAAGCCGGCGTTCTGTGCTGCTATGGCGAACGGCAATATCGAGGACAGAGACACGTTCGAGTAGTGCGGATTCTCCACCGTCCACACGCCTTGCTCCCCGACGCACTCGTTCATGCGAGTCTCGACCCACTTGATCGCCTTGTCCGCCCAGGCCCGGGCCATGGGATGGCCGGGAATGGCACAGGCCACCAGCCCCAGGTTGCACATGTAGCTCATGTGCATGTTGTTCGGGTCACCCGCATATCCACGCTCCAGATCCCACACGTACGGGCTGTCGAGCCGGTAGCCGAGGAAGGCGATCTGGGCGCGCAGCAGGTCCCGTTCCGCTTCGTCGAGTTCGTGGCTCGCCATCAGCGCATCGAACAGGTTGACCAGCATTGGGCTGTGGCGCATCAGATCGAACTTGTTCGAGTTGGCTTCCAGCGTCATCGTGTGTCGAGGCGCCCAATAGGCCGAGTCCACCATGTGCTGCATCAGCGCGCGCCCGCTGACACGCCACCGCTCGCCGTCGTCCTTCCGGTAGTACCGGTAGAATGGGCCCTCGATGGCTCCCACGTCGCTGCCCAGCTTCCCACGTGCCTCCGCGGCCTCCCGACGCGACACGTAGACATGGGGGTGGACGGTCTCGGGGCCAGGCCCCCAGCTAAGCACGTAGTCCTTCGCCGTGTTCAACGTCTGGCAACCGTACCTCGAGTCGTGGAGCGCCACTGCCGCGAGGTACGACAGATCGGGATCCTCATGCTTGGGGACGAACCCGACGAACCACTTCCGCACCCCAATGTGGGCCGGGCACTGAAGGGAGATCTCTTCCTCGTCACCCTTGACCAGAGGCATGGCCTTGAACAGACGGCGCTCCCAGTGATCCTCGGGGACGAAGGGATACAGATGGCGCCTATCCGGGCGCATCCAGGCCGGGTCGTTCCAGGCGCCCGGGTCGTGACTCCCAACGGCGAGCACAGTGTCGCTGCTCGGCGAGCGCAGGGAGAAAACGGTCCGGGTCATCCCGTCCCACCAGTCCTCCCACGGCGTGAGCCAGTAGACCGCGCCAGGGGGCTCCTTCGCCAGTTCGCCGTGACCGATGTCGCCCATCTCCGCGCCGCCGGAGAGTCCCCACTTGTTCCGGTCGTGCTCGGCCCGCACAGACAGTACGGGCGAGGGGTAGCCGCGGCTGAGGTTCAGCCGCCATCCGCCCTCCGGCGCGTGGGTGTTGGACTCGGATTCCAGGAACACGACTTCCTGTCCGGCCACGACCTTGGCCCGAACTGCAAGTGTCTCGCCATCCGCGAAGGTGTAGACAACGCGAGCAGTGGCAAAGACGGGCCCGGCATCCACCAGTTCCGCCTCATAGGCAACGACCGCGCGCCCTCCGTAAAGGCTGCTCGCGCCAATCCACTTCCCATCCAAAGCGCGCAGGCCCAAGACAGGACCGGGGACCTCCCGCGCCGGACGAGCCGATGGGAGCCGCCGCGCTCCGCTCAACAGTCTGGCGCCCGCCTGTTTCGTCGTCAGCTGGACGGATTCACTGCCTTCCTCGATGACGAGATCGGTCTGAGGCAGCCTCCCAGGGCCTTCGCGATCCGACCCATAGCGCAACGTGTATATGACCTCCCCGAGCGCCGGAAGATCGGTGACAAAGGAGAGGCGCGTGGAGATGATGAAGCCCTCAGCGTCCCTCTCCACCTCGCTCAGTTGGAAGGCCACGTCTCCCGTCGGGCCGCTCAGCGTGAGCGAAGACTGATGACAGGTCCCCGGGTCAAACACCAGCAGGTGTGAGACGAGCTCGCTCGACCACTGGCGGTTGATGTGGTCGTTGAGACGAATGCGCCTCTCGCCGGCTGAGGATGCCGGCTGCCCCAGCGCAACCACCGCGATCACCACCAATGCCGCGAGCGCCAGTCTTCCCATCGGTGCCTCCACCTCCGGCGCAACTGTCTGGTGTCCGTCCGCTCGGGCGCGAGTTGGGATTGAGGCAGCCGCCAATCTCGTCCCGTGCCGGGGAGCAGGCTGCCCGCGTCCTGCCGAACTGTCGGTCGCGCAGATTCCATTAGGCGCGCCGGCCTCCACTTCTGTGGGTCGTGACAGTAGTCCTCGGTGGCGTGGCGATGCTAACGCATCCGATCTCGGGCTGGGAGCGCGCGCCGTAGCGCCTCGTCAACGAGTGCGGGACGACCGTCACTCTTCGCTGGCACGCATGTCGTCACCGCCACCCGCGCCTGTAGAGGACGGGACGCTCCAACGGCCGGATCTTGACGGCCGTGCCATCGGCGGGACGGTCTACAAGCATGATCCAGTAGCGCGGATCGCCGTTCATCCGTCCCTCCCGTTCAAGGTGTATGCGGGTGCGGGTCACCAACTGCGAGAGCAGGACATTGGGGGAGTTCTCGACCACGTACATGGCGTCGCAGTCCAAGGCGCGGGCATTACCGCCATGCCCGAAGATGCGGATTCGGTCGCAGTTGCGCACCCAGACGGCGATCTTCTTGCCTTCGCACTTCAGGCCGAAGATGGACACGTCCTGCGCACCGTTGAGCTCCATGTTCGCTTCGCCCCAAACCACGTGCTCCGGGTTGCATTGGTAGAAGGTCAGCGGCTCGCGCGTGTCTCGGGCAAGCACGTGCCGGTAGCTCGGGCTGTCCGTGTGACCGCCATGCTCCTCGTAGTAGTTGTACCAGCGGCCGCCGCCGTTGCCGTCGATCACGTTGAGCGCGTGGTTGAACTGCCCTCTCGTCGGTCGGCAACTGTTGTTGTAGTACACGGAGTTCCGCCCCGACTGCCAATGCAGCGTGTACACCGACGGCGCGCCCGATAGCCACAGCCTCGCCAGGACCGGAGCGGCTTCCGCGTCGTTGGGCGTGTGGACGAGAGGCAGGAACCCGTCGCCACTCGCGAAGAACGGCGAATCGGCCAGCGGGGCCAACCTGGACCACGCGGCGCTGATGCCAAGGAGGCGTGTGGTGGGGCGCAGCTCAAGGGTGCGACTGAGGCGGAAGGTCCCGCGCGGAATCACGACAACGTCGTTCTCGTCAACGCATCTCTGGATCGCGGCATGGTCGTCCTCTGTATCGTCGCCCTTGGCGTTGTAGGGCGGATCGGTCACGCACGCGCCGCCGGGAGCATCCCAGAGGACCCGGTGTGCCGGGAAGGCGTGTCGCGCCAACAGTTCGGGAGGTGGTGCGGGAGTGTCAAACTGCACGTCTGCCAGCCTGCGCGCTTCCAGCCGTTTGCCGTCGACGTAGATTGGGCACGTGTAGTCGTGGGCATACTTCGGCTTCTGATCCTGCGGAGGTCCATCGCACTGGATGCCCTCCATATCGACGCCAAGCGCAAATTCGCGCACATGGCACCAGCCGTCTGGATGGCCGGCCTGCACGACCTCGTCCCCTCGTTCCACGAGCGCGCCCGCGTTCTTGACGTGGACGTTGCTCAGGTACACGCTCTGGCCAGCCTGCACCAACGTGTTGGCCGGGTCGGGATTGCTGAAGGTGATCTGTGAGTCGACCAGGTTCAGCTGCCCGTAGATGTTGCCCCTGCCGCTCGACTGATTGACGATGACAGGCCCGAGGCCGTCCGTCTCGATGCGGCAACCCACGACATTGACCCCTTGCCACCCTCGGTGCACGAGGGCCGGCCCAGTCTGGCCGATCAGCGTGAACCCGGACATGGTTGGGGTCGGCTGAGTCTGGCTGTAGTCAACACCGATCCGGCCGCCGATGACCGTCACGTTGTGATGGCTGCCCCCGGAACCCGCGCCGCCCTCCAGACCGCTATAGCCATGGGTGGCGTCGATGGTGCAGTTGGTGACCGTCGAGCCCTGCGCCGCCCGATGCCTGATTCCGACAGCTCCGGGATTGCCTTCACCGATCCCGATGTCGAGGTTGATGAACACCTGGTTGAAGCTGGTATTGGGTGCCGGGTCCCGGGCTGGCTTGCGGCCGGAGGCGTGCTGGTAACGCCAGAAGCGAACCACGTACTTGCGCTGAGAGGGATCGCCGTACCCCGGTGAGTTCGGGGCCAGGAAGATGACGGGCCGCTCTGCCCCGCGAGAGGAGCCGACAAGCACGCACGGGCTGAAGCGGTTCGAGGCCGCCATACCCCTCTCCAAGAATCGCTCGTACGTCGCCTTGGGGATCCGGTCGCCCTGCCGGCACCGGATCGTGTCCGAGACTCTGTACGTGCCGGGCGGGAAGTAGACCGCCAATCGGTTGTCGCGCCCGAAGTCAACTGCCTCCTGAATCGCCTGCGTCGAGTCTCTCTCTCCGGTAGCGTCAGCATTGAACGGGGCAGTAGTGACGTCGAGGATGCCGTACTCACGCAAGTCCAGGCCGCGTGCGAGATCCATGAACCCTCGGCGTCCGAGGGGGGCGGGGCCAATGCGCCCCGGGTTCTCTGGAGCGGCGTGCCCCACGAGTACGACACACGCGATGACTGCGAGACCAGCGCCAAACACAACGTCTTTTGGAAGCACCGTGGGATCGACTCCAGTTGGTGTTGGTAGCGTTGCGGAGCTCGATGCTCCGGGGCATGCGCCACGCGGTTGCGGCAACGGTTGACTTCGCGGTTCCGTTGGCCATCCCTGCCAGCATGTTCTGGTATCTCGTCCTGGTTCCCCTGTCCCCTCTTCGCTCCGTCGTCTCGCACGTGCTCAGGTGTAGATTTGCGCGGTGGATGCCACTGGATCGGTGCGGTTGACATCTACCGTGCAAACTCACACGCCGCAGCCCGCGCCGATTCACACTCGACGTGTCAACAGATCCGCTTCCGCGACACCCTACGTGTGAAGCCACAGCTGCGCCCGAGAGGCCGCCGGTCCCACGCCACCAGGTACGACCGCGCCGCCTTCACCAACTCCAGCACGTGCCGCAGTTCCTCGGGCGGCAAGTCCCGGACCAACCCGAGCAGCTCCTCCGTCAGCCCCTCGCATTCGGCCTCGCCGGTCTCGTTCTGCTCGTCCCGGACAAGCCAGGCGATGGTAACGTCGAGGGCCTCCGCCACGGGAGAGAGGTCACCGGACGCGGAGGCCTTCTGCCGCGCCTGTAGGCCGGAGTGGGTGTGGATCCCATTGGCATGGCCCAGCGCGTCCGTCCGAGGTTTCCCCCAATGCCGGTCGAAGGACACCGACCGCCTCGCCCAGGGATCGACGTGCGGCCGTTCCAGGTCGCGTAGACCTTTACCCATTGACCGACACTGGTCTGGAGAAGCCTACTCTCACTTCGCCTTGGCCTTCGCCGCCCGCGCCTTCTTCAGCTTCTCGACGCTAGCGACGGTGGTCAAGAACAGGTGGCCATGTACGGGCACGTCCTCAAGCTTGCCGTCCTTCATTAGGTTGCGCACGTATTGGATGCTCAGCCCAAGGCGTTGACTGGCCCATCCCAGCGTACAGATCTTCGGTTCCTCTCCCATGCCATGCCTCCTTTTTGGTAGACTATAGCATATAGGCTATGGGCATGCAATGCTGCCTTGCTCAAGGCTCGGACGAAGCGCCACTCTCCCGTATAGTACGCGTGGTCTCGCCTTCGTCTACTCCCCGCACTCTCCCGTCCGACGGCCGCCGAGGTTCATCGCCGCGACGGTCGCCTCCGCCGTCGCCCTCGCCGGAAACTCGATCGGCTTGCCCTTCTTGCGGTACAGCCTGATATGATAACCTCGACGCCCGCGACTACGGGCGACGACGCGGTAGTCGCCTTCCTGCCTCTCAAGCACGGCTCCGGACTCCAGCCACTCCGCGGCCTGCGAGGGGTCGGCAGTCTCCCGTACCTTCCCACCACGCCAAAGCGCGTGATACATGCTCGACACCTCCTGTCGGTTTCACCCGTGGCGCGGAACGACGCCCTCCGCCAAGGCCCGGAGGGGCCGTTGGCGGAGGGCTTGCGGGTGTGCCGGCTGTGCTAGCCGGCGGCGACAGGCTGTGCCTCTGGCTCGGCGATCGCGACTTCGAGCGCCTCGATAACCTCCTTCGCGGTCTGGACTATCCGCGTGGCCGAGCGCCTCACGAGGTCCGCGTCGGCGCCGTGCGCCCGAAGGTAAGCCGCTCCGTTCGAGCGCGTGTCGATCCCCAGGTGACGGAGGACGACCACCTTCACGGCTTCCGCTTCGCCCTCAAACAGCATTCGGTCTCGACCGTGCTTCTCGGCTAGCTCTCGGTGCTTGAGGACGTGGTGGGCGAGTTCGTGGAGGAGGGTCTGAGCGGCCACGCCGTCCGGGAGGTCCGGGTCCACGTTGACGCGGGCGCCGTCACTCCAGCCGTTTCCCTCGCACGGCCGGCGCAGGAACGGCACTCCCCAGGTCCGCGCCATCCTCTGCAGCACGGGGAGAAGCTCAGCCGCTTCGGCGAGGTCCGGGCGGAAGTTCCGAATCGGCTCGTCACCCTCCGTGTCCACGTCCGCGAAGACCGGCACGGGGCGGAAGGTGAGCCTCTCGACTTCTTCCTCGTCCCCGCTCTTGGTCTCGACCGTCTTCGTGTAGCGACGCGGGGCGAGGATCCAAACGGCCTTCACGCCCTTCTTCACCTTCCGCCCGAGGTCGATCCATCGCCGGAAGCCTGCCACGAAGGTGGCCTCGGGCTTCTGCAGCATAATCAGCAGCGTGTTCCGCCAGGAGTAACGGTGGAAACGCGCGGCATACGCGAGGAACTGGTCGAAGGTCTCGTCGCCGACGCCCGCCGCGATGGATTGGCAGAACTCGTCTAACGATCGGCGAATATCGTCTTTGCGCGTCGTCTTGTCCACAAGGGAGAGGACCGGCTCGGGCGTCGTCGGCGCGAGGAGTTCGGTCGGTTCCTTGACCGGTTCCGCTTCTGGTTCCTCGGTATGCGTCACCACCTCGGGCGCTTCGGCAGGAACCTCCACCGGCTCGGGAGAAGTCTCGACCGTGCTTCGGCACGTTGGGCACGGGCGGGCCTCACCTCTCACAGTGTATAGCTCGCCCGTGTCCTCACAGACCGCAC
>PVBE010397788.1_pt1 | contig 13613 bp, 7 predicted proteins | sample 1631181 | NCBI WGS metagenome assembly PVBE01 (sample SAMN08397723, study PRJNA350692) | Marine metagenome, whole genome shotgun sequencing project. | isolation source: water | place: Pacific Ocean | collected 2012-04 | reverse complement strand
CAACTACCAAACTACCGATTGTACGTAGCCCTAGCATGCATCAGCCATTGATTGGAACCTTTTGAACCCCTTGTAATTAAATGTAGAAATAATATCTATTCTTGCTTTTTAGATCTAATCTTTTCTCTAATTTTACCAAACCCAAGAACAGCAATAATCAACCCGAAACAGATGCTAACACCGATTATTTCCTCGGTGTTAATTTCCTGGGCCGGGCATCCTCCCTCGATATCAAAAAATGGAGATTCTCCTTTGACGGGGTTAACTCTAATATCGATAATTGTGCCAACTGGATTATCTTCGACATATGCATCAGCATCTCTTTCAGCATAACATTTTAGCGTCCAAACCCTTTCATTATCATCATATAAAAATCTGATTTCTACACGATAATAAGAATCCCCCTCGCCAACTACAGTGCGCCCTTCATTGGTAATCTCAACAATCTCTACCTGTTCTAAGGGCCATGAACTAGTATCTGTATTACCAATACACCCAGACAGTTGCGTCAAAACCACAAGTAGTAATACAAAAATTTGGTTAATTCTCATAACTAACCCTTAATCTGCGTGATGTTAAACTATTTTCCGACATAATCGTTTTCGGATAGATTGCAGGGGGTCAACCGATTACCCTCTAATTTGAACAGGCTGTGTCATCAAGAGAATTGCCATGTACTCCCACCACTTCGCAAGGGCATGGAAAAGAAGACAAAGATCGAAGTCGAAGGGGGAATGACATACGGCCCTTACAGCCCTGGAGTCAGGGTCCAAGGGTTGGTCTGGCTATCAGGCCAAGTCGCACCCGAAGCTGGTGATGATGTCGCCGCCCAAACTTCAGCCAGCCTGGATAAGATCGATGCATTACTGGCCGCAGCAGGTGTATCGAAGAATGAGGTATGCTATGCACAAGTCATGCTTAGTGATATAGCAGATTTTCCTACATTAAATGAAGTCTATTCCGAATGGTTACACGAAGTTGAGGTTCCACCCGCACGAGCGACATTCCAAGCGGCGCTACCTGCCAATGCTAGGGTCGAAATCGTCGTACAAGCCATAAATTCCAATAACGAATGAAAAGAGCTGCACTGCTGAAAACCATCGAGGTCTACTCATGAAGGACGATTCTATCTTCGTATACCTCGAATACGACGGTAAGGTGTTCACTGTCGACTCAAGCGGTAAGGGGCCCGTACCATTCGTACCCGGTCGACTCACTGCAGAGGTGCTGGTTCGACTTCCAACCATCAAAGAGGCAAGAGAGGCAGGACTTGAGTGGGTCGAGAAGCGACGAAACGACGTGCGCCTCCAGCAGACCAGATACACTGTGATCATGGCGAGTCCAATCATGCCCCAATGGCCGAAAGAGTGGCCGTGGAAGGATGATGCAATCTCAGATTCAGGTGCAGACCCAGCCCTCAGAGAGTGTGTCTACAGGACGCTACACCGAGTTGTTGCGAAGGTGATTATCATGAACGATAGTAAAAAGGTCCTGCTCGGCAAGGTCAATCGTGGCCACTTCACCGGTGCTTGGACCCTTCCAGGCGGATATGTCGATTATCCTGAGCACCCCGCTGACGGCGCTGTACGAGAAACATTTGAGGAAGCAGGACTCCCTATCGAGATTCATGATGGCCATGACCCAAACGGTTGGGTAGTCGTACAGGAACAGATCTTTGATAATCGCGGAATCGAATTCATCTCATTCACATACAGAACCACAGTCGTGGGTTGCCCTGATGTAACTCCAAAGGCTGATGAGATCGATGAGTTACGTTGGTTCCCTCTCGATGAGGCCCAGAGGATTGTCCCATCTATTTTTGATAGGTACGCGTTGGAACAAGCGAGCGTGAAATGAGTGGTTAAACAGGCAAGAAGTCAGGCAGGGGGCAATCCCAGTTCTTGACGGGCTGCATCGAGGGCTTCTGCTATGCCCTCAGGCCGGCTACCTCCACCTTGAGCAAAGGTCGGGCGACCACCTCCACCTCCTTGGATATGGGGGGAGATAATCTTCAACAATGCCACTGCATCATGTCGCTCTGCCACTGTATCCTCTGTCATACTGATGAGCAGATTGGCAGTACTGCCATCCGAAGCACCCAATACAGCCACGGTCGGCTGCTCATCATCGGAGGTAAGTTGGGAAGAGATGGTACGCAGTTCACCAAGGGCGCCATCGACCTCCATCACCACGTATCTGACACCGTCAATGACTGGATGGGAGGTGGACGGACCTGCGATCATCGCCCGCGCTAGCTCCTTCTCAAGACTTTCAATGCGCTTGCGCTGTGCCTTCCATTCCTCAAAGAAACGTTCTGAGACGCCCACAAGGTCCTTCGGAGAGACATCGAAGATTGAGGAACTGTCCCTCACCAACTCATCGGTGCGTTGAGCATGGAGAAGGGCTGCTTCACCGGCAACGATGTGAAGTCGCTCAACACCATCAGCTGGAGAAGTCGCACGAACGATACGGATGTGACCTATGAGGGCTGGATAATCATGATGTGTACCTCCACAGGCTTGGATATCATGTTCGCCAATCTCAAGAACACGAATCGTGGAACCCTTCGGAGCACCACCCTGATACAGGTCAAACCCGTACTCTAGGTCGGCCTGCCTCCTATCGAGCAGACGCTTGGTGATCTGAGGAATTTCAGTGAGCACAGCGTTGGCTGAATTCTCTATTGCAGTGAGATCATCGGCTGTGAGTCGCCGATGATGCGTGATATCAAGTCGTGCTCCATGGGCATTCTTATTGGCACCTGCTTGGAAGATATGGGGACCAAGGTGCTTACGTGCTGCGCCACCTACTATGTGGACAGCAGTATGATGATCCATCACCTGTTTCCTATGCTCCCAATTGAGGATACAGTTCACCTTAGCATCAATCTCTAACGGACCATCGCAAATGTGCACAATGATGCCATTATAGGATTGCGTAGCTCGCACTTCAACGCGAGTCTTCGATTCATCCTCTAACCAACCGATATCAGACGCCTGACCACCACCCTCGGGGTAAAAAATGGTAGACGCCAGTGCAATACCCCATCCATCCTCATGCTTAACACAGGCTAGAATACGTGATTCATGCTCCTTCGCATATACATCGGAGTAGTATACGGACTCGGTGGGTTCATGCTCACGGATCCAATCAGGTATTGCTTCGCCATCACCTGCCCCACTGGTCATTGCGGCGGCCTCATGGCGAACTGCCAACTCGGCGTCGATGCCCTCTCGCACATGGATGCTAGGCCAGCCATGCTCCTTGGCAATCGAACATACTGCGTCAGGGTTCAGACCATGCGTATCGTTGAGTTGAAACAGAACGTCATCATCAACAGACAGGGCATCAATGGGAACATCGACTAACATTCGTTTGACTACTGCCACCCCCCGAGAGAGGACGTCTTTGTACCTCACCTCCTCTGCTCCGAGCATATCGATAATCCCCTCAACGGTCTGAGTCGATGGAGTCAGATCATTCGCTTGGATGTGTGCAGTGGCCAAGGCAGGAAGTTCAGCCATTATGTTCAGCCCATGCCGCATACGAATGGCTCGACGAGCAACCATCCGAGCGAGATAACCAGCGCGTGAGTTTGAGGGAACAAGGCCATCGCCAAGCATCATGCACAGGGCCTGAAGGTGGTCTGCAAGGCCATACACGCATTCCAAGGGCTCAATAATGGCGCGCAACGTCACATCATCGAGTCTGTGACCTCGAGCTGTCAGCCGATCGATCATCCCCGCTCTAAGCGGTGCAAGATCACCTCCAAGATCGAGGTCAAGCAGACCAGCAGACCGTGATAGTTCGGTCAAGATCCCATCCAGATCAAGATCTCCGAGTGCCCTGAAACGGGCGTCCAAATCGGCAAGGCCCTTGATGTGCTCAATCGTTCCAGGATAAATCGCATCGTAAATCGTAGGAGTACCCGCTGCTGACCAGCACAGCCGCTCAAGACCATATCCCGTATCGATGATCTGCAGAGGCATCGTCTGGTACCGTTGTCCCGCAATCTCGACAGGACCATCATCAGCTGCCTCAAGATCCATGAACACCAATGTGGCCAACTCCAGCCCATCGACTATGACCTCGACCGCAGCACCTGCATTACCTCCACCATACCATGGGTTCTCAACATAGGTAACAGAGGCAGAAGGTATCCCGAAACCTTCGACCATCAATTCATGACACATCTGCACGCACTCATTCACCCAGTAGTGTACCTCACCCGAATCAGGCCGATTAAAGGCGTGATGCGCCATCATCTCAAAGGTCGTAAGATGCCGTCCAGAACGCCCGACACTTGCAATGTCCACAAGACGGATACATGGCTGAGATATCACAAGTGGATTAGCAGGGGGTTCCACCAGTCCCGAAGTAACGTGAGGTTGAAAATCAGCGATCGAAGCGATTGTCAGATGGATATCATCGCGCCAACGCGCCAAGACAGGATACCTATCGACGTGGGTGTGACCACGAGTTTCAAAGAAAGAGCGGAAGGCAGATCGAATGGAATCCTTCAGGGCTGGTCCACGTTGATCGAAACCTTGGATTGAAGGGGTACCGATGAAGGTGTATTCATCCTGCTTGGTATCACCACACGTCACTCTAGATGGGTCTGATGTCCAGAAAAATAGCCCACTAACCTCACATCGGCGACGACTCATACCCGCTTCTAGCAGGAAGGGGACATCGACCTCCATCACGCTCTCCTCAAGGTATCCGAGGGAGGCATCAAAAAAAGGTGCCCACATGGAACCACGTGGATGACTGTATTCAGACGCTACCGCAGACCGGGACCATGCGCACAGACGCACGCGTGATATGTGACAAAGAGCACTGGAATAATCTAGATGACCCACGTACCCTCCAGCAGATTCGCAACACTGCTGCTCTGCCAGGAATCGTCGGATCTGCTTGGGCAATGGCTGATTGGCATCACGGCTATGGATTTCCCATAGGTGGTGTAGTGGCCAGCAAAGATAGTGCAGAAGGGATTGTCTCACCTGGAGGAGTAGGATTTGACATCAATTGCGGCGTGCGCATGCTCGCTACTGAATTGGATGGTAAAGAGTTGTCAGAGCGAAAGAAGGAATTCGCTGACCTCCTGGCGCGCACGATTCCAACAGGACCCTCAGGAAAGGGAGGGGTAAGCCTGACACCCAGCATTCTCGACGAGGTGCTGGCCCATGGTGCAAAGGCAGTTGTCGAGGAAGGTTGGTCACATGACGGAGACCTTGAGCGCCTTGAGGATCATGGCACAATGAATGGGGCAGGTGATGTCTCTGATCGCGCGAGGCAGCGCGGATTGAGGCAATTGGGAACTCTTGGTTCGGGCAATCACTTCCTTGAGGTCCAAATAGTGGATGCTGTCCACGATGATGTAGCTGCAGAAAGATACGGTCTGCGCCATGGCCAAGTCGTTGTGATGATTCATTCAGGCAGTCGCGGACTTGGCCATCAGGTCTGCACGGATGCTCTAGCAGATTTCGAGCGGGCATATTCGAAAGAAGGAGATCATTGGCAACACAAGACTCACAACCTCGTGATTCAAGACCGTCAACTTGCAGCTGAACCCATCGAATCTGAGGAAGGAAGAGATTACATTGCCAAAATGAGGGCGGCCGCTAACTTTGCCTTCGCCAATCGAAGTGTCCTCAGCCACCGTCTAAGAGATGCACTGGAGAGTGTCTTCGGGAAGAGGACAGAGGCAGAAGTCGTATACGACGTCGCTCACAATATCGTACGTAAAGAGAGTCACGTGGTAAATGGAGAGAGGCAGGCATGCTGGGTACATCGTAAAGGAGCAACGCGAGCACGAGGTGGCGATCACCCAACCCTCGAGGCGTTTGCCCAAGGAGTCGGCCAACCCGTGATTGTGCCAGGAGACATGGGGAACGCCTCGTGGCTGCTCGCAGGTCCCGAGAAGGGGGAGAATATCGCCTTTGGGTCCTCATGCCATGGTGCAGGTCGACGACTCTCGCGCGCTGCTGCCCGAGCAGCGATTGATGCCACTGAACTGAAGCAAAGATTAGCCAACAAAGGAATCATTGTGAAAGCGAGAAGTGAGTCTATGCTGAGTGAAGAGGCACCCTCAGCCTACAAGGATGTAGATGATGTCATCGAACTAACGGAGCGTGCTGGTCTTGCTCGCAAAGTCGCTCGAATGAGGCCACAAATCGTCATCAAAGGATGACTACATGCAATAGCCGAGACGAGGATGCGCCGGGTGCTTAGGTGCTGCACCAGATGCCACTCCATCGGCTTCCTCGAGAATAACGTTGATCAACGTCGTCACGAGAGATTTCAGTTCGTCCACTTCTTGCTTCAGATGCTCTACAGCTGTTTCTCCACCCATTGTTCCCATCCCATCTTGGCCCGAAGACCGGTAACGGTTCAGTGGGCCGGGTTCTTATGGATTTGGCATGAAGTGACGTCAAGGCCTTCAGATTGAGGAACACACACTCAGGCCAGCAACCCATCAGCCCGTTCCCTCAGAGAGGCGAGAGATTCTGACCCCATCGAACGATCCATGACAGCACCCTGTTTGACATACAAGAGTGTAGGAATAGACATCACACCATGCTGGCCTGCGAGCGTCTGATTCTGATCGACATTGACCTTCAACACAGCGACCTGACCTTTGAGATCCGCTGCGATTGTTTCAAGGGCAGGAGCAATGGCCCGACATGGCCCACACCACGGAGCCCAGAAGTCAACGATGGCAGTGGGCCAGCGGCTAAGTGCCTCATCGAACTCAGAATCTTGGATATCTACAGGTTGGTCTGGCCATTCATCTTTAGTGACGTCTGCTGGTGTAACTCCCATGCCTGCACGTCATCAGGACGGCATTTGAACCTTGGTTTCAGGTGGAACCATCGGGAGGATAGTACTGTGCAATCTGGTCAACGGTCCACCCCGATTCGATGAAACGAACTATGTTATCATCGCTGAGCGACGTACGTCCTGCAAGTGTGGCAATCTGCTCGGCGTAAGGAGATGGCGAATCAGGCATCGAAACAGGCGCCTGAGCAAGAGTGTCAACAGGTGTCACAGCTGGTTCAGCAGCAGGGATACTGTCAATTTCAGAGGTATCGACAGAGTCAGAGCCATCCCAATCATACTGAGATGTGAAATCTGCATCTTCAGCCCACATACTGTCTGAATCTCGGCCCTGACGGAGCACGACAACTATGAGGCCTGCAAGAACGAATAACACAATCGCTACTAGGCCGATGATAGTTGGAACAGATGCCGAAGCAGAGGAGGAGGCTTCTCTCGAGGAGGGTTTGGCTGCTGTAAAACTTGGAACAGTGAATGTCTGATTCGAACCATCAGCATGTTCTACAAACACATCCAGATTTGGCGTCCCAACAAACTGAGTATCGTAATCGAACTCGATAGTGACACGCGAGAGATCATCCGGACTCATCTCAAAGACGAAGGAAGAGAGAACGATACTCGATTCCTCCACAAGAGAGACATTCACTTCACCACCACGTGTCCCTACCATCTCGACCACTGCAGTGATTCGAACGGTCTGACCTGCAACAGGAGCGAGTGGGTCGAGTTGATCGAAGGTAACGTCGACAATCCAAGAGGCGATATCTATGGGAACGATGAGAGGAGAGAACTCACTGATTCCAATCTGACCTGCAAGGGGCCACCCTGCAGCATCCTCTCCTGCGACCCAAAAGGCAATCTGATCTCCATTCTTAAGGGGTGTCAGAGGACTTAGATCGAGAACTGATGAGTAAACGTACTGGCTGCCAGATGCTGCGACATCGAGCTGGATCTCATGAACTCTGACTGATTCATTCGCTAGCGGAGTGCCCTGAGCATCAACAAATCTGGTCATGAGTTGAAGGGTCAACGGCATCCGTCCATTCTCTTGCACAACAAGGTCAATGGCGAGTTCATCAAGCAGTTCAGACTGAACTGCCTTCCTATCAACAAGATTGATCGTCAGAACAGGGGCTTGATCATCAACGAACAGAAGCAACTCAACAGGGGGCCTAAAGAGAGTTGAAGGGTCAGGGCGACTCATCATAGTGTATCCAATAGGCACCGGTGCGTCCATCGAATAATTGTGAACCTGAAGGATTCCAATACGACAGGAATCACAGCCTGCATCGTCCGCAGACATCTCAACCTTGAGCGAATCACCGGGATAAGACAGTGACATGCGCAGAATATGTTCCTCGGAGAGATGCTCGGCAGGAATACCAGAATGAGCAAACACAAGATTGGCAGAGGAACTGAATCGGGCTCCCGGGCGAGCGACCAGCAGACCTTCATCGATGGCCACCTGACCGCCACCCAACAATTCGAATGACATGTCGGTGACAGTCAGTGTTCGATCGAGCTTCCACTGAAGAGCATTCATCTTGAGCGGCCCTATGGGATCAGAACCAGTGTCAATGATTGACAGCGTTGGAGTGTAGGTCATTTCATCCTCAACATCAATGTTCCAATCGAGGCTGAATTCGATCTCGAGTACTGAAACATCCTCTGACTGACTGATGAAACGATGCGAGTGGATATGAACACCCGAGTCCGCAAGAGCTGTGACTGTGTCGGAGATGGGCACGACCCGGACAAGACCTGCATTGGAATTGCCAAGATTACCAGCAAGAGCTAGGGTCATCTCATCGAGACTATCGATACCGTTGAGGTCCTCAACAACGATTGAGAGGTTGAGGGGTTCACCTGCTGCAAGCCATCTATTCGTCGTCGTGATCGACGACGACGCATCATCAACAATGGTTGGTTCATTAGTGGCGATGAAGACAGTGGCATGGTCACCATCCCAGTCAAAGTCACTGTTCGGCAACAGAGAAATGCCTGCTTGATCGACCATCTCGATTACGATGCTGAGCCGACCATTGAACGGGACATCAGCAACGGGCAGGTCTGTGAAAACCAACTCTACTTCACCGGGTCGCCCAGCACGTGAGATATCACGTTCAATCAGAGTGTAATCATCGATACCTGTTGGGACATCATCTTCACTTGACTGAGCATGATGATAGAATCGCAGCCATGAGCCAAGAGCAAGGTCATCATGGACCGTGACGGTAAGGTCGAGTGTGCGCGCAGGATTCCACACGTATCCATCAGCCGAAAGTTCGGAGCCTCCATCAAAGAGAGTGATACCAATGAGTTCGGGCGGTGATTCATCAAGAATGAAGGGACGGGCGTGTTCTGAACTCGTCACATCATTGGCTCCTGAATTCTCAGGCAGGCCACCAATATCCATGATGAAGGGGACCATTGAGTATTCCTGACCCTCACCTCCAGAGAGCACCTCTGGAATCGTTGCAGTACCAGACCAAGTGCCATTCGCAGCGACTTCCATCAGGTCGACGTGTTCGAGAATCGAGATGCCAACCTTCACATCATCAGGATGCGGGCGAAGGTCTGGCTGACCCTCAAAACCAATGATACCTGCGAAATCAAACGTTTGCCCAATGCTAGCATGGAAGGCATCGACCTCAGAAGTCAGATCAAATCCAGCACTGTTGAACAGAGAAACGCTGCCGACCTGAACGTCATTCTCGATTGCAGGATAGCGAGGTGTACCGTGAATCTTCAACGTTGGTTCAACGGTATCACCGGACGTAGACCAGGATTGAGCACTCCAAGAGATCGTACTCTGATCATCGGAGGTCCAAGGAATTGTGAGATTCCAGTCAACAGTGTACATAGTCACTGCTCGGACCCCAATGGCCGAGGGGCCTGATGTCACAGAGGACGAAGAATCCAGTTGCATGAACTCCTGCCCAGCACTCTGGGCAAATCCAGAATCCCCGAGATGAGGTGAACCAAGTTCAAACATCACATCATCCCCACTGGCCATCGAAGCTGTGAGAGAGATGCTCTGAATGGCATCTGCATCGAACAGATGGGCATGGGTCGTCGTGACGGTGAAGAGATTGCGATTCGGTACCATGGTCGAAGGCAGGCCCACAATCCGATCGACAATCAGCGTCTCATGCTCGATTGCACCATCCAGAGAAATCCGGCCACCGCCACCATTGATGCCAAGAGGAATAGGATTGGGGTCCGTTGAATTCACACGACCGGCATCTGCAGCAGAGGCGATAGTGGAAACGTTGGTGCTGAAATCATAGGCTAGGCCAAAGGATGTGAAGCGAAGGCCAGCAGGCTGGCTCGTGCTAGCCATCAGGTCCACCTCTACGAAACCATTGCCAAAGCCATCAGTATGGACAACTGGCAAATTGAGCAGAGCGGAAAGCAGGGGTGCACTGGTAAGAGTGACAATGGCAGGGAGATCTGTGGCAGAGAACTGCGCTACGTTGACTCCATTGATCTCCATAGTGAGATTGTCACCTGGTGATAAGGTGCCATCGACCGAGAACCAGCCACTGCGAACTGTAGTAGCACCCACAGGAAGCAGAGCAACTCCTCCAGCTGCAGCACCAGCACCAGTCACAACTGGAATCGATGTGGTAGCGCTTGAGACATTAGTCGCCACGCCTGTTGCATCCACGGTAGCGTGCCACCGATTCTGCCAACCCAGATGGCCATATGATGGAGTTGAATCAAAGAACCAATCCATGACCCCATCATCACCGATGTCCAAAGAAGGATCAAGTGCTGGTTCGTGGAAGTGTCCAATGACCTCCACAGTTGACAGATGAACACTTGAGGGAAGAGTGAGATGTAGGCTGTAACCAGGAGAGGGCTCTTTGAGAGTGATTCGGCCAGGCCCGGTCCGCTGGCCTAGGGCATTACCCGAATCATCGACCACCTTGGTCACAAGAGTGTTGGTCATGGTCGTGACATCTACAGAATGGACTGGCCGACTGGTGAAGACATAATCTGAAACGAGCGTGGCGGGGGAGGCCCCAGTATTGTTCAGATCGCCTGTCGAATTGTCGAACTGGACAGTAGCCGGAAGAGTCCAACCATGTGTACTGTCTGGTGCGAGCCAGCGGTCCACGCCCACAGAGAGATTCCTCACCAATGGCGTGGCGCTGGAGACATCAGTACCTAGCTCAAGATCGAGGTAGATCTGAGAATAAAGATCCTGATCCAGGCCTGCTAACGACAACGGAAGCGTGCGATTAACGAATCCACCTACAGGTAGGCTGCTCTGTGCATCAATAATCGTGGCAGTCACCCAAGTCCCGTTGGGAATCTCTGCTTCTGCCCCCACCCATCCTAGTCCAAGATCGGGAACCGTCAGAACAGGAGAGCGCCAAGAGCCACTTCCCACATATTCATTGACGGCCAATGAAATATCATCAAGATACCAGCCATCGTACGTAATCGATCCATCAGCCCAAAAGATGAATTCAGCATTGATGTCTTGGCCACCAAAGCCAGTGAGTTCGAGAGTCTTGGAAACCCACGCAGTGGAGGAAGGGCACACCCCTTGGCCCGGGCCTTCAAAGATGCCGGAACCGGGATGGGCGGATGAGGTTGCAGGGCGTGTGTTGTCCCAGAATCCAACTGGACCGGCGGGGTTGACCTTCGCGGTGGTGTTGCTCTCGATGTAGATGGTTCCGTAATCATAATTCGACTCCGAGCACATCCAATGATCGAAACTCAGCGTTGCAGTTCCCCCGACAGGCACTGAGATTGTGGGAGATTTGAGCGACGCCTCACCACTATTGTCATAATTTCCATCGATGACTGTTCCAACGAGCGCTGCTCCAGTCGGAGCCACTGAAGGGCCATAGGTAGAGGAAGGAGTGCCAATCTCCCAGCCGGAGATTCCAGTAGTGGAGATCTGCCAACCAGGCGCAGAGGCATACAGATTATCGAAATCCCAGACCTTAGTATCTACAAGCCCACGCCCGAAATCATTTGCTCTTACCCAAGGATCTCCTGCTGTATTACCGGTGACCACTGAGTGAGTGGCATTGCCAATGGAACCGAATGGATCTGAAATGAAGACAGCACTAGTATTGGCAACAACAAAATCATCGAAGAAGACACCCTCCCATCCATCACATACCCCCCCACATCCTATGATGAAATCAGAATAGAGGCGTACTCGCAGCCACGTCGTTGGGTCTCCGGCAAAACCACTGGGCAAGGAATACGATAGCCAGACCCACCCACCGCTGTCAGCACCGTAGGTCGTTCCATTGAAGGTGACGCCACTGCTTGGGATATCAGTCGAGAGTGACGTCCAGCCAGTGGCATTATTGATGTTCGAGGTGGAGTTGCTGACACTGATGACGAAGTTATCGAAACTCGAACCTTCAAGGTCCCACCAAGAGGCGATGCCCAAGGTCAATGCGCCACTAGCTGATGAAAGGTTCATGGGAATGACAAGACTGGCGTCAAGATTCCCATTGTACGCCCCAATACGATTGCCGGCAAACCACGAACCGGGTTTAGAGCCAGTTGAAATGGACACATTATCGACCCAAGCACCTGGCCGGAGCACCGTTGTACCAGGGAGCGTCCAGGCTCGAACTCTGAAAGCAGCATAGGATGCATTTGTTGGCACAGTGATGTTGGATAACTCGAACTCGACGTGCTGCCAATTAGTGAAATTCACACTGGACCAGACACCAAAGCCCGAAGAAGCTCCGCTCGGGGCAATAGCGCTTGAATCGATAGTATTGGTGTAGCCACTGACTGGATGGACATACTGCCACGTGGTCCCATTGTCGAAGGTCACTTCGACCCATGCCCCATCACCACCCCCATTGGTGTTCGAGGTGGTTCTGAAATGATGCGCAATGTCAAACGAAAAGCGGGTATCGTTCTTGTTGGCAGAATTGAGAAGAACTGGATCAAATTCAAGGATTGCATCGGAACCTGAAGCAAGATCACCACCTGGCGAGGTAGTCACCGATGCAGAACCAGTGGACGCGGCTGAGGGCCCCCATCCTGAGCCAACCTGCTTCGAAGGTGGCTGAGTAGATGTAGCGGTTCCGAGCAGGGCTGCACCCCAAGACGCACCGACGCTGTTGGTCGAAACCCCTGAGGGAAGGTTGTAGACCAGCGTCTCGAAACTCTCCTGCAATCCAGTCCCCGGAGCAAAATCAAGTCGCAAGGCCTCACTCAGACCATCCACTGAAAGATTACTCGCTGTACCTACCGAGAAGTTACCCGGCCTAGAAGCACCCGTCCACCACTCACCGGCCCCTGCATCGGTCATCACGGGAGTGGAAGCCGAAATCCAACCCTCAAGGATGGTGCCATTGGCCGGAACCTCCCATGCCGTCACATTCGAGGATCCAGATGTTGACACGATGGTCGGACCAATGTACACGGAGGTCGTGGCTGATGCAACGGGAAGAAGGAGCATGCCAGTTACGAGAAGAAGAGCCAAGCGAGAGTCAGGGGCCCTACAACGCTGGCGCTGGCGCATATCATCTCGTTGTCAGGCTCGGTCATCAATCTGATGGTCCTAGACATCAGCCAATTCAAAAATTCATAGATAAGCTTGAACATTCATGGGAGCAATATTGACGTACGCCACATTATCAAAGGTATATTTAATAGAAAGATAGTCCCGAAATGATGCTTTGCGGTAATGTCCATGTTTGTTCTTCGGGCTCCCACAATATTATTGGTGGTGAAAACCACTTTTCTGGCAAAATTCCCGGACTAATTTTATCTCTAAT
>PVBE010184164.1_pt1 | contig 13613 bp, 15 predicted proteins | sample 1631181 | NCBI WGS metagenome assembly PVBE01 (sample SAMN08397723, study PRJNA350692) | Marine metagenome, whole genome shotgun sequencing project. | isolation source: water | place: Pacific Ocean | collected 2012-04 | reverse complement strand
GCTTTGGGAGCAGGGGGTCGCCGGTTCGAATCCGGCCGCCCCGACCAGGATTCGGGAAAAGGCCACAGGCAAGTCCGTGCAGACGAAGGGGTTGACGCATGACAGCGGTGCGAATCTACAGGCCGGCCAAGACGGCCATGCAGTCGGGGATCGCCGCGACCCAGCACTGGGTCGTGGAGTTCGAGCCGGGGGCACCCCGGGTGCCCGAACCGCTGATGGGTTGGAGCGCCACGGCGGACACCCAGACCCAGGTGTGTCTGCGGTTTCCGACTCGCGACGACGCCGTCGCGTTCGCCGAGCACCGCGGCCTGGACTACGTGGTCCAGGAGCCGCGTGAGCGGCGCGTCGGCCCCAAGGTCTACGCCGACAACTTCCGGGTCGACCGCAAGGAGATGTGGAGTCACTGACCGCGACTGGGCCGCGGCGGTGCGACGCGCCCGTAGCTCAACCGGATAGAGCACCGGCCTTCTAAGCCGGTTGTTGCAGGTTCGAGTCCTGCCGGGCGCACCAAGCCTCCCGACATCGCGGTCACGAAAAGAACGCCCCGCTATCGCTGGCGGGGCGCGTTGTCCCGCCCTATGAAACTCGGCAGGCAGGTTGAGTGCGCGTGCCCGGCGAGGTTCGACGGGCGGCTGTCACGCTAGTTGTCCTGCCTCTGATACGGTCCCTGCTAGACGTCTCCTTGTATGCCGCGGGCCTTCTTGCCGGCGTGGTCCTGGATGCTGGTGCGGGCGGGCGTTGCGGCGGGGTGCGTCGCCGGCCCGGGGGCCGACTTTGTCACCATCACGTCGGTGAGGCCAACTCGTTCTCAGAGTGGCGGTAATAGGCGATGATGACGTCGCGCTTCTTGATCATGTCGAGGTTGACCGCGATGTTGACCCTAATAGCACCGGTTGTTGTCCAGGGTGACGTAGTCCTTGTACGGGTTGACATCCACCACCGTGCCGGCGATCTCGGCCGAGATCGCGGTGTCGATGACGCCAACGACCGCAATGGCCGAGAGAAGACCGAGGGTCTTCTCGAGCGTGGGTTTCATCGATACTTTGCCTTTCGCTTTCGTCAGGTTAGCTGCAGTTACCTACAACCAACGCACAATTCAAAGTAGAGCAAGGAGTTTCATTGTTTAAATACATATCACAATGTTGTTATGGTAAATAATACTATTATCACTGTTAGTTTATATGCCATTCGCGGGAAGTAAGTATTTCGTCAAGAGTTGGTGAGGAGAAATGTCGGGACCGAGAGCCGCTGCCTTCGTGCTATGTGCCTCCCGGCGCGGCCGGTGCGCGATTGCACCTGCATGCGTGCCACTTCAAACCCGCCCCTGGCCTTGGCATCGACCCCGGCTTGGGCTGTCGTTAGAATGCCACCATGAACGAGGCCCGGATCAACCTCTACAGCGATACCCAGGCCAAGCCCACGCCCGAAATGCGCCGCGTCATCGCCGAGGCTCCGGTCGGCGACGAGCAACGCGGCGAGGACCTCAGCGTCAATCGGCTATGCGCCATGATCGGCGAACTTCTGGGCACGAGCAGGCGGTGTTCCTACCGTCCGGGACCATGTGCAACGAGATCGCCATCCTGGTCCACTGCCGCTCCGGCGACGAGATCATCGCCGATGCCGCCGCCCATGTCCGTGAGTTCGAGGGCGGCGCCCCGGCGGCGCTCGCCGGCGTGCTGATCCACCCCCTCGACGGCGACGGCGGTGTGTATGGACCCGACCAGGTCGAGGGCGCGATCCGCCGGAGGACAGCCGCTACTTTTCCCGCACGCGCCTGATCTCGGTCGAGCAGACGGCGAATCTCGGGGGCGGCACCGTCTGGCCGCTGGCGACTGTCCACACGGTGGTGGAGACCGCGCGGCGCCAACGGACTCAAGCTGCACATGGACGGAGCCCGGCTGATGAACGCGGTGGTGGCCTCGGGCGTCTCGGCGCAGGCGTACGCGCGGGGCTTCGATCCGGCCTGGATCGACCTCTCCAAGGGATTGGGGTGCCCGGTGGGCGCGGTGCTCGCTGGCTCGGGCGAGTTCATCCACGAGGCCTGGCGCTGGAAGCAGCGGATCGGCGGCACCATGCGCCAGGCCGGCGTGTACGCGCTCGATAACCACGTCGAGCGCCTCGCCGAGGACCATGCCAACGCGCGGCGCTTCGCCGAAGCGATCGCCGGGTCGCCGGCGTGCAGGTGGATCTCGGGTGGGTGCAGAGCAACATCGTCTTCTTCGACGTCGAAGGCACCGGGCTTCTCGCGGCCGAGATCGCGGACCGGCTCGGCCAGCGCGGGATCAAGATCGGCGCGATGGGCCGCTACAGCGTGCGCGCCGTCACCCATCTCGACGTCGACCGCGGTCGGCTGAAGGACACCGCCTCAGCCCGCCGCGTCGTGGCGGGTGCGAGGCGTCGGTGTTTGGTTCCACCCCCGCCCGAGGGCGATCCTCCCAGCCGCGCGAGACCGGGAGCGTCCCGGTCCGCTATGATCGTCGGTGAGGCGGGCCTTTCCGGGCCCGGTCATCGGGACAGGAGCCAGTGAGGGAAGAGACGGAGTACGCCCGCCCGCCGGACGGCGCCGACGCCGCGGCGCGAAACAACCTGGCCGCCATGATGTGGGCATTCACGGGCTCCACGTCGATCGCCCTCATGAGCGCTTCGATGAAGGTGGTCGCGGACGATCTTCCGGCCGCGAGCGTGGTCTTCTGGCGCATGCTCTTCACCTTCGTCCCTCTGCTGCCGTGGCTGGTGAGAAACGGACCCCGGACGGTCTATTCGCGCCGCCTCGGCGAGCATTTCCTTCGTGCCGCCTGGGGAACTCTTGGGATCACTCTCCTGATCTTCGCGCTCGCCCGGTTGCCGCTCGCCGACACGGTTGCGCTGGGCTTCACCCGACCGCTTTGGATGACGGTGTTCGCGGCGATTTTTCTCGGCGAGATGATGCGATTGCGCCGCGGCCTTGCGTCCGTGATCGGGTTCATCGGTGTCGTCGTCATGGTCCGTCCCCACGGCGGCGTGGAGCCGGCGATGTTGGCGGCGTTGGGGGTCGCGCTTTGCGGCGTCTTTTCGATGATCCACGTCAAGCGCCTGGCGGCGACGGAGCCGGCCGAACGGATCGTCTTCTACTACGCCTTCTTCGGCCTCGTGGTCAGCGCGCCGTTTGCCGCCGCGTCATGGACCGTACCCGACCCGGTCCAGGCGTTTTGGATCATGTTGAGCGCGTTCGGCGTCGCCTTCGGCCTCTACTGCCAGTCGCGCGCCTGCCGGGTCGGCGACGTGACAGTCATCGCACCTCTGGACTACAGCCAGCTTCCGATCGCAGCGCTGATCGGCCTCGTGGCCTTCGCCGAGCTGCCGAGTCTGTGGACGGTGACCGGGACGCTCCTGATCGCGGGCTCCACGCTCTACATCGCCAGGCGTGATGCTTACCTGCGCCGCATCAGGGGGGAGGGCGGCTGAGTGCCCAGCGATAGGGGCGACGCGTCGACCGGTGTTAGCCACTGGTTCGTCGTTCGTCGGTACCGACACCGCACAGGCCGGCGGTGCCAACCGTCAGTTGCAGATCCGGCAAATCGCATAGGCGATGGCGTGGGCCGCCTCGACCAACTCGCGGAGCTCGACGCGCTCGTCCGGCGCGGGCCACTCGGCATAGATGCGGATGTCGCCCGGGCCGTACTGGACCGAGGGAATGCCGGCGGCACCGAGGATGTTGCCGTCGCCGTAGTTGCCGACCCTGAGTACCCCGCCGATCTCGGGCTCGCGGCCCGAGGCACGCCGCTGGCCCTCGGCGAGCGCCACGACAAGCGGATGGTAGCTGGGCGTTTCCATCGGCTCGATGAAGAAGACGTCGTCTGCTCCGCCGGCCGGGACCTCGACCTCGCAGTCGAGGTTCGGATGTCCTTCCCTGACGCCGGCGAGTACGTTCTCGATGTCCGCGCGGACAGACCCGATGGTCTGACCCGGCACCGTCACGACCTGCAACATCAGCGCGCAGTCGCGCAGGTAGTGCTCCTTGTGGATGGCGTCGAAGCGATGCATCGGATAGCCGGGAAGGTCGGGATGGGGCTCATAGGTGATCCAGCCGTCGGGGTCGGCTGGCTCCAGGCTCGGGCCGATGGCGCGAACGACCTCGGCCTGCTGCTCGATGGCGTTGAAGTAGCGGGCCTTGGCCTCGGTGCTGTAGCGGAAGAAGAGTCCGGTCGAACGGGCGACGATCCGGCTCTTGATCGAGCCCGTGCAGGTGGTGGCGATGGTGTTGGTCGAGTGCTCCATGTTGATGCAGCAGTCGGCTCGAACCCCGCGCTTAAGCAGCGTCCGGGTGCCGATTCCGCCATGCTTGTGGGCGGCGACCGGGCAGACCAGGACGTCGCCGGCCAGCCGGGCGCCGGCCCGCACCACCGCCTCCACCGCCGTGAGGGCAGCCGTCAGCCCCCCCTTGTCGTCGTGGGCGCCGGACCCCCAGACCCAGCCGTCCTCGAACTTGCCTTCGAAGGGGTCGACGGTCCAGCCGCTCAACAACGGTGCGGGATCCATGTGACCGTTGAGCATCAGCGTCGGTCCGCCGCCGGTGCCGCTCAGCCGCCCGACCGCTTGGCGCGTTTTGATCTCGGGATCGTCGGGATGGGTCACCTCCATCATCTCGACCTCGAGGCCAATCTCCGCCATGTGCTCGGCGAGGAAGTCGGCGAGGTTTCCTTCCTCGAACACCGGGCTCGGGATCCGGAGCATGGCGCGCTCGAGGGCGAGCAGGCGCTCATCCTCGATTCGGGCGAGGACCTCGTCGACGCTGTTCGCGTTCCCCATTTCCTCCTCCAACCAGATTCCAGGCCCCGGGGCGCGCTTGCCACAGGGCGATCACCGGCCGTCTGGCTCAACGGTCGCCACTAGCCGGGCACGAGGGCGGTGGTCTTGAGCTCGCAGAAGAGTCCCGGCGTCGACAGCTCGGCGATGCCGATTAGGGTCTGCGCCGGGAAATCGCGCGTGACGTAGCGGTCCTTGATCTTCTGGTAGATCGCCATGTCGCGCTGGAGGTTGGTGAAGTAGCCGACCAATTCGATCGCGTGGTCAAACGAGGTGCCGGCTGCTTCCAGAACCGCCTTGGTGTTCTCGAAGATCCGTTCGAACTGGGCCTCCGGCTCGGCGATGATGTTCAGGTTTTCATCGCGGCCGAGCATGCCCGAGACGTGGAGGATGTTCCCCACCTTGACGCCGGGCGTATACCCCCGTTGGTCGTAGAGGTTCCTCATGTCTGCCGGAATGATGAGTTCGCGTTTGAGCATGGATGGGTTCCCGTTTTCGGTTGGCCCGCGAGCGGCGGGCGGCTTCGCATCACCTAACGCGATTGTAGGACGGTCGTCCAGCGTCCCCGGTGTCTCGGGCGTTGGGGACCGGGGTGGGCGCCGGGCCGAGGCCGTTCCTGCCGAGGGCATCAACCGTCGACCGGTTCGCGCCGGTTGGCGCTATAATACATGCGCTGACTTGGCGGCGAACGGATCACTCGGCGGCTCGTCCGGCGGGCAGGTTCGCTTGCCCGGTCTGCGTTGCAGAGGGTGGGGATCGTGGAAGTCGTCGTCTTCGGCATCCTTGCGCTGTTGATAATCCTGGTGGTGGTCCGGCCGCTGGTGACGCGGGTCCATGAGAGCAGTTCGGTCGTGCGGGGCGACCGCCAGCGGGTTCTCGCCCGGGGGGGGGCGATGTCGCGCCGTCGGTGCTCGCCGCCGCCGAGGCGGCCGTGCTCATAGAGGACGAGGTCGACGACGACGTCTTCGTCGACATTTCTCGGATCGAGGGTCGGGTGAAAGAGTCCTCGGTGCGCAAGATCTCCGCGATCGTCGGCAAGCACCCCGAGGAGACCATCGGCATTATCCGCGCCTGGATGCACTAGGACTGATGGACGGGCGTTCGCGGCCAACCGCCGCGGGCGCCCGAGGAAGTTTGGCCAATGGCACGCTCGAAGGAAGACTACCGGACCCTATCGGGCCCGCAGAATGCGGCGATGCTGATGCTGTCGCTGGACGACGAATACTCGACCAAGATGTTTGCGCTGATGGACGACGAGGAGATCAAGGAGTTTTCCCAGACCATGGCGAACCTGGGCACGGTGAACGCGAGCGTGGCCGAGCGTCTGTTCGCGGAGTTCGCCGGCAAGCTCTCGGCGACGGGCTCGCTGTTCGGCTCGATGGAGATCACCGAGCGCCTGCTCCTCAAAAGTATGCCGAAGGAGCGGGTCGACCAGATCCTGGAGGACATCCGTGGTCCGGCGGGCCGAACCATGTGGGAAAAGCTGAACAGCGTCAACGAGCTGGTCCTGGCGAACTACCTAAAGAACGAGTATCCGCAGACGGTCGCGGTGATCATGACCAAGATCAACGTGGATCACGCGGCGCGGGTGCTGAGCATGCTGCCGGAGAACTTCTCGATAGAAGTGATCATGCGGATGCTGCGCATGGAGGCGGTTCAGAAGGAGGTTCTGGACCACGTCGAGCGGACGCTGAGGGCCGAGTTCATGTTGAACCTGGCGCGGGTCGACGCGGGCGGCATCCAGATCCTTCTCAGGCATGCGGAGAAGGAGAAGCTGGCGATCGCGCTCAAGGGCGCGGGGGAATCGATCCGGATCTGTTTTTCAAGAACATGTCGGAGCGCGCCGGGCGGATGCTGCAAGAGGACATAGAGGCGCTCGGGCCGGTGCGGCTGCGCGACGTCGACGAGGCGAAGGCGGCGATCGTCGTCACCGCCAAGGACCTGGCCAACTCCGGCCAGATCGTCATCACCGAGGGCAAGGAAGACGACGAGCCCGTCTACTGACGGCGCGCCGTTCGTTGCGCGCGCCGGCCGACCCACTTGGGGCGGAGACGCTTGGCCTGTAGTCTTCGTGCCGATGAGGATCCATCAACGACTGCTGTCTCGGCGGTATGCCGACGATGGGCGGGCGCATGTGCCGCTCGGGCGACACTCGCGTGAGGCGGTCGCCTTCGTCCGGGATCAGTTCGCCGAGGGGGTGGTCGGAGCGACGCGGCGCGCCCACGAGCGCTGTCCGTTGTGCAGTGGCGCGGAGGCGTTCCGCATCGCCGAGAAGGATCGCCACGGACTGCCGCTGCCGGTTCAGATCTGCGGAGGCTGCGGGCTGGTCTATTCGGCCGTCTACATGACGCCGGCATTCGCTGCGCGTTACTACGCCGAGTCCGCGAGCATCCTCAAGATGGAGGGTAGAGGGGCCGACGAGATGTTCGTCGCGCGCACGGCGCCGGGTGCCTACGCCTGGCGGCGCCACGCCTACGTGCGGGCGCATCTCGGCGAGGCGGCCTACGAGCGCTTACACAGGGTCGCCGAGATCGGGTGCGGCGACGGGTGCAATCTGGTGCCCTTTGCGTGCGACGGCAGATCGGTGATCGGCTGCGACTACGATGACGTTCGCTTGGCCACCGGGCGGCGCGCCGGCCTCGAACTGGTGGTCGGCGGGAGCCAGGCAATGATCGGGCGCGGGCCGGCAGCCGATCTGGTGATCGTCTCGCACGTGCTCGAGCACTTCGGCGACATCGACGCGGCCTTTGCCGAGGTCCGCTCGTTGCTTGCCCCCGGCGGGGTCGTCTATGTCGAGGTTCCGGGGATCGGCCTCGTCCGGCCGCGCTCGGATGCGGTCGAGCTGGACGGCTATCGCAGTTCCCACGACCTGCTCGGGTACCTTCAATTCGAGCACGCCTATCACTTCTCGCTTGCTACGCTCACGCGCTTCGCCGAGAGAGCGGGGCTTCGCCGCCTTGCCGGCGACGAAGCGGCGAGGGCGTTGTTCGTCGCCGACGCCTCGGCCACGAGCGAGCCGCTTGCCGACGGCCCCGGGGCGAGCGGGTTACTCGCCGATCTCGCGGCCGCCGAACGGAGCTACCTGAGCCCGGCGAATGCCCCCAGGCGATGGCTGCGGAGACCCTACCTTCAGCTGCGTCGGATGCTCGGGCGCTAACCGCGATCGCAGGGGCGCGCCGCCTCTCGCGGCGCTGGCGGCCGATTAGCGTCGCTCCTTCACGTAGCGAACGATGGCCTCGAACTGGTTCGCTCCGTCGAGGCCCGCCTCGATCATGACCTTGTCGGCCTGCCCGCTGCCGAGATAATGACCCTTCTGAAGGGGGTGGAGCGTGGAGGCGCGTCCCAGCTCGGAGCGGATCCAGCGATACATCGTCGGCAGGGTGAATCCGGTGATCCCCATCGCCTCCTCGGCCAGCGAGTCCGGGAATATTCGCTGCTGCTCGGCCGGCGCGAGGAGATCGAAGAGTTCGGCACTGGCCACGTAATAGGCGTCCACGTCGATGCCTTCGCGCTCGAGCAGCGGCAGGGCGTCCTCGATGAACGCGTAGGCCACCTCGCTGCCCTGGAGCACGACGGTTCCCTCGCTCCTGTCGCGCGCCGGGCGCAGAAGATAGAGGCCGAACCGGGCATCCGCGGCAGGGGCGAGGTCGAGCGCGTGGCGGTTGAGGATGGTTTCGGTGGGCCGCGTGACGAAGGGCGCGATCACCGCCGGGCGACTGGCGAGAGCCGTCGAGACCAGGAACCAGATCTCCTGGGGGTCCCACGGCGTGAGCGTGATCATCGTGCCGTCCGGAAAATTGCCCTCGAGCAGCTGCAGGGCCTGGGGATCGGCGTGGGTGGGCCCGTCCTCCCCGGTCTTGACGCCGGCGTGGGCGCAAATCAGGAAGAACGGTCGGTAGGGTCCCTCGGTCATTGCCTGGCGGGCCTGGTTGCCGATGGCGTGCAGGCGCGCGGGCACGTGGCCGAGCGCGGCGATGAACGCGCTGTAGGACGAGCCGACGCCGATGTGGTGTCCGTAGGTGGAGATTCCGGAAAGGATGCCGGCCATGGCGTCCTCGCAGATGCCGCCGATCGAGAGCAGCCGTGCACCGGGGTTGGTGGCGGCATTGTAGTAGCCCGCGGGGAAGCCGCCAGCGGCGGAGATGAGGCTGGTCGAACCCAGGAGGTCCGCCGAAGCCGACAAAATCGCGCCGCCGCTGGCCTCGTTGTAATGCTGGAGCACGCGGCCTAACTCGCCGCGGAGCGTGGTCGTCTTGCCGGGGGCCAGGGCGAGGGCTTCGGGGATGGTCGCGCCGGCCTCGTTCGCGGTGGCGAAGATGGCGTCGACGGCAGGGGCCTCGGGGCGCGGCCTTCGCTGCCGCTCGTTCAGCCGCTCGTGCGCGAGGCGGAGCCTCTGGGCCAAGGCGTCGACCATCGGGCGGTTCTCCTCGATGACGGTGCGGATGAACTGCAGGGCCCCCCAGAAGCAGCGCTCGAGCGCATCGCTCTCCACGCCGGCGCGGCAAGGCGGGTCGCCGGGATCGCAGCGCGGGAAGGGGGCGTCTGTTGTTCCCAGCAAGGGCTCGAGTGCCTCGTAGAAACCCGCGTCGCAGAGCTTGTGCCCGGCGCCATGGGACGTCTTGCCCTCGATCCCGTAGAGCCAGCCCTTGGTCGTTCGATAGACGATCGCCGTCGGCTGGGTGGTCTCCATGGCGACCGCCTTGCGCTGTGCGGCGAGGATCTGCTGGAGGTTGGCGCCGTCGGGAACGAGGATGACGTTCCAATCGTGGAGGTAGGCGAACTCCAACGGGTTCCACTGGACGTAATCGCCGGGCTCCGTGCCGTCACGGCAGACATGGTCGGAATCGATCGACGCCTGGTTCCAGTCGACGTGGACGATGGCGTTATTCAGGGAAGCGGTTCCGGCCGCCGCCATGGCCTCGCTCACCCTTCCTGGGGTCATGCCGCCCTCGCCCTCGACGACGTGGACGCGAGGTGCGTCGGTCCCGTAGTAGTCGAGGGCGCCGAACGCAAGGCCAAGCGAGGTCGAGACGCCGACCCCCGCGGCGCCGGTGGATAAGCGCACGAACGGCGTTGCCGGCGTCGGGTGGCCGTCGAGCGGCTTCGCCCCGAACTCCAGGAACAGCGGCGTCCTGGTAATCGGGTTGCGGCGAAAGCCCAGAAGATCCTCGAGGCGAAGCTGGAGGGCTTGGTTCCCGGGCACTAGCTCCGGCGCGGCGATGCGCATGACTTCGTTGCGAAGCGCCCACATGGCATAGAGCCCCATCGCCTTGTGGCCGGCGGCGAACGAGATGACGTCTGCGTCGTCCCGCTGGGGATCGGACGCATCGTAGTCCATGGCGTCGAAGATCAGCCCGGCGACCAGGCGGCCGGACGAGATGGACCCGCCGGGGTGCCCCGATAGGGGCACATAGTTGAAGAGTAAGGCGCAGAGCGAGCGGTAGATCAGGTCGAGGGTCTGGAAGTGCTGCAACTCATCGGCCGCGAGGGGCTCGGCGGTCGCCTTCATGTCTTCCAGGATGTCGACATAGGTTCCACGTCGCGGTCCGAACATCAGCGTCATGTTTAGGGCTTTCCGTTGCTATTGCATCGTCACCGGCGAGGTATCCATCCTTCGCGCACTGTTGCACCCACCGGGACGCCGTGAATGTGGCCCGGTGTGCCGCAGAACAGTTCCGTCACGATTTTCCGGAAGGACCATAGGACCGGTCGCTATTTTGGCTCGATCCAGGCGCTGCGGCAACCAACGGCGGGTGGTAATTTTCGCCGAGCGGTGAAGGGAATCGCACAATCAGAGGTCGAGCTATGCGGCTCCGTCCGGCGCGTAGGTCGATGCACGCTTGGTCGCCCGCGGTGGCTCCGCCGGCGGAGCCCGCGCTCGGGGCTAGTAGCTTTCCATCAGCTTGAGCCAGTTGTGTCGGCTCAGTGAGCGAACGGTGAGCTCTCTGATGTCCGCCCCCTGCAACACGGTGAGCGGGACATCGACGCCGGCCGTGCCGATGCTCCAGACCGCGCGATAGAAGTTCGCCAGTCCGCGCACCGACGCGTTTCCCACCTTGAGGATGATGTTGCCGGTCTCGAGCCCGGCTTTCTCGGCGGGGTCCCCGTCCGAGACGCGGATGACGACGACCCGTTTGTGAAGCTTCTGCGAGCGCACGCCGAGCCACGGCTAATCCGGACCGAGCCGCCGCCCGCGCGCCGGTCGGCGCGGCCAACACCACGATCGTCAGTAGGGCCGTGGCGGCAGCTCGAACGATCCGAATTTTCCTTGAAAGCTCAATACGATAGAAACGCTCAGCGCTCCAGCCCATGGTTCAGCCCTCCCGTCACGCGTTCTCCCCAAGGCAAGGTATCACGCCGGCGGCGGAAGCGCCCAATCACGACAAACCCACGCAAACGTGAGCAAAAAAACCGGCAGTCTAGAAGACCGCCGGTAAACTTCGGATGGGGGCTGTTTCGGACCACCAATCCTAACGCGATTGAGAGGGAGACTGAAACAACACCTTGTCTTCATAAGGAAAACTGCGGGTTGAAACATTGGGTATGTCAATAAATTGCATTTTTCCGGGTTTTTTTGCATCTCCGGTCGATTAGCGCCCATAGAGCTCCTTGGGGTCGATGAGTGGTTCGGTCAAGGTCTGGAGTCCATCCGAGCGTGCGGCGGTGTAGAAGCAACTGCGCCGGCCGGTGTGACAGGCCGGACCCTTCTGGTCGACGAGAACGAGCAAGGTGTCGCCGTCGCAGTCGATGCGCAACTCGACCAGGCTCTGGGTCTGGCCCGAGGTCTCGCCCTTGCGCCAGAGCGCCTGGCGCGAGCGAGACCAATAGCAGACCCGCTCGGTGGTCAGCGTCTCTTCCACGGCGTCGCGGTTCATCCACGCCATCATCAGCACCTCGCCCGAATCGAACTGCTGGGTGATGGCGGGAACGAGGCCGTCGCCGTTGAAGGCGATGGCCTCGATCGTCGGGCCGGGGTCGATGCCGCCGGCCGATCGGTTGGTGTCGGTCATGGTTCCTCTCACACGGCCAAGGCCTACATCTTACACGCATTGCACGCTTGCACGCTTGCGCGATTGCCGGCCTTGCGGGGTACGGAGGCGGGGAGTGGGTCTGGTGAAGACGTTCGTAATGAAGCGCGCAAGGGAGCTGTTGCTTGCCGCCGCATCCTCCGTGGTGCGGCGTTGGCGGGCGCGGCCGAGGCCGACTACGCCGTCGGCCTGGAGGTTTATGACGGCGGCAATTACGCTGGTGCGTTCGCGGCATGGCTGCCACTGGCCAAGGCCGGTGACGTGCTAGCCCAGAACACGGTAGCCGGGATGTACCGCGACGGCGTTGGGCTCGAACGCGACCTTGCCGAGGCCGCCCGCTGGTACGGGCGCGCGGCGCGCGCCGGCAGCGCCGTCGGCCAGATGAACCTCGGCGAGATGTATGCCCGCGGCCAGGGCGTGGGCCGCGATGCAATCACCGCCCACATGTGGCTTGGTCTTGCCGCTGCACAGGGCCGCACCTGGGCCGATCGGCACCACGACGCCATGGCGCGGGCCATGACGTCAGATGAGATCGCAGAGGTCGAGCGTCGAATTCGCGCTTTCCGGCCCGAGACCCGCTAAAGCCTCCGCCGTATTCCTCTCGGCGGCCAGCGGCGCTATGCTGCGTTCGATCCAGACATCAGATCAGCGGGGCCAACATGCCGAACGTATATGAGCGCCTGGGGGTGCGGACCATCATCAACGCCAAGGGGTTATCCACGCGCGTCAGCGGAGGCATCATGTGGGCGGAGGCGGCCACGGCGATGGAGGAGGCCTCGCAGTATTGCGTTGATATGACCGAGCTCGAGGCCCGCGCCAGCGAAATCATCGCCGGGGTCACCGGGGCCGAGGCCGGCTACGTGACCTCGGGCGCGTCGGCCGGGCTGCTCTTGGGTACCGCGGCCTGCGTCACCGGCCTCGATCCCGCGAAGATGAACCGGCTGCCGGACACCTCGGGCATGAAGAACGAGGTGGTCGTGGCGCGCAGCCACCGCAACTTCTACGACCACGCAGTGCGCGCGGCGGGCGTCGATCTGGTTGAGGTCGGGATTTCCGATCGCTTCGTCGGTGCCGGGGTGCGCGATACCGAGGCCTGGGAGATCGCCGATGCGATTACCGAGCGGACGGCTGCCGTGTTCTACGTCGCCCAGCCGCATTCGCTGCCGCCGCTGGCCTCGGTGACCGAGGCCGCTCACGCCAAGGGTGTGCCGGTGCTGGTCGACGCCGCCGCCCAGCTGCCTCCGGTCGACAACCTCAAGCGCTTCATCGGCGAGGGCGCGGACCTGGTGGTGTTCAGCGGCGGCAAGGCGATCCTCGGCCCGCAGAGCTCCGGCGTCCTCTGCGGGCGGCGCGACCTGATCGCCGCCGCGGCGCTCCAAAACCTGGATCATGACATCCATTTTGAGCAATGGAACCCGCCCGCCTCGTTCATCGACAAGTCCAAGCTCGCCGGCCTGCCGCAGCACGGCATCGGACGCTCGTGCAAGGTCGGCAAGGAGGAGATCGTCGGGATGCTGGTTGCGCTCGAGATGTTCGCCGAGCACGGGTGGGCGCCGCGCGAGGGTCAGATGGAGGGGTTCGCGCGGGAGATCCTGGAGGGGCTCCGGGGCCTCCAGCACGCACATGCGGAGCCGGCGGAGCCCGCCTACCGGCGGGGCTCGCCCGGAGTCAAGCTCACGCTCGACGAGGAGGCCGCCGGCATGAGCGCGATGGACCTGGTGGTCAATCTCCAGGACGGGACGCCCGGCATTCACGCCGACCCGGCGCGGGTGCATGAGCGTGTCGTGCAGTTTGCGGCCG
>PVBE011421540.1_pt1 | contig 13615 bp, 11 predicted proteins | sample 1631181 | NCBI WGS metagenome assembly PVBE01 (sample SAMN08397723, study PRJNA350692) | Marine metagenome, whole genome shotgun sequencing project. | isolation source: water | place: Pacific Ocean | collected 2012-04 | reverse complement strand
CTTCGGATGAGAACTTGCGGCGGGTGGCTCTACGAATATCTCGAACAGTCTTTTCAGCGCTGCGGTTCTGTAGGTTTCTGTTTGTCATCATCGTTCCTCTTCAGGTTAACGATGAGCCAAATGTGTCTCTTATGCAATCAGGTCAATCTGTCCAATTTTCGCTGACGGGGTACAATATTAAAGGCTTTCGCCGAAGCCGGTACCGGCTTGGCGGTAGTGGACGGAAAGTTGATCGAAAAGCTCGTGCTTCGTGAAATGCAGCGTATTGTTTCTGTTGCACAGCGGGCATCTAGGATCAAATCCAGACCCAAAAATCAAAACTCATATCTTGAACCATCTCGGTCCGATTTGATCTGACTCCAAAACATATCTTATAAAATCATAGCGCATGAAAGTCCATTGGTCATCTCTACCCTGTAACTTAAAATGCCTGAAACCCATGTCATAGATTTCTTCTAACTCTTTCAACGTAAAATTACCCGACCGTTTGGCCGTCCGATACTTCGGGTCAGAATGGAAATAATTCATTCTTCCGCATTTAGGATCAGGGTTATCATCCTCGGCATCATGTTCTGGGTAGGAATCAACAAAATGAAACTGTCCATGCCACCCCGTTATAGCGTCTTTTCCTATTGATTGATAACATGATTTTCTCACCGAGCAATCTTTGACACAATTCTCATTAACTATTATTTCATATTGCTCCATCTTTCCAGAATCAGCTATTTTTTTCAATAATGGAATATTGAACCCATCATCTGGATGGAGCATTATCCTGTCATATCTTTCGCTCAACTCATTATAATAATCAAAAGTTCGTCTCTCCACTTTTGGAGTCTCTACTGCTGACTTAACGATAGACGCTTTCTGTTTTAATTCTGGATACTTTTGTCTTATGTAATTAGACAGAATATCACTTGCCACAATCACTCCGTTATTATGATTGGAATTATGTTTCACTAACAAATCCAATAGCCAGTTACTACTTGGATCTTCCAAATGCTCTTCTTTAACTAGGTGATTTGAGAAGGTCAAATAGCAACCAACAGGAAACGGACAAATTTGCCAACTTTCTAGTACTGGCTCTGGCCCGTGTTTCTTTCTATCCCCCCACGACTCGGCAGCAACAGGCGTTGATCTTCCGTTATTCCACATTAGCGGATAACAACCATGTATTGACTCTATCGGAAGATCACAATCAAATATTTTCCTGCCGGTCTGTATAAGTGAATGAAAAAAATTATCAAAAACAAATAAACCAGATACATCCCATTTTGCCTCTGGACAAATCGGATTTAGTATGTCCTTGCCGGAGGGCAAAGAGTCGTCGTCTTTGATCATACGTTTCCTAGCCCATGGGCTAACAAATAATTTACTGAATGGCGTTGCGCTGAGGTTTAAAGTTTACAGTATAGAAAGAATGTATACTCTTTCTACTTTGGTGAATCGCCAGAAAAGAACCCAGATTTACCCACCGTACTAGAGCTTGTTCTCTTTCGCTCCCCCTTTGCACCTAAAACCCTATATTTTGTACGGCCACCTTACCCTGACCGACTACAGACAAGGAGCCTGGTGTCATAGCCACAGCCAAAGACTACTCGACGCGAACATTACTTGGGCAAGGTGTGGCTTGAAAAAACAGTCTCTCTGCCGTAGCGATAGTAAGCGAAGCCCGGTTGAAGAAAGGGTGCCTCTGAGCAACTTTTAAAGAATATCAAACACTGTTTCTGCCAATATACCAATATGCCTATCGGCAATAAAGCGAACATCGCATAATACGCAACAGCGCTGGCCCGAAATCTTCGGCTTCTACTGTATTGGCCAAAGTGCAGTTGCTCAGCCGGCTTTATTCACCCTGTTGTAACGGGCTAGTTTCCCGAAATAATGTGGGTCCAAACGACGTCACCTTCATATTCTCTGGCACAAGAGACTCCAGTCGCCCCTTTAGACTCAATGCACCATGGCGCTCAACATAGGCTACTAGTTGTGCGTTGAGCATCCTTAAGGATGACTGGTAATCCCCGAGATGACCCATCTGGCCGTGACTCAGAACTCCTTCTCCCTCCATGATGTGATAATCAGCGTATGGGTCTGGCCAGAAATTAGGGCCATGCGCTTGATACACTGCTGGTACAAACAGATGAACCGCAAAATAATGAGCCAAGGCTTCATCCCAAATGACCGGTGGCACACAACTCCTCGGTAACATTCGGGCCAATAGCAAATGTCCAATTTCATGGCATGTTCCATAGATGCATCGAAACCCATCGGGTGGAGGTTTCAGACGAGCAACACTGGCGAGCTCAAAGATTATCGTTTGCCGATAATCGGTACGTATGCATTCCTGGCCGATTCCAGCCTGGACATAGCGCAACTTCAATGGAGGTAATTGGATATAGTACTTTACTGCAGCCACAGACCGACACGTTTCCGTTAGGCGATCCAACGCTCGACGATATGTTTCTGGGAAATTGCTAATCGAGTACGACATTACTCGCAGTCGCCCGCAGAATAGTCTTGACCTGAAATGGTACTAAATCCGGGTGCTTACTGACGATCTGCGCTACCAGGCCGGTAATATACGGCGCAGCAAAGCTGTTCCCAGTGACCGTGAGCGCTCTCTTGTTTGCCCAGGCAACGTTTATGTTCACACCTGGCGCGCGAAATTCAACTGGTGGCGTTGGATTGTAATAAAACTCCCGCGGGCCTTGAGAATCGTGACATGCGACTGATATCACAGATGCATAAAGTGAAGGATAACTGGGTATTGGCATATTGTTGGCAGCTGTCACTAGTATCACGTTATTAAAGTACGCTTTATCAGCCAGCTCATAAAGCAACATCGCAAAATTCTTGCGCATGACGCCTAGGCTTATGTTGACGACTCTAATGCCGTGATCAATACACCATCTAAGCCCCGCCACCACTGCGTTGCCACTTCCATTCGATTCTCCATCTAATACTTTTATACTGACAAGATTCGCGTCTGGTGCCAAACGGTGAATAATGTCTGCACAAGCTGTTCCATGACCAAAGTTGTCTGAGTGAAATCCGAAGTCCTCGATTAGCCGCCCCTTTTCGCTGGTAGAAAACGCGGCCCAATCTACAACTCGTCCATCTATTGCCGGATGGCCATTATCTACTCCTGAATCTAGGATCCCTACTTTTATCCCTTTACCAGTTGCTCCCTCCCAAGCCCACTCGCGGCTTATTCGGCCATCCAGGAGAGCGTTTGGCAACGGCTGAGAATCGACTTTGGCAGAGCCTCCGCTATAGGGTATACGCGACTTTCTCATGGGTTATCACGACCCTCAACGGATTCGATATCTGGTTGACTGCCGATAAATCGTCTCAGCAAACTTACGACGTCACCGCACAACTTAAGAGCGTCGTCTCCTGCTATCGCAATCTCTCCAATGTCATCAGCGATAAGCAGCGATCGTTGGAAACTTTCCGACGATTGAATACGTGCTACGAGTTGCTGCATTTGTTGCCCCAAGACACCGTTTCGATCATTCTGGTCCGGATTTCCCAATAATTCTTTTGTAATCAAGGTAAGGCTCAGCGCCAAGCGGGATTGGTCAATCGCAACAGCGGCTTGCTGTGCAAAGCGGCCGGCCATTTCTATATCTTCATGGTCAAATGGCTGACCATCGAGGCGGTCTATCAACTCCAGGACACCAATCACTCGATTGTCGTAGATCAATGGAACCACCAAGAGAGACTCCGGCACATAACCGATCGCAACACCTATATCAGCGGCCCATCTTTCATCCTGGCTCACACCTGTGATAGCGATAGATTGCCCAGTGGTAGCACAAAATCCTGCGAATCCCTTACCTAACGATATCCTAAGCCCTTTTACCTGCGGGGCTTTTTCGCCAAACGCAACCTCGAATTCAAGTTCGCTCTTTTCTTCATCGACGATTAGCAAAGATGCCGCCGTTACCCCGATCACATAGGACGCAGTTTCGGTAATTAGCTCAAGAAGCTCTCGATGCCGTCTGTGCCCCACTAGCGTACCAGTCAACTCAACTCGGTTAACGGCCTGGCGAAACTCCTGGCCGATTACTTGGTCAGAGAGCATGCCACGAAGCTTGGCATTTTCCTTCCTTAACTCATCGATATTTCCATCTCTTGCCATTTCTTTCTCCCCAATCGTTTGCCATTGCTGTGGCAAAATCGATTGTACAACTTAGCCTATCACTGGAATTTTCTCAATTCAATATTTTCTCAAAGTCGGTCCCATTTTCGATACAAAGTGCTTTCAGGTTTTCCTAATAGAGATAATTCACTAGGTCAGTTTGCTAACCTGTTTCTTGTTGTTGAAATCAAAATCGAAACACTCAGGCAACACTACAGAAAATAGCATCTAATTGGCGATCAACACCAGCAACAGGCTAGTCAATGTCAGAAAACAATTCCCAGATCGAGAAAAATAATGTGGAAACCTGGAAAAATAAAGGCGGTGAGCGCAGCCCTCAACCGGTGTGCTCAATCGGCCATATAGAATCTTGTAAGTACCTTTTTCTAGACGAATCAAATATCGACGTTGTTGAAACGCTAGTGGAACGATTTATCGCCGATCGAACATAATTTCAATAATTCTGCTAGATTAAATTTACGTGGCGTACATATAAACCATTCTTTATTGATATTGTTCATTTGCAGTTTGGGACAACCCCCGTAACAAATGGGCAGGTAAGCACACTCCCGACAACTGTCATCAAACGCATCATAATGTTCCCATTTCTTGTCATTCACCCCAGGTTCGAACTTCCCGCCCACAAGTGTGCCAACCGTGGTGCTTCCACTCGAAATGTCGCTGTAGCAGCGCTGGACCAATCCCCCGGGCTCAACAACGTATTGATCGCGGCTTACCGCACTACATGGCAAAGCGCCATTTTGCCCAAAACCAAGATCTACGTGAAACCCTAGTGCTATGGCTGCGCGAGCCAAACGCACCTCTAGTTCGGCAAATTCCGATACCGTTAGAAATTCAGCCGTTGTGTCAATACAGGAAGACTTTCTAAGATCGGGCGGCACGATACGGGAGAAGAACACACCTATCCCACTCAGTTCATGGTCGACCAGGTCTTGGAGTAACTGCTCAACTACTTCGCCATTTCGCTTACCCAGATTGATACCCAAACCAACATCAAAGTAGCTATTTGCAACCTTCAGGCCTGAGAGCACCTGATCGTAGCTTTCCTTCCTATTTTTCGCTGGGCGCATAACGTTGTGGGCGTCCCGCGGCCCGTCCAGTGTGATGCGAACGGTGCGTATTTGAGAACGACGTAATAACTGTGCGACTTGATCAGTCATCAGCGCGCCATTTGTAACCAAGCTGGCGCTGTAAGAGGTGCCTCGAAACGAGCACATACGACTGAGCGTCTGAGATAGGTATTGGATAGATTTAATATTGAGCAATGGCTCTCCCCCGGTCCATACCACTTGCAGACTTCGCCGGCTCGCCAGTTGCTGATCTGTAAATCTTAGAATTTGCCGTTCATCTTCCTTGCTCAAACTCTGCGGGCGCTTATGTAACTCGCCACAATAGCTACAGTCAAAATTACAACCCAAAGTGTTTACGATAGTCAGATAAAGACTATCGCTATCGCGCCGTTCGGTGTAGTGGTGGTGGCGTGCTACATCAAGCTCTTCTGTTTCTTGAGGTGCCAACATTCCACCATCTAGCAGCCGCGTATAGAGTTCTTTTCCAAGGCAGGGTTCGGTTGGAGCGGTATTCGTGGAAGAAAGCGCTTGTGCCTCAAATTGAGAAAGCCGCAACTGGCTTTGCCACAAGGTATTGGCGAGGAGCGCGCCACCGTCATCCAGAGGAATCGTGATGTTATAGCGAGACAGTTTGTACATACTCTAGATCTACATACCCTAAATCCACACTTAGTGGGTCATAGTTTGATTGATCCTGGCTTGGCAGGCTGACAACTCCTTATCGTCGACAGTGGCAACCAAATCCATGCCTGTTATTTTTCGAAATTCTTTATACAATCCCGCGTTATCAGTCAGTGCACGACAAATATGGCACTGAAAATACTGCCCGTTGACGCAGGCTCCAGTATCGATGCCATACAGGCGAAACAAGGCCCGCAAACCTACCGGCCCATAACTACTGATGACCCAATATATCAGGGTGTTTTGGAAGCGGGATAGGATAGCTTTTAACGACTTAGTCGCAATATTCCCTAAGATAAGTTGGTTATGAGTTGAAAAATCTGCACTGGTCGGGCATGCAGATACCGAGCCATCGTAGTCGACTTCAATATGGCCAAGCAGTTCACAACCACCACCTGAGGGTGAAGACGGTGACAGCCACCAAGGCGATAATTTTTCGCCACGACCCACTGGATGTATGGGGTGGGAAAATACCGTAGCATCAGTTTCCCGTCGTAAACGGGTCATTAGAGACATGGCCTTCCAATCTCGGGCCAGGGCTGGAACAGCAATCTGACACGATAGGCCCAAATACGATGCTGCATTGGCTGCATTAGTAACCGACTCCACTGGGATAAAACGAGTATGGAACCGATCAGTGCTGAGCATCAGGAGACTCAACCCTAATTCTTTGAGTGGCAGCAATACCGCCAGCGCCTTTTCCGGGGTTTTAGCCCAAAAGCCGTTACTGCAGATCTGAATTCCGAGTCCTCGCTCTTGGGCTAGCCTCGCAATCTGCGTTATCTCGTCGAGAAAGGCTAAAGGCTCACCACCTGTGAGAATTACCGTATCCACACCAAAAGCTGGAACTTCGTCCAGGCTCCGAACCACGTACTCCATCGGCATCACGCCGCGGGCATGTGGCCCGGAACTGGAACCGCAATGCTCGCATTCTGCTACGCAGTAGCGGCTATAAATTAGTCCAAAAACATGAATTGGACTGGCACACTCAGGTGCCAACATTTTGTGGCATTATTCCGATTCGTTTTTCGGCAACCAACTCTCTTCCTCTAGTCCCTGGTCTTCAAGCCACTCGCGCACCCGTCGACCCTTCTCAAGCCAAACATCTACGCGCTTTGCCATCTCTATCGTATCCAAAAGCCCTGACGGCAACTCGACGCCTTCCGGCTGTCCCAGAATCTCGGCTGATTCCTCCGCCTCATCCTTGAAGGCGCGTATATCCGGCAATCGCCTTGCAGGTCGATTGAACTGCTTACGAAAATAGGGGCGATTGTACTTCGTGTAACTTTTGGTGGGCTGGGTGTACGCAGAATCGGGGGTCATATGAACCCGCCAGATACGGCACAATGAGCGGGTAGGAGCTTGCAATAACTCCTGGATCATCATACCCACCTCGTCAGTGTCAACCAGCCAATCAAGCACGAAACTCGGCAATTCTTGCCCGTGCAATTTCTCGGGAATGGTTGGAAAAGCAGTAATGTCAGCCTCGGGCAACCGAACTTCGATGGTGTGTGCATCCTTGGCAAGGATGCGTACGCTGGGAAATACATCTTCTGTCATGATTCGCTCCTTTATTTGCCTATTAAAGTTGGTCCTTTTGCCTCGAAAACCAGGCAAAACAGGATAGTACCCAAGCAGTCCCTACAGAGCAATCCCCAAAATATGGGATGTCAGTGACCGCACTCTTGTGATATTTTCTTGGTACTGCGGTTGGTTTCTTTGGGTCGAGTAGTGTGTCCACCGTATATTATCGATCTTCCGGATACGAGATACTCCTAATTGACGACTAAGGCATGCGCATGATTGATAAACGGGTTTTGTTAATCAATATGCCATTTTCCAGCATCTTCCGGCCTGCACTGGGAATCAGCCTTCTAAAGGGAGCCCTAGCCCGCGAGGGCATCACCACCGACCTTCAATACCTGAATATTCTACTTGCGGAGTTCATGGGACTAGATTGTTACAGTCTGGTCAGTCAAGACACACGAAATCTCGTTACGCAGGAGGATAGCCAACCAACAAACACAACACACAAACTGTCCAGTGCGGGATACGAATCTCAGTTTTCAACCAAACAAGAATGGCTTGAAGATGATCGACTTACCGGTGACTGGTTGTTCTCGCAATACTTTTATGGAAATGGAAGCCTGAACGCAGAACGGTATATCAAACGCTACCTGAATAGTGCCACCACCAACATCAGCGACCACCTTCTACATAAACTCATTGCGACGCGAGAGAGAATCCCCTCCTACCTGGATGCCTGTTTTAGGTCAATTGATTGGAGGAACTATTTCCTTGTTGGGTTCACGACGACCTTTCAGCAGAATCTCGCCTCATTCTCATTTGCGCGATTACTCAAACTACACTTCCCCGACCTGTTGATTGCCTTCGGCGGTGCCAACTGTGAGGGTGTTATGGGCGAAGAAATTCTTCGTCAGTTTCCATTTATCGATTTTGTAGCCCTTGGAGAAGCCGATCATAGTTTCCCGCAATTGGTTAACTCCTTACGCAAGGGCGGGACAGCCGAAGGCATTCCGGGAATCGCATGGAGAAAGAATAATTGCTGCTACAACAATGGGCCGGCGGTGCCAGTACAGAATCTCGATACTCTGCCATACCCGATTTTCGATGACTATTTCGAGCAATTTCACGCTAGCCCCGTGTCTCACGGCGAACGACCCATTCTGCTTATGGAGACATCACGAGGCTGCTGGTGGGGTGAACGCAGTCCTTGCACTTTTTGCGCCTTGAACGGCACACATATGAGGTATCGGCTAAAGAATGCACAACGAGCCTTCGAGGAGATTAGGTATCTAACCCGGCGCCATGACACAAGCACAATAGTCATGGTTGACAATATCATGCCCTTAGATTACTTCAACACATTACTGCCCCAATTAGCGGCACAGGAACAGCGTCTCAGTATATTTTTCGAAACAAAGGCTAACTTGAAAAAACGACAGGTACGTCAGTTACGCCAGGCCGGCGTCACCTTGTTGCAACCTGGCATCGAGAGCCTTAGCACGCCTATTTTGAAATTAATGGGCAAAGGCACAACAGCGCTAAAAAATGTCGCCTTGCTTAAATGGTGTCAAACCTTTGGGGTCAAACCCGCTTGGATGTTGCTCTACGGTTTTCCAGGAGAAAACCCGGCAGATTACGACTCAACACTAGCAATTCTAAAGCGAATAACACACCTTACTGAAGGTGACATCTCACCTGTACAAGTACAACGGTTCAGCCCGTACTTCAATGCGCCTGCTAAATATGGCATCAAGGGTATAAGACCACTTCATACATACAAATATGTCTATCCCTTTGATGCTGATGTAGTTTCACGGCTCTGTTACTTTTTCGACTTTGACTTCGCTGATGGCAGAAACCCCTCCACTTATACACAAGCCGTAGTCGAATTTATGAGGCAATGGGCATACGAGCCAATAGAGAAATGCACACTTATACACAAGCGCCGTGATAATGGGCATGCAGTGATTCACGACACTCGTTCGAACCGGGCACTTGACAATTTGGAACTCGATGCTATTCAAAATGCGATCTACGAATACTGTGACTGTCCGCGTAGCGTGAGCAGAATAAAGGAACATTTGGAGGCAACTTTCTTAGGTTACAAATACGATCGGGCGAATATAAAAGATTTTCTCGATTATCTTGAGGAAGTTTATTTGATGATAAAGGAAACCGATGTTTATTTGAGTGTAGCCATAATGGGCTCCGACTTGGAAGAACACACACACGCCGAAACCATCCTCCCCGTCGAAGACATTAATAGGCATAACTGGGATTGGGCGACTAATAGTAATCATTCCAGCCGCTCAGTCTAGCCATCTCCGCAACAACCAAATCGCTACCTTTCGTTAGTTAGTGGCACCATGCGTTTCAAGCGACATCCAGTCCGCGTACCAGATCGAGCTCGAGAAGGTTTCCTAGATTGAAGCGGCGTGGCGTGCACCGATGGTGGAGCTTGCTGCTTGCATCCAGCACTGGTGGATAACTGCGGTCTTTTGGACATCCGCCGTAACAAATTGGCAGATATCGACATTGTCGGCATTCATCATCAAGGAAATTAGGATCAGTTGTTACGCCGGCTGAAGCAATATTTTTAACCTTCTCGCCTTCATTGAAATTAAACCCAGCATTCGCATCGCCAATTTCGCACCAACACCGTGTCATTCGACCCTCCGGTTCTAGGGCATAGTGATATCCAGCGAGAGCGCCACAAATATTGACCGGCTCAATTTCTGACAGATCAATGTTCGCTAAGGAAAATCCCAAGGAATCGGCAAGCAGTAGAAGCCTGCTTTCTTCTCGGGCAAACTCCGGAACTGAGAGATAGTCCTCCGGCAGATATGAGGCCTGTTGACAATGAGCTGTCACGCGGTTGAGTAATAGTCTGCACCTTGTGAGCCTCCGATCGACGAGTTCCTTGAGTAGCTCACCTATGAAAGTGGTATTTCGCCGATCGATGTTGATTGATAGCGCCACAAATGGAAAAAACTTAAGCGCCACTTGAATGCCCTCAATCACCTGATCAAAGTTCGGCGCCCCATCCAGACCAGGTCGCATTTTGTTATGTATTGGGGCTAGCCCGTCAACGGTAATTCGTACCATGTGAATATTGCAGGTGTTCAGTCTCTGAGCATTTTTCTCTGTGAGAAACACGCCATTTGTAATTAGCGAACTGTCAAATCGAACACCGCGCGTTGCGCACAGCCTTTTTAGTGCCGTAGATAAACGCACAATAGTCTCAGTCCTGGCCAGTGGCTCACCCCCAGCCCAGGCTACATGAAGGTAATTGCATCTGGAAATCAGTTTCGATGCGATTTGGCAGATGTCTCTTTCAGTAAGTCTAGTCATATGAACTGGCGGATGATCCTTCGCATAACAATAGGTGCACCGCAAATTGCAATAAAGAGTGGGAGATATAGTGAGAGCCGTATACCTTATATCAAATTGATCAGAAAAACATTTTGTAACAGCTGCTTGCAATTCGTCAGTTGAATTCGAAACTAGAAACCCCGCGCTAAACAATTTCGCCTTCAGTGCAGGTGGTAAAGCAGTAAGTTTCTTGCGCTCGTAGCGGCGAGCCAATTTGGCTTCAATGATATTGAGCTGCAATAGCGTTCGGTGCAGTGTATTTGCAATGACCATTCCACCCGACGAACGCTGAGCCACGACATTGTAACGCGAAAACTTGTAGTTCATTGAGATCGTCCGGTCAGAAACACCGATACCCTCCAGAGTCGTACAATCAAACAGAGGGCTTAGCTGCCCAATTTGATCAGGCCAAATTTAGTTGCTTGATAGACCGCTTCCGAGCGCGAGCGGACTTCCAACTTGTGATAGATATGCTTAATGTGAGTAGCGACCGTATGCTGTGACACCTCTAGAACTCGGGCAATCATCTGATAAGTTAACCCCTTGGCCAGATAGTCCAATACGTCATACTCCCTTGCAGTTAGCTCCTTAGGTCGCTTGAGGCCTAAATGTGGTTCTTTGTCGTTCTGAAAGTGTGTTAAAAGATAGCGCGCAATAGGCGCGCTAATTGGGACGCCACCCGATAGTATTTGGGTGATTGACTCTCGAATGTAATAGGAAGAACAACCTTTTAGGAGGTAGCCGGTAGCCCCGGCCTTGAGTGCCAATATTACATGATCCTCATCTCCAAACTCCGTGATGACCATGATTTCGGATTTATATCCACGTTCACGAATATTTTTGATCAATTCAACGCAGTCACCATCGGGCAGTTCAAGGTCGATAAGAAAAAGGTCCGGTTCAAATCTTTCTAATTTAACCTGTGCCTGATTGTATGACCTGGCTACCGCAATCAGGTCAAGTTGAGAATCACCCCGAATTACCTTAACCAACTGTTTGAGCGTAGCCAAATCACCGTTTAATACCACCACACTTCGGCGATTCATAGGTCTACCTTCTCACTTCTCCTAGTCATTGCGGGTTATGGCGATACCGGTGCTACTCTGGTCTAAGGTAACTAACCGTGTAATACTTTCAAAGCATTTTGGATAGATGGATGTGAGATGAGTTCCTCATCAAGTCACCGCGCTCTAAGTGTGCTTTCAGTTTACTACAGTATCGGAAGTTACTGGGGTCTATTCACAAGTCAACCGGGACTATTCACGACCACGATCCTACCGGCACTGCGACACTATCCATGCAGCTTGCGAAATCAGCTCCTGGATTACCAATAACTTATCGATCCACCAACTACGATGTCAGTGCATACGTCAAACGTTGTGCGCAAAAAAGAAAAACTTACCCATAGCTATAGTGGTGCAGTCGGTATTAGGGAGCATTCGGCACCGAGCCGGTGTGTTGGAGATGCCTCAACTACCTATATGTTTAGTTGAGTTGTCAATACATTTTAAATGTGCTCTATCTCTGCTTCATCTAGTTCATAGGAATAAACACCATTCCATTTGCTACATCTAGGTTGAGCCTGACATTCTCTACAATGTGGCACAGGAATTTGTTTGCCATCCTTATATATGCCTATTTGATCCGCCGTATACCCATTCGCATCCCAAGGAAAATCGTGGCACTCGCTTTGGTCGTCTACATCACAGAACTCTATACTCAAGCGGGCGATCTTATTTACTTCTTCTTGTGATTTTTCAGGGTGAACATGCTTATGCCAAAACTTTTTTACTGAAGGTATACGTGGGTGATCTGAATACACCAAAAACTTTACGCATTCGCTACTATCCAGCCAGTATGGTTCCCTTTCGTTATGTATAGCTCCAGCCGGGCATGCTATTCGGCAATCATCGCATCCCTTACACTTCTTCCAATATTTTAGATTGACTCTCTTATTGTTAGGTGGCTCAGCAATTTCACCTATAAACCCAACCATACAAACTTTGGAATCAAAACCAAATTGATAATTGTATATAAGAGAATTCTTAGCTCTAACTCCTAGCCCAGCCACAATCTGAGCTTCCTTGAAATTTGCATAAATATGTGTCCACTCTGAGAACTCTTCTATGTGATTCTGATTTAAGATTTCAGTAGCTTCATCATAGAGAGAGTAGTCAAGCGACACAATAGAATGCCTGACCAAAACTATTACATTTTCAATGTCGGGCGATTTATAAGAAAAGTTATTTGATAAATCATATCCACAAGGCTGGGCCTGCCATTTGATGGGATAGTTAATACATATTTTCAGTTGTTCTTTTGTAAGAAAACCAACATCCCATTGCTCCTTTGGGAACATATTTTGTATATCGACGAATTTCATAATGTACTATTTTGGCGCCCCCTTTAGTATATGAGGAATAAACACCACCTCCTGCTTTGCACAACTAGCCAGTCTGTTCAAAACCCCCCAAGGTCTGATCGTCCACCACTGCTTTTGGTCCAGCACCTGCTTTGCTAACTGCTGGACAACAATCCTAGATAATTGTATATAAAACAGTATCTAGATTCAGTCGCTATTGCGCCCGAACCCGCTGCAGGCCCCTGCCATGAATCGACCACTGACCACCCGGCAACTGCAGGTACTCGAATGCATCGGGATATTTGTCCAGCGTACCGGCATGCCGCCTACCTGGGCCGAGATTGCCACGCATCTGGTCAGAAAAGCAGGCCACACTCACCAAGCGGCCAGAACCGGCGCGGTCACTTTGATCCAGCGCTTCGGTGGTGCGCTCAACCT